>VFQO010004519.1_pt1 | contig 58800 bp, 63 predicted proteins | sample 3512331 | NCBI WGS metagenome assembly VFQO01 (sample SAMN10412371, study PRJNA504923) | tailings metagenome | isolation source: Replicate 3 from Balatoc abandoned mine | place: Philippines: Itogon, Benguet | collected 2017-08-28 | reverse complement strand
CGTTGTAGCCCCACATGTTGACCATGAAGCCGGGCGCCACCTCGCGCACCACGGGTTCGGCCACCAGATGGAATTCCTTCACGCCGTCCCGCATGCGCCAGGGCAGCGTCCAGCCGTTGAGGGTGACCACCGGGTTGTAGGGCCGGCCCGCGCCGGTCACGCCGGGGGGTGTCCACGGTGCGGCCGTGTCGGCAGAGGTCTGCTGCACGGCCTCGGGCAGGGCGGCGAGCGCCACGCGGTTCACGCTGGCGGCCGCCACGGCGGTGGCCGCCGCGCCGGCAAAGAAATGTCGTCGGTTGAGGGATGGGTTCATGTCAGTGTCCTGCGGCGGCGGTGGCGGTTCCCTTGCCGGATGAAGAGGGGGCGTCGGCGCTGGTCGCGGCGTCTGCACCCGCGAGCAGGGCCTGCCAGTCGGCGTGTGCGAGCCAGTACGCGCGCCGTGCCTGCAGCGCAGCGTCCAGCGAGGCCATGCGCTCTCGCGCACTGGCCAGCAGGTCCCACGTGCTTTGCAGCATGCCGTTGTAGCGAAGCTGCGTTTCCTGCTCCAGCGCGGTCTGCAGCTGTGCCACCACGGTCTGTGCGTGCAGCGCGCTGGCGTGTCGCAGCTGCAGCGTGGCCCAGGCCTGGCGCGCCATGGAGCGGCGCGCGGTGGCCTGTTGCAGCAGTTCCGCTTCGGCGTTCAAGGCGCGCGCCAGCGTCGGGTCGCGCAGCAGGCTCAGGTTGTCGATGTGTGGCGGTTGGGTGATGTCACCGCCATCGGGAAGTGCTTGCAGCGCGGCGTCCACCGCGCCATCCCACGCCTGCCGGCGCGAGGACGACAGCGCGGCCGCGTCCCGCGCCGCGAGCAACCGGGCCTGCGCCAGAGTGGGGTGGCTGCGCAGCACGGCGGCTTCCGTGCCGGCGGCGCCAGACGCTGGCGTCTCGGGCAGGGCGGGCAGGCTGTCTGGCAGCCGGTCACCGAGCGCGGCCACGTCCCGCGCATTCCAGATGCCCAGCAGCGTGGCCAGGCGTTCCTGCGCACTGAGGCTGGCGGCGCGGGCGTCCACGCTGGCCTGCCAGGCCGCGGCTTCGATCAGCTGCTCGCGCATCTGCCGTGCCTGGCTCCAGTTGCCGGCGACCACCATGCGGCGCCCCAGCTCGCTGCCGGTGCGGGTGGCGTCCAGCACCTCGCCGAGCAAGCGCTCGCGCTGGTGCGAGGCCACGGCGTCGATCCAGGCGCGCTGCAGATCGCGCACATGCGACGCATAGGCCACTTGCACCTGCGCGCGCGCCAGCGGGTTCATGTCGGCGTGCGTGAACAGGTCGGGCCGGTGCCGCAGCGACAGGCGCAGCGCCTGCGCAAAGGCCATGGCAGGGCCTTCTGGCTTTGCGGGCTGCGCGTCGGCTGGCTGGCTGGATTCCCAGCGCAACAGGTCGGCGTGGCCGCGGGGAAACTCGGCCACGCGCTGGTTGGCGCGTTGCCAGACCGCGCGTGCCGCGGCCAGGTCGGCGGGCAGCGCGGGCGTGTCGGCACTGCCCATGGGCGGCAGCACCAGGCGGGGTGCGGTGACCGGGCTGGCCGGATCGGCCGCGTCGAGCGCACTGGGTGGCTGGGCGCGGGCGGTCGACAGCGCCAGCGCGCAGCCGAGGAAGAACGCGGCGCGCATGGGCATGGCCCATGGCGGCGACGTTCGCCGGAAAGACGTCATGGAAATCTCCTGAAAACACAGACCAGCGCCCGCAGCGCGCCTGTTTCAGGCGGCGGCGGACGCACCTCGGGTGTGTGCGCTCAGGAAATGGGTGGTTTGATGCCCCGGTGGGGCTCGGAGCTGGCGAAGCGCTCGGCCGGCGGTGCCAGCACGCCATGCGCCGGTGCCAGGGCCGGCACGGCGGGTGGTGAGAGCGCCATCACCGGCCCGTTGCAGACGTCACAACTCTTGTGGGCGTGGTGGTCGGCGGAGCCGCCGCTGTCCTGCATGCCGGCGTGTTCGCTCGGCATGGCGTGGTCGGGGCAGGGGGCCGCGTCGCTGGCGGTGGCCTGGTTCATGGTGTGCGCCGGGGCGGCCAGCATGGCCAGCGCCATGGCGTCGCCCATCCAGCCGCGAATGGGCAGCAGGGCGATCATGAGGGCGAGCAGCAGGTGGCGCATGGCACTGGAATGATACGGCGCGCGCCGGTTGGTTCCCGTGTCAGGGCGTTTGCGGTGCCACGCCGAAGCGCGGGGGCGCGGGCAGGAATTCTTCCACCGGGGCCTTGGCCGCGCGCACCGACACCTGCGGTGGCAGGGCCATGCCGCGCCGCTGCATCACCTCTCGCAGGCGGTCCGGGTAGTCGGTGATGATGCCGTCCACGCCCCAGTCGATCAGGCGCGCCATGTCGTGCGGTTCGTTCACGGTCCAGGGAATCACGCGCAGTTCGAGCGCGCGGGCGCGTTGCAGCAGGTGCTGGTCCAGGTCGTTGAAGTTGGGCGACCATATCTTGCCGCCGGCCGCGGCCACCATGCCGGGCGCGTCTTCGAAGCTGGCGAGCTTCAGGCCCGCCGTCCACTCGCCGCCTTTCAGCGTGTTGAAGCGCGGCAACTGCGCCGACAGGAACGACAGCGGCATGCCCGGCGCCAGCTGGCTGGCCACCTTCTGGATGCGCCAGTCAAAGCTCTGCAGGCTCACGCGCGAGGCCATGCCGTGGGTCTTGATCACCTCCAGCACGGCGCGCACGAAGGTGTCGGGGCTGGGCGATTCATCGGGCCGGCCGGGGTGGATCTTCAGTTCGATGTTGAAGTGCACGTGGCGCGCGCCCAGCTGGCGCACGCGCTCGAACAGCGCCGCCAGGGTAGGAATGCGCAGGCCGTCCTGCGCCACCTGTTCGGCGAAATCGCGCGCGTAGCGGGTCGACGGGTTGATGCGGCCCACGTCCCAGGCGGCAATCTCGGCCAGCGTGAGGCGGTTGAAGGGCTGGCCGCGCGCCTGCAGCCAGCGGCCGTCGGCATCGCGCGTGAGGTCGGGGTTGGGCGTGGTGTCGTGCGAGATCACCGGCACGCCTTCGGCGCTGAGCACCACGTCGAGTTCGAGCGTGGTGACGCCGATGGCGAGGGCGCGCTCGAAGGCGGCAATGGTGTTTTCAGGGGCCAGACCGCGCGCGCCGCGGTGGCCCTGCGCGTCGAAGGCCAGCGCGGCACCGGCGCACCACAGCGAGAGGCCCAGGGCGGTGGTGCAGCTCCAGCGGATCCACGTCAGGCGTTGCACGCCCTGCGAGGTGTGTTGGGTCATGCGGGCAGTCTGACAGCCTCTCGTGACCGATGCAAGACAGCGCGCCGGGCAAGATGTCACTGGACTTTTCGGCCCAGGTCCCAGTGGCGACAAGGCGGCGTCGCCATCGACGACACCGGGCCGTATGCTTGCCGCACAAGAACCGGACACTGGAGACAAGTGATGAGCAGCACCACCGAGGGGGCGCGCGCCGCGTCCCTGCCCGACCCGACCGCGCACCACCGCTTCTGGCCCACGCGCCTGCCGCGCCGCATCTCGCCGCCGGCCACCTCGCTCTGGCACAACCTCGTGGTGAGCGCGCAGCGCTACCCTGACAAGCCCGCGCTGGTGTTTTTCGACAGCGCCATCACCTACCGAGAGTTGCACGCCCAGGCCGAGCGGCTGGCGGCGCACCTGCGGCAGAACGGTGTGCAGGACGGCGACCGCGTGATCCTGCTGATGCAGAACTGCCCGCAGTGGGTGGTGGCGCACTTCGCCATCCTGCGCGCCAACGCGGTGGTGGTGCCGGTCAACCCGATGAACCGCGCCGAGGAGCTCAAGCACTACATCCTCGACCCCGATGCCCGCGTCGCCATCGTCGCTGCCGACCTGGCGGGCGAACTGCTCAAGGCCAACAGCGAGGTGCGCGAGGGCGACCGGCTGCGCCACCTCGTCGTGTCCCACTACGCCGACACCATCGGCCCGCAGGCCGAGATTCCTCCCGCGTGGGCCGAGTGGCTAAGCGCGCGGCACGCGCTGAATGCACCGCCCGGCGGCACCGCCAGCGACTGGGCCGACGCGCTCGCCTGCACCGCCAGCGCACCCCCGCACAACCGCGGGCCGGACGACCTCGCCGTGCTGCCCTACACCAGTGGCACCACCGGCCTGCCCAAGGGCTGCATGCACCCGCACCGCACGGTCATGCACAACGCGGTGGCCGTGGGCATGTGGACCAACAGCACGTCGGAAAACGTGGGCCTGCTGGTGGTGCCCATGTTCCACATCACCGGCATGGTCGCCGGCATGCACGCCGGGGTCTACGGCGGTTCGACCATGGTGCTCATGCCGCGCTGGGACCGCGAGCTCGCCGGCCGCCTCATCTCGCACTGGCGCTGCACGCACTGGACCAACATTCCCACGATGGTGATCGACCTGCTGGCCAGCCCGAACTTCGACAAGTACGACCTCTCCAGCCTGGTGCTGATGGGCGGCGGCGGTGCGGCCATGCCGCAGGCCGTGGCGCAGCGCCTGCTGGAGCAATACGGCCTGCGCTACTGCGAGGGTTATGGCCTCACCGAAACCGCCGCGCCCTCGCACAACAACCCGGCCGACCACCCCAAGCAGCAGTGCCTGGGCATTCCCTTCATGAGCACCGATGCGCGCGTGGTGGACCCGCTCACGCTGCAGGAAATGCCGCAGGGCGAGGCCGGCGAAATCATCATCCACGGCCCCGAGGTGTTTGATGGCTACTGGAAGCGCCCCGAAGCCACCGAGGCCGCTTTCATCACCTTCGAAGGCAAGCGCTTCTTTCGCTCCGGCGATCTCGGGCGGGTCGACGAGGACGGCTACTTCTTCATCACCGACCGCCTCAAGCGCATGATCAACGCGAGCGGCTTCAAGGTCTGGCCGGCCGAGGTGGAAGCCCTGATGTTCCGCCACCCCGCCATCGCCGAAGCCTGCGTCATCGCGACGCAGGACGCGTACCGCGGCGAGAGCGTGAAGGCCGTGGTGGTGCTGCGCGAATCTGCGCGCGGCAGCACGAGCGAGCAGGCCATCATCGACTGGTGCCGCGAGAACATGGCCGCCTACAAGTGCCCGCGCACGGTCGAGTTCGTCACCGCCTTGCCCAAGAGCGGCAGCGGCAAGGTGATGTGGCGCCTGCTGCAGGAACAGGAGCTCGCCGGCGGCGGTTGACCGGCGGCTCCCTCCCTGGCTGGCATCAAGGCGCGGTGAGCGCCTCTTGCGATGCAGGCGTGTTCGGTGGGGCCCGCCGCGCCCGCCAGTCGCCGAGCAGCAGCAGGATCGGCGCCGCGATGAAGACAGAGGAGGTTGCGGCGACCACGATGCCGAACGCCATGGGAATGGCGAAGCTGGCCACCGCGCTGCCACCCCAGATGGCCAGCGGCAGCACCGCCAGGAACGCGGTCACCGAGGTGTAGAGGCTGCGCGTCAGCGTCTGGTTGATCGACACGTTGATCACCTCGCGCAACGGCATCTTGCGGTGCAGTCGCATGTTCTCCCGCATGCGGTCGTACACCACCACCTTGTCGTTCACCGAGTAGCCCACCAGCGTCAGCAGCGCCGCGATCGCGGTCAGGCTGAAGTCCAGCCCGGTGAGCGCGAACAGGCCCACGACCAGCGTCACGTCCAGCACCAGGGTCAGGATGGCGCCGACCGCGAACGGCCATTCGAAACGCGCCCAGATGTAGATCAGCATGGCGATGCTGGCCAGGATGACCGCGAGCACACCCGCCATGGCCAGTTCGCCGCTCACCTTGGGGCCAACCACCTCAGTGCGGTCGAAGCCGGCCTGTGGGTCGACCTCGAGCACCGCGGCCTTCAGGCGGTCCACGGCCGCCGTCTGCTGCGCTTCTCCACCGGGCTGGCGTTCCACGCGCACCAGCAACCGACCTTCGTCGCCCACGGTCTGCAGCGAGACTTCGCCCAGGTTCAGGGCATCGAGCCGGTCGCGGTAGCGCGACAGATCCTGCGGCGCGCTCGCGGCCACCTCCATCTGGATGCCGCCGCGGAAGTCGATGCCGTAGTTCAGCCCGGGTTTGAAGAAGAGCACCACGCACGCTAGCGTCAGCACCGCGGACAGGCCGATGCCGACGAAGCGCGCCTTCATGAAGTCGATGCGGGTGCCGTCGGGCACCGGCCGGAAGCGCAGCAGCGGCTTGATGTGGATCGTCTTGAGACGCGCGCGCCGCGCGATGGACAGCATGATGACCTTGACCACCGACACGGCGGTGAACATCGAGATGACGATGCCGAGCGCCATGGTCACGGCGAAACCACGCACCGGGCCGGAACCGAACCAGAACAGCAGCACGGTGGCGATCAGCGCGGTGACGTTGCTGTCCATGATGGTGGCGTAGGCGCGCTGGAAGCCCGCGTCGATGGCGCTCAGCGCGGCCTTGCCCTTGAGCGTTTCCTCGCGGATGCGCTCGTTGATGAGCACGTTCGCGTCCACCGCCAGCCCGATGCCCAGCACGATGCCCGCGATGCCCGGCAGCGTGAGCGTGGCCCCCAGCACGCTCATGCCCGCGACCGTGAGCACGACGTTCAGTGCCAGCGCGATGTTGGCCACCATGCCCCAGGCGCCGTACAGCAGGAACATGAACAGGAACACGAACGCAAAGGCCGCGATGCCGGCGTAGACGCCTTTCTGGATCACGTCGCTGCCCAGGTCGGCGCCCACGCTGCGCTCTTCGATGACCGTGAGCTTGGCGGGCAGTGCGCCGGCGCGCAGCAGGGCCGACAGCGTGCCCGCTTCCTGCACCGTGAAGCTGCCCGAGATCTGGCCCGAGCCGCCGGTGATGGGCTCGCGGATCACGGGTGCACTCAGCACCTTGTCGTCGAGCACGATGGCGAAGGGCCGGCCCACGTTGGCTTCGGTGATATCGGCGAAGGCCTGTGCGCCGCTGCGGTCGAAGCGGAAGTTCACCACCGGCTCGCGCGTGGTCTGGTCGAAGCCCGCGCTCGCGTCCGACAGGCGATCACCGCTCAGTTCCACCCGGTTGCGCACCGGGTAGGTGTTGCCGTCCTCGTCGCGCAGGTAGCTGATGCCGCCCGGGCTGCCGGGGTCGCCCAGCAGATGGAAGCTCATCTTCGCGGTGGAGCCGAGCAGGGCCCGCAGTTGGGCGGGGTCCTGCAGGCCGGGCAGTTGCACCAGGATGCGGTCCGCGCCCACGCGCTGGATGGTGGGTTCGGACACGCCGACCTGGTCGACGCGCTGGCGGATCACCTCCAGGCTTTGCTGCACCGCCAGCCCGATGGACTCGCGCAGCCCTTCGGCTGTCGGTATCAGGTCGACACCGTCGGTGCCGCGCCGGACCACATCGAGGTCGCGCCGCGCGGTGCCCACCGGGTTCGACAGCAGGTCGAGGGCATCCATGGCCTGGTCCTGCTGTTCGGGTGAGCGCAGCGTGATGGAGACGCCCTGCGCCCCGGGTTGAACCGCGCGCACGGGGATGTTGGCCTCGCGCAGGCTGCGGCGGGCGTCTTCGCCCAGGTTGCGCAGGCGCTCCTTCTGCAGGTCGGCGCCATCGACTTCCAGCACGAGGTGCGAGCCACCGCGCAGGTCGAGACCCAGAGAGACCTTCTGGGTGGGGAGGAAAGCGGGCCAGCGTTCCAGTGCGGACGCGGGCAAGACGTTGGGCAGGGCGAACAGGATGCCCGCCACGATGATGGCCAGGTACAGGGCCACCATGGAGGGTGAGTTTTTCATGAAAGGCTTTCGCGTTCGTGCGCGCAGACCCGCCTGCATGCAGGCGTGCGCAACGCAGCAGCGCTGCGCGCACGGGCTTCGGGGATGGAGGGGCGCGCACCGGGTGCGCGCGGCGCATCAGGCTGAAGCGGGGGGCGCGCGGCTCAGGTGGGCGCGGCGGCGCGGGGCCGGCGGCGGTTCGCTCGATGAGACCGCCGGAGCGGCTGTGGGCCCGGTGTCGAGCGGGGTCCAGGCGTGTGTGAGCAGCGCCACCGCGCCGCTGCCGCCCGCCTTCTCCGCTGCCTTGACGGCCTGCTGCTGTTGCTGCGCGATCGCGCGGGGGCTGTCGCGGCGCGAGGCGCGCGGGGCGTTCGCTGTTCCGGCGTAGCGCTGCCACTGCAGGGCACTGGCCGCGAGGTTGCCGGCCGAGGGCGAAAGGAACGCACCCGCGTTGCCCAGCACCGCGCCCAGCATGGCCAGCCAGGCGAACAGCGTGACCGCCAGCGCGCGGGGCGAGGCAGCCTTCAGCGGCAGGGCGGGTTCAGGAGAGGGGCGTTCCACAGCGGGGCAGCATACCGCACGGACCGGTCGCGAAGACCGGACCAGATCACCCCACCGTGAGCCGCTCCTTCGCCAGCCGCGTGCCTTCGGCCAGCGCTTTCAGCTTGCGCCAGGCCACGTCCCTTCCCATGGGGGCGAGGCCGCAATTCGTGCAGGGAAACAGCCGTTCCTTCGGCACGAACGCCAGCGCACGGCCGATGGTGTCAGCCACTTCCTCGGGCGTCTCCACCACGTCGCTGGCCACATCGATCACGCCGACCATCACGTCCTTGCCGGCCAGCAGCTTCATCAGGTCGGGCGGCACGTGGGAGTGGATGCATTCCAGGCTCACCTGGTCGATGCGGCTCTTGGCCAGCGCGGGAAACACCGCCTCGTACTGGCGCCATTCCTCACCCAGCGTGCTCTTCCAGTCGGTGTTCGCCTTGATGCCGTAGCCGTAGCAGATGTGCACCGCCGTCGTGCAGGTCAGGCCCTGCGCCGCACGCTCGAGCGCCTGCACGCCCCAGTCGGCGGCGTCCTTCATGTAGACGTTGAAGGCGGGCTCGTCGAACTGGATGATGTCGACGCCGTCGGCCTGCAGCGCCAGGGCCTCCTGGTTCAGCAACTCGGCGAAGGCGAAGGCCATCTTGACCCTTCCTTCGGCATCGCTGCCGTAGAAGCGGTCCGCCACGGTGTCGACGATGGTCATGGGGCCGGGCAGGGTGAACTTCAGTTTCTTCTTCGTGTGCGCGCGCGCCAGCTGCGCCTCGAAGGCGTGCACCCGGCCCTTCAGGCGCAGTGCCGACACCACCTGCGGCACCATCGCGTCGTAGCGGTTGTCGCGGATGCCCATCTTCACCTTGTGCTCGAAGTCGATGCCCTCGACCTGCTCGAGGAAGCCGTGCACGAAGTGCTGTCGCGACTGCTCGCCGTCGCACACGATGTCCAGGCCCGCGTCCTCCTGGGCCTTGATCCACAGCAGGGTCGCGTCGGCCTTGGCTTGCACAAGCGCATCACCTTCGGCCCGCCATTGTGGCCAGAGCTTGTTGGTCTCGGCCAGCCAGGCGGGTTTCGGCAGGCTGCCGGCGATGGAGGTTTCAAACATCTGAGGGTTTCTTTCTGACAAGGATGAGGGTGGCGGGTGTGCTTCGTGGCTGTCTTGCCGGGTTTGCGAAGCGATGCGGTGGTGTCAGGGCTCGCAACGGGCAGCCCATTGTTCCAGCACGCTCCTGTACGGCTTGATGAAGTGCTCCTCCGCAAACCTGCCCTGCCTGACCGCCAGCTGGCTTCGTTCTTCCCGGTCGTAGACGATCTGCGTCAGCGAGTAATCCTGGTTCTTCAGACTCGGCTGGTAGAAGATCCCCGCCGCGGAATTGGCGTTGTAGATCTCGGGGCGGTAAATCTTCTGGAAGGTTTCCATCGTGCTGATGGTGCCGATGAGTTCGAGATTCGTGTAGTCGTTCAGCAAGTCGCCATGAAAGTAGAACGCCAGCGGCGCAACGCCATTGGGCGGCATGAAGAAGCGGACCTGCATCCCCATTTTCCCGAAGTAGCGGTCGGTCGGGGACAGTTCGTTCTGCTGGTATTCGGCGCCCAGGACGGGGTGCTGGTTGCCGGTCCTCCGGTAGGTCTTGCTGGTCGAGGCGCTGATGCAGATGACAGGCGGTTTGCTGAAGCGTTCCCTGTAGGCGCTCGAGCTGACAAAGTGCTTGAACAGCTTGCCATGCAGGTCGCCGAAATCGTCTGGAGCGCCGGGTTCGGGGCGATGGGCCTGGTACCCCGGCAGCAGGACGCTGAAATCGTAGTCGCGCACGTAGGAAGAGAAGTTGTTCCCCACGATGCCGTCGATGCGCCGGTTCGTCTTCCTGTCGATGATGTGGGTCTTCAGGATCTCGATCAGCGGAAATGCACCCTGGCTGCTCTCGCCACCGAGTTGCATCTCGACGGAGACGATCTCGAGCTCGACCGCGTAGCGGTCTCCCGTCGGGTTGTCCCAATGCGCCAGGTCGTTGAAGCGGTGGTCGATCATCCTCAGGGTGTTGCGCAGGTTCTGTTGCCGGCTCGTTCCCCGGGCCAGGTTGGCAAAGTTGGTGGTGATGCGTGTGCTGTCCGATGGCTGGTAGTTCTCATCGAAGCCCATGCTCTTGAGGCTGAAAGTGAATGTGTCGTTCATGTGGATGTCGCTGCGCTGACTGGGGAGATGAAGGCCGATGCGTGCTTCAGGCCGCAAGCACTTCCTCGATCGGAGACGGCCTGGCATGGCATGCCAGTTCAATCAATGGCAATGCCCGCTGCACCGCCAGTGCGGCCCGCTCGATCAGGGCCGCATCCCGCGGGCGGTGGTCGATGAAATCCTTGTCGGTCGCATACACGCCCAGCGGCAATGTGCGCGCCTGGAAGAAGCTGAACAGCGGCCGCAGCTGGTGGTCGATCACCAGCGCATGGCGCTCGCTGCCGCCGGTGGCCGCCAGCAGCACGGGCTTGTCCACCAGGGCGTCCTGGTGGATGAAGTCGAAGAAGTGCTTGAACAGCCCTGTGTAGGCGCCGCGAAAGACAGGTGTCGCCACCACCAGCACGTCGGCCCGCTCGACCGCGGCCAGCTCCCGCTCGACCAGGTCGGGCAGTTGAGAGCGCCAGACGGCTCCGGCGAGCTGCGGTGCGAGCTGGCCCAGTTCAACCAGGCGCCGTTCGCACGGGACTTCTTCGGCGATCAGGTCCAGCAGGTGTTCTGCCAGGGCTGCCGACCGGGAGGGGCGTTGCAGCCCGCCGGATACGGCGACCAGACGGAGGGGACGTGTCATCGGTTCTTTCAGGAGGGTGGATGCGTGCGGCACCGGGGAGTCCACCAGGCTTCGGCCTGGCCGTTCCACGGAATGCCAACGAACAATGGGAGGGGATGGTATGGAGGAAGATCGATGAAGTAAAATGGTCTTATTTCAACAATTCATGAGCAGAGATCATTGAATGCTGGAACGCATCCACCTCAGCATCGTTCAGCAGGTCGAAAAACAAGGGTCCTTGACGGCCGCCGCGGGCGTGCTGAACCTGACGCAGTCGGCCCTGAGCCACAGCATGAAGAAGCTGGAGCAGCAGCTGGGCACCGACATCTGGCTGCGCGAAGGTCGAAGCCTGCGCCTGACGCAAGCGGGCCAGTACATGCTGGAGGTGGCGAACCGGGTGCTGCCGCAGCTGGACCTGGCCGAAGAACGCCTCGGCCAGTTCGCGCAGGGTGAGCGCGGTGCGCTGCGCATCGGCATGGAATGCCACCCTTGTTACCAGTGGCTGCTCAAGGTGGTCTCACCCTATCTGTCCGCATGGACAGACGTGGATGTGGACGTCAAGCAGAAATTCCAGTTCGGCGGGATCGGAGCGCTCTTCGGCTACGAGATCGACCTGCTGGTCACGCCGGATCCGCTGTTCAAGCCAGGGCTGAAGTTCGAGCCCGTGTTCGACTACGAGCAGGTGCTGGTGGTGGGGCACGACCACCCGCTGGCGGATGCCAGTTACATCAAGCCGGCGCAGCTCACGAAGGAAGTGCTCATCACCTACCCGGTGGCCACGGACCGGCTCGACGTGTACACGCAGTTCCTGCAGCCCGCCGGCATCACGCCGCGCCAGCACAAGACCATCGAGACCACCGACATCATGTTGCAGATGGTGGCCAGCGGCCGTGGCGTGGCGGCGTTGCCGCGCTGGCTGGCCGAGGAATACGCCGAACGCATGCCGGTGGTGCCGGTGCGCCTGGGCCGGCAGGGCATTGCCAAGCAGATCCACCTCGGCGCGCGCGAGGCAGACCTCGACATCGACTACCTCCAGGCCTTCATCGCGCTGGCGCGCGAGACGCTCGCCACCACCAGGTCAACACGCCCCTGACCCGGTAGAACGCCGCGCGCCGTCCGGCGATCAAGGCCCGGGGACACTTCAGAAACCGGGGGTGTCCGGGCTATACTCCGCGCCCGTCGGGCCGCTCACGAGAGAGTGGCCCGACAAAGGTGCGAAGGTGCCTCCGCGTCCGCAGGGCCGGGGGTTAAACGGGAAACAGGTGAATGGCGTCGACCTCGACGGCGCCACAGGCCTGTGCTGCCCCCGCAACGGTCAGCGGACAAAGGACACCTCGGTCGATGCCCACGGCATCGGCAGCCACTGCGCTTCACGGCGTGGGAAGGCGAGGTGTTCTGTCCGGGTGCTTGCACCCGGACAAGCCGCAAGCCCGGATACCGGCCTTCGCATCGCCCTCGGACGCTGCGGGAGTGCGTGGTCCAGGCAAAGACGCACTGCGCCTGCCTGCCGTCCGTCAATGCCCCACCCATGCTTTTCCCCACGCGTCATTCGTCGTTGGCGCCTGCGGGGACGCGGGCCGTTGGAGAGCATTTACATGAGCAAGTTGTTGCCTGCGCACACGCGCCAGGGCCTGGCCGCACTCGGCCATTCCCGTTCCCACGTTCCCTTTGCACGGCGGGCCACGGCCATGCTGGTGCTGGGCATCCTGTCCGGCAACGCCGCGGCGCAAACCGCATCGCTGGCCCCGGTCGAGGTGCGCACCGAGGGCCTGCGCGCCAGCGAGGCCGGCACGGCGAGCAAGAGCGCCACCGCTGTCGAACAGCTGCCGCGCTCGGTGAGCGTGGTGACCGAGACCGAGATGAAGGCGCGCGACGCGCAGTCGGTGATGGAGGCGCTGGCCTACACGCCGGGCGTGTACGGCAGCGGTTATGAAAGCGCGGCGCTCACACGCGAATACCCGATGGTGCGCGGCTTCCTGGCGTACCAGTACCTCGACGGGCTGAAGCTGCACGACAGCAACTGGGCCGAGGAGCCTTTCGGCCTCGAGCGTGTGGAGCTGCTGCGCGGCCCGGCGTCCGCGCTCTACGGCCAGGGCAGCCCGGGCGGCCTGATCAACATGCGCAGCAAGCGCCCCACGGCCGAGACCGTGCGCGAAGCGGGCGTGCGGGTGGGCAGCCACAACCTGCGGCAGGCCCAGTTCGACCTGGGCGGCGCCATCAACGCCGACGCCAGCTGGCAGTACCGCCTGACGGGCCTGGTGCGCAAGAGCGAGGGGGAGATCGACCACACCGAAGCCGATCGCCGCTACTTCGCGGGCGCGCTCAGCTGGAAACCGAGCGCGGCCACGCAGCTCACGCTGCTGGCCAACCACCAGCAGGACCCGAGCCTGACGGTGCACCAGCCGCTGCCGCGCCTGGGCACCATCCTGCCGGGCGCCAACGGCCAGTACATCCCCCGCAGCCGCTTCCTGGGCGAGCCTTCGCGCCACGATTCCCACAAGGACGCATGGCGCGTGGGCTACGAGTTCTCGCACCGGTTCAACAACGTCTGGTCCATCGAGCAGAACGCGGCCTACAAGGAGGTCGACATCCACGTCGACGAAATGCAGGCCACCGGCGTGGCCTCGGGCGCCACGGGCTGGACGCGCCGCCTCTTCGCGGCCGAGTACCGCATCGTCACCAAGCAGATCGACACGCGCCTGGTGGGCAACTTCGAGGCCGCAGGCACGAAGCACCGCGTGATGTTCGGCTACGACGCCGCCCGCATTCCGAACTACCAGGGCACCGGCACGCGCACCGGGGCCTTTGCGCTGGACCTGTACAACCCGGTGTACGGCCAGGCGGTGCTGCCGGCCAACCCGATCACCTCGCTGCGCGAGCAGCGCGTGCGCCAGAGCGCGTTCTACGTGCAGGACCAGTTCCAGTGGGGTCAGTTGTCGGTGCTGGCCGGCCTGCGCCGCGACAACGCCCGCCTGGACCAGAAAACCGCCGCCTTCAACCCCGGCACAGGCATCACCACCAACCCGCCGTACGCGCGCAAGCGCGACATGGCCACCACCGGGCAGTTCGGCCTGGGCTACGCGCTGGCGGGCGGCTGGACGCCGTTCCTCAACTACGCGGAATCGTTCTCGCCCGTGCTCGGGAGCGCCGCCAACGGCCGCGCTTTCGATCCGCAGAGCGGCAAGCAGCTGGAAGCGGGCGTGAAGTGGACGCCACCCGGCCGCGCCATCGTGGCGACCGCGTCGGTCTACGAGATCAAGCAGCGCAACCTGCTCACGGCCGACCTGGCCAACCCCGGCTTCGCGACGCAGGGGCAGGCCGTGCGCACGCGCGGTGGTGAGGTCGAGGTCAAGGCCGGCCTGTCGCGCGGGCTGGACGCCATGCTCGCCTACTCGTCGATCGACCCGGTGGTCACGGCCAGCAACACGGCCAACGTCACGGGCAAGAAGCCGGTGGGCCTGCCCGGGCAGATGCTGACGGCGTGGATGTCCTATCGCATCGCCGAAGGGGCGCTGCAAGGCCTCACGCTCTCCGCCGGCCTGCGCCACATGGGTGAATCCGCCGGCGATGCCACGAACACCTTCGAGGTCCCGTCGGCGACGGTGCTCGACATCGGTGTGCGCTGGAGCCTGGTGAACCTGTCGCCCAGCCTCAAGGGCTGGGACACCTCGTTCGCGGTGAAGAACGTGGCCGACAAGCGCTACGTGGCCAACTGCGACAACGCTTCCAACTGCTACTACGGCACCGGTCGCCGTGTGTCGCTGACGGCATCGAAGGCCTTCTGAGCAGGCCATGGCCGGGGCCTGGGACGGAACCGAACTCGAGGCCGTGCTGACCGAGCCCACGGTGGCGCCGTTCCGTGGCCGCCTGGGCATCGGCGAGCCGCCCGCATCGGCCCGGCTCGTTCCGGCCACCGCGCTCATGACGCCCGCGCACCTCGCGCAGGTGTGCGGGCATTTCGACAAGGCGCACGGCGTGACGCCGGCGCGCGCGGTGGCCTCGATCTGGTCCAAGTGGCACTTCGCCATCGTCATGCCGGCGTGGTTCATCGGCCGTGTGCTCATGGGCCGGCGCCTGCCGATCGCGCTGGACGCGTTGCGCTTCGAGATCAACGACGAGGGCCGCACCCTGTGCGTGTGGCTGCCGGAGCCTGGCGAGCACGATCACCAGGCCACCACGCCCGACACCTCGTGGAACGCGCTGGTGGAGCAGCACCTGCGGCCCACCGTGGAACTGTTGGCCGAGCGCACCGGTGTCACGCGACGCGTGTTGTGGAACAACGCAGGCAACCTGTTCGAAGCCTTCGTTCGCCGGCTCGATGAAACCCATCCCGGCCAGGCCGGCCTGGCGCCCGCGCGCGAGCTGCTGGAAGCCGAGCACGGTGCCGATGGCCGGCCCAACCCGATGTTCAAACCGGTGCTTTACCCGCAACGCGCAGACGGCCCTCACCGCATGCGGCGCATCTGCTGCATGCGCTACCTGGTGCCCGACCGCGTGTTCTGCAGCACCTGCCCCAGCCCGCTGCTCAACGCTTCCAACAACGCCTGCACACCACCATGACAACCCAACGACGCAGCCTCTGGCGCTCGCTCCAGGACGGCATCCGCCTCGCGCGGCCGTACTTCGGCTCGGCCGAACGCCGCACCGCGTGGGCGCTGTTCATCGGCGTGATCGCGTTGCAGCTCTCCATGGTCGGCATCGAGGTCGCCACCAACCACTGGCGCGGTGCCTTCTTCGAGTCCCTGCAGCAACGCAACGGCAGCGAGTTCATCCGCCTGCTCTGGGTGTACTGCGGCATCGGTGTGGGCTTTGTGCTCGTGGCCACCTTCCAGACCTACGTCACGCAATGGCTGTCCATCCGCTGGCGCCGCAGCATGAGCGATGGCCTGGCCGCGCGCTGGCTCGATGGCCCCACGCACTACCGGATGCAGGTGCTTGCGCAGGCGGGCGATGGCCCCGACAACCCCGACCAGCGCATTGCCGAGGACGTGCGCGCCTTCGTGCGCCTGTCGCTGACGCTCACGGTCGGCCTCATCGGCGCGCTGGTGTCGCTGGCGTCCTTCGTGTTCATCCTGTGGGAGCTCTCGGCCAGGGCGCCCCTGAGTTCGCTCGGCTTCTCGTGGGACCTGCCGGGCTACCTGGTCTGGGCCGCGCTGGCCTATGCCGTGGTTGGCACCGTCGTCACCCACGTCATCGGCCGGCCGCTGATTCCGCTCGAGGTGGAGCAGGAGCGGCGCGAGGCGGACTACCGCTACACCCTGGTGCAGCTGCGCGACGAAGGCGAAGCCGTGGCGCTGGCGCGCGGCGAGGCCTGGGAGCGCGCCGGGCTTGCGCGCCGCTTCGAGGCGCTGGTGCGCAACACCTTCGGTCTCATGCGCCGGCAGCGCAACCTGTCCTTCTTCACCATGAGCTACCGGCATGCCTCGCTGGTGTTCCCTTACATGGTGATGAGCCCGCTGTACTTCGCGGGAAAGATGACGCTGGGCGTGCTGATGCAGGCGGGCTCGGCGTTCGCGCATGTGCGCACGGCGCTGTCGTTCCTGATCACCTCGTACACCACCATCGCGGAGGCCGCTGCCGTCATCCAGCGCCTGGTGGAGTTCGAGGCCGCGATCGAAGAGAGCCGGCGTTCGACGCAGGCGCTGGCGGTGGCGCCGGTGGCGGAGGGCGGCATGCGGTTGCGCGACGTGAGCGTGGGTGCCGCGGAAGGCAACGGCAGCCTTGCGCGGGCCGACGCGCTGCAGGTGGCGGCCGGCGAGCAACTGCTGATCACCGGTGAGCCGGGCGCGGGCAAGACCAGCCTCATGCGCGCGGTGATGGGTGCCTGGCCCATTGCGAGTGGACAGGCCAGCAGCAGCTTCCTGCGACCCTGGGTCGTGCAGCAACAGAGCTACCTGCCGATGGGCAGCCTGCGCGAAGCCCTGCTGTATCCGACGGAACCGGCCGAGGTCCCGCCGGCCCACATGGCCGCCGCGCTCGAGGCCGTGGGCCTGCCACAACTGCTGCCACAACTCGGCAACGGCGCACCGTGGTCGGGCGCACTGTCCGCTGGCGAACGCCAGCGGTTCGGCATTGCGCGCGCCTTGCTGGCCCGCCCCGACGTGCTGTGGCTCGACGAGGCGTTCAGCTCCCTGCCGGCCCGCGAGGCGGAGCGCCTGTATGCCCTGCTGCGCCAGTCGCTGCCAGCAACGGCGGTGATCTATCTCGGGCACGAGGCGCCCGCATGGCTGACGCCTTCGCGGGTGTTGAAACTCGACTGATTGCCACTTGGCGACTGGCGCCCGTGCCCATAGGTGCCGATAAGTACGCGCCAAACCATGAACCACGATTTCAACTGGATGTAGCCCTCAAGGCGATGACGTAAATCCTCTCTTGAACACGCGCGTCCTGCCATTCGTCTCGGACTTCAACTCAAGTCTTTCAGATTCGATGCTTACGATCTCGTCCGCGTCCTTGCGCTTGTCCGCAGGCAGGGGTGGCATGCTTCTTTGATACTCCCAATAGATTGTGTTGGTCGTAAGTCCCCAAGTCCCATACCCTTTGAAGTCAATGGCTCCAGTTGCCTTGAGCAAAGATGTGAATGTCTTGTCTGGTTTGACCTCGACGACGGCCTCAAGAACCACACCATCTGACATGGTCTCTTTGTAGACCCAGGTGCCGTGTAGTGCGTTCAGACGCTGCTGAACGGTGGCATCGACCGCAGACAACCTTGCGGTCTGCATGAGCGTGATGGTGTCCTCCGCAAGTCGATCCTTGCTGGTGGGATCGATAGCGATCGCAATCGCAACAAAGCTTTCGTCGTTGTTCGTGAGGAGGCTTACAAGTGCGTGCGCTTTCGGGTCTTCCCCTTGCTCTGGAATGGTGTACGACATGCTCGATAGCTGTAAACCACCTTGTGATCGATAGGAAACAATCTTTCCTGTTTCAATCTTGGTTCCAGGTGGAACGCTCATGCTTCCTATCAGCTCAGGGAAGTACTTCTTTGCATCGGTGTAGTTAGGTGGAAGCTTCTCGACAACGATGAAGTAACGCAGCTCCTCATCGTCCCAGCCTGCTATCACCTTTTCATGCTCGTCATATGACGGCAAGACCTGGTAGGTGAGATCGAGTCTGGCGGGTGGGTCGAACGCGATGCCAATGGGGAGTTCCATCGAGTCTGCTGGGTAAGAGAGGCTGAAAGCGAGTAGGGCTGCGAAGAGCGTTTTCAGTTTCAACATGTCTCGGAGCAGTCCTGTTGGGTGGATCAAGGAGAGCAAAGTGTAGGCGTTGAAGCAAGTGCCTGGTCCAGTTGAAGGCACCGCGAGAGTTGGGGCCAATTCATCCAGGCCGCGCTGGTTCTCAAGATGCGCGTTGATTTCTTTGGGCTTCCCAGGCTGGGTGGTCTGTTCTGCAGGGGCCCATAGCAAGAGGCAGTCGGCCACGCATTTCCATTTCAGCCGCACGGGTGGCACCTGTCCGCTCTGGAACGTTTACGAGGCTTTCGGCCAGCCCGAGCGGGTCTTGACGCAACGGGCCCGCATGCCCGATGGCCGCACCTACCTATGGATTGCCCGCACGGTCTCTCATGGGCAGGTTGGTTATGGGTCTTCGCGCAGCACGTTCTCCATCGGCCTGGGTTGCGACATACGGCACGCGCACAGATTGGTGTACGCGAGGGGCATGGATCTGAGCGATGCGGAAGCGGTGACACCGATCGGCACGGGCTGCAAGGTCTGCGAGCGCGAGTACTGCGTGCAGCGCGCTTTCCCGTTCTTGGGTCGCCCGCTCGAGGTGGATGTGCACCAGAGCCGGCGCGCGCCCTACAGCGCGGCCCGCCCGGCACAATAGGCCATGCGTTCCCCCGCCGAAATCCTTCGCCGACTGTGGCAGCCGCATCGGGGCCTGTTCTGGCTCATGGTGCTGCTGCAGCTGCTGTCTTCGTGCATCGTGCTGTTCGTGCAGATCACCGATCCGCCTGACGCGCTGCGCCTCGCGCTGGGCGTGATGGCACTGATCGATTCGCTGCTGGCCTGGTGGCTGGCGGCGCGGTTGTGGCGTGAGTCGGCGCCGCCCGCCAACCCCTAGGAGACCTCCCATGTTCGACGCCCTGCTGATCACCAAGCCTGAGTCGGGATACCGCTGCGAACTCGCGCAGCTGGACGAAGCGCAACTGCCCGTCAGCGGCGACGTGACGGTGCGCGTCGACTACTCGACCGTGAACTACAAGGACGGCCTGGCCATCACCGGCAAGTCCCCCGTGGTGCGCAGCTTTCCCATGGTGCCGGGCATCGACTTCGCCGGCTCGGTCACGCACAGCGACCACCCGAAGTGGAAGGCCGGGGACCGCGTGCTGCTCAATGGCTACGGTGTGGGCGAAGGGCACTGGGGTGGCCTGTCGCAGATGGCGCGCGTCAAGGGCGACTGGCTGGTGGCCCTGCCCGACACCCTGAGCGAACGCGACGCCATGGCCCTGGGCACCGCCGGCTACACCGCCATGCTGTGCGTGCAGGCGCTGCAGAAACACTGGGCCGACGCGGGCGTGGCCGCCGGCAGCGGCGAGGTGCTGGTGACCGGCGCGGGCGGTGGCGTGGGCAGCGTGGCGATCTCGCTGCTCGCGGGCCTCGGCCACACCGTGGTCGCGTCGACCGGCCGGCCGCAGGAGGCCGATTACCTCAGGTCGCTCGGCGCGGCCGCGGTGATCGACCGCAACGAACTCGGCGCAGCCGGCAAGCCGCTGCAGAAGGAGCGCTGGATCGGTGTGGTCGACTCCGTCGGCAGCCACACGCTGGCCAACGCCTGTGCCAGCACGCGCTACGGCGGCGCCCTGGCCGCCTGTGGCCTGGCCCAGGGCCTCGACCTGCCCGCCAGCGTGGCGCCCTTCATCCTGCGCGGCATCACGCTGTACGGCATCGACAGCGTGATGGCGCCGATGGCAAAGCGCGAGGCCGCGTGGAACGAACTCGCGAAGACGCTGAACCGCGATCAGCTCGCCGCCATGACGACCGAGATCGGCCTGGCCGACGCCATTCCCGCCGCCAGCCAGATCCTGGCCGGGCAGGTGCGTGGCCGGCTGGTCGTGAAGCTCAAGGCCTGAGTCAGCGCGGCACCACCTGCCGGTAGGCGTGCCAGGTGGCGTGGCCCACCACCGGCCCGACCACGATCAGCCCCAGGAACCAGGGCAGCATCGCCAGCACCACCAGCAGCGTGATCAGCGCGCCCCAGAAGGCCATCACGCCGGGGTTCTGCAGGCAGGCGCGGATGCTGGTGAGCGAGGCGGAGATCGCGTCGGTCTGGCGGTCCAGGATCATGGGAATCGACACCGCGCTGGTGACGAAGATCAGGCCGGCGAAGACACTGCCCACCAGCGTGTAGGTGATGAGGAATTCCAGGTTCTCGGGTGCCAGCAGCTGGCCGAGCAGGTTGCGCGTGTCGGGCATCGTGCTGAACGACACGGCGAACACCACCAGCGAGGCGCGGCCCCACAGCATTTCCAGCACCAGCAGCACGCCCGCAAAGATCGCGATCGAGCCCCTGGTCTGTTCCCAGGCCAGCAGCGAATCGGGCAACGAGGGGGGCCGGCCTTCCTCCAGCGCGCGGCTCACGTGGTACAGGCCCAGGCACAGGAACGGCCCCAGCAGCAGGAATCCGGCCGACAGCGCCAGCACATAGGCCGGCGCGGTGCGGAACACCGCCATCAGCGCGTGCCCCATGAGAAAGAAGCACAGGCCGTAGAACAGGCCCACCGGCGTGCGCACGAAATCGCGCCAGCCCAGGCGCAGCCAGCGCAGCGGGTCGGCCGCGCTCAGTTCGGCCAGCGCGAGGTTGAACACCGATGGCGGCGGTGGTGCGTGGGGTTCTTCGTCTTTCATGTCTGTCTCCTCGGGTGATGGCGCCACCTCGTGCCGGGTGGCTTGTGCGCGGAATGGTGGGTGTCAGTTCAGTGCGTGCCCGCGCAGGTGCAGCGCCAGGCCCGCGTCGAACGCGTGTGTGTGTTTCGCGAACCACGCGCCCAGTTCGCGCGCCATCTGGCGCGCGGGCGCCAGGTCGCCGTTGCGGATCTGCCCGATGCCTTCGCGCAGCAGGTTGAGCACCACCCGGTGTTCGAGCGCGTGGGCCTCCGAACGGCCATGGCCGGTCTCGCGCATCCAGGCGTCTTCCTGGCCGAAATGGGTGGACACGTGCGCCACCAGGTCGGCCCAGGCCTGTGGCAGTTCGGCGTCGCTCGCGGCCTGCGCTCGCGCCAGCCGCTGCATCAGCTCGCGGTTCATCGTGTCGAGCGGGTCAAAGTCCAGCCGCAGGGCTTCGGACCATTGCGAAACGTCGGTCTCCATCGGGTGCTCCTTTTGCGCATTGCAAGGCGTTGCCGAAGCTTCGCAGCGCCCGGTGCCGCGCGCATTGATCCAGCGCAAACGCCCGCCACGCGCATGGCCCGGCGGCCGGTGTGCCCAATGCCGCGCCGCTACACTGGCCGCCCTATGACCAGCGAATTCCAGCCTCCCTACGTGCCCCTGTCCGAGGTGCACGGCGCCCTCAAGTCCACCGGCTTCGCCCTGTTGAGCGCTGCCGCCGTGGGCGAATGGCTCGGCGCGCGGGCCGTGGATCTGGCGGAACTGCACACCGGCTGGAACCAGCTGCCGCCCGACGCCTACCTGAAGGATGGCGGGCGCTACCGCAGCCGGCGCCACAGCTGCTTCGTGGTGGAAGACGACCGTGTGCGCCAGGTGCCGCACCGCGCGCACTGGCAGCCACTCGAGTACAACGCCCTGCACGGCGGCATGCAGCGCTGGTTCGAACCCATGGAACCCGCCACCGTGGCGCTGCCGGTGTGGAGCCGCCTGCTGGCGCGGCTGGGCGAGGCGGCGAGCGAGCTGCGCGGGCCGCAGCCCTGGAGCGTGGAAGCCCACGTGTTCCGCATCGACACCACCGACGGCATCGGCCGCCCCACGCCCGAAGGTGCCCACCGCGACGGCGTGGACCTGGTGGCCGTGTTCATGGTCGACCGCCATGCCATCAAGGGCGGCGAGAGCCGCGTGTTCGAAGCCAACGGCCCGAGCGGCCAGCGCTTCACCCTGCGCGAGCCGTGGTCGCTGCTGCTGATCGACGATGCGCGGGTGATCCACGAAAGCACGCCCATCCAGCCGCTGGAAGAGGGCGCACTGGGTTGGCGCGACACGCTGGTGGTGACCTGCCGTCGCGGCGCGTTCCAGGGCGATTGATCCTGCCCCGCCGCGCCATGGCCACCTCCTCCATTTCCACCCGCCGCCAGATCATCACCGTGGTGATGCTGGTGCTCGCGCTCATCGGCGGTCTGGTGCGCTGGCTCGCGCCCCAGCCCTCGCTGGCGCGCGACCTGGGCTCCGTGCTGATGGTGCTGTGGCTGCCCATCGTCGGCAACATCATTGCGTGGCTGATCCAGCGCGCGAAGACGCCGAAACATGTGCCGCAGGGGTTCACCGTCGGCACCGTGTTCGAGCCGCACGCGCAGGTCGAACTCACCTTGCTGCCGGCCGAAACGCCGCTGCTCAGCCGGCCGATCCGCGCTGGCTTCTTCGATGGCGCGCTGGTGGTGGGCTCCGAAGGCTTCACCACGCGGCTGGCGGTGCCGGCCGATGGCGAGCCGGTGCCGGAAGTGCCCTGCAGGCTGGCGGTGCAGTTCCTGCGGCCCGAACTGGCGCTGGCCCAGCTCCTGCCGGGCACCCGCTTCGCGCTGCTGTCTGGCCGCACCGTGCTGGGCACGGGCCATGTGCTGCCGGTGGCGGGTTGAGCCGGCGCTGAGCCGGTTGCTCAGACGCTGACCCAGCCCCTGAAGCCCCGCGCGGCGTAGTACGACTGCGCGCCGTTGTGGTACACGAACACATGGCCGTAGCGCCGGTCGCAGAACAGCGCGCCGCCCAGCTTGCGCACGTCCGGCGGCGTTGCCACCCAGCTGGAGGTCTTCAGGTCGAACTCGCCGAATTCCTGCAGCTGGCGGTACTGCGCTTCCGTCAGCAGCGAAATGCCCATGGCCTCGGCCATGCCAACGGCGCTGTCTGCCGGCTTGTTTTCCTTGCGCGAGGCGAGCGCCTCGGCGTCGAAGCACAGGCTTCGGCGGCCTTGCGGGCTTTCGGGGGCGCAGTCGCAGAACAGGCAGGCGCCGCTGTCATCGGGCGCGCCGATGACGTCCGGCTCGCCGCCGGTTTCCTCCATCGCGAAAAGGGCCTTCAGCTTGTCGGGGTGGGCTTGCAGGCGGGCCTCCACGTCGGCCCATTTCAACTTCGCGTGCCGCGGCATGTTCTTCTCGAACCGCTGCTTCAGCGCACGGATCAGCGCATGGCGTTGTTCTGCCTTCATGGCGCCGGCTCTTTCCTGGTCACACCCGTTCGAAGATCGCCGCAATGCCCTGGCCACCGCCGATGCACATCGTCACCAGCGCGTAGCGGCCCTGCACGCGGTGCAGTTCGTGGATCGCCTTCACGGTGATGAGCGCGCCGGTGGCGCCGATGGGATGGCCCAGCGAGATGCCCGAGCCGTTGGGGTTGACCTTGGCGGGGTCGAGGCCGAGGTCGCGCGTGACGGCGCAGGCCTGTGCGGCGAAGGCTTCGTTGGCCTCGATCACGTCCAGGTCCTTCACCGTGAGGCCGGCCTTCTTCAGCGCGGCCTGGGTGGCGGGCACCGGGCCGATGCCCATGTATTTCGGGTCCACACCGGCGTGCGCGTAGGCCACCAGCCGCGCCAGCGGTTTGGCGCCGCGCGCCTTCGCGGCGCCGGCTTCCATCAGCACCACCGCGGCGGCGGCGTCGTTGATGCCCGAGGCGTTGCCGGCCGTCACGGTGCCGTTCTCTTTCAGGAAGACTGGCTTGAGTTTGGCCATGTCGTCCAGCGTCGCGTTGGGGCGGAAGTGCTCGTCGGTGGCGTAGGCCACGTCGCCCTTCTTGCTCTTGAGCATCACAGGCACGATCTGGTCCTTGAAGAAACCGGCTTCGGTCGCGCGCTGCGCGCGGTTGTGGCTTTCCACGGCCAGCCTGTCCTGGTCTTCGCGGCTGATGCCCCACTTGGCGGCGATGTTCTCGGCCGTCACGCCCATGTGGATGGTGTGGAAGGGGTCGTGCAGCGCGCCGATCATCATGTCCACCATCTTCGTGTCGCCCATGCGGGCGCCCCAGCGCATGTTGAGGCTGGCGAAGGGCGCGCGGCTCATCACTTCGGCGCCCGCGCCAATGGCCACATCGGTGTCGCCCAGCAGGATGCCCTGCGCGGCCGAGACGATGGCCTGCAGGCCCGAGCCGCACAGGCGGTTGACGTTGAAGGCGGGCGTGCCTTCGGCGCAGCCGCCGTTGATGGCGGCCACGCGCGAGAGGTACATGTCCTTCGGTTCGGTGTTCACCACGTGGCCGAACACGACGTGGCCCACGTCCTTGCCGTCCACGCCGGCGCGCTCGAGCGATTCGCGCACGACGAGTGCACCCAGTTCGGTGGGTGGCTGGTCTTTCAGGCTGCCGCCAAAGGTGCCGATGGCGGTGCGCACGGCGCTGACGACGAAAACTTCTCGCTGGTTGCTCATGGGGGTCTCCGGATGATGAGGGGGTTGCCCGCCATCGTAGCGCGCCGGGCAGCGTTCAGAACATCTGCCGCGCCACCACCCGCAGCTGCGTGCCGCTGCCGTCCTTGCCCGGCCGCGTGAGCAGGATCTCGCCCATGGCGGGGTTCTGGCCGGTGAGGGCGGTGATGTTCACCTGGTGCGTGACGAGTGCCATGTTGCGCGGCGCCTGCCAGCCCTGCACCGCGTCGAGCACGTCGCGCGTGCTCATCTCGCGTTCGTCGGTGCCGAAGAAGGAGTTGAGCGGCGCCCACACCGTGTTCTTCTTGAAGGCGAGCATGGCGGTGTCCACGCAGCGGCACCATGCGCTGGAGCGCACCTGGTCGACCTTGACGCGTTCGCGCAGGAAGGCCGCGGCCACCTTGCGCGCCTGCTCGCGCCCGGCCTCGCTCAGGTTGCGCTGGGTGCTGCAGTCGCCGAGGGTGAAGTTGGCCGGGTCGCCCACGCCGGGTGTGGTCTGCGCGTGGCGCATCAGCAGCACGCAGCCGCCTTCGCGCAGGAGGTTCCAGAAACCGGGTTCCTGTGTGAAGGCGAAGCCGGGCAGGGTGGCCAGGGTGATGGCGGTGGCCTGCGTGAAGTGGCGTCGTTGCATCGTGGTTCCTCGAAGGGTCAGTCGCGCACGTCGGCGACGGGGTTGCTGCCAAAGTCGGGTCGCTGCAGCCAGGCGAGCACGTTCGCTGCGGCATCGTCTGGTGTGGAGAGTTGCCCCTGGCGCTTGAGTTCCAGGAAGCGGTCCCGATCGGGAAAGGCGGCCGGGTCGCCCGCGCGCAGCTGGCTCTGCATGTCGGTGTCGATCACGCCGGGCGCGAGCGACACGAGCCGCGCGCCCTGCGGGTGCTGCGCCTCATCGAGCGCGCTGCAGCGGGTGAAGTGGTCCATGCCGGCCTTGGCGGCGCAGTAGGGCGCCTGAGAGGCCATCGCACGGCGGCCGAGGCCGGAGGAAATGTTGAGCACCTTGCGCGGGCCGCGCCAGCCGCCTTCCACCCAGACGCGGGTGCTGCGCAGGAACGCGGCCGTGAGCTGCATCGGTGCCTCCAGCCCGACGCGCAAGGCGTTGGCGAGTTCGCTGGGCGGGCATTCGTCCAGCGGGCCGATGCGCGGGATCACGCCCGCGTTGTTGATGAGCGTGGCACTGGCGATGGTGCTCGCGTCCAGGTCGGCCAGCCAGTCGCCCAGGCGTTGCGCGGCGGCGGTGGTGTCGGCGAGATCCTGCGTCCATTGCGTGAGGGTCGCGTCCTTGCGCTGGGCTTCGTCGGCCAGTTCGGGGTTGATGTGGCGCGCGATGGTGAGAAGGTGGCCGTTGGTGCGCAGCGACTGTTTCGCCATGGACAGGCCCATGCCGCGTGAGCCGCCAGTGAGGATGGTGAGGTGGAGTGTGGTCATGGGTCGTGTCAGAAAGGGCAGGGGCTGTAAAAGTGCATGGTCTCATTGCCCAGCGGGTGTGGCAACGAGAGCTGGTGGGCATGCAGCAGCAGGCGCGGTGCACGGGCCTGCTGTTCGGGCGTGGCGTAGAGCATGTCGCCCAGTATCGGATGGCCGATGGCCTGCAGGTGCACGCGCAGCTGGTGGGTGCGGCCGGTGACGGGTTCGAGTTCGAGCCGGGTGGTGTTGTCGTCGTTGGGCGATGCTGCGAGGCGCCAGCGGGTGACGCTGGGTTTGCCGAGTTCGGCGCTGACGATGCTGCGGGGGCGGTTGGGCCAGTCGATGGTGAGGGGCAGGTCGATGGTGTTCCAGCCGTTGTCGGGTTGCATGTTTTTCAATGCGCCGGCGACGACGGCGGTGTAGCGCTTGTGGACCTGCCGGGTTTCAAAGGCGCGGCTGAGCTGGCGTTGTGCGTCAAGCCCGCGCGCCATGACGACGAGTCCGGAGGTGGCCATGTCGAGCCGGTGGACGACGAGGGCGTCCGGCCACCGCGCCTGGGCCCTGGCACTCAGGCAGTCCTGTTTGTCGGGGCCTCGTCCGGGCACGGCGAGGAGGCCTGCGGGTTTGTCGAGGACGATGAGCTGGCCGTCTTCGTGGATGACTCGCAAGTTGCTCACAGGTTGCACCTCGCGGGCGGTCGGGCGCATGGCACTCTGCTCCGCGAATGTCCCCCGCCGGCTGGAGCCGGCTCCTCCTTGACTTCGCTGCGCAGAGCGCCATGCACCCGACCGCCGGAAGCTATGTGGGCGCGCGACGCACCGAACACCAGTGAGGGTTCTGGTGATCGGGGTGGCTGGCGTAGCGAAGTCAAGGAGGAGACCCGGCGAAGCCGGGTCGGGGGACATTCGCGGAGCCGGCCACCCCGGTCGCCAGAACCCGGGACAACCGGAGAAAAACACTGGAGCATCCTGACATTGTCCAAGGAAAGGACAATACCCCCATGCTGCTGCTCGCCCCCATGGAAGGACTGCTCGACGCCACCCTGCGCGATGTGCTCACGCGCACCGGTGGCATCGACCGTTGCGTGACCGAGTTCATCCGCGTCACCAGCACCGTTCTGCCCGAGCGTGCCTTCATCCGGGTGATGCCCGAACTGCTCAACGGTGGCCGCACCCGTGCCGGCGTGCCCGTGCGCGCCCAGCTCCTGGGATCGGACCCTACGCTGCTCGCCGAAAACGCCGAGCGCCTCGCCGGCCTGGGGCCGCACGGCATCGACCTCAACTTCGGCTGCCCCGCCAAGACGGTGAACCAGAGCCGGGGCGGCGCCGTGCTGCTGGACGAACCCGAACTCATTGGCCGCATCGTGGCCGCCGTGCGCCGCGCCGTGCCGGCGCACATGCCCGTGTCCGCCAAGATGCGGCTCGGCTTCAACGACGACGAGCGCGCCGAGCAGTGCGCCCATGCGATTGCCGAAGCCGGGGCCGACGAACTCGTGATCCACGCCCGCACCAAGGCCCACGGCTACCGCCCACCCGCCTACTGGGATCGCCTCGCCGAGGTGCGCACCTCGCTGCCCGCCCACCTCCGCCTGCCGGTGATCGCCAATGGCGAGATATGGACCGTGGCCGACGCCGTGCGCTGCCGCGAGGTGACGGGTTGCGAACACCTCATGATCGGCCGCGGCATGGTGACCGACCCGGGCCTGGCCCTGGCCATCAAGGGCCTGGGCGGGGTGCCGTGGCATGTGCTGCCGCCGCTCATGGCCGTGTTCTGGCAACAGGTCAGCGTGCGCGTGGAACGCCGCCACCGGGCCGGGCGCCTCAAGCAATGGCTCAATTACCTGCGCAAGCGCTACCCCGAGGCGCAGGTGGCGTTCGACGAGCTGCGCCTGCACAACGACCCCGCCGACATCGAGGCCTGGCTCCAGCGCGCCCAGGCGCCCGGAATGCCTACCACAGGGCCGGGCCGGGCGCTGCCAGCAGAAATGGCGCAGGCGTGTTAACTTCCGGCCCCGGACCCGAACACGACGCCTGTATGACCCCCCCAGAACAACGGCTGGACGCCCTCACCGGAGACCGTCTGCGCGGCATGCGTCGCGGCCTGGAAAAAGAAAGCCTGCGCGCCCAGCCCGATGGCCGGCTGGCGCTCACGCCGCATCCTGCCGCGCTGGGCAGCGCACTGACGCACCCGAACATCACCACCGACTACAGCGAGTCGCAGCTCGAGCTCATCACCGGTGTGCACGACAGCGTGGAAAGCTGCCTGGCCGAACTCACTGAAGTCCACCAGTACACCGTGCGCAGCCTGCGCGCGCAGGGCGACGAGATGATGTGGGCGTCCAGCATGCCCTGCGGCCTGCCGCCCGACGAAACCATTCCCATCGGCCGCTACGGTTCGTCCAACGTGGGCCGCGCCAAGAGCGTGTACCGCATGGGCCTGGCGCACCGCTACGGCCGCCGCATGCAGACCATCTCGGGCATCCACTACAACTGGTCGCTGCCCGGTGTCGACAACGACGGCTATTTCTCGCTCATCCGCAACTTCCGCCGCCACGCCTTCCTGCTGCTCACGCTGTTCGGCGCTTCGCCGGCCCTGTGTTCCACCTTCGTCGAAGGCCGGGAGCACGAGCTGCAGAAACTCGGTGACACCGGCACGCTGTACATGCCGCACGGTACCTCGCTGCGCATGGGCCGCCTGGGCTACCAGAGCGAGGCGCAGGCCACGCTGGCGGTGAGCTACAACGGTCTGGAAGGCTATGCCGCCTCGCTGCACGACGCGCTCACGCGGCCCTGGCCTGCGTACGAGGCCGTGGGCATCCGCAACCCGGGGGGCGACTACAACCAGCTCGCCACCACGCTGCTGCAGATCGAGAACGAGTTCTACGGCACCATCCGCCCCAAGCGCGTGATCTTCCCGGGCGAGCGCCCGCTGCACGCGCTGCGCGAGCGCGGCGTCGAGTACATCGAGGTCCGCCTGATGGACCTCAACCCCTTCGAGCCCATCGGCATCGGCGCCTCCACGCTGCGCTTCCTGGATGTGTTCCTGCTGCATTGCCTGCTCTCGGACAGCCCGCCGGACACGCCGGCCGAGATCCGCGAGCTGGCGCACAACCAGCACCTCACGGCCGCACGCGGCCGCGAACCCGGCCTGAACCTTATGCGCCATGGCGAAAGCGTGCCGCTGGTGCAGTGGGGCGCCGAGATCATCGAACAGCTCGGCCCCATCGCCGCCCGGCTGGACGAAGCGCAGGGCACCAACGAGCACACCCTGGCCGTGGCACTGGCCAGGGCCCAGCTGCAGGACCCGGACAAGCTGCCCTCGGCCCGCGTGCTGCAGGCCATGCACAAGCACCACGGCGATTCCTTCGTCGCCTTTGCGCGCGCGCAGTCGCGCGTCACCCACCAGCACCTGGCGGGCCTGCCATGGGCCAGCAAGCTGCAGGCGCGCTTCGAGGCCATGGCTGCCAAGTCGGTGGAAGACCAGCGCGCCATCGAAGCGGCCGACTCCATGCCGTTCGAGATCTACCGGCAGGAATACGTCTCTGCGGCGCGCCTGGGCCGCCCGCAAGCACAGGCCGACGCGCCCCTCGCCGCCTGAGCGGGGTGGGGCAGGGCGAAAGCCCGCCCCGGCGTGAAGGGCAATGCCCCTGCCGGTCGCTGCCGGGTTCTATCCTGCGGCTTTTTGCCGGAGAGCCCCATGACCCGACTGACCGCCGCGGACTTCGATCAGGAACTGCTGATCCTGTTTGACGCTTACGTGCATGGCGACATCGATCGTCGGGCGTTCCTCGATCGCGCTTCGAAGTTCGCCGTGGGCGGCATGACGGCCGCGGGCCTGCTGGCGGCGCTCAGCCCGAAATTCGCGGCCGCCCAGGTGGTGCCGGCGAACGACCCGCGCATCAAGACCGAAACGGTGAGCGTGCCTTCGCCCATGGGCTACGGCACCATCAAGGCCTATGTGGCCACGCCGGCCGCACCGGCCGCCGGTGCCCGCCTGCCGGCGGTGCTGGTGGTGCACGAGAACCGCGGGCTGAACCCGCACATTGAAGACATCGCGCGCCGGCTGGCGCTCGATGGCTACCTGGCCTTCGCGCCCGACGCCCTCACGCCACTGGGCGGCTACCCCGGTGACGAGGACAAGGCGCGGGCGCTGTTCGCCCAGCTCGACCAGGCCAAGACCCGGCAGGACTTTCTCGCCTCCGCCGCCACGCTCAAGGCCCGACCCGATGGCAACGGCCGCATCGGCGTGGTGGGCTTCTGCTACGGCGGCGGCATTGCCCACATGCTGTCGACCGAGCTGCCCGACCTGGCGGCCGCGGTGCCGTACTACGGCAACCACCCGCCGGTGGAAGCGGCGGCCAAGGTGAAGGCACCGCTGCTGATCCACTTCGCGGCGGTGGACGAGCGCATCAACGCCGCCTGGCCCGCGTACGAGGCCGCGCTCAAGGCCGCCGGCGCGCGCTACACGGCGCACCAGTACCCGGGCACGCAGCACGGCTTCAACAACGACACGACGCCGCGTTTCGATGCGGCTGCGGCCAAGCTCTCCTGGGACCGCACGCTGGCGTTCTTCAAGCAGCACCTGGCCTGATCAGCCGGCCGCCACGGCCGATGCGGCCCCGGTGAACGCATGGCTGCCAAGGGCCCGCGCCGTCGCCACATGGGACGCCGCGGCCTGCCCGTTCACATCGAGCAGGAACTCCGAGGTGACGACCCGCGCGCCGCAGAAGTCGAAGATGCCGTGGTCGATCTGCGTGCGCATCGCCTTGTCGTAGCCGTGCCGCGCGTAGGTGCCGCCGTCTGCACCGCCGATGCCGACGAGGTGGACAGCGAGGCGGCCGAGCCGCTTGCCCAGCGTGCCGTCGGGTGCCTCGTCGTAGGCCCATCCGTTGGCAAACACGCGATCGATCCAGCCCTTGAGCTGGCCGGGGAACGACCACCAGTAGACCGGATAGACGAGCACGAGGGCATCGGCCCGGTCGATGCGCGCCTGCTCGCGCAGGATGTCGGTTGGCAGGGGCTGCTGAAGAAAGTAGGCGCTGCGGTCGGCCTGGTTGAACGCGGGGTCGAAACCTTCTGCGGCGAGGTCGGCGATCTCGGTGGTGTGTTCGCCAGAGGCTGCAATGCCCTCGGCAAACGAGCGCGCGACGCTGTGGGTGAGGGACTGGGGATCGGGGTGGCTGACGACGATGAGGGCGTGCATGGTGGTTCCTTGGAATGGATGGGTGTAAACTACCTTTGGTAGATTACTGATCGTAGGTTACCTTTGGTAGGTTAATCATGTCAAGCAACCCGACGAAACCGGCTGAGTCAGCCACCACGAAGAAGCGCCTTCCCAAGGAGGACCGCAACCGCCAGCTCATGGAGGTGGCGTGGTCCATCGTGCGCAGCGAAGGCACCGATGCGCTCACGCTCGGCTACCTGGCGGAGCGCGCCGGGGTGACGAAACCGGTGGTGTACGACCATTTCGGCACACGCACCTGCCTGCTCAGCGTGCTCTACGAGGAGTACGACAACCGGCAGCACGCCCTGATGGACGAGGCCCTGCGCACATCGGGCAAGTCGCTTCCGGCCGTGGCAAAAGTGATTGCCGCGACCTACGTCAACTGCGTGATGGCGATGGGCCGCGAGATGCCCGGTGTCAGCGCGGCGCTGGCCGGGTCACCCGAGCTGGATGCCCTGAAGAAAAAGCTGGAGGCGGCGTTCCTGGCGAAGTGCCAGGCCGCGCTGCAGCCGTTTGCGAAGCAGCCCATCGGCCCGGCGGGCATGCGGGCGATGCTGGGCACGGCGGAGGCCGTGTCGTTCGCGGCCGCTGCGGGCGAGCTGGATGCGGCGGAGGCCGAGAACGAGATCTACGACGCCATCGTGCGGATCGCGCGCCGGGCGTGAAACGCGCCGCTCAGGCCTCGCCGCCGAAGCGCTTGATGAGGTTGGCGATGTACTTCTCGACCAGCTTCTCGAACTCGCCTTCCACCACCGGGGCCACCACCATCTTCATCAAGCCGGGCAGCGGCACCTCGATCTGACCCTGGATGGCCAGCGTGAGGCCGGTGGACTTCTTGTTGTCCACGATCTTCCAGTTGCCGCCCACCTGCGCATTGCCCACGCCCTTGACGGGCGTCCATTTGACGGTGCCGCGCGCCTGGTCGCTCACGTACTTGCTGGCGTACACGGTCTGAATGTTCACCTGAGCGGTACCGACCTTTTCCATTTCCCACTGGTAGACACCGCCGCCCAGGTCGGTGAGCTTCTCCACCTTCGGGAAGTGGCTGACCGATTCGGGCACGTTGGACAGCACGTCGAACACCTCGTCGGCCTTGGCCTTGACGTCGAATTCGTAGCCCAGATCGATCTTGACGGTGATGCTCATGAGGCGCCTCTGCGGGTATTGAGTTGGGCCCGATTGTAGGGAGGCCACCCGGCGCACGACCACGGGGGTTACACCAAGGCACAATCCCCGCAACGCCCTCGCAACACCGATTCCGCAAAGCAGTTTTCCCCCATGAGCATCCAGTGGTTCCCCGGGCACATGCACCTCACGCGCAAGGCCATCACCGAGCGCGTGAAAGACATCGACGTCGTCATCGAGATGCTCGACGCGCGCCTGCCCGGCTCCAGCGCCAACCCGCTGCTGGCCGACCTCACCTCGGCCAAGCCCACGCTCAAGGTCGTCAACAAGCAGGACATGGCCGACCCGGCGCGCACCGCGCTCTGGCTCGCGCACTACAACGCGCAACCGAACACGCGCGCCATTGCGCTGGACGCCAGCATCACCGCGCCGGCGCGCGCCATCATCGCGTCGTGCTTCGAACTCGCGCCCAACCGGGGTGGCATGGTCAAGCCCATGCGCGTGCTGATCTGCGGCATTCCCAACGTGGGCAAGTCCACCCTCATCAACACCTTCATGGGCAAGCGCGCCGCGAAGACGGGCGACGAGGCCGGCATCACCCGCACCGAGCAGCGCATTGCCCTGGCGGACGACTTCTACCTGTTCGACACGCCCGGCATGCTGTGGCCACGCATCGTGGTGCCCGAAAGCGGCTTCAACCTGGCGGCCAGCGGGGCGGTGGGCCGCAACGCCTACGACGACCAGGAAGTGGCGCTCGAGCTGCTCAACAAGCTCAAGCTGTCTTACGGGCCGATGCTCGAAGCGCGCTACAAGCTCGGCCTGACGAACGAGGCCATCGCGGCCTTGCCGGACGAGGAGCTGATGGAGGCCATCGGCCGCAAGCGCGGTGCGCTGGCGGGCGGTGGCGCGGTGAACTGGCAGAAGGCTGCCGAGCTGGTGATTGCCGACTTCCGCAGCGGCGTGCTGGGGCGCATCACGCTGGAAACGCCGGAGCAGTTCACGGCCTGGCTCAAGGCCGGGCAGCAGGCCGACGCCGAGCGCCAGGGCCGCAAGAAGGAACGCACTGCCCGGCCGCGCAAACCCGACCGCCGCTGAGCCCGTTTCGCTGGCCTTGATCCTCGTCAAGGCGCCGGCAGGCGCGCGGTGTGAGCATGGAATCCGCCACCACGGAGCCTGCCATGACCACCGCCCGCCGCATCCTGCTGATCGAAGGCCATCCCGATGTGTCGGGACCGCATCTCAACCGCCTGCTGGTGGAAGCCTATGCCGAGGGCGCCCGCGAGGCCGGCCACGAGGTGCGCCGCATCGCGGTGGGCGCGCTGGATTTCCCTCTTTTGCGCAGCGCACACGACTGGAAGCATGGGCCCGTGCCGCCGGCCCTGGAGGCTTCGCAGCAGGACATTCTCTGGGCGCAGCACGTGGTGCTGTTCTTTCCGCTCTGGCTGGGGGAGATGCCCGCGCTGCTCAAGGCCTGGCTGGAGCAGGTGGCCCGGCCTGGCTTTGCCGTGGGCCCGGAGGGACCGAAGGAGTTCGGCCGCAAGCCCCTGAGTGGCCGCTCGGCCCGGATGGTGGTGACCATGGGCACGCCCGCGCTGGCCTACCGCTGGTACTTCCGCGCGCACGGCGTCAAGGCGCTGAAGCGCAACATCCTGGGGTTTGTCGGCTTTGCGCCGGTTCGCGAGACGCTGGTGGGCGCGGTGGACCACCTGGGTGATGCGGGCGTGAGCCGGTGGCAGGCCAGGCTGCACCGGCTGGGCCGCACCGCGGCCTGAGGTTCAGGCCTCGACCTTGACGCCTTTCCAGAACGCCACGCGGCCCTTCACCATCTCGGCTTCGGGCTTGGGGTCGGCGTAGTACCAGGCGGCGTCGGTGTTGAGCTCACCGTTGACCAGCAGCGAGTAGTAGTTCGCCTGGCCCTTCCAGGGGCAGCTGGTGCGGTGGTTGCTGAAGGTGACGTACTCACGGTTGAGCGAACTCTCGGGGAAGTAGTGGTTGCCCTCCACCACCACGGTGTCGTCGCTCTCGGCGATGGTCACGCCGTTCCAGGTCGCCTTCATGCGGCGGTGCTCACTTGTTCTTTTCCTTGCCGCGCGGCATGACGGAAGTCGTGGGCGCCACGGGGCGGTCGGACGAGACCGGGCCCTTAGGCACAGAGGTGTCCTTCTTCGGTTTCTTGGACATTTTTTCGTTGCGCTGTTCCTTGCCCATGGTGTTCTCCGTTGACGGCCGCGACGCGCGGCCTGAGGCGCAAATGGTAAGCCACAACCCACCCGTTTTTTGCCCGCGCCCGGGCAGAAAAACGGGTGCCCGGGTGCTTACTGTCCCATGCCCAGGAAGCCGGCCAGGGCCTCGGTGCCCATGGCGCCGGCCTGCGTGATCACCGCGCCCGTGCGCTGGTGCTTGGCGACGATGAAGGGCACCGAGGTGGCGCCCAGGCGTTCGAGCAGTTCGGTGTTGGTCTTGATGGTCTGCTTCACCTCGGGCGAGATGCTGGCCGAAGCCGACATGCCGCCTTGGCCGGTCAGCAACTGCTGTTCGTGCGCGTTCATGGCTTCCACCGGGTTGGCCGCGGTCATGATCGCCGCACCCTGGGGCTCGCTCTTCGCGTTCATGATGGCCACGGGCAGCCACACGAACTTCACCTTGCTGTGCAGCGGCTGGGACGATTGCCACAGGTGGCCGCAGTGCGGGCACTGCGGGTCGAACAGCACGTACACGGTGTGGGCGCTCATCATCGCGCCGGCGGTGAAGCCCTTGCCCTGCGCGGCCAGCACGTCGAACGCCTGGCCCGGGGCGATGGGGGTCTTGTCGGCCGCGCTGGCGCCAGGTGCACCGGGCGCGCCCGTGGTTTCTTCTTTCGAGCAGGCAGCCAGCGAGAGGGCAAGCGCGGCGATCAGGGGGAGCGTGAATTGGCGGAGTTTCATGGCGAAGCGGTTCGGTGGTTTTCCTGGGGCCGAATCATCGCAGAGAAGCCACTCCCCTGGTGGGCCAGGGGCTCGTGGAAAGGGGCGCGGCGCCCCGCTGTCGGGTGCGTCGCGCCCCTGGGCGCTGGCGATGTGGCGGGATCAGTTGTTGAAGATCAGGTTGGCAATGAGGCCGGTGGCGATGGCCACGAGCACGTAGTCGCTGCCCACCTGCACCCACTGGTGGCCGCGCGGCGGCGCGTACAGGCGGTGGGCGCGGGGGTTCACCACCACGTACTGGCGGCTGCGGTATTCGTAGGGAATGTAGTGGCCACGGCGGAACTGCGGTCCGCGTGCGTTGTAGTAGTAGTGGTTGTGCCGCACCACCGGGCCAGGGCGGAAGTCGCGCCGGTCGTCACGGCGGTCGTGCCGGAAATCGCGGCGATCGTCGCGCCGGTCATGGCGGTAGTCACGGCGGTCATCGCGCCGGTCGTCCACGCGCTGCATGTGGCTGGGTTCGAATCGCGCACCTTGCGCGAAGGACAGCGAGCTCACGCCCAGCGAGGCAGCGGCCAGAACGTACACAACAAGGTTTCGGGATTTCATGGAGGGTTCTCCTTGGGTTGGTGAGCCTCCATCGTCTTTTCGCTGTGTGAACGCCTCGTAAATGCGGCACTTCGCCCAGGCAAAGTCGTGTACCGGCTTGTGTGGCCGAAAACGCCTTCCTGTGTCAGCCTTTCATGGCAGCCTGGGCATGCAGCTTGGCCGAGATGTATTCACCATGTGTCACATGCAGCAGGCCTGCCACCTTGCTGATGACGTGGTGCTCGTGCGCGTCCAGGTGGTTGTCTGCGAAGGCCACTTCCCACATGGCCTCCACCACGCGGATCTTCTGTTCCTGCGTGTAGCGCTCGTTCATCAAGGCGGTGAAGCGCTGGTAGTCGTACGAGGTGCGGGCGGTTTCGTGGGCCAGCTCCAGCAGCCGCTGCAGTTCGTCATCGGTCAGCGCAAACTTGCGGCGCAGCGCGGCCAGCACCGCGTCGCGTTCACTGTCCTGCAGCCCCGGTTCCGCTCGCATCACTTCCACCAGCAACACGGCGGTGGCGAGTTGCAGGGTGTGTTCCTGCTCGGTGGGTGCCTGGCCACTGGCGGGCGCGGTGAGGCTGGCGGTGAGGTTGTCGAAAAGGTCTTTCAGGTTTCTGAGCATGGCGCTGAAAAGAATGCAAAGGTGCTGTGATGGAGCCGGGCAGGGCGCTCAGGGTTCCCGGCCCCACACCAGCAGCAGGTTGTTGGCGGGCATCGCGTGGCGTTCGCGCAGCGCCAGGCCAGCCTGTTGCGCCACCTGCTCCACATCTTCACGCCGGCGAATGCCCCACCCGGCGTTTTCGCGGCGCAGGCTGTCGTCGAACGCGAGATTGCCTTCGGAGGTGGGCACACCGTCTTCCAGATAAGGGCCGTAGGTGACGAGCACGCCCTGCGGTGCCAGGTGGCGGGCCGCGCCCCGCATCAGCGCGGCGCAGGTGGACCACGGCGCGATGTGCAGCATGTTGGCGCAGTAGATGCCGTCAAAGGCCGCGGGCTCCACCGGCCAGTCGGTGGCGAGCACGTCCAGCTGCAGCGGCGGCAACACGTTGCCCGTGCTGACATCGGCCGCCCAGGCGCCGATGGAGGGCAGTGCCTCGGTCACGGCGTCGGTGGGTTGCCAGCGCCAGTGGGGCATGGAGGCCGCAAAGAAGGCCGCGTGCTGGCCCGTGCCAGCGGCGATTTCCAGCACTCGGGCGCTGGAGGGCAGCACCTGCTGCAGCAGCGCCAGAATGGGCCGCTTGTTGCGTTCGGCGGCGGGGCTCAGCCGCAGGATGTTGGCGTTCATGCGGGCATTGTCGCCCGCCTCTGCGGCACCCTCAGAGCATGGCGGCGGGTTCCGTCTCCGCGCCGAATTCCTGGTCGCGGGGCAACGAAGCCGTCATCGCCAGCGCCTGGCGCTCCGCTTCGTTGATGACTTCGGTTGGAACGGCCTGCGCGGGATCGAGCGTGACCACACCCAGACCGATGCGCGGGCGGAACGGGTGGCGTCCGCGCTGTTCATCGAACACGGCCATGGGGTGCGACACCGTCAGGGCCATGCGGGCGGCCGTGGCGCGCACGGGCGGCTGGTGCGGGTCCATCGTGAGCACGACCACGAAGCAGCGCGGGTGGTACTGCCCGACCACGCAGCGGAAGCCCGCGGCGCGGCGAATGCGCGCCGCCACGGTGGAGAGGATCTGGTGCTCCGCGCCGGGCCCGACCACATCGGCCAGTTCGTACAGGTTGCTCACGTACAGGCACAGCACCGCCGCCTCGCATTCAAGGCGCGCCGCGCGCCAGAGCGCGTGCTCCACGTCCGCGATCAGCGCCGAACCGGTCGACAGGCCGGTGGCCGGGTCGGTGCTGTGTTGCAGGCGCGAAAGGCGGGACAGCTCGCGGTTGTGCCGGTTGCGCAGCAGGCCAAGCACGGAAGCCATGAGGAAGAAGATCAGCGTGATCATCGAGATGAACAGCCAGGCACCCAGACCCAGCGGCACATCGAGCCCACGCAGGTAGTGGCCGATGGTCGTGATGGCCAGGCAGCCGATGGCCACGGCCATCCAGCGCGCCAGCGGGTCACCCCGGCGGGCCGCCCGCAGCGCGGCGATGAGCGCCAGCAGCACCGGCACCATGTTCACCAGGGCGGTGGCCATCAGCAGGTAGCGGAAGTTGCGGTGTTCGATCTGGCTGGCGAGCACCACCAGAATGACCGCGGCGGACACCAGCAGCGCGCCACCGACGGCGGTGAGGCGGTGCACCTGCCCGTCTTCCCGTGCGCCACCCAGCCAGGTTCCCACGTAGTACAGGCCCATGGCCCCGGCGGCAGGGCCCAGGCCCGCCTTGAGCACCATCAGCAGACGCTCCGGCAAACCAGGAAAGAACACCTCGGGCAGGCCCGTCATCACCAGGCAGCTCGCGCCCGTGATGGACACAAACAGCAGATTGCGCAAGGCGCCGATGCTGCGGCCGTTGAACAGGTCGGCCAATGCCAGTGCGGCGAGGGTGAACAAGCCACCCGCCATGGCTGACCAGACGGCGATTTCGGCGATGGGCATCCGGGGATTATCGGGACTGGATCGGGCCCGGGAGGCGCCACCCTGTCAACTTTGTCACGCCTGAGGGATGCGAGTGCCGCATCCTGCGGAACCTCGCCAGGCGTGGGTGGGCGAAGCTATCGCCCGGTGGCCGAAGAACGGCTCCGCTGCTCTGGAAAACGGGGCTTTTCCTTGCGTTGGGGCTTGAGGCGCGGCATGGGTTCGAGAAACGTGGAGTGCTGGCGCAGCAGCATGGCGGCTTCCGCCTGCGCGCGCCGTTTGGACAGCACATGCAGCACCAGCAGGCCGACACCGAGGCCCAGCGCCATCCATGCGGGCGCCAGCAAGGCCCTGGCGGCAGACCTGAGCGACTGGTCAACGCTCATGGTCAGGGAAACGAGCCACAGAGTGGCACCTGCCACCAGCGCACCGATGCCGTTGAACAGCAGGGGTTGCGTCTTGCGCCGCTGGGCCCTGCGGCGCCCGGAACGGCTCTTGGAACTGGATGTCTTGGTCATGAGGAAACGTGCCCGTCATGATGGCCCAACCGCCGTCTGTAAAGTCCGGCAGGGCGACAGACGGGGCAATGGTCGGCTGGCCGTGCAGCCCCATGCGAATCGCGGCCTTCAGAGTAAGAAAAAAACCTGCGTGCATTGCGCCTACATTCCTCCCATGGGCCTTGAAATCGACTCTTCATTACCGCCAGGTGGGGCGGGCCACGCCGTTTCACGCCTGCGCACGGCGCGGCTGGCCGCCAGTGCCAAACCGTTCGTGGCCCGGGGTTCGGGCGCGAGCCGCTGCCCGGGCTGCCGCCTGATCGCCAGCCATTGCGTGTGCGCCCTCCGGCCGCAGGCGCACACGCGCGCTGGTGTGTGCCTGATCATGGGCGACATCGAAGCGCTGAAGCCCAGCAACACCGGCTGGCTCGTGGCCGACATCGTGGCCGACACGCATGCCTTCGGCTGGTCCCGCACAGCGGTGGACCCTGCCTTGCTCGCACTGCTGGCCGACCCGCAGTGGCAGCCCTATGTGGTGTTCCCCGGCGAGTTCGTTCCGCCCGAACGTGTGGTCACGGAGATTCCTTTCACCACTGAAGCAGATACGAACGGCCACGGCAGAAAACCGCTGTTCGTGCTGCTCGATGGCACCTGGTCAGAAGCGCGCAAGATGTTCCGCAAGAGCCCGTATCTCGACGCCTTGCCCGTGCTCAGCCTGGAGCCTGAGCAGGTCGTGTCCAACTACCGGTTGCGGCGCTCCTCGCGAGAGAGCCACTTCTGCACGTCGGAAGTCGCGTCGCTGTGCCTGGCGCTGGCGGGCGAGACACACGCCGCCAACACGCTCGCAAGCTGGCTCGACGTGTTCACCACCCACTACCTCAGCGCCAAACGCGGCATACCGCTGGACCGCGCCAGCGAGGCGCACCGCGAACTGGAAGCGCTGCGTGGGGTAAATTGCCGCGATGCCGAACAAGATCCTGCTCACCGGCTTTGAAGCCTTCGGCGGCCAGTCGCTCAACCCCAGCTGGCTGGCCGTGAAGGCGCTGCATGGGCGCCAGGTGCTCCGGCACACGGTGGTGGCCGCGCAACTGCCCACCGTGTTCGACGCCTCGTTGCGGGAACTGCGTGCGCTGCTGCAGCAGCACCAGCCCGCGCTGGTCATCTGCGTGGGGCAGGCGGGCGGGCGCGCAAAACTGTCGCTGGAGCGAGTGGCCATCAACGTGAACGACGCCCCCATGGCCGACAACGCGGGCGCGCAACCGGTGGACACGCCGGTGGAAGCCGACGCACCCGCCGCCTACTTCACAACCCTGCCTGTCAAGGCCATGCTCGCCGCGCTGCGAGAAGACGGCGTGGAAGCCGAGGTGTCGCAGACCGCAGGCACCTTCGTCTGCAACCACGTGTTCTACGGACTGATGCACGCCCTGGCCACACAGCCCGAACCCCGCCGCGCGCGCGGCGGCTTCGTGCACGTGCCCTGGCTGCCGGAACAGGGCACACCCAGCATGGCGTTGGACGACATGGTGCGAGGCCTGCACACCGCGGTGCGCTGCGCGCTGCGCGTGCAGCAGGATCAGTTGATCGCCGCGGGCACCACCCACTGAGCCAGCACGCTCAGGCCTGCCACACGCCGAAGCCTGCCGAGCGCAGGTCGATGCCGATCTCGATCTCCTTCTCCACCGCGTCCTCGTACCGCATCGGGTTGAACGCCTCGTAGAGATCGGGCAACAGCCGCAAGCCGTACTTGAACACGTAGGCGTTGGACTGGATGCCCGCCTTGTGCTTGTCGAAACGCACGTCAGGGTCGAGGCCCGTCATGCCCACGTAGACGCAAGGCTTGCCATCGATGTAGCCAGGGTTGTTCTTCCTGAATTTCGCTTCCAGCAGCACGTCTTTCGAAAGTTCGATGACGTAGACGTGGTGGTGACGGCGGCGGGGCATGGTGGAGGGGATTGTCCGATGCCCGCCAGCAGGTCACGCCTGTTGTCTGGAGATGGCGATTTTTGACTTGCAGCGCGGGTAGTTGGTGCAACCCCAGAAAGGTGAGCCGGTTTGCCTGTTGGTGCGCTCCACCATCTTGATTCCGCAGCTCGCGCAGGTCGGCCGCGCGTAGTCGCCCTCGAAGGCCACCGCCAGCAGGGCTTGCTGCTGTTCGGGCGTGCGTTCAGCGATCAGCTTGAGAAGACCCTTGCCGTCCAGAAGATGTATGCCGTTGCGCTTGGCAAACTCCACCGCGTCGGGCGTGAAGGTGGACGTGGTGGCGTAGGTGCCGCGCTTGAGCTGGTTCGATGCCATCACGCCGAAGAACTCGCGCATATCCTTCACCCCCACTGGCCTGGACGACCAGTGCTTGCACTGCACCACCAATGCCGGCCCCTCGGTGTGCTTTGAATACAGCCACACATCCACGCCGCCGTCCGGGCCATGCGACTGCGTGCGCGCCTCAAAACCCGCCTGCGCGAACAGTGCTTCGCACACCGCCTCGAAGCGCCGCCACTCAATCGCCTTGAACACGGCAGGGCTCCATTCGGTGAGCGTGCGTGAGGCTTTGGGCGTAGCAACCATTTCTGAATCAGCAGATCGCCAGATAGCGGACTCTTCGCGCCGCGCAATGGGGTTGGCGAACGCATCCCCATGCAGAAGTGGCTCTACCTTGGGTGGTGACCGTTGTTCATCAATCACCTTGATGCCTTTGAGCATGTAGTGAACACAGATGAGCAAAGCACCTATTCCGGTCAACAGCCAGGCGAACTTCTGAATGGAAGGTGGCAAGCCTCCTGAAAACGATTTGCCTGACAGGAATGCCGGGATCAACCAGAGACCAACGCCCAGAAGCAGAGCGCGCAGGCCCATGTCCAGAAGCGGTTGACGGTTCTTTCTGCTGCGTGACTTTTTAGGCGATGACCTGCTCATGCGAGAAACCCCCTGCTTGTTTTATGTTCTGTCGCGGGCATGATGCCGCAGATCAACAAGAGGGGAGGGTGCAATGAACACGAACGATGGGACAAATCGGCGAGCGAGCGGGCTGCGCCGACTGGCGGTGGTGGCAGGGCTCGTGGTGGCGGCGTCTGCCGCATACGGACAGGCCGTGCATCGATGCAACATCGATGGCAAGGTTTCGTTCTCGCACGAACCCTGTGCGGACGCCAGGGCACCAAACGTCAAACCCAGGCAAGCGCCAGACACATCAAAAGGCGTTGTCCGCAAGGAGGAAAAGCATCAGCAAAGTGTGACAGCTCAACCTCGCCCCACACCCAGCCCTTTACCTGTCGCCCCAGCATTCCGCTGTGATGGCCGCTTGCACTGTTCCCAGATGACCTCGTGCAACGAGGCCAAGTTTTTTCTTAAGAACTGTCCCGGTGTGAAGATGGACGGTGATGGAGACGGTGTGCCTTGTGAGCAGCAGTGGTGCACGGGTGGCTAATGGATTAGAGGTTACCCCGGTTGGTTGGCAAGGGCGATACGGAGACGAGATGCTGAGCAAGGCTGAACAAGATGAAACGATCCCGGCGCTTGCTGGGAAATCTTCAGAGTTGAATGAAGAACCCATCAAGCCCAAGGAGTTGATCAAGTGGGTGTTTGAGCAGCTGCAGGCGATTCCCTGGGTCGCATGCGGCGCTATGGGAACAGGAGCAGGCATCGCGCTGCTGTATTTCTACTTTGCATCGATCGACTTTGTGCCTGCGGATATTCCGTCGATCCTGAGTGCCAGTTTGCTGATGGCAATGCTGGCATTGGCGTTCTACATGTGGGTGGTGGTTTGCCTCCTGGCTCCGCTCGCCGCGTATCGAGCCATGGATCTGCATGTCGACGAGAACCTAGAAGACAAGGCATCGCAGGCACCGAAGAGCGTCGGTACCTCTGCCGTGTGGGCGTTGCAGTTGGTGGGGGTGGGTGGGTTGCTGCTGTTCATCAGCGTGCCGGAGGTGGTCAGATGTGTGCCACTCTTCGAATATCTATTGATCGCCGGGGCGGTGTTCACCTGCGTAGGCGTCTTTGGTTGGTGGCGCAACGAGCGCACAAAGGCTGGCTATAGGCAGGCGTGGAAAAAGCGACTGGGGCTCGCCCTCGTGGTCAGCGTGGCGGGCGCCTTGCCCTTTATCGTTCTGACCCAACTTGTCATTTCCAATCTCGGCGCTGACTGGCCGCACCTGGTCGCGTTTCTGGCCGTGTGGTTGACTGTCGTCGCCGTATCTGCCTTTGTGGATCGAATCCCCGTGTGGGGATGTGCGCTGATGTTGACGATCCTCTGCCCGATCCTTGTGTATTCGCTACCTGGGTTGCTGGGGTTTCCAGCATTTTTCCCAACCAAGGTCGCTCAACTCGCAGGTATCCGCGCTGAGAAACCCGCTGAACTCCGTGTACCCATCAGCACCTGCAAACTGATCGCAAGCGCGGTAGGTACTTCGAAGGTGATGAAGCCGGTGAGTTGCGAAGCTGACGCCGATTGGGGCGCCGTGCACGCACAGGTGCTGTCCAACCTTGGCGAGCGCTGGTTGATTGAAGTGCAACTGGATGGCCCTCAACCCAAGGGCCGCAATGGCGCGGTGCGAGTCACCATTCCAGGCGAGGGTGTGCACACCGTTCGCCAGATGCCCGCGCAATCGAGTGAACAGGCGGCTGGCTGCCGCACTTGAACATCGGAGAAAGGCAGGAAGGAAGGCCGCCGCGCTTGCGGAGCGGCCTTGTGCTTTAGCGCTGAAGCTCAGCCTTGGCGGCAGTCAACTCCTGTTGCGCCTCCGCCAGCTTCTTGCGCGCCTTCGCAATGTCCTTTCTCTTGCCCTGGCGAATCTCTTCCTGAAGTTCCGCGTCGCGCTCGCTCACCTTGCTGGTGGCGTCGCGCACTTTCTTCTCGCGCTCGGCGGTCAGGGTCTGGTCATCGCACTTTTTCGCGGCGCTCAAAGCATCTTCCAAGCCCTTCGCCTTGCGCGTCTGGTTCTCGGAGTTCGCAATGATCAGTTCATTCTCGATGTTCGCCACCTTGGCTGCACAACCCTTGAGCGGGGTGGCGTCATTGGCAGCGATGGCCTGCTGTGCGCCGAGCGTCGCACCAGCGGTGGCCAGCAGAAGAAAAAGTCGCTTCGTTGCGTTCATGTATTGCCCTCCTTGAAGCCAAACAGAGTCCATGCCAGGACCGGTATCGAATCTCACATGTGAGCGAGCGCCGCAGCCACCTTGCGCGCCGCTGCGATCAAATCTGCCAGCAATCGCGCGTCCACTTCCAGCAGACCCTCGTACTCGCCGAGGTTGCGCTTGTTGTGGCAAAGGTCCAGCACACGCCATACCTCGGGCCCAAGGCCCAGCGTGTGCGGCAGCACCTGAAAAACAATGTAGCGGTTGGTTGATCTATATCCCTTGGCACGCAGCGCGGCAAGGCACAGGGCATGAGCCGCGTTGTAGGCCAGATCAAAGCGGCTCTCTATGGCCAGAGACGTGTTGCCGGCATCCTGCAGACGGGCGCGGCCCGTGCGCAAGAGGCCCGCGATTTCTGCGGCGTCGGGGGGCTCGGGCTTGAGCGAGCCACCTGAGCGGCTCAGGTTTTCAAGTGGATCGGGTGGTGCGCTCATGTGGTACCGATTCCTCCTGGCCGATCAGCCATATCTTTGGCTGTTCCATCACGCGGTTGATGAACGCGTTGTCGCTATGCAGCCGCGTGCGGAAATCTGCCTCCGTGTAGAGGGCGGGGTTGATTTTGCGCCCCAGTGTCTGGCTGGCTTGCTCCAGTGCGGCAAACACATCACCGTAGCCCAGCGTGCTGGTGACAATCAGCAAGTCCACATCACTCTGTGCGGTCTCCTCCTGTTTGGCAATGGAGCCGAACACAAACGCCTTCTCGATCTGCGTTACCAACGGCGCCAGCGCCGCTTGCAACACGTCGGCCAAACCGACGGTCTTGGTCACCAGACCGCGCAACTCCATGAACACCGGTGATGCCGGGTTGGCTTGAAAATGTTTCTGGTTGCCCTGTTGGCTGACAGTGAGCAACCCCGCCTCGGCCAATCCCGCCAACTCCCGCTGCACCGCACCCGCGCCAGAGCGGGCCAACCCGATCACCTCATTGGTGTAGAAGCTGCGCTCCGGCGATCCAAAGAGGACGGCCAGCACGCGCTGCCGCACCTTGGGGAACAAGGCGTCCGCCGTTGTAGAGGCCGCAAGACTGGAATTCATACCCATAATGGGGTTGATCATACCCATTTTGGGTTTTTTCGCAACCCAAGCGCCTAGAGCCAGACCGAACCCGACGTTGGGCCGGTGTCGATGGTGAACTCCGGCGAACCACCCAGCAGGAAGGCGCCCAGCACGAAGCTCAGCACCGCCATGAAGATGCTCGCCCAGAACGCGGTCCAGAAGCCGCTGATCTTGAAGCCATCCACGATCTTCGCCACCAGCAACAGCATCAGTGCGTTGATCACCAGCAGGAAGATGCCGAAGGTCAGCACCGTCAGGGGCAGCGTGAGCACGACGAGCAACGGACGCACGACGGCGTTGGCCAGGCCCAGCAACAGCGCCGACACCACCAGCGACGCGGTGCTGCTGAACTGGATGCCCTTGAAGACGTGGCTGGCGACCCAGAGGGCGAGGGCGGTGATGGCCCAGTGGAGGATGAAGGGTGTCAGGTTGGCGAGCATGTCACTTACCCCAAGAATCCTTCAACCCCGTCACCCGGTTGAACACCGGCTTTCCCGCCGCATGATCCACCCGGTCCGCCACAAAGTAGCCATGCCGCTCGAACTGGAACTTCTCATCCGGCTTCGCGGTCGCCAGTGACGGCTCCACGTACGCTGTCACCACCTTCAGGCTGTTCGGGTTCAGGGCTTCGATGAAGTCCTTGCCGCCTGCATCGGGTTGTGCGTCCAGGAACAGGCGGTCGTAGAGGCGCACTTCGGCCTGCACGCCGTCGGCGGCGCTGACCCAGGTGATGGCCGCCTTGGCTTTCACGCTGTCGGCGCCGGGGGTGCCGCTCTTGGTGCCGGGGATGACCTTGGCGTGCACTTCGGTCACCTTGCCGTCCGCGTCTTTCGCGCAGCCGGTGCATTCGATGACGTAGCCGCCCTTGAGGCGCACCACGTTGCCGGGGAACAGGCGCTTGTAGCCCTTGGGTGGCACTTCCTCGAAGTCTTCGCGTTCGATCCACACGTCCTTGCCGATCTTGAACACGCGCGGTGCGGGTTCGGGCTGGCCTTCGGCGATGGCCGAATGGGGCAGGGCGGGCTGGGTGCAGTCTTCGGTGTAGCCGTCAGAGCCGAACACTTCGCCCCAGTTGGTGAGCACGAGCTTGACGGGGTCGAGCACGGCCATGCCGCGGTGGGCCTTGTTTTCCAGGTCTTCGCGCAGGCAGCCTTCGAGCGTGCTGTAGTCAATCCAGGAATCGCTCTTGGTCACGCCGATGCGTTCGGCGAACAGCTGGATGCTTTCGGGCGTGTAGCCGCGCCGGCGCAGGCCGACGATGGTGGGCATGCGCGGGTCGTCCCAGCCGCTGACCTTGTGGTCGTACACCAGTTGCGCGAGCTTGCGCTTGCTGGTGATGACGTAGGTGAGGTTCAGGCGGGCGAATTCGTACTGGCGGGGTGGCGGGGTCTTCAGCAGGCCGCCTTCGCAAAGGCGCTCCAGCAGCCAGTCGTAGAACGGGCGCTGGTCTTCGAATTCGAGCGTGCAGAAGCTGTGGGTGATCTGTTCCAGCGCGTCCTCGATGGGGTGCGCGTAGGTGTACATCGGGTAGATGCACCAGGTGTCGCCGGTGTTGTGGTGCGTGGCGCGGCGGATGCGGTAGATGGCCGGGTCGCGCAGGTTGATGTTGGGGCTGGCCATGTCGATCTTCGCGCGCAGCACCATGCTGCCGTCTTCGTGCAGGCCGTCGCGCATTTCGCGGAAGCGCGCCAGGTTCTCGGCCGGTGTGCGGCTGCGGAAGGGGCTGTCCACGCCGGGCTTGCCGAAATCGCCGCGGTTCAGGCGCATCTGTTCGGTGGTCTGTTCGTCCACGTAGGCGTGGCCGGCTTGCACCAGGTACTCGGCGGCGCGGTACATGAAGTCGAAATAGTCGCTGGCCTGGTACAGGTGCTGCTGGCCGTTGGCTTCCCAGTTGAAGCCGAGCCACTTCACGGCATCGATGATGCTGTTGACGTACTCGGTGTCTTCCTTTTCCGGGTTGGTGTCGTCAAAGCGCATGTGGCACACGCCGCCGTAGTCGCGCGCCAGGCCGAAGTTCAGGCAGATGCTCTTGGCGTGGCCCACGTGCAGGTAGCCGTTGGGCTCGGGCGGGAAGCGCGTGCGGATTTTCGCGGGGTCGGGCTCGCCCTGGGCGTGGTGGGCGGCGTCGCCGGGGCTGCCGGCCCAGCGGCGGCTCTGGTAGGTGCCCTTGTCCAGATCGTTCTCGATGATCTGGCGCAGGAAGTTGCTGACCTTGTGTTCGCCTTCTGCGGCGGGGGTGACGGGGGTGTTGCTGGGGTGGGTGGAGCTCATGCGCCATTCTATTGATCCCGCCCGTCGCGAACCGGCTCCGCCGGGTGCTACTTTGGTTCCATTCCGGCGGTTTCCGGTATCGTGGCTGCTCCCGGACGAGGAAGAGGAAGCCCGAGATGAACAACGACAACCCCGACACCATGCCCACCGAGGAGCCGCCCCGGTGGGAGATCACGCAGGCGGAGGACGTGTTCCTGCCGGCCGTGCGCGTGCAGATTGGCTGGAGCGAAGTGGAGGTGGCCGTGGAGAACGGCCTGATCCCGCCCGCCGAGGCGCACACGCTGTGGGCTTCATGGGCCGCGCCGGGCAGCCCGCTGCGGGTGGCAGCGGGCGCGGCATCTGCGCCGGCAGCCCCGGCGGTGCCCACCGCCGCCGAACTGGCGCTGGAAGACCAGGCGGGCCACCTGCAGCCCATGCCCGGCCATCGCAAGCCGGTGGACCGGGGGCCGGTGTTCAGTTTCACCAACACCCTGTATTACTTCGGCGGCATGCTGGCCATTGGCGCCATGACGCTGTTCATGACGCTGGGTTGGGAGCTTTTCGGGGCCTGGGGCGTGTTCGCGCTGGCCGTGGGCTACTTCACCGGCGCGTTGCTGGTGGCCGGCAACCTGATGCAGAAAGGCCTGCGCACCCCGGCCGGCATTCTGGCCACGCTGGCCGTGTGCCTGGTGCCGCTGGCGGTGTGGGCGTTCCAGGCGGGCATTGGCCAGTGGCCGGAAGGCTCGCACGACAGCTACCGCGATTACCACCGCTACATCGACTGGCGCTGGCTCACCATGGAGTTCGCCACGCTGGTGGTTGCCGTGGTGCTGCTGTACCGCTACAAGCTGCCGTTCATGGTGATGCCGGTGGCCGTGACCATCTGGTACCTCTGCATGGACGTGACGCACATGCTCATGCAGATCGAAGGCTTCGACTGGCAGTTCACGCGCGACATGTCGCTGGTGTTCGGCCTGGCCACCTGCGGCATTGCCGTGTGGGTGGACCTGCGCACCCGCACGGCCGAGAACGAGGAAGACCGGCAGGACTTCGCCTTCTGGCTCTACCTGTTCGGCGCCATCATGTTCTGGTGCGGCCTGAGTCTGCGCGACAGCGATTCCGAGATCAACAAGCTGCTGTACGCGCTGATCAACGTGTTCCTGGTGTTCCTGGGCGCGGCCATCGGCCGGCGCGTGTTCACCGTGCTGGGCGCCATTGGTGTGGCGAGCTACCTGGGGTACCTGGCCTACCGCGTGTTCGAGGACAGCCTGCTGTTCCCCTTCGCGCTCACCCTGCTCGGCCTGGGCGTGGTGGCGCTGGGCATCTGGTGGCAGCGCAACGAGGCGGCCATTCATGACCGCCTCGCCGGCTGGCTGCCAGCGGCGCTGAAGCCGCTGGCGTCACGCTGACGGTCAGTACGTGAGGTTGAGCTGCAGCACCGAGGTGGTGCCGCTCACTTCGTTGCCCACCACCAGCAGCGGCCGGCCGTTGGGCGAGCGTGCAGCGGGAATGAACACCAGGCCTTCAGGGCCGAGGTCGCCCACGGTCGCCAGGTTCGCTGCGCTCGGCTGGGTCATCCACTCGTCGCGGGTGTTGAGGTAGTCCACGCGCACCGGTGCGGTCGGGGTGGTGATGTCGTACACCAGCACGCCACCCATGCGCTCCAGGCCGATGAAGGCGAAGGTCTTGTTGCCGATCTTGCCCAGCGCGATGCCTTCGGGTTCCGGGCCCTTGGCGTCGCTGCGGCTGTCCTTGGCGTTGCCTTCGTTGTGGCCGGAGTTGAAGAAGTCGGCGCAGGGAATGTTGCGGGCCTGGCCCAGCATGCACTGGGGGCTGGCGATGAACTTCTCGATCTCCGCGCCCGAGTCCCACACCAGGCCGCCGTTGGCGTTCCAGATGCTGAAGGAACGCGCGCCGTAGCTGTAGAGCTTGTCGTACATGAGGCGGTTGCCGGTCGGGTCCTGCACACCGGCGGGCGTGAACATCATCGGCGAGCCGTCGGGGTTGGTGCGGTAGCCCATGGTCCAGGTGATGTTCAGGCGGCCCAGGTTGGCGTCATCGCGGCAGCCCATGGGGTTGCCAGCGACGGCACCGCAGTAGCCGAACACGGTCGGGTCGAGCAGGCCACCGGCGGCCATGGCGTTGAGCTGGGGCGGCAGGTCGTCGTTGGCACGGCCTGACCAGCCGTTGCGGTTGATCAGGTGCTTGACGCGGAACTCCTCCACGAAGCCCTGGCTGGCATCGCCGGCCCAGTAGGCGGTGTTGTCCTCGCCCCAGGCGCGTGCATCGCCTTCGTTGGCGGTCACGAGATAGGTCTGGCCGCCCACGGTGTACGAGGCCATGGCATCGGGCTGGTACATGCCGTACACGCCGGGCCAGGTGCGGATGTTGATGGCGCCGCCTTCGGTGTCGGACACGTCGAGTTCGTTGCCGGCCACGCCGTGGTTCTTGAAGCCCAGTGGCAGGATGTCTGTCACGGTGGCGGTGGCGATGTTCACTTTGGCCAGCGCGTTGTTCTCCTGCAGCGTCACCCAGGCGGTGGTGCCGTCATCGGAGACGGCGATGTATTCCGGCTCCAGGTCCTGTGCGACGGTGGGGTTGTTGGCGCCGTAGATGCGCACGCCGGCGGCGCGCAACGTGGCTGCCTGGCTGTTGAAGGCGGTGAACGTGGCCTTGCGTTCCACCGGTGCGGCGGGGTTGCGCACGTCGATGATGCTGATGCTGCCTTCGGGGTCGGTCTGGTAGTCGTCGCTCGGCTCGCCTTCGTTGGCCACCAGCACGGTGTTGCCGTCAGGGGTGAAGGTCAGCATGTCGGGCAGGGCGCCGACGGCGACGGAGCCGAGCAGCGTGAGGTCGCTGGCGCGGTACAGCGCCATGCGGCCGTTGTCGGTCTTCACCGCGGCCTGGATGGCCACGGCCACGATGCCGTTGTGCACGGCCACGCTGTTGATGGAGGCGCCCGCGAGCACGGTGGTCGCGTCGATCGTGCCGATCTTCGTCGGGCTGGCGGGATTGGCCAGGTTGAGCACGTCGACCGCGCCCAGCTGCGCATTCACCACGAACAGGCGGCGGCTGGCGGCGTCATAGGCGGGAATCTCCGCCGCACTCACTTCGTACTGGCCGGTGCTGTAGCTGCCGATCTTCTCGAGGCGCAGGCTCACCGGCGTGGCCTCGGGCGTGGGGGTAGTCGGGGCGGGTGCGTCGCTACCACCGCCGCAGGCGGCGAGCACGGCCGTCATGAGCAGCGTGACGGTGAACAGACGGGTGGTGGGCGAGCTGGGAAGCAGGGGGCGCATCGGTGGTCTCTACGTTGTGGTTGAAACCCACGGTTGTAGAAACGCCCGGTGACGTCATCGTGACTCCGGTGTGTCGTTTTCGTGACGGGATCACTGCCCGAAGCGCGGACCGTCTTTCAGGAAGGCTTCTTCGGCTGGCGTGCTCGTGCGCCCGAGTGCGGCGTTGCGGTAAGGAAAGCGCCCGAACTTTTCCACGATGTCGCGGTGCACCTGCGCGAATTCGAGGTTGCGCGCGAGCGTGTCGCGCAGCTCGGGGGCGCAGGTGTCCAGCAGGCGCTGGAAGCGCAGCACGCTCTCGGCCTGCAGGGCCACGTCTTCCGCGTGCATCAGCGGCATGCTGAGGAACACCATGCCCACGGTGGCGAACTCGGCGTCCATGCCGCTGGCGTGCGCGTCCAGTGAAAGCTGCTGCGCGCGCCGGTCACCCGCGAAGGCGCGCGCCTGGCCGCGGTACACGTTGCGGGTGAACTGGTCGAGCAGCAGCACCAGCGCCAGCCGCGTGTCGATGCGCGCTTCCCAGCCGCTCAGCCCACCATTGAGAGCTTCCTCCACCAGTGCGCCGAAGCGTTCGCGAATCTGGCTGTCGATCGTGGCGTTGCCACCGAACCAGAGTTCGTCGCGCTTGTCCGAACACCAGCCGCGCTCCAGGCCGTCGCCCAGCCAGAAGTCGAGAACGTCCTGAGCGGTCGGTGGTTTAAGGGTTTTCATGGATATTTCAATGTAAAGATGGGGCAGGCGTTACGTCTGGCAACGACTTTGACCAAGCATGTGGAACAGGTTAACGCGGAATTCCCTGTAATACGGACACAGGGTGCGCAACCACCCTTCAACAGGAGCCCCACATGAACACGCAGACCTTGAAAACCCCCTGGAGCCGCACCTCGGCCGTGGCCCGTGGCCTATCCATTGCCGCCCTTGCCGCGGGCGCCTGGGCGTTGTCGGCGATGGGCTCCCAGGCCCATGCGCGCAGCGACGTGCACTGGTCGATCGGCGTGCACACGCCCGGTGTGGTGGTGGGCGCGTCGAACGCGCCGCCCGTGTACTACGGGCCGCCCCCGGTGTATTACGCCCCGCCGCCCGTGTACTACTCGCCCCGCCCCATCTACTACGGCCCGCCGCCGGTGTACTACGCACCGCGCCCGGTCTACCGTTCAGGCTGGGGCCCGGCACCCTACTGGGAAGGCCGCCGCCATGGCCACCGGCACGGTTGGGATGGCCGCCGCGGCGACGGTCGCCGCTGATACATCGCGCCGGCGTGACTGCCGGCGTCACATCGCCTTGAACTGCCCCGCGTAGAGCCGGCTCACCGGCCAGGCTTCGGGGCGGCCGCGCAGGCGCAGGCTGTGTTTGCCGGCTTCGTCGCGCTGCACGCTCTCGATGGCATTCACGCGCACCACCGTGCCCCGGTGCACCTGCCAGAACACCGCCGGGTCGAGTTGCGGCAGCAGCTCCTTGAGTGGCGTGCGGATCAGCACTTCGCTGTTCGCGGTGAGCACGCGCACGTATTTGTCGGCCGCTTCGAACACCAGCACCTCGGCAATCGGCACCATGCGGATGCCGGTGCCCACACTGGCTGAAATCACCTGCAGGCGTGGCGTTGCCGGCGAAGCACCTTCGCCCGTGAGCAGGGCGCGCAGGCGCGCCAGCGTGGCGTCGTCGGGTGCGTGGCTGGCGGGCTGGCGCTGTTGCAGCACCTGCTGCACGCGCTGCACGGTGCGCGCCAGCCGCTCGGGTTGCACAGGCTTGAGCAGGTAGTCCACCGCCTGCGTCTCGAAGGCTTCAACGGCATAGGCGTCGTAGGCGGTGACGAACACCAGGGCCGGAAACGGCGCACCCGCCGGCCACTCGTCCGCCAGTTCGGCGGCGGCCTGCAGGCCGGTCTGGCCGGGCATGCGGATGTCGAGAAACAGCACGTCGGGTCGCAGGCTCAGGGCCTGCGCCACGGCCGCCTGGCCATCGCCCACCATGGCCATCACCTGCAAGCCGGGCCAGGCGCGGGCCAGCTCGGCCTGCAGGGCCTGGGCGAGCAGGGGTTCGTCTTCGGCGATGAGGGCGGTGGCGTTCATGGCGTGGTCCATGGGAGGGTGAGCAGGGCGCGCGTGCCGCCGCCTGGTGTGGCTTGCCAGTCCATGCCGGCCTTGCCGGGGTAGGCGGTCTCCAGGCGCTCGCGCACCTGTGTGAGGCCGAAGCCCGGGGTGGGCGACGGTTCGCAACCCACGCCGGTGTCGCTCACCTCCAGCTGCAGTTGCGCGCCATGGTGCCGCGCAGCAATGTGAATGGCGCCGCCTTCCAGGCTGGGCTCCAGCCCGTGGCGGATGCTGTTCTCCACCAGCGGCTGCAACAGCAGCGGCGGCACGGGATGGGCCGTGAGGTCGGCGGGCAGATCGAGCGTGTAGCGCAGGCGCGGGCCCATGCGCACCGCCATCAGCTCCAGGTAGTCGCGCAGCCGGGCGAATTCATGGGCCAGCGTGTGCTGGCCGGCGCTGGCCTCGGTGCGCGAGGCCGCCAGCGTGGCGCGCAGGAAATCGTTGAGGCGGTCCAGCATGGCGGTGGCGCGTTGCGGGTCGGTGCCGATGAGCACGCGCAGGTTGGCCAGAGTGTTGAACAGCATGTGCGGTTCAAGCTGCGACTCGAGCAGCCTCAGGCGCGCTTCGCTGGCCTGGCGCTGGGCTTCTTCCTGTGCCAGCTGGGCGCGCGACAACAGCGCACGCGCGGTGAAGTGATAGGCCCCGAAACCGCCGATCAGCAGCGACATCAGCAGGAAGCCGAGCGTGGCGCGTGGGTGCTGGCTCAGGCTCATGAAGGCATCGCGGCCGAGCATCAGGCTCGCGATCACGCTGCCGAGAAAGTAGGACAGCAGCACCGACACCACCACCAGTGCCGCCATGCGCGGCACCCCGGGCCAGCCGTTCGGGCTCAGCAGGTGGCGCCCGACATCGATCATCACCCAGATCAGCAGGCCGATGCACTGCGCGTACAGCAGCGAGATCCACAGCGAATCGCGGTTGACGGCGCTGATGGCGAAGGCGATGACGGTGTTGACCGCCACGGTCGCAAGGGCACGCTTCGCGGCGCGGTGGGGGTTGATCGGCGACATGGCCGCAGTATCCCGCATGCCCGTGCAGGCCGCGGTGCTCACCGGCCGTGTTCTCGCATGAGGCGTTCGCGCTCCTGGGTGACCAGGCGCTGCTGCAATCCGCCACCGCCCAGCACCAACCACACCACAAGGCCGTGGATCAGCAGCCCCAGGCCCCAGCCGAGCGAGGGGTAGATGGCCCAGTGCCTGCCGCTGGAGAGTGAGAGGGTGGCCAGCGCCGCGTTGACGGCCAGAAAGACCAGCGCATGCACGTACCAGCCCATGCGCGCGCCGGCGCGGCGGCGCGCCAGGCGGTCGAGGTCGTCGTTCCGGGTGAGAGAGGTGTTCATGGAAAGCTCCGGTGAGAAGGTTGAAAAGAGGTGGGTTCAGGCCAGGCCCAGCCACTGTTGCCAGAGCAGCCCGCCCAGGTACCGGTTGGGCAGCAGGGTGAAGGCACCGGCCACCAGGCAGGCGCTGACGTACAGCCACACCATCACCTTGCGGTGGGCGTTCACGTTGCCGCGCAACAGGAAGCGGAACGAAAAGAACAGGCTGCCGAACACCAGCGGCACCAGCAGGTGCACCGGCGTGTAGCCCGCGATGTTGGGCAGCTTGAAGTCGCGGATGAAGATGGCCGAGATGGCGGTCACCAGCATCAGCGTGACCCAGGCATAACCGGCGGCACGGTGCAGGCGCGGGCGCTGGGCCTGCCCGGCCGCGTGACCGCGGCGCGCCCAGAGCGCCACCGGCCCGAGGGCAACGGCCGCGATGGCGGCGGTCATGTGAACGGCGATGAGGGGCGTGAGTTGCATGGCGGGCTCCATCGGGGTGCGTGGAGGGCCAATGTGCCGGGCGCGGGCCGGGGCCGCCATCGACTTGCGACCGGAGCGCCGGGGCGGGGTGCGAAACGCCGCTGGCGCGGCGTGAAATGCACGCGGCTGTCCGGCCGCGTTCCGCTCAGCCGATGGGCCGTGCGGTCAGCGTGAAGCTGAAGGTGGCGCCCCGGCCAGGCTCGGCGCAGGCCTGCAGTTCGCCGCCGTGGCGCTGCACGATGCGCAGCGAGGTCGCCAGCCCGATGCCCAGCCCGCTGAACTCGTGCGGCATGTGCAGGCGCTGGAACGGCTGGAACAGCTTGGCGGCGCGCGCCATGTCGAAGCCCGCGCCGTTGTCGCTCACGCTGAAGCGCTGCTGGTTGTCCTGCCACGCCATGCTCACGCGGATGAGGGCCTGCGGCGTGTTGGCGGTGTACTTCCAGGCGTTGTGCAGCAGGTTCTGCATCAGCGCTTCTGCCAGCGCGGGATCGGCCATCACATGCAGTCGGGGGTCGATCTCCCAGCGCACCTGCCGTTGCGGTTCGGCGCCGGCGAACTCTTCCAGCAGTCGGGTGGCGATGGCGCTGAGGTTGACCGGCTGGCGCTGCAGCTCGCCGCGCGCGAACTGCGAGAGCGTGAGCAGGCCGTCGATCAGCTCGCCCATCTTCTTGCTGGCCGCGGTGATGCGCTGCAGGTGGGACAGGCTCTCGCCGTGCATGCCCGGGTGGTCTTCGTGCAGGGCCTGCGCGAAGCCGTTGATGATGCGCAGCGGAGAGCGCAGGTCGTGCGCAACGGCGTAGGAATAACTCTCCAGCTCGTCGTAAGCCGCCTTCAATGCCTCGGTGCGGCGGTGTATGCGCTGCTCCAGCGAGGCATTGAGCTGCTGGATCTCCATTTCAGACTGCCTGCGCTGGGTGATGTCCTGGATGACGCCGAGCGCGCTCACGGCACGGCCTTGCGCATCGCGCTCGAACTCGGCCTGCACCAGGAACCAGTGTTCCTTGCCGCCGAACAGCAGGCGGTATTCGATGTGGTACTGGGCCTCGCCCTTCACCGCGCGCTTCCACAGCGCCAGCGCGCGCGGCAGGTCGTCGGGGTGCGTGAGGGCGAGCAGGTCGTCTCCGCTGAAGTTCGCGGATGGCAGGCCCAGGATCTGGTGCGAGCCCGCCAGCGTGATGAAGCGCCCGGTGGCCATGTCTGCGCGCCAGCTGGCAAGGCCGGCGATGGCGTGCGCCTGGCGCAGCAGGTGTTCGCTGGTGCGCAAGGCCTGCTCGGTGGCCTTGCGCGCGCTCACGTCCTGCACCACCGCGATGAGGTAGTCGGGCTCGCCCGAGGGCTTGCGCACCAGCGAGATGGTGATGTGGGCCCACACCACATGGCCCTGCCGGTGGATGTAGCGCTTCTCGAAGCTGTAGTGCGTGATCTCGCCGTCGAGCGTGCGCTTGAGCTGGCGCATGTCCAGCTCCACGTCTTCGGGGTGGGTGAAGTCGCGGAAATGCATGCGCTGCATCTCCTCGCGGGTGTAGCCGACGATGTCGCAGTAGCGCTGGTTCACGCGTATCCACGCGCCGCCGATCTCGCTGTGTGCCATGCCGGTGGCGGCCTGCTCGAAGGTGTCTTCCAGCTGCTTCTTGCTTTGCTGGAGCTGCGCGGTCGTCTCGTGCAGGTGGCGGTTCTGGCGCTGCATGAGGTGGATCGCGCCCACCACCACGAACTGCGTCACCACATGCCAGAAGTTGAGCCAGAAGGCCGTGACGGGCTGTTCGAAGGACAGGCTTCCGTAGGGCGGCAGCATCATGATGTTGATGAGCAGCATGCCCAGCGCCGTGCTCAGCATGCCGGGCAGGAAGCCGCCGTACAGCGCAGACAACGCCGTTGCCAGCGACAGCGTGATGAAGCGGCCACCCGCCTCGGGCGGCGCCACCGCCATGCGCAGCCACACCGCCAGCAGCGTGAGCACCACCGCCACGCCGTGGCGCAGCCAGAGGTTGTGCTGTTCGGGTTGCCAGTTCGCCACGCGTTGCCACCGCTGCTGCAGCAGATTCACGGGGGGTGGCGTGGTCGTCATGCGGGGGCCTGGAGGAAGGTGGGCGCAGCTTACACCGGTGACGGTATCGGTGGCCCGCCGGGGGGATGCCCGGTCGGCGTCAGCAGACCGAGCATGTCGTCGATCGCGGCCGCCGTCTCCAGTGGCCTTTCCATCGGGAACAGGTGGCTGCCCTCCACGATCTTCAGACGCTCGGGATGGGCCTTGCCCACCAGGCGCAGGGTCATCGACATGCCGACCTGCTTCATTTCCAGCGAGCGGGTGCCACCCACGAACCCGACCGGGCATTGCAGCGGGTGGCGGCGCAGCAGGCGGTCCAGGTTGTGGGGCAGGGTGTTGTAGATCGCGGTTTCCACCTCGCGGTCGAAGGCGAGCACGCGGTGGGGCTTGCCATGCGTGTCGATCTCGTCGCGCGTGCCGTGGTGGATGTAGTCGCGCAGCACGTGCGGGTCCCAGTGGGCAAAGGCCTTCTTGGTGCTGAAGTGGGTCAGCGCGGCTTCGGCATCGGGCCAGGTGCGGCGCCGGCCGCGGCTCACCTTGCCGGGCGAGACGGAACCCACCAGCTGCGTGCGCTTGATGAGCTCCAGCGTGCGCGCGCGCCAGCCGCCGAGCACCGGCGAGTCGATCAACACCACGCCACGCACCGCGTGACCGCCCAGCGAGGGGTGGCGCGCCGCGCACATCAGGCTGAGAAAACCGCCCAGCGAATGGCCCACCAGCCAGGCACCGCGGCCATGGCGCTCGATCTCGGGGGCGGCGAAGTCGGCCAGCTGCTGCACCAGGTGCGGCCAGTTGCTGGTGACGGGGTATTGCGGTTCGTGGCCGAAGCGGTCCACCGCGCGCACCGCGTGGCCTCGCGCACGCAGCGACTTGAAGAGCACGCCGTAGGTGCTGGCCGGAAAACTGTTGGCGTGCGAAAAGATGATCAGCGACATGCTCGGCGCGAACAGGCTAGATCAGTTTTTCGCGCTCATTGGTGATCTTGCGGAGCGGCGGGTTGCGCGGGTGCTCGGTCAGCAGCGGCACGTCGGTGTGGGTGCCGTCCCAGGTCGGTTGTTCGATCTCGTCGAACACCTCGCGCAGCTTCTGGCCCCAGGTCTTGTGCAGCATGCGGAAGTAGGGGTTGTCGTTGTCGATGCAGGTGATCTTGTCCGACTGCAGCATGTTGGCCTCGTACACCGCCAGGTCCAGCGGCAGGCCCACCGACAGGTTGGACTTGAGCGTGGAGTCCATCGACACCAGCACGCACTTGGCGGCTTCGTCCAGCGGCGTCTCGGGCGTGATGACGCGGTCGAGCACGGGCTTGCCGTACTTGGATTCGCCAATCTGGAAGAACGGCGTCTCGGATGTGGCCTCGATGAAGTTGCCGGCCGAATACACCTGGAACAGCCGCATGCCCTCGCCCTGCACCTGGCCGCCGAAGATCATCGACACGTTGAACTCCACCCCTGCGCGCTGCAGCGAGTCCCCGTCGCGCTCGTAGACGTGGCGCACCGCGGAACCCAGCACGCGAGCGGCGTCGAACATGCTCTTCGCGTTCCAGATCGTGATGGGCTCGCCGCCGTCGGCGTCTTCCAGCTGCTCGATCTGCAGGATCTCGCGCACGGATTGCGACACGCTCAGGTTGCCCGCCGACAGCAGGCACATGAAGCGGTCGCCCGGCTTCTCGTAGACGATCATCTTGCGGAAGGTGCTGATCTGGTCGAGGCCGGCGTTGGTGCGGGAATCCGACAGGAAGACCATGCCGGCATTGAGTTTCACGGCGACGCAGTAGGTCATGATGGCTTGCTCAGTTTCTTGAGTGTGTAGAGCTGTTCCAGCGCCTCGCGCGGGCTCAGGGAATCGGGGTCGATCGCCTGCAGGGCGGCCTGCAGGGGATGTGTCTCGGGCTCCAGTGTGGCAGGAGGTGGCGCGAACAGGTCGACCTGGCTACGGCTTTCCTCGCTTTGGGCCTCCAGCGCGGCCAGGGCGTGGCGCGCATGCTGCACCACGCCGGCCGGTACGCCGGCCAGGCGTGCGACCTGGATGCCGTAGCTGCGGCTGGCCGGGCCGGGCTCGATCTGGTGCAGGAACACGATGCCGCCCGACTTGCCGCCGGCCTCGGCCGCGCTCACATGCACGTTCAGCGCGGCGTGGTGGCTGGCCGGGAACTCGGTCAGCTCGAAGTAGTGCGTGGCGAACAGCGTGAAGGCGCGCGACTTGTCGTGCAGGTGCGTGGCGATGCCGCCGGCCAGCGCCAGGCCGTCGAAGGTGGAGGTGCCGCGGCCGATCTCGTCCATCAGCACCAGGCTCTCGGGCGTGGCCGCGTTCAGGATCTGCGCCGCCTCGGTCATCTCCACCATGAAGGTGGACTGCGCGTTGGCCAGGTCGTCGGCCGCGCCGATGCGGGTGTGG
>VFQO010000295.1_pt1 | contig 58801 bp, 49 predicted proteins | sample 3512331 | NCBI WGS metagenome assembly VFQO01 (sample SAMN10412371, study PRJNA504923) | tailings metagenome | isolation source: Replicate 3 from Balatoc abandoned mine | place: Philippines: Itogon, Benguet | collected 2017-08-28 | reverse complement strand
CGGCCGCAACCGCAACCGCAACCGTCGCAACCGCGAGCGCAACCAGAACGGCCAGAACGGCCAGAACGGCCAGCAGAACCAGAACGGGCAGCAGGCCCAGAACGGCCAGCAGAGCTCGGGCGCCCAGCAGGCCGACAAGGCCGAGCAGGGCGAGCAGCAGGGCGGTCGCCAGAACGCCCGCGGCGGCCAGCCCGCGCAGCAGGCCGACGACGCCGAGGGCCGCGGTCGCGGTCGCGGCCGTGACCGCAAGCGCGGTCGCGGGCCCGCCGGCGACGAGCTCGAGCCCGAGATCAGCGACGACGACGTGCTCATCCCCGTCGCGGGCATCCTCGACGTGCTCGACAACTACGCCTTCGTGCGCACCACGGGCTACCTGCCCGGCCCGAGCGACGTCTACGTCTCGCTCGGCCAGGTGAAGAAGTACCACCTGCGCAAGGGCGACGCGGTCGTCGGCGCGATCCGCCAGCCTCGTGAGGGCGAGAACCAGGGCCGCCAGAAGTACAACGCCCTCGTCTCGATCGACTCGATCAACGGCCAGTCGGTCGAGGAGGCGGCGAGCCGCGTCGAGTTCGGCAAGCTCACCCCCCTCTACCCGCAGGAGCGCCTGCGGCTGGAGACCGAGCCGCAGAAGCTGTCAACGCGCATCATCGACCTCGTGGCGCCGATCGGCAAGGGTCAGCGCGGCCTCATCGTCTCGCCGCCGAAGGCCGGCAAGACGCTCGTGCTGCAGGCCATCGCCAACGCGATCGCGAAGAACAACCCCGAGGTGCACCTCATGGTCGTGCTCGTCGACGAGCGCCCCGAAGAGGTCACCGACATGCAGCGCTCGGTCAAGGGCGAGGTCATCGCCTCGACCTTCGACCGCCCCGCCGAGGATCACACGACCGTCGCCGAGCTCGCCATCGAGCGCGCGAAGCGGCTCGTCGAGCTCGGCCACGACGTCGTCGTGCTGCTCGACTCGATCACCCGCCTGGGCCGCGCGTACAACGTGACGGCGCCGACGAGCGGGCGCATCCTCTCGGGCGGTGTCGACTCGGCCGCGCTGTACCCGCCGAAGCGCTTCTTCGGCGCTGCGCGCAACATCGAGGATGGCGGCTCGCTCACCATCCTCGCCACCGCGCTCGTCGAGACCGGCTCGAAGATGGACGAGGTGATCTTCGAGGAGTTCAAGGGCACCGGCAACATGGAGCTGCGTCTCTCGCGCCAGCTGGCCGACAAGCGCATCTTCCCGGCCGTCGACATCTCCGCCTCCGGCACGCGCCGCGAGGAGATGCTGCTCGGCGCCGAGGAGGTCAAGGTGACCTGGCGCCTGCGCCGCGCGCTCGCCGGCCACGACCCGCAGCAGTCGCTCGAGGTCGTGCTGGGCAAGCTGAAGGAGACGCAGTCGAACGTCGAGTTCCTCGTGCAGATCCAGAAGGCGCTGCCGCAGGCCGACCGCAGCCAGCCCGCCCACAAGGAGGACTGATCGCGGGGGCCCTCGGGCCCCCGCCTTCATGAGGAGAGACCCCCATGTTCGACTCCGTCGCCGGCCTCATCGCCGAGCACGAGGCCCTGCAGGAGCAGCTCGCCGACCCGGCGGTGCACGCCGACGCTGCGCGGGCGAAGAAGCTCAACCGGCGCTACGCCGAGCTCAGCCAGATCGTGCACGCGCACAGCACCTGGCAGCAGGCGCAGGACGACCTCGCCGCCGCGCGCGAGCTCGCGAAGGAGGACGAGGCCTTCGCCGAGGAGGTGCCCGCCCTCGAGGAGAAGGTCGTCGCGTCGCAGGAGAAGCTGCGCCGGCTGCTGATCCCGCGCGACCCCGACGACGGCCGCGACGTCATCATGGAGATCAAGGGCGGCGAGGGCGGCGAGGAGTCGGCGCTGTTCGCCGCCGATCTCCTGCGCATGTACTCGTACTACGCCGAGTCGCGCGGCTGGAAGGTCGAGATCCTCGACTCCACGCAGAGCGACATGGGTGGCTACAAGAACGTGCAGGTCGCCATCAAATCGAACGCGACCGACCCCGCGCAGGGCGTCTGGGCGAGCATGAAGTACGAGGGCGGCGTGCACCGCGTGCAGCGCGTGCCCGCGACCGAGTCGCAGGGGCGCATCCACACCTCGACGACGGGCGTGCTCGTCTTCCCCGAGGTCGACGAGCCGGAGGAGGTCGAGATCAACCAGAACGACCTCAAGATCGACGTCTTCCGCTCCTCCGGCCCCGGCGGCCAGAGCGTCAACACGACTGACTCGGCCGTGCGCATCACGCACCTCCCGACGGGCATCGTCGTGTCGATGCAGAACGAGAAGAGCCAGATCCAGAACCGCGAGGCCGCCATGCGCGTCCTCCGCGCGCGCATCCTCGCGAAGCAGCAGGAGGAGATCGACGCGGCGGCGAGCGACGCGCGCAAGAGCCAGATCCGCGGCATGGATCGCTCGGAGCGCATCCGCACCTACAACTTCCCCGAGAACCGCATCGCCGACCACCGCACGGGCTACAAGGCCTACAACCTCGACCAGGTGATGAACGGCGCGATCGGGCCCGTCATCGAGTCGTGCATCCAGGCCGACGAGGAGGCCCGGCTCGCGGCGCTCGGCGAGGGCGCGGCCTGAGGCAGGGCATCCGCGCATGACGACGCTCGACGCCCTGCGGCGCGAGGCGATCGAGTCGCTCGCGGCCGCCGGCGTGCCCGGCCCGGAGGTCGACGCCGACCTGCTCATCGGTCACGTGCTCGGTCTGTCGCGCGGCGCCGTGCAGGCCCGTGCGGTCGTGCGGGCCGAGGTCTCGGCCGACGACGAGGCGGCGGTCCGCGCGGCCATCGCCCGGCGGGAGACCCGCGAGCCGGTGCAGCACATCACCGGGCTCGCTCCGTTCCGCTCGCTCGAGCTCGCGGTCGGCCCCGGCGTCTTCGTGCCGCGCCCCGAGACCGAGTTCGTCGTGCAGTTCGCGATCGACGCGCTCGCGCTCGTGCCGAGCGCCGAGCCGCTCGCGGTCGACCTCGGCTCCGGCAGCGGCGCGATCGCCCTCGCGATGGCGACGGAGGTGCCGCACGCCCGTCTGGTCGCCGTGGAGCGGTCGGCGGATGCCCTGCCCTGGACGGCCCGGAACATCGAGCGCCTCGGCGACGGCCGCGTGCGCCTGGTCGAGGGCGACCTGGCCGACGCGCTGCCCGAGCTCGACGGCCGCGTGGACGTCGTCGCCTCGAATCCCCCGTACATCCCGCTCGCGGCCGTGCCCCGCGACCCCGAGGTGCGTCTCTACGATCCGCCCGCGGCGCTGTACTCGGGGGAGGACGGCCTGGATGCCGTGCGCGCCCTGTCGAGGACGGCCCGCCGCCTGCTGCGCGAGGGCGGCACCCTCGTCATCGAGCACGGCGAGCTGCAGGCCGCCGCGATCGCCGCGATCCTCCGCGCCGACGGCTTCACGGCCATCGCGTGCCACCGCGACCTGCTCGGCCGCGACCGCGCGACGACCGCGCGCCGCTGAGCCGCGCAGCGCGCCGAGGCGCTGACCGGCGCCACACGCCTCAGGCCGCGGCGGCCTCCGCCGCGAAGGCCTCGATCGCCGCGAGCAGCCCGGCCGCATCGCGGTAGAGGTGCGCGGTGATGCCGATCGACGCGGCGCCCTCGACGTTCTCGAGCCGGTCATCCGTGAAGAAGGCGTCCTGCGCCGCCGCGCCGTAGTGGGCGAGCACGTTGCGGTAGACCTGCGGGTCGGGCTTGCGCGCGCCGAACGCTGCCGAGGCGTGCATGTTCTCGCGCCCCATGATCGGCACGAGCTCGGGCGCGACCTCGTGCAGGTGCTCGTGGATGAGGATGCCGTTGTTGGTCAGCAGCGCCACCCGCCCCAGTTCGCTCGCGCGGCGCACGGCGTCGAGCGCGGCTGGGCGCGGCTGGGTGGCGCGCGAGCGGATGCGCACCCACTCCTCGCGGGGGATGTCCGCGCCGATCGCGTCGTTGACCGCGGCCAGGTAGGCCTCGGGCGTCGACGGCGTGCCCGCCTCGGCCTGCCACTCCAGCCCGCTGATCCACCACCGGCGCCGCAGCTCGTGCAGGTCGTGCCCGGTGATCGCGGTGAGGTCGGCCATGCGCGTGCGCCAGTCGTAGTCGTAGAGCACGTCGTCCATGTCGAACAGGAAGAGCAGGGTCATGCGCGTGAGGTGTCCCGATCGGTCGGCGGGGGAGGGCGCCGCGGGCGGCGGCCCCTCCAGCATGCCCCACTACGATGAACGCATCATGACCACCGTGTTCGACTGCTCGGTCGAGGCCGAGCTCCTCGCGGGCCTGCGGGCGGCGCGCGGCGCGATCGGGCGGGGCGAGCTGGTGGTCTTCCCGACCGACACGGTCTACGGCGTCGCCGCAGACGCCTTCCGCGCGGAGGCCGTGCAGCGGCTGCTCGACGCGAAGGAGCGCGGCCGCGACGCACCGCCGCCGGTGCTCATCCCGGGCATCCCGACGCTCACCGCGCTCGCCGAGACCGTGCCGCCGGAGGTCGAGGCTCTCGTCGCGGCCTTCTGGCCCGGCGCCCTCACCGTCATCGTCGAGGCCCGCGAGTCGCTCGTGTGGGATCTCGGCGAGACCCGCGGCACCGTCGCGCTGCGCATGCCCGACCATCGGCACGCGCTGCACCTGCTGGCCGACACCGGCCCCCTGGCCGTCTCGAGCGCCAACATCAGCGGGATGCCCGCCGCCCGCACCGCGCAGGAGGCCCTCGACATGCTCGGCGACCGCGTCGCGGTGTACCTGGATGGCGGCCCGGTCGGCGCGAGCGCCGACGCGAGCCGCGACCCGGGCTCGACGATCGTCGACGCGACGAGCCTGCACCTGCCCGAGGGCCGACTGCGGATCGTGCGCGAGGGCGCCATTTCCGCGAGCGAGATCGCTCGAGTCGTCGGCGCGGAGCGCGTCGCGTGACCTTCTACGCGCTCGTCGCGCTCATCGCGGCCGTCATCAGCTTCGGCGCCTCGTGGGCCGTCTGGGGCCTGAGCCATCGCTTCAAGCTCTACCCGGGCATCCGCGAGCGCGACGTGCACACGACGCCGACGCCGCGCCTGGGCGGTATCGCGATCGTCATTGGCATCGTCGCCTCGCTCGGGATCGCCTCGCAGATCAGCTGGTTCGACCTCGTCTTCGCCGACCCCTTCCCGATCATCGCCATCGTCGCCTCGGCGCTCGTCATGCTCGCGATCGGCGTCGTCGACGACCTGTACGACCTCGACTGGATGACCAAGCTCGCCAGCCAGCTGCTCGTCGCGGGCTTCCTGGCGTGGTCGAGCCTGCAGATCACCTCCCTGCCGATCGGCCCGGACGGCGGCATCGCGTTGCTCTCGCCGACGGTGTCGCTTGTCATCACGGTCTTCGCCGTCGTGCTCGTGATGAACGCGGTCAACTTCATCGACGGGCTCGACGGGCTCGTCGCGGGCGTCACGATCATCGCCGGCAGCGTGTTCTTCATCTACAGCTACCTGCTGTCGATCGACACGGCGCAGACCGCGTTCAACCTCGCCTCGCTCGTCATGGCGGTGCTGCTGGGCGCGACGGCGGGGTTCCTGCCCTTCAACTGGCACCCCGCCAAGATCTTCATGGGCGACGGCGGCGCGCTCGTGGTCGGCATGCTCATGGCGGTCTCGACGATCTCAGTCACCGGGCAGATCGACCCCGGCATCGACCGCGGTCAGCTCGTGCCGGCGTTCATCCCGCTGCTGCTGCCGTTCGCGGTGCTCATCGTGCCGTTGCTCGACTTCGGGCTCGCGGTGCTGCGTCGCCTTCGCGCCGGCAAGTCGCCGTTCAGCGCCGACCGGCTGCACCTGCACCACCGGCTGCTCGACATGGGGCACTCGCACTTCCACGCCGTGCTGATCTTCTACGGCTGGACGGCCGTGGTCGCCCTCGGCACCCTGCTGTTCATGTTCGTGCCGTGGTGGTGGGCGCTCACGGCGGTCGTGCTCGGCCTCGTGCTCTGCGCCGCCGTGACGCTCGCCCCGCTCAGCGCGCGCAAGCGCGCCGAGGCCGCCGCCCAGTCGAGCCCCGACGAGCACGGCCCGCTCGCGCGCTTCGACCCGCTCGACGCCGCCGCGCCCCCGGTCGACACCGAGTTCGACGAGCACGACCCCGTCTTCGACACCCTGACCCGAGCCCGACGCCAGCCCGAGGAGTCCCGATGACCGCCCCCGATCCGCGCCCCCGCTCGACCGCCGCGCCCGCGCTGCGGCTCTCGCTCGTCTACGGGGCCTCGCTGAGCGCGGCCATCGCGATCGTCGCGAGCGTCGTCGGCGCGCTCGTCGCAGAGCTGCCCGGTCTGCTGAGCGGCCTCATCGGCGCGGGCATGGGCTTCGTCTTCCTCGCCGTGACCGCGGCCAGCATCCTGCTCGCCGACCGGCTGACGAAGGGCGACCTGCTCTCGCCGGCCTACTTCGGCACCGTGCTCGGGGCGTGGCTGCTGAAGTTCGCGCTCTTCCTCGTGCTCGTCTTCACGCTGCGGGACGCGCCCTTCATCGACCCGACGGTGCTCTTCGTCACGCTCGTCGTCGCGGTGCTCGGGGGGCTCGTCGTCGACCTCGTCGCGGTGTCCCGCGCCCGCGTCCCGTACGTCAGCGACCTGCCCGCGCCGCGCGCCGACTGACCGCTCCGTGAGCGCTCCCGCAGCCCGGGGGAGCGCCCGCTGTCGACGCCGATCCCGATTCGGTCGAGGCCCTCTTTCTTGATAGGGTGAGGGCATTGCCGATCGCCGCGGTGAGCCCTGCTCCTCGCCCCGATTCTGGAGACTCCCCTGAGCGCTGCCGCCCTGATCCCCCTGCTCCCGTTCGCGACCGACGAAGGTTCCGAGGGAGGCTTCTCCGGTCCGTCGATCCTCGACTTCTTCCCGCCGGCCGTTCTCTTCGAGGGAACGCCGTTCGAGCTCAACCGCATCATGCTGCTGCGACTCGTGATCGTCGCGCTCCTGATCCTCGTCTTCTGGCTCGGCACCCGCAAGATGCAGCTGGTCCCCGGCCGCTTCCAGGGCACGGTCGAGATGGGTCTCGACCTCGTGCGCGTCAACATCGCGGAGGACCTGCTCGGCAAGAAGGACGGCCGTCGCTTCCTGCCGTTGCTCACCACGATCTTCTTCCTCGTGCTCTTCATGAACCTCACGGGCATCATCCCGGGCATCAACATCGCGGGGACGTCGGTCATCGGCCTCCCGCTCGTGCTCGCAGTCGCCTCGTACATCGCGTTCATCTACGCGGGCCTGCGCAAGCACCCCGGCGCCTTCCTGCGCAACGCGCTCTTCCCGCCCGGCGTGCCGTGGCCGCTCTACATCATCGTGACGCCGATCGAGTTCGTCTCGATGTTCGTCCTCCGCCCGATCACGCTCACGCTCCGACTGCTCATGAACATGGTCGTCGGCCACCTGCTGCTCGTGCTGTTCTTCTCCGCCTCTGCGTTCTTCATGACCGACCTCGGCGGTGGCTGGATCCTCGCGGGCGTCGGCACCCAGGTCTTCGGCATCGCCTTCACCTTCTTCGAGATCCTCGTCTCGGTTCTGCAGGCGTACGTCTTCACCCTCTTGACCGCTGTCTACCTCCAGCTCGCGCTGGCGGAAGAGCACTAGGCCGGGCTCCCGCCCGGTTCATCCAACACGGAAGGAAACACCCCTCGTGGACGCAAACACTGTTCTCGCTGAGCTCGAAGGCAACATCGCGACGGTCGGCTATGGCCTCGCCGCGATCGGCCCGGCCATCGGCGTGGGCATCGTCGTCGGCAAGACGATCGAGTCGGTCGCCCGCCAGCCCGAGCTCCAGGGCCGCCTGACGGTGCTCATGTACATCGGTATCGCGTTCACCGAGGCGCTCGCCTTCATCGGTATCGCGACCTACTTCATCTTCGTCTAAGGATCCGCTCGTGCTCGACGCACTCACCATCGCGGCGGAGACGGTCAACCCGCTCCTTCCGGCGTGGTACGACATCGTCTACTCGATCATCCCGTTCCTGCTCGTCCTCCTCGTGTTCTGGAAGGTCGTCCTTCCGCGCATGCAGAAGACGCTCGACGAGCGCAGCGCGAAGATCGAGGGCGGCATCAAGCAGGCCGAGACGGCGCAGGCCGAGGCCAAGGCCGCGCTCGAGGAGTACAACAAGCTCCTCGCCGAGGCCCGCGCCGAGGCGTCGAAGATCCGTGAGCAGGCGCGCGTCGACGGCGGCGCCATCCTCGCCGAGCTGAAGGAGCAGGCGAACGCCGAGGCCGCGCGCATCACCGCGACGGCGCAGCAGCAGATCGAGGCCGAGCGCCAGGCGGCGCTCGTGTCGCTGCGCGCCGAGGTCGGCTCGCTCGCCCTCGACCTCGCGAGCGGGGTCATCGGCGAGTCGCTCGCCGACGACAAGCGCGCGACGGCCATGGTCGACCGCTTCCTCGCCGACCTCGAGACCTCCGAGAAGGCGGCCAAGTAGGCATGGGATCCGCTACGAGAAGCGCCCTCGAGTCGGCCCGCTCCGCGCTGGCCGGCGCGCAGGGCATCGATCTGGCCGCCGGTGAGCAGCTGCTCCTCGCGGCGCGCACGATCGGCTCCTCGCCGCAGCTCGTAAGCGCGCTCACCGACTCGTCGGCGACGCGCGAGGCCAAGGCCGAGCTCATCGGCTCGATCTTCGGCGAACTGTCGACCTCCGCCCGAGCGCTGCTCGAGGGCATGGTGGCCGACCGCTGGTCGAGCGGCGACGACCTGCTCGCCGGCATCGAGGAGATCGGCATCCGTGCCGTCGCCGCCTCGGCGCCGGCCGGCGTCTCGGTCGAGAGCGAGCTGTTCGCCTTCGGCCGCGCCGTCGCATCGGATGCCGAGCTCGAGCTCGCGATCGGCAGCAAGCGCGGCGATGCCGCCGGCAAGCTGTCGCTCGTGCAGGGGCTCCTCGGCGGCTCGGCGAGCCCCCAGACCGTCGCGATCGCCGGTCACCTCGTGCAGCAGCCGCGCGGCCGCCGCATCGGCGCGCTCGTGCGCGAGGGCGCCGAGCTCGTCGCCGACGCCGCGGGCAAGGGCGTCGCGACGGTCACCGTCGCGCGCGCCCTCACCGATGCGCAGCGCGAGGCGATCGCCGCGAGCCTGCAGCGGCGCTACGGCCGGGCCTTCACGATCAACCAGGTCGTCGATCCCGCCGTGATCGGCGGCGTGCGCGTCCAGGTCGGCGATGAGGTCATCGACGGCAGCGTCGCGGCCCGCCTGACCGAACTCAAGCTCCGGCTGGCCGGCTAGGCCTTCGCCGTCACACCAGAACGGGCTCCGATCGAGCTCGAACGAAAAGGGAAGAACATGGCAGAACTGACGATCAGCCCGGACGAGATCCGCGACGCGCTGAAGAACTTCGCCAAGAGCTACGCTCCCGGCGCCGCGGCCGCGACCGAGGTCGGCCGGGTCACCGACGCCGCCGACGGCATCGCGCACGTCGAGGGCCTGCCGAGCGTCATGGCCAACGAGCTCATCCGCTTCGCCGACGGCACGCTGGGTCTGGCCCAGAACCTCGACGAGAACGAGATCGGCGTCGTCGTGCTCGGCGAGTTCACCGGCATCGAGGAGGGCATGGAGGTCACCCGCACGGGTGAGGTGCTCTCGGTGCCCGTGGGCGACGGGTACCTCGGCCGCGTGGTCGACCCGCTCGGCTCGCCGATCGACGGCCTCGGTGACATCGCCTCGGAGGGCCGTCGCGCCCTCGAGCTCCAGGCGCCCGGCGTCATGCAGCGCAAGAGCGTGCACGAGCCCCTGCAGACCGGCATCAAGGCCATCGACGCCATGATCCCCGTCGGCCGCGGCCAGCGTCAGCTCATCATCGGCGACCGCCAGACCGGCAAGACCGCGATCGCGATCGACACGATCATCAACCAGAAGGCCAACTGGGAGTCGGGCGACCCGACCAAGCAGGTGCGCTGCATCTACGTCGCGATCGGTCAGAAGGGCTCGACCATCGCCGCGGTGAAGGGCGCTCTGGAGGAGGCCGGCGCCATGGAGTACACGACGATCGTCGCCGCGCCCGCCTCCGACCCGGCCGGCTTCAAGTACCTCGCCCCCTACACCGGCTCTGCCATCGGCCAGCACTGGATGTACGGCGGCAAGCACGTGCTCATCATCTTCGACGACCTGTCGAAGCAGGCCGAGGCCTACCGCGCCGTGTCGCTGCTGCTGCGCCGCCCGCCGGGCCGCGAGGCGTACCCCGGTGACGTCTTCTACCTGCACTCGCGTCTGCTCGAGCGCTGCGCCAAGCTCTCGGACGAGCTCGGCGCGGGCTCGATGACCGGTCTGCCGATCATCGAGACCAAGGCGAACGACGTCTCGGCGTACATCCCGACCAACGTGATCTCGATCACCGACGGTCAGATCTTCCTCCAGTCCGACCTGTTCAACGCGAACCAGCGCCCCGCGGTCGACGTCGGCATCTCGGTCTCGCGCGTCGGTGGCGACGCGCAGGTCAAGAGCATCAAGAAGGTCTCCGGCACGCTCAAGCTCGAGCTCGCCCAGTACCGCTCGCTCGAGGCGTTCGCGATGTTCGCCTCCGACCTCGACGCGGCCAGCCGCCGTCAGCTCGCCCGGGGCGCCCGCCTCACCGAGCTGCTCAAGCAGCCGCAGTACTCGCCGTACCCCGTCGAGGAGCAGGTCGTCTCGATCTGGGCCGGCACCAAGGGCAAGCTCGACTCGATCGACGTCGACGACGTGCTGCGCTTCGAGGCCGAGCTTCTCGACCACCTGCGTCGCAACACCTCGATCCTCACGACGCTGCGCGAGACCAACGTGCTCGACGACGCGACCGAGGCCGAGCTCGAGAAGGCCATCGACGCCTTCGTGCTCGAGTTCCAGGGCGGCGCCGAGGGCGGTGTGCACGCCGGTCACGAGGAGTTCGACGAGACCGAGGCTGAGGACATCAACCAGGAGAAGATCGTCCGCCGCAAGCGCTAGTCGGCTCGGCGGGCTCGCCCCGAGATCGAGCGAGCCCGCCGACCGCCCCGCACCGGACATCCTCACCCCCACGACAGAAAGAGAGACATGGGAGCGCAGCTTCGGGTCTACCGGCAGAAGATCAGGTCTGCCCAGACGACCAAGAAGATCACGCGTGCGATGGAGCTCATCTCCGCCTCGCGGATCCAGAAGGCTCAGGCGCGCATGGCCGCGTCGGCGCCCTACGCTCGTGCCGTCACGCGCGCCGTCTCGGCCGTGGCGACGTACTCGAACGTCGACCACGTGCTGACGACCGAGCGCGAGAACCCGCGCCGCGCCGCCGTCGTCGTGTTCACCTCCGATCGCGGTCTCGCCGGCGCGTTCAGCTCGCAGGTCATCCGCGAGGCGAACGAGCTGCGCACCCGCCTGGAGGGCGAGGGCAAGGAGGTCGTCAACTACCTCGTCGGCCGCAAGGCCGTGCAGTACTACGCCTTCCGTCGCCGGGTCGCTGCGAAGGAGTGGATGGGCGGCACCGACCAGCCGACCTTCGAGACCGCGAAGGACATCGCCGACACGCTCGTCGACGCGTTCATCGCCGGCGGCGAGAGTGAGAGCGGCGTGGACGAGATCCACATCGTCTACAACCGCTTCGTGAACCTCGTGTCGCAGACCCCCGAGATCGTGCGCGTGCTGCCGCTCGAGGTCGTCGACGGCGTCGAGGAGCCCGGCGCGAACGACGTGCTGCCGCTCTACGAGTTCGAGCCCGAGGTCGATGCGGTGCTCGACGCGCTCCTGCCGGTGTACATCGAGAGCCGCATCTTCAACGCCATGCTGCAGTCGGCCGCCTCCGAGCACGCCGCGCGTCAGAAGGCCATGAAGTCGGCCACCGACAACGCCGACAAGCTCATCCGCGAGTACACCCGCCTGGCGAACAACGCCCGCCAGGCCGAGATCACCCAGCAGATTTCCGAGATCGTGGGCGGCGCCGACGCCCTGGTCTCGGCGAAGTAACCGAGAAAAGGGACGAACCCATGACCACGACTGCTCCGGCTGACAAGAAGACGGCGGCGACCCCCACTGCGAGCGCCGGCGTCGGCCGCATCGCTCGCGTGACGGGCCCCGTCGTCGACATCGAGTTCCCGCACGACGCCATCCCCGGCATCTACAACGCGCTGCAGACGACCATCACGATCGGCGAGGAGTCGAGTGTGCTGACCCTCGAGGTCGCCCAGCACCTCGGCGACGACCTCGTCCGCGCGATCGCGCTCAAGCCGACCGACGGACTCGTGCGCGGCCAGGAGGTGCGCGACACCGGCGCCCCCATCTCGGTGCCCGTCGGCGACGTGACCAAGGGCAAGGTCTTCAACGTGCTCGGCGAGGTGCTCAACGGCGAGCCCGGCGCGACCGTCGAGGTCACCGAGCGCTGGCCGATCCACCGCAAGCCCCCGTCGTTCGACCAGCTCGAGTCGAAGACCCAGCTCTTCGAGACCGGCATCAAGGTCATCGACCTGCTCACCCCCTACGTGCAGGGTGGCAAGATCGGCCTCTTCGGCGGTGCGGGCGTCGGCAAGACCGTCCTCATCCAGGAGATGATCCAGCGCGTCGCGCAGGACCACGGCGGTGTGTCGGTGTTCGCCGGCGTCGGCGAGCGCACTCGTGAGGGCAACGACCTCATCCACGAGATGGAGGAGGCGGGCGTCTTCGACAAGACCGCCCTCGTCTTCGGTCAGATGGACGAGCCCCCGGGCACCCGTCTCCGCGTCGCCCTCTCGGCCCTCACCATGGCCGAGTACTTCCGCGACGTGCAGAAGCAGGACGTGCTGCTGTTCATCGACAACATCTTCCGCTTCACGCAGGCGGGCTCCGAGGTGTCGACGCTGCTCGGCCGCATGCCCTCCGCGGTGGGCTACCAGCCGAACCTCGCCGACGAGATGGGCATCCTCCAGGAGCGCATCACCTCGACCCGCGGTCACTCGATCACCTCGCTGCAGGCGATCTACGTGCCCGCCGACGACTACACCGACCCGGCCCCGGCGACGACCTTCGCGCACCTCGATGCGACGACCGAGCTGAGCCGCGAGATCGCGTCGAAGGGTCTCTACCCCGCCGTCGACCCGCTCACCTCGACCTCGCGCATCATGGACCCCCGCTACTTGGGCGAGGACCACTACCGCGTCGCGACGAGCGTCAAGGCGATCCTGCAGAAGAACAAGGAGCTGCAGGAGATCATCGCCATCCTCGGTGTCGACGAGCTCAGCGAGGAGGACAAGATCACGGTGTCGCGTGCGCGCCGGATCCAGCAGTTCCTCTCGCAGAACACCTACATGGCCAAGAAGTTCACCGGTGTCGAGGGCTCCACGGTGCCGCTCAAGGACACGATCGAGTCGTTCGACGCGATCGTGCGCGGCGACTTCGACCACGTCGCCGAGCAGGCCTTCTTCAACGTCGGTGCGATCACCGACGTCGAGGAGAAGTGGGCGCAGATCCAGAAGGAGAACGGCTGATCATGGCCGAGCTCTCCGTGAGCGTCGTCTCGGCCGACCGCGAGGTCTGGTCGGGCGCCGCGAAGCAGATCGTGGCTCGCACCACCGAGGGCGAGATCGGCATCCTGCCCGGTCACGAGCCGATCCTCGGCATCCTCAGCGCGGGCGAGGTGCGCATCACTCCGGTGAGCGGCGCGCCGATGGTCGCTCGCGCGGAGGACGGCTTCCTCTCGGTCGAGAACGACACCGTGACGATCGTCGCGGGCCAGGCGGAGCTCGTCTCCTGACGTGAGGCCGCGCGACGCCCATCGTGGCGCCGGGTGCTGGGGGAGCGCGTCGTGACGACGCTCCTCCTGCCGCCGTCCGAGACCAAGCGTGATGGCGGAGCCGCGGGATCCTCCCTGGATCTCGCGGCTCTGTCGTTCCCGGGGCTCTCGGGCGCCCGGCGCGCTGCCCTCGACGCCCTGCGTGCCCTCGTCACGGACGACGAGGCGGCGGCTCGTGCGCTCAAGCTCTCGGCGCGCGCCGCGCCCCCCGAGATCGCGCGCAACCGTGAGCTCGAGTCGAGCCCGACGATGCCGGCGATCGACCGTTTCACCGGCGTGCTCTACGACGCGCTGGACGCCGCGTCTCTCTCGCCCGCGGCCCGGGCACGGGGCGAACGGCACCTCCTCGTGCACTCGGCGCTGCTCGGTCTGGTGCGCGCGGCGGATGCGATTCCCGCCTATCGGCTCTCGCACGACTCCCGCCTGCCGGGTCTGAACCTCAAGCGGCACTGGGCTCCCGGCAACGCCGAGGCTCTCGCCGCGCTCGAGGGCCCGATCCTCGATCTGCGCTCGGAGGGCTACGCGGCACTGGGTCCGCTGCCGGAGCGGGAGGACGCCGTGTTCGTCCGGGTCGTGTCGATCGGCGACGACGGGGTCGCCCGCGCGCTCAACCACTTCAACAAGAAGGGCAAGGGCGCCTTCGTGCGGGCCCTGCTCGAATCCGGCGAGCTGCCCGAGACGGTCGACGGGCTCATGGCGCGGGCCGCTGAGCTGGGCTGGCCGCTCCGTCCCGGCGCGCCGGGCGAGCTCGAGCTCGTCGTTCCGTCGACGCTCGAGGGCTTCGCCGGCCGCTGATCGCGTCGGGCGGGATATCTCGCGCGGGCGCAGCGTGCGACCCGCGACCCCCGCCCCCGGACCGGCCACCGGCCGTCAGGGCGTCGCGCGCCAGCACCCCTTGAGGTGGTCGTCGACGAGGCCGGCCGACTGCATGAGCGCGTAGGCCGTCGTCGGGCCCACGAAGCGCAGGCCGCGGGCCTTGAGCGCGCGCGCGAGCGCCGTGGATTCCGGTGTCACGGCGGGCAGCTCGGCGAGCGTCGCCGGCCGCGTCGAGCAAGGCGCTGGCGCGTGCGACCAGACGAGCACGTCGAGCGCGCCCGGTTCGTCGCGCACCCACGGGGCGATGATGCGCGCGTTCGCGATCGTGGCCTCGATCTTGGCGCGGTTGCGGATGATGCGCTCGTCGACGAGCAGCCTCGTCACGTCGGCGTCGTTGAATCGCGCCACCTGCTCGGGCTCGAAGCCGGCGAACGCGGCACGGAATCCCTCGCGGCGGCGCAGGATCGTGATCCACGACAGCCCCGACTGGAAGGCTTCGAGCGAGAGCTTCTCGAACAGGGCGCGATTGCCGTGCAGCGGTCGGCCCCACTCCTCGTCGTGGTAGCGGCGGTACTCGGGGTCGGCGCCGACCCAGCCGCAGCGGGCGACGCCGTCGTGATCGACGACGAGATCCGTTCGCGAGCCCATCAGCGGTGCGCGATGCCCTCGTGATCGAGCAGCCACACCTTGGTCGACACGCCGAGCCCGGCGCTGTAGCCGGTGATGCGGCGGTCGCTCGCGAGCACTCGGTGGCACGGCACGATGAGGGGCACGGGGTTCGCGCCGACGGCGCCCCCGACGGCGCGCCCGGCGGTGGCGCGCCCGGTCGCCCGGCCGAGCTCGCCGTAGCTGCGCACCTCGCCGAAGGGGATCGCGTCGAGCTCGGCCCAGATCGCCCGCTGGAATGACGTGCCGGTGAGGCGCACGGGCACGTCGAACTCGCGTCGCTCACCGGCGAAGTACTCGCGCAGCTGCGCCGCGGCCAGCTCGAGCACGGCGTTGGGTGCGTCGGGCGCCTCGCCGGCCCGGAAGCCCGTGGCGGTCTCGATCTCAAGCAGGGTGACGGCATCGTCGTCGCCGACGAGCAGGATGCGCCCGAGCGGCGACTCCACCACGAGGCGGGAGGCGGCGGTCTCGGCGCGCGGCGCGGACTCCGGCGAGGCAGGGGCGGGGGCGGCCGCGGGCGAGGCGGGAGCGTGTAGCGCGGGCGGCGCGACGGGGGCTGCGGTGCTGGGCATGCGGCAAGGCTACGCGCCCCGGGCATCCGTGACCGGCGGGAATCGGCCATGGGGGAAGGGTGCGTCGCGACGACGACGGGGGAGGAGCGGTGGGGCGAGCGCAGCGGGCACTCGGCGCCCCTGCGCCAGGATGGAGGGATGAGCGAGATGACCTACCGCACCCTCGGCCGCAGCGGCCTCCGCGTCTCGAGCATCGGGCTCGGCTGCAACAACTTCGGCCGCCCCGGCAGCGCCACCGAGACCCAGGAGGGCACGACGCGCGTGCTGCACGCCGCCCTCGATCACGGCATCACGCTGCTCGACGGCGCCGACATCTACGGCTACGCCTACGGCCGCAGCGAGACGATGATGGGCGAGGCGCTCAAGGGCCGCCGCGACGAGGTCGTGCTCGCGACGAAGTTCGGGCACGCCGACTACGACAGCCCCATCCCGCACTGGGGGGCGAAGGGCTCGCGGCGGTACATCCGCCTCGCCGTCGAGGGCAGCCTGCGCCGCCTGCAGACCGACTGGATCGACCTCTACCAGTTCCACACCCCCGACCCGGCGACGCCCCTCGAGGAGACGATCGCCGCCCTCGACGAGCTCGTCGACGAAGGCAAGATCCGCTACTTCGGGCACTCGAACTTCGCGGCCTGGCAGCTCGTCGAGGCCGACCTGCTCGCCGAGCTGCACGGCCACGAGCGCTTCGTCTCGGCGCAGAACGAGTACAGCCTGCTGACGCGCGGCGCCGACCGCGAGCTGCTGCCCGCGGCGGCGGCGAGGGGCGTCGGCGTGCTGCCGTACTTCCCGCTCTACAACGGCCTGTTCACGGGCAAGTTCACGCGCGAGGGCGGCCCCGTCGACTCGCGCATCATGCGCCAGCGCCCGCACCTGGTCGAGCACGCGCCGTGGGACCGCATGGAGGCCTACGCGGCCTTCTGCGCCGAGCGCGGGGTGGGGATGCTCGAGGCGACGGTCGCGTGGCTGCTGAGCCGCCCCGCCATCGCGAGCGTCATCGCGGGCGCCACGACCCCCGAGCAGATCGCGCAGAACGCGGCGGCGGCGGATGCCTGGCAGCCGACCCCCGACGACCTCGCCGAGATCGAGCGCATCTTCCCGACGAACGACGTGCTGACGAGCTACTGAGCGGCGGGGCGCGAGCTACGGCGCCGGTGCCTCGACCTCGTCGCCCTCCTCGATGGGCACGAGCTCGACGTTGATCGAGCGGTTGAGCTCATCGGCCTCGGCGTTGAGCGCCTCGAGCTCGTCGAGCCCGGCGTTGTACTCGCCGACGAGCGCGTTGGTCGCGTCGAGCCGCGCCTGCAGTTCGGACTGACGGGCGATGAGCGCATCGCGGTCGCGCAGGAACACCGACTGGCTCGTGTAGCCCCCTGGCCGTGCCGCGCGCTCGTTGAAGGCGGTGATGTCGGCTTCGAGGGCGGCGGCGTCGACGTCGTAGGCGGCCTGCTCGGCGTCGATGCGCGCCCCGAGGGCGGTGAGCTCGTCGCTGAGGGAGGTCAGGCGCTGCTCGAGGTCGGCGAAGACGGCGACGACCTGCGCGTTGAGCGCGGTGACGGCGCTGCGGTCGGCGAAGTAGCGCGCGTAGTGCGCCTCAAGCTCGGCCGGCACGTCGGCGATCTCGCTGCCGATGATGGCGTACAGCTCGGGGATGCGCGAGCCGGGGTCGTCGGCCTCGTACGCGGCGATGCGCTCGACGAGCTCGTGCTGCGGGCCGAGCGCGGCGAAGGCCTGCTCGAGCAGCGGGGCGAGAGCATCCTGTTCGTCCGCCGTCAGGCGGTCCCACGCGGCGTGCAGCATCTCGTGCGCGGCGACGACGGGCTCGAGCGCGGCGAGCTCGGCGTTCTCGACGTCGTAGAGGTAGATGCGGCCGTCGGCGAGGGTGTAGCAGCCGAGCACGCCGATGCCGGGCTCGTCGCGCGAGCAGAACTCGTCGAAGCGGTCGGGCTCGACGATGCGCGCGAAGCTCACGTGCAGCAGCTCGACGCCCTCCCTGCTGAGGCCTGCGCGGTCGGCGTACGCGGCTACGGTCGCGTCGAGGTCGGTCGTCAGCAGCGTGACGCGGTCGGCCACGATGCGCGGGTTCGCGGCGGCCCAGGCGCCGGCGGCGATGACGCCCAGCTGGGCCCCGATCGCGAGCGAGGCGAGGCCGATGAGGATGCCCCGGCCGACTCGCGATCGCCGGCGGCGGCGGTGCGCGGGCGCGGTCTCACTCACGGCACCACGCTACCCGCGGGCGCGAGCTCAGCCGGCGAGGGCGGCGATGGCGGCGTTGAGTGTCGTCGCGTAGAGCACCCACAGCCAGTACGGCACGAGCAGGGCGGCGGCCGCCCGGCTGACGTCGCCGAAGCGGATGATCGTCGCGAGCACCGCGAAGTCGAGGGCGACGATGATGCCGAGCGCGATCCACAACCCCGGCCCGCCGATGAGCGCGCCGAGGCCGAAGAAGGCGGGGCTCCAGGCCGCGTTGACGGCGAGTTGCACGCCGTACACGGTGAGCGCGCGCGAGCGATCCCGGCTGGCGGGGCGCCGCCAGACGAGCCACGCCGCGACCGACATCGCGAGGTACAGCACCGTCCACACCGGGCCGAACGCCGCGTTCGGCGGCGTCCACATCGGCTTGGCGGCCTCCGCGTACCAGCCCTCGATCGCGGGCTGGCTGACGATCGCGCCGACCCCGCCGACGAGCAGGGAGAGCGCCAGGAAGCCGAGGAGGGCAGCGCCGGAGCGGAGGGCGGAGCGGTCGCCGACGGCGGTGGTCGCCAAGCGCGTCTGGGTCATCCGGCCTCCTTCCCGCAGGGAACAGTAGGTCGGGATGCTCCGAGGCTCCTGCGCGTGGCCTGGGCGCGAGCGCACCGCCGTTCGCGCAGCGCGCGTCGGGGAGGCTCAGTGGCCGACGAGCGGCCCCATCGCCTTGGCGATGAGCGACGGCCGCCCGGTGAGGCGCTCCTCGACGTCGGCGGTCGTCATCGCGACGAGGCCGGCGTTCGCGCCGAGGAAGCGCAGCGGCTCCGGCTCCCACGAGGGGGAGCGGTGCCCGACCCACGGCAGTCGCGTGAGCGGGGTGTTGGCGCCTGTGACGAGGTCGGCGAGCGTGCGGCCGGCGAGGTTCGTCGTCGCCAGGCCGTCGCCCACGTAGCCGCCGGCCGAGCCGAGGCCCGTCGTGGGGTCGTAGACGACGCTCGCGTGCCAGTCGCGGGGCACGCCGAGCGGCCCGCCCCACGTGTGGCTGACCTCGAGCTCGGGCAGCTGGGGGAAGAGCTCTTGCACGGTGCGCCGCAGGTGGTCGAAGACCCGCTGCACGCGGTCGTACTCGGGCCGGATCGCGCTGCCGAAGTGGTACCGCGCACCACGCCCCCCGAAGGCGATGCGGTCATCCGCGGTGCGCTGCCCGTAGATGACGAGGTGCCGGCCGTCGGCGAAGGTCTGCCCGTGCTCGATGCCCATCTCGTCCCAGACGGCAGCGGGCAGCGGCTCGGTGGCGATCATGAGCGAGTACAGGGGCAGGATGCGGCGCCGCGACTGCGCGACGCTCGCCCCGTACCCCTCAAGGGCCGCGATCACGTGGCGGGCCCGCACGCGGCCGCGAGTGGTCTCGACCGCCCCCGGCGCCCACGAGGTTACCTCGGTGCCCTCGAAGATCGTCGCGCCGCGCGCCTCGACGATGCGGGCCAGGGAGCGCGTGAGTCGAGCAGGGTGCACGCGGGCGCAGGCCGGGTCGTAGACGGCGCCGCGGGCGTGCGAGGCGCGCACGCGCTCGGGCCCCCACAGCTCGAGGGCGTCGGTGCCGAAGGCCCGCGCCTGCTCGACCTCGCGGCGGGCATCCGCCCACTGGGAGGCCGAGCGCGCGAAGACGACGGTGCCGCCCTTGACGTAGTGCGCGTCGATGCCCTCGTCGGCGATGACGCGGCCGACCTCGTCGACCGTGTCGACCATCGCGCGGCGCATCGCCGCGGCCGCCTCGCGTCCGTGCCGCTGCTGAAGCGAGGCCGCCGAGCGCGGGAACAGCGCCGAGACCCAGCCGCCGTTGCGGCCGGAGGCGCCGAAGCCCGCGATGCGCTTCTCGAGCAGCACGATGCGCAGGTTCGGGTCGCGGCGCTGCAGCTCGTAGGCCGTCCAGAGCCCGGTGAGGCCCGCGCCGATGATGGCGACGTCGGCGTCGAGGTCGCCCGGCAGCGACGGGCGCGGCGACAGGTCGTCGCCGGCCGTCGCGTGCCAGAGACTCAGCTGCGCGTAGTGCCGCGCGCTGTGCTCGGGCGCGCGCGGCGCTACAGGCGCGCCCACGCCTCGGTCAGCACCTTCCGCAGGATCCCCTCGATCTCGTCGAACTCAGCCGGGCCGATCGTGAGCGGCGGGGCGAGCTGGATGACGGGGTCGCCTCGGTCGTCGGCGCGGCAGTACAGGCCGGCGTCGAACAGCGCCTTGGAGAGGAATCCGCGCAGCAGCCGCTCGGACTCGTCGGCGTCGAAGGTCGCCTTCGTCGCCTTGTCCTTCACGAGCTCGATGCCGAAGAAGTAGCCCTCGCCTCGCACGTCGCCGACGATCGGGAGATCCTTCAGGCGCTCGAGGGCGGCCCGGAACTTCGGCGAGTTCTCGCGGACGTGCTCAAGGATGCCCTCCTCCTCCATGATGGCGAGGTTCTCGAGGGCGACCGCCGCCGAGACCGGATGCCCGGCGAAGGTGTACCCGTGGTAGAACGCCGTCTGCCCGTGCTTGAACGGCTCGTAGAGGCGGTCGCTCACGATCATCGCGCCGAGCGGCGAGTAGCCGGAGGTGAGGCCCTTGGCGCTCGTGATGATGTCGGGCACGTAGCCGAGCGCGGTGCAGGCGAACATCTCGCCGATGCGGCCGTAGGCGCAGATGACCTCGTCGCTGACGAGCAGCACGTCGTACTGGTCGCAGATCTCGCGCACGCGCTGGAAGTAGCCGGGGGGCGGCGGGAAGCAGCCGCCGGAGTTCTGCACGGGCTCGAGGAACACCGCGGCGACGGTGTCGGGCCCCTCGAAGAGGATGGCCTCCTCGATGCGGTTGGCGGCCCACTGGCCGAACTCCTCGAGCGAGCCGTGGAAGCCCATCTCCTCCGCGCGGTAGTAGTTCGTGTTCGGCACGCGGAAGCCGCCCGGCGTCAGGGGCTCGAACATCTCCTTCATGCCGGGGATGCCGGTGATCGCGAGGGCGCCCTGCGGGGTGCCGTGGTACGCGATCGAGCGGGAGATGACCTTGTGCTTCATCGGCTTGCCGGTGAGCTTGAAGTACTGCTTGGCGAGCTTCCACGCCGACTCGACGGCCTCGCCGCCGCCGGTGGTGAAGAACACGCGGTTGAGGTCGCCAGGGGCGTAGTCGGCGAGCTTGTCGGCGAGCTCGATCGCCGTCGGGTGCGCGTACGACCACAGCGGGAAGAACGCGAGCTCCTCCGCCTGCTTGCGGGCGGCCTCGGCGAGCCGCTCGCGCCCGTGCCCGACCTGCACGACGAAGAGGCCGGAGAGACCGTCGATGTACTTCTTGCCGTGCGAGTCGTAGACGTGGTGGCCCTCGCCGCGCACGATGATCGGCACGCCGTTGCCGGCCTCCATGCCGCTCTGGCGCGCGAAGTGCATCCACAGGTGGTCCTTCGCCATCTGCTGCAGCGCGACCTCGCGGTCGGGCTCGACGGCACCGGGCAGGGGCCCGGCCGCGGTCGCGGCGTGGGCGTCGTGCGAGGCCTCGTGGGCCTGCTCGGTCTTCTTCTTGGATCGGGTGAAGAGTGTCATCGTGTTCCCCAGTTGTAGAACTGCTTGAGCAGTCGTAGATAGACGAAGGTCTCGGTGCTCTGCACGCCCTCGATGCCGCGGATCTGCTTGTTCAGCAGCTCGATGAGGTCGTCGTCGTTCTCGCACACGACCTCGGCCATGATGTCGAAGCTGCCGGCGGTGAGCACGACGTAGTCGACGGCCGGAATGCGCGAGAGGGTCTCGGCGACGCTCGTGGTGTCGCCGCTCACGCGGATGCCGATCATCGCCTGCCGGTAGAAGCCGAGCTGCATCGGGTCGGTGACGGCCACGACCTGCATGACCCCCGACTCCGTGAGCTTCTGCACGCGCTGCCGCACGGCCGCCTCGCTCAGGCCGACCGCCTTGCCGATCTCGGCGTAGGAGCGCCGCCCGTCGTCCTGCAGCTGCTCGATGATCGCCTTGCTGACGTCATCGAGCTGCACGGGCTTGGAGCGGGCTGCCATGGAGCGATTCTGACAGTGATCGACCGGATAGGCAAGCGAATCCGCACCGTGAAGCCGATTCGGGCAACGGAATCCGTCGAATCATGCGTGGATTCCTGCGCGTGCTGGCGCTACAGTTCCGGACATGAGCGTTCCCACTCTCCGCAACGTCATCGACGGCCGTTCGGTCGACAGCAGCGCCGACGAGGGTCTCGACCTCGTCGACCCCGCCACCGAGGAGGTCTACGCGCGAGCGCCCATCAGCACGCCGGAGGAGATCGACGCGGCCTATTGCGCCGCAGACAAGGCCTTCGCGCACTGGGGCCGCACGACGCCGGCCGAGCGGCAGCTCGCGCTCTTCCGGCTCGCCGACGCCCTCGCCGAGCGCGCCGAGGAGTTCGCCGACCTCGAGTCGCAGGACACGGGCAAGCCCCGCGCGACCCTCGTCGCCGACGAGATCGACCAGTCGGTCGACCAGCTGCGCTTCTTCGCGGGCGCCGCGCGCGACCTCACCGGCCGCGCGGCCGGCGAGTACCTCGCGGGGCACACGTCCTACGTGCGCCGCGAACCCATTGGCGTGATCGGCCAGGTGACGCCCTGGAACTACCCGCTCAACATGGCCATCTGGAAGATCGCCCCGGCGATCGCCGCCGGCAACACGGTCGTGCTCAAGCCCAGCGACACGACGCCGCAGTCGACCGTGCGTCTCGCCGAGCTCGCGGCCGAGCACCTGCCGGCTGGCGTGCTCAACGTCGTCATGGGCGACCGCAGCACGGGTGCGGCCCTGCTGCAGCATCCGACCCCTCAGATGGTCGCGATCACCGGATCGGTGCGCGCCGGCATGGAGGTCGCGAAGGCCGCCGCGAGCGACCTCAAGCGCGTGCACCTCGAGCTCGGCGGCAAGGCTCCCGCGCTCGTCTTCCCCGACGCCGACCCCGAGAAGGTGGCCGAGGGCCTCGTGCTCGCCGGCTACTTCAACGGCGGGCAGGACTGCACGGCCGCCACGCGCGTCATCGTGCACGAGTCGGTGCACGATGAGGTCGTCGCCGCGCTCGCCGCCCGGGCGAGGTCGCACGGCCGCACGGGCGCGCCGCACGAGGAGGGCATCCTCTACGGCGCCCTCAACAACGCCTCCCAGCTCGAGCGCGTGAGCGGCATCGTCGACCGGCTGCCCTCGCACGCCGACATCGTCACCGGCGGTCGGCGCCAGGGCGAGAAGGGGTACTTCTACGAGGCGACGATCGTCACCGGCATGCGCCAGGACGACGAGGCGGTGCAGGAGGAGATCTTCGGGCCCGTGCTGACGGTGCAGACCTTCCGCGACGAGGCCGAGGCGCTCGCCCTCGCGAACGGCGTGCGGTACGCGCTCGCCGCCTCGGTCTGGACGAACGACCACGGCCGCGCCATGCGCCTCAGCCGCGACCTCGACTTCGGCTGCGTCTGGATCAACACGCACATCCCGTTCGTCTCGGACATGCCGCACGGCGGGTTCAAGCACTCCGGCTACGGCAAGGACCTCTCGCACTACGGCTTCGAGGACTACACGCGCGTCAAGCACGTCATGTCGTTCCTCGGCGAGTGACGCTCGTCGCGGCGGGCGGGGGAGCGCTCCCGCCCGCCGCCGCCGAGCGCGCTAGTTTGGTCCGCATGGGGGAGCTCGAGGGGGATGCCGACGACACGGTGATCCGTCGGCGGGCTCCCGGGGCCCCCGCCCCCGATCGCGACCAGGGCGCGCCGCCCGTCGAGCACGACGCCCTCGCCGCCGACGCGGCGGGCGACGACACGATCATCCGCCTCGTCGAGCCGTTCCTGCCGGCGCGCGGTCGCGCCGCCGAGCGGCCCGTGCTGCTGCTCGACTCGCTGCTGCCCGGGCGCCCGCTCGACCGCCTGCCCGAGGATCACGGCGCCGGTGAGGCCGTGGCGGGTCGCGCCGACTTCGCGCTGCGCGTGCCCGGCGTCGAGCAGCTCGTCCCGCTCGACGCGCCGGTCGTGATCGGGCGGCGCCCGGGCGCAAGCCGCGTGCCGGAGATCCCCGCGCCGAAGCGCATCGTCGTGCCCGCCGATCGGCAGGGCGTCTCCGGTCGCCACGCGCGCATCGAGCAGCTCGGCGGGTCGGTCGTCGTGACCGATCTCGGGTCGAGCAACGGCACCGTCGTACACTTGCCGGCGGGGCCGCTGCTGCGGCTCCGACCGGGGGAGTCGTGCGTCGTGCTCCCCGACTCGGTCGTCGACCTCGGCGACGGCATCGACATCGTCGTCGTGGCCGTCGCCCCGCGAGCGGACGAGTCGTCGTGAGACCGGCACACGCCCGCGCGCCCCGCAGGCCCGCACCGCCGACCCCCGCCCGCCCCCGCCACCCTCGGAGCCGCCCGTGACCGCGCTCGGACGCAGCACCGTCCGCCACGTCGTCGCCCTCCCGCATCGCGGGGAGGTCATCGAGCTCTCGTGGCACGGCGTCACGCACACCGGCTACCGTCGGGCCGCGAACGAGGACAGCTACCTCGCCGACGTGCCGCTCTTCGCCGTCGCCGACGGCATGGGCGGGCACGCGCACGGTGATCGCGCCTCCGACTCGGTCGTGCGGCGCCTGCAGGCCGCCGTCGACGGCGACTTCGTCGAGAGCGACGCGATCGCCGAGGCCCTGAGGCTCGCGACGTGGGACATCCACGAGCTCGACGAGGAGGATCGCGGGATCGGCACGACGGTCACCGGCGTCGCGCTCACGATGCACGACGACCGACCGGTGCTGACCGTGTTCAACGTCGGCGACTCGCGCGTCTACAGCTTCATCGGCAACGAGCTGCGGCAGATCACGACCGACCACTCGATGGTGCAGGAGCTCGTCGACTCTGGACAGCTCTCGGCGGACGACGCCGAGAACCACCCCGAGGCCAACGTCATCACGCGAGCGGTCGGCTTCTCGACCGAGCCCGACGTCGACTTCGCGCGCATCCCCCTCATCCCCGGCATGCGCCTCCTGCTGTGCAGCGACGGCCTCACCAAGGAGGTGCCGGGCGAGCGCCTGCGGCTGCACCTCGCGGCGCGCTTGAGCGCGCGTGAGACCGCCAACGCGCTCGTCGACGCCGCCCTCGCGCAGGGCGGTCGCGACAACATCACCGTCATCGTCGTCGACGTCGTCAAGGCGCCCGAGACGCACGACTGAGCGAGGGCCGTTCCGATCGTCCGCCGCGCCCGCGTCGGGTCGGGTCGGGACGCGCGGCCGCTCGTACACTGGGGGGCATCGAGCCGGGAGGGGGGTATCGATGGCGCGTCGACGACCATCGGAGCCGCCGATCCTGCCCGGCTTCTCGCACATCCGCCTGCTCGGCTCCGGCGGCTTCGCCGACGTCTTCCTGTACGAGCAGAACATGCCGCGGCGCCAGGTCGCCGTGAAGGTGATGCTCGCCGACGTCGTGACCGAGAACGTGCGCCAGATGTTCCAGGTCGAGGCCAACCTCATGGCGCAGCTGTCGTCGCACCCGTCGATCCTGACCGTCTACCAGGCGAGCATCTCGGCTGATGGTCGCCCCTACCTCGTCATGGAGCTGTGCTCGGCCCAGCTCGCCGAGCGCTACCGCCGCGAGCGGCTGCCGGTCGCCGAGGTGCTGCGCATCGCGGTGCAGATCGGCAGCGCCATCGAGACGGCGCACCGCCAGGGCGTGCTGCATCGGGACATCAAGCCCTCGAACATTCTCACCACGGCCTACGGGCACCCCGTGCTGAGCGACTTCGGCATCGCGGCCACCCTCAGCGCCGCCCCCACACACGACACCGTGGGCATGTCGATCCCGTGGTCGGCGCCGGAGGTGCTGCTCGACCGCACCCCCGGCACGGTGCAGAGCGAGGTCTGGTCGCTCGCGGCCACCACCTATTCGCTGCTCGCCGGGCGCTCGCCCTTTGAGGTCACCGACGGGCCCAACACGAGCGACGAGCTCATCGGGCGCATCACCCGCGCCCGCGTGCCGGCGATTGGGCGCGACGACGTGCCGGAGGCGCTCGAGGCGGTGCTGCGCCGCGCGATGTCGAAGGATCCGGCCAAGCGCCAGCAGAGCGCGATCGAGCTCGTCCGCGAGCTGCAGCGCGTCGAGCTCGAGCTCGGGCTCGTGCCCACGCAGGCCGACGTCGCCGTCGACGACTGGGCGCTCGCGACGGTCTCCGATCCGGGCGACCGCACGATCGTGCGCGCCGTCACCCCCACCGCCGCCGCTGCCCGTCCCGGCCGACGACGTCGCCGTGCGCTCGCCGCCGAGACCGCCGTCGCGGCGGAGGGCACCGGTTCGGCGACCGCGGGCGCGGGGCGCCGAGAGGCTGCCCGGTCGCGCGCGACCGCGGCCGTGCTCGTCGTCGTCTCGCTGCTCGTCGTGGGTCTGGGTGCGATCGGGACGGTGCTCGCCCTGCGCGGCGACGACGGCATCCCTCGCGTGACGGGCATCCAGGCCGCTCGCGACGGGTCGACCATCGTCTTCGCGTGGGACGACCCCGGCCTGCTCGACGGCGACACCTTCCGGGTGCAGGTCGCCAGCGGCGAGCAGACGCTGCAGCGGTCGACCGAGTTCGCGGTCGCCGCCGTGCCTGGCGATCGCGTGTGCGTGACCGTCACGGTCGTGCGCGAGGGCAGGGCTGGGGCGCCGAGCTCCGAGCGCTGCGCCGAGGCGGGGGAGTGAGCGCCTGATGCGTCGACTGCCGCGTGCGCGCCGCTCGGGCGTCGTCACCGCCACGAGCAGCGCGCTCGTCGCGGCCGTCATCGCCACCGCGGCGATCATCGCCCCCGGCTTCGAGGAGCAGCGGCTCGACCTCGACGACGGCTCCGTGTGGGTGGCCAACGGCGAGGAGCGCGCGATCGGGCGCGCCAACCTGCAGATCGCGGCGCTCGACACGATCGTCGAGTCGGAGGGCGCGGAACTCAGCATCGTGCAGTCGCCCGACGAGATCGTCGTGCTCGACAGCGCGAGCGCGACCGCCGAGATCGTCGACGCCGCGCGCGCCGAGGTCGTCGAGAGCGTGCCCATGCCGCCCGACGACCCCTCGCTCGCGATCGACGGCGACACGGCGGTCGTGCACAGCGGCGGCTCGGGCGAGACCTGGGTCGTGCCGCGGCTGCTGCTGGCCGACTTTGACGCCGCTGCCGCGGCGCCCCTCGTCTTCGGCGAGGGCTCGGCCGTCGCGCTCGACGACCGGTACGGCATCGCGGCCGTCTCGCCGGCGACCGGCGAGGTGCTGCGCATCGACCCCGAGAGCCCCGACCAGGTGGAGGGCCGCTGGCCCGTGCCGATCGACGCCGACGCCTCGGTGCAGGTGACGATCGCGAGCGATCGCTGGGCGGTGCTCGAGACCGCCGCGCGCGTGCTGCGCACGCAGAGCGCGACCGTCGACCTCAGCGGGCTCCTGCCCGAGGGCTCGGAGCCCGTGCTCGCCGCCCCGGACGCCGGCGCGAGCGAGGTCGTCATCGCCCACCGCGGCGGCCTCCTGTCGGTGCCGCTCGACGGCGGTGAGCCGCGCACGATCGTCGAGGGGCGCGACGGCGTGCCCGCGCAGCCGATGCGCGCGGACGGGTGCCTGTTCGCGGCGTGGAGCGACGGCGTCGCCTGGCGCGACTGCGGCGGTGCGCCGCTGCAGCTCGACCTGGCGGGCGTCGCCCCCACCGCGGATCTCGCCTTCGCCGCGCGCGGTGCGAGCGTCGCGCTCAACGATCGCCGCACGGGCGCCGCCTGGGCGGTGCAGGAGGACGGCGCCCTCATCGACAACTGGGATGAGCTGCTGCGCGAGGAGGAGGACGAGCAGGAGGCCGAGCTCGACGAGCTCGACACCCCGCCCGAGCTCGAGCTCGCGCAGCAGCCGCCCATCGCCGTCGACGACGAGCTGGGGGCGAGGGCCGGGCGGTCGACGGCGCTGCCGGTGCTGCTGAACGACTCCGACCCGAACGGCGATGCCCTCGTCGTCAGTGAGCTCGAGCAGCTCGACCCGGGCGTGGGGCGCCTCGACATCGTCGGGGAGGGCCAGCTCGTGCAGCTCGCCCTCGAACCCGGAGCCTCCGGCGTTATCGACTTCGGCTACACGATCACCGACGGCCGCGGTGGCACCGCGAGCGCCGTCGTGCGCGTGGAGGTCCGTGCGCCGGGCGTGAACGGCGCGCCGGTGCAGGTGCGCCCGAGCAAGACGATCGTCGCCGAGGGCGGCAGCGTGACCGCGAACGTGCTCGGCGACTGGGTCGACCCCGACGGCGACCCGCTCTACCTCGCCGAGGCGACCATGGCCGCGCCGGATCGCGCGAGCTTCCGGCCCGACGGTCGCGTGACCGTGCAGGAGGAGGGCGGCACGGGCGAGCTGCGTCCCGTGGCGCTCACCGTCTCCGACGGTGTCGCCACCGGTGCCGGCACCCTCTCGGTCACCGTGCGGCCCGCCGGGCAGACGCCCATCATCGCCGACCCCTTCGTGGTCATCGCCTACGCCGGGCAGGAGGTGCGCATCGAGCCGCTCACGCACGTGCGCGGCGGCACGGGTGCGATCAGGCTCAGCGCCGTGCCCGCCAAGCCCGGCGCCATCATCACCCCGAGCCTCGACCGCGGCGTCGTGCGCTTCGTCAGCGACGAGGTGCGCACCCACTACCTCGACTACGTCGTCACCGACGGCGAGCAGACGGCGACGGGCGTCGTGCGCGTCGAGGTGCTCGCGCCCCCCGCCGCGGGCACGGCGCCGATCGCCGTGCCGAAGACCGTCTTCGTGCGCACCCTCAGCAGCGCCACCGTCGCCGTGGCGACGACCGACATCGATCCGGCCGGCGGCGTGCTCGTCGTCACAGGGGTCGCCGACGTGCCGCCCGCGAGCGGCATCCGCGCCGAGATCCTGGAGCAGCGCGACGTGCGCGTCACCCTGACGCGACCGCTCGAGGGGCCCACGAGCATCCGCTACGTCATCAGCAACGGCGCGGCCGACGCGACGGGCACGATCACCGTCATCGAGATCCCGCCGCTGGAGCGGCTGCAGCCGCCCATCGCCCGCGACGACAGCATCGTCGTGCGCGTCGGCGACGCCGTCACGATTCCCGTGCTCGCCAACGACGAGCACCCCGACGACGAGCCCATCACGCTCTCGCCGACGCTGCCGCTCGGGCTCGAGGGCGACTCCGGGCTGCTCTTCGTCTCCGGCGACGCCCTGCGCTACCTCGCGCCCGACCGGCCGGGCGAGTTCACCGCGGTCTACGAGGTGCTCGGCCCGCTCGGGCTCGAGCGCGCCCAGGCGAGCGTGCGCATCAGCGTGCGCGAGGTCGACGAGGCCACCAATGCGCCGCCCGTGCCCCGCACCGTGACGGCGCGGGTGATCGCCGGCGAGACCGTGCGCATCCGCATCCCCGTCGAGGGCATGGATCCGGATGGCGACTCGGTGCAGCTCATCGGGCAGGAGACCGCGCCGTCGAAGGGCACGGTCGTCGAGACCGGCCAGGACGTGCTCGAGTACGAGGCCGGCGTCTACAGCTCGGGCACCGACACCTTCCGCTACACCGTGGTCGACGCACTCGGCGCTCGCGCGAGCGGCCTCATCCGGGTCGGCATCAGCCAGCGGTTGGAGGGCGCGCGCAACCCCGTCGCCAACGACGACCAGGTGACCGTGCGCACGGGCGTGAGCGTGCTCGTGCCCGTGCTCGAGAACGACACCGACCCCGACGGCTCGCCGCTCGAGGTCGTCGCCGTGGAGTCGACCGACGCGGAGGCCGAGGCCGAGGTCGTCGACGGCGAGTACGTGCGCATCACCCCTCCCGAGCAGGAGGGGCGCTACGGCTTCGTGTACGCGATCGAGAACGGGCTCGGCGGCGCCTCGCAGGCCTTCGTCTCCGTCGTCGTGCGCGAGGATGCCCCGCTCACGCCGCCCATCGCCCGCGACACCGTGCTCAGCCTCTCCGACATCCTCGACGCCGAGACCGTCGACGTCGACGTGCTCGCGGGCGTCTTCTTCGCCGAGGGCGAGGTCGGCGACCTCGGTCTCGAGCTCGTGCCCGGCTACGAAGGAGGCGCGCGGGTGCTCCGCAGCGGGGAGGTGCGGGTTCCCGTCGGCGAGCGCCGGCAGATCATCCCCTTCGTCGTCACGCACCCCGTCGACCCGAGCGTGCGCGCCTACGCCTTCATCTGGGTGCCCGGCACCGACGACGCCCTGCCGCAGCTCGACCCTCGCGCGCCCCGCATCGAGGTCGAGAGCGAGCGCACGATCGAGATCGACATCAACGACTACGTGCTCGCCGTCGGCGACGACGGCGTGAGGCTCACCGACTCGGCCACCGTGCAGGCGACCAACGCCGACGGCGGCGACCTCGTCGTCGATGACGACACCCTGCGATTCACCTCGGCCGACCTCTACTTCGGCCCCGCCTCGATCTCGTTCGAGGTGACCGACGGCACGAGCGCCGATGACCCCGAGGGTCGCGTCTCGACCATCGTGCTGCCGATCACCGTGACGCCGCGCGAGAACCAGCCGCCCGCGCTGCTCGGCGCCTCGCTCGAGCTCGAACCGGGCCAGGAGCGCGAGCTCGATCTCGTGCGCATCACCGGCTACCCCTACCCCGACGACGTCGACGAGCTCGCCTACGCGATCGTCGACGGGCCGACCTCGGGCCTCAGCGCGCGCGTCGACGGTCAGCGGCTCGTGCTCGCCGTCGACGACGACGCGCCCAAGGGCTCGACCGCGAGCGTGACGCTCTCGGTGCGCGACGACGCGGGGGAGGGCGTCGCGGGGCGCATCCAGGTGCTCGTCGTGCCCTCGACCCGACCCCTCGCGAGCCCCGCCGCCGACACCGCGATCGCGCCCCGCGGGCAGAGCACCGTCGTCGACGTGCTCGCCAACGATCAGGCGGGCAACCCCTTCCCGGAGCAGCCGCTGCGCGTCGTCGCGATCCGCGGGCTCGACGGCGCCACGCTGCCCGCCGGCGTCTCCATCGTCCCCGCCGACGGCGGGCAGAGCCTGCGCGTGACCGTCGCCGACGACGCCGCGCCGGCCGACTCGACGCTGCAGTACCAGGTCGCTGACGCCACCGACGACCCCGACCGCTACGTCTGGGCATCGGTGCGCATCTCGGTGCAGGACGTTCCCGACCCGGTCACCGACCTCCGCGTGCAGTCGTACGGTGACCGGCGCGTCGAGGTCGCCTGGTCGCCCGGCAGCGCCAACAACGCGCCGATCGAGACGTTCCGCGCCACCGTGACCCGGGCATCCGACGGCTCCGTCGTCGACACGGTCGACTGCGCCTTCTCGCCGTGCGCGGTGCCGACGCCCGGCAACGGGCCGGAGAACAGCGTCCGCATCGCCGTCACCGCGGTCAACGCGCAGGGCGCCTCCGAGCCGACCGCGCTGCCCGACGCCGTCTGGTCCGACGTCGTGCCGCCCGCGCCGCCCATCGTCGGCATCGCCCCCCTCGACCGCGGCCTGCGCATCGGGTGGAGCAAGCCGGAGCAGGACGCCGGCGCGTCGCCCATCCGCTCGTACCGGGTCGTCGCCGGGCCCGCCGTGCGCCAGCTGAGCGTCGCCGCCTCCGACCCCGTCGGCACCGTCTACTGGCTCAACGTCGTGGACGCCGCACTCGAGAACGGCACCTCCTACGCGGTCAGCGTGAGCGCGCGCAACGACTCCTTCGACCCGCTGACCGTGTGGAACAGCTCCGAGGGTTCCGGCACGCCGGCGGGCGCGCCCCTCGTCGTCGGCGCTCCGAGCGCCTCCGGGTCGACGACCGGCACCGGCGACAGCGGCCACAGCGTGAGCGTCTCGTGGGCAGGCGTCTTCGCCGCCAACGGCCGGGCCGTGCAGCGCCACTACGTCTGGGTCGGCGAATCCGGGCCAGCGCCGGAGTGCACCGTGACCGGCGTCGACGAGGGCTCGCCCTCGCTCACCCCGCCCTCCGGCGCGACCGCCGTCGGCGCCGACGCCACCTCGCTCACGGTCAGCGGGCTGCGCGCCGGCGTGCAGTACCGCGTCGTCGTCTACGCCTGGAACGGCCAGGGCTGCACCGCGAGCGCCGAGGTGCGAGCGACCCCGCGAGCCGTGCCCGGGCAGGTCACGAGCATCACCGCGAGCGAGCCGCAGCCCAACGGCGAGGGGCGCTGGGATGTCCGGCTGCAGTCCGCCGCGACCGCGAGCGGGGCGGCCGAGCTCGTGCGGTACCGGCTCCTCATCGACGGCATCGCCGCGGCGGACTCCGCGCTCGTCGACGTGCCCACCCTGCTCACCACCCCGGACGGTGCGCACTACGGCAGGGGCCTGCAGGTGCAGGTGCAGGCGTGCGAGCAGAACGAGACGCTGCTGTGCGGGCCGTGGTCCGATGCCTTCGTGATCGCGACCGCCGTGCTCATCGACGCGCGCCCCGTCTTCACGGAGACGGCCACCGCCCCGGCCGAGCGCGAGGTGACGATCGACTGGACGCCCGTCACCGGCACCGCCTACGACGGCGTGCAGCACGAGTGCCTCGGCGGCACCGTGCTCGCTCAGGACGACGCGGCCGGCACCTGCACGATGCTCACCGGGCCGGGCGACACGCCCCAGCTGCGCGTGGTCGTGACCGATGCCGGGGTCGCCTACGAGAGAACCTACGAACCGTGAGGCAGGCTGGAGGCCGCACGGGCATCCGTCGACGAGAGGCAGCAGCACGATGACCATGACCCCCGACCAGGCGCGCTGGTTCGCCGACATCGCCGGACGCATCGTGGCGAACGTCGAGCACGTGCTGCTGGGCAAGAGCTACGTCATCCGCCTCAGCCTCACGGCGCTGCTGAGCGAGGGACACCTGCTGCTGGAGGACGTGCCCGGCACCGGCAAGACGTCGCTCGCCCGCGCGCTCGCGCAGAGCATCCGCGGCACCACCACGCGCGTGCAGTTCACACCGGACCTGCTGCCCGGCGACATCACCGGCATCACCGTGTACGACCAGCGCTCGGGCGAGTTCTCGTTCCACCGCGGGCCCGTCTTCGCCACGATCGTGCTCGCCGACGAGATCAACCGCGCCTCGCCGAAGACCCAGTCGGCGCTGCTCGAGGTCATGGAGGAGGGGCACGTCACCGTCGACGGCGTCGAGCACGAGGTCGAGGCGCCGTTCCTCGTCATCGCGACGCAGAACCCGATCGAGCAGGCCGGCACCTACCGGCTGCCCGAGGCGCAGCTCGACCGCTTCCTCATGAAGACGGCGATCGGATACCCCGACCACGCCGCCACCGTGCGGATCCTCGACGGAGCGAGCGGCGCCCGCGCCTCGAAACTCGAGCCGGTCGTCGGCCTCGACGTCGTGCGCGACCTCATCGGCGCCGCCCGCACGGTGCACGTCGACCCCGTCATCACCGACTACGTCGCGCGCCTCGTCGAGGCCACGCGCGCGCACGAGGACGTCCGGCTCGGCGCGAGCGTACGCGGTGCTCTCGCGCTCGTGCGCTGCGCGAAGACCTACGCGGCCATGGAGGGGCGCCACTACGTGATCCCCGACGACGTCAAGGCGCTCGTCGAGCCCGTGCTGGGGCACCGCCTCATCCTCGACCCCGAGTCGGAGTTCGACGGCGTCACCGCCTCCTCCGTCATGGGGCAGGTGCTGCTCGAGACGCCGCCGCCGAGCGATCGGGTCGCCGTGTGAGCCTGCGCACCGCCGACCGCTCGCGCACCGCCTCGCGCGGCGGCACGAGCACGCGGGGCGCCGAGACGCACGGGGGGCGCGCCGACGAGTCGACGCTCACCTCGACGGTCACGACGGCGCGCACGCGCATCGTCGGCGACCGCACCGGCTGGTGGGCGGATGCCCTGGTCGCGATCGTGCGCGCCGGCCGTGCCCTCGGGGCGGCCCTCGATCGCGTGCGCCGCGCCGCCTCCTCGGTCGTCACCCCGCTCGGCTGGACCGTGGCCGCGGTCGCCCCGCTCGCCCTGCTCGCCGGTCTCACGTGGGGCTGGCGCGAGCTCGTCGTCCTCGGGGTCGCGGCCGCCGCCCTCGCGCTCGTGGCGCTGCTCTACCTGATCGGCCGCACGCCGCTGAGCGTCCAGCTCGCCCCGCCGCCGAGCCGCGTCGCGGTGGGCGACGAGGCGCTCGCTCGCCTGGTCATCGAGAACCGCTCGCGCCGGCGGGCGTTCGGCGCCTCGCTCGACGTGCCGGTGGGGCCCGCGATCGTGCCGGTCGCCCTGCCCGGCCTCGCGCGGGGCGCCGTCATCGAGCGCGACGTGCCGGTGCCGACCGCTCGCCGGGGGCGCCTGCTGCTTGGTCCGGTGCGCACGGTGCGCGCTGACCCGATCGGGCTCGTGCGCCGCGAGGTCACTTTCACCGACGGGGTCGAGATCGTCATCCATCCCCGCACGGTCGACATCCCCTCGACCTCGAGCGGACTCGTGCGCGACCTGGAGGGGCAGCCCACCCGCGACCTCACCACGAGCGACCTCGCCTTTCACGCGCTGCGCGAGTACGTGCCGGGCGATGACCGACGGCACATTCACTGGAAGTCGACGGCGAAGACCGGCACCTTCATGGTGCGGCAGTTCGAGGAGACCCGGCGCTCGCACCTCGTCGTCGCACTCAGCGTCGCGAGCATCGACTTCGCCTCCGAGGCCGAGTTCGAGCTGGCGGTGAGCACCGCGGGCAGCCTGGGCGCCCGCGCCATCAGGGATGCGCGCGAGGTCTCGGTCGTCGTCTCCGCCCTCACCCCCGAGTTCGCGAAGCGCACCGTCGTCGCGACGCGGTCGCTCGCGACGATCGCCCCCGCGCGGCTGCTCGACGACCTGGCGCTCGTGGAACTCAGCGCGTCGGCGCTCGGCATCGTCGACGTGAGCCGGCTCGTCGGCGGCGGCGCCCGCGGGGTCTCGGTGGCGTTCCTCGTCGTGGGGTCGAGCGTCCGGCCGGCGCGGCTGCGCTCCGCGGCTGCGGCGTTCCCGCCCTCGGTCGAGGTCGTCGCCATCCAGTGCGACCCCGAGACCGTGCCGGGCCGCCGGCGGCTGAGCGGACTGACGGTCGTGACGATCGGCTCGCTGGCCGACCTGCGTCGTGCCATGCGCGGCGGTGACGAGTGGTGAGCGCGCCGCGCTCGACCGGGCCGCGCGGGGGCAGCTCCCCGCGCTCGCGGCCGGCCGTCCGACGCGCCCCTCGACCGGTGGCGCGCCCCGCCGTGCTCGCCTCGGCCATCGCGATGACCCTCGCCTCCTGGGCGACGGTGGCCGTCGCGCTCTGGCCGATCTACCGCGCGCTGCCGTTCGTGGTGCTCGCGGCGATCGCGATCTCGGTCGGCACGGCGGTCGCCACCGCCGGGGCGCTCCTGCGCTGGGCAGGGTGGGGTGTCCTGCTGGCGACGGTCGCGGTGTTCACGATCCTCGGCGTGCCCCTCGCCGTGCCCGCCCGCACGGTCTACGGCGTGCTGCCGGAACCGGCCGGTCTGCTGGAGCTCGCCGCGGGCGTCGTGCTCAGCTGGCGCCAGCTGCTCACGATCGAGCTGCCGGTGGGCTCGTACGAGTCGCTCCTGGTGCCCGCGTTCGTGCTGCTGCTCGCGGGGCCCGTCGTCACCCTGTCGATCGCCGTGCGCACGGCCCGACCCGCGCTCGCCGCGGCCGTGCCCGCGCTCGCCTTCCTGCTCGCGATCGCCCTCGGCCGCGACGATCGGCCGCTGCCGCTGAGCAGCGCCGCCGTGCTCGCGGTCGTGCTCATGCTGTGGATGGCCGCGCTGCGCCGGCACCGCCGCACCGATCTGCTGCGCGCCGGGGGGGCCTCGAACGCGCAGGACGCCCGGGCCGCCGTCGTGCGGGCCTTCGCCTCGGCGGTCGTCCTGCTCCTCATCGCCGTGGGGGGCGGCATCGCGGCCGCGCTTGCGGCGCCGCTGCCCGACGAGCGGGTCGTGCTGCGCTCGCTCGTGGAGCGCCCCTTCGACCCTCGCGAGCTGCCGAGCCCGCTGTCGGGCTACCGCGCGGCCTTCGATCCCGCCGTCGCAGATGCTCCGGCGCTGCGCGTCGCGGGTGCCCCGGAGGGTGCGCGGATCCGGGTCGCGACGCTCGACAGCTACGACGGGGTCGTCTTCGCCGTCGGCAGCGACGAGGTCTCGGCCGCCTCGGGGCGGTTCGTGCGCATCCCCACCGAGCGCGACGTCGACGTCCCGGGGGAACGGGTCGATATCGAGATCGAGGTGCTGCGCTCGCTCGGCACCTGGCTGCCGACCGTCGGGGTCTTCCGCGGCGTCCGATTCCTCGGCGACGACGCGGCCGACGTGCGCGACCGGGTGCGCCTCAACACGACCACCGGCACCGCCGCCCTCCTCGGCGGCACGCCGGCCGGCACCGCCTACGTGCTCGATGCGGTCGTGGCCGAGGAGGCGCCGCTCGATCTGGCCCGCTCGGCGCCCGGCGCGAGCGCCGTGCCCGGCATCGCCGCCGTTCCCGACGAGCTGCGGGCCTGGCTCGACGGCGTCACCGCGGGCATCGACGGGGCCGGCCCTCGACTGGATGCTGCGCTCGAGGCGATCCGCGAGCAGGGCTACATCTCCCACGGCGTCGACCCCGACGAGCCCGCGAGCCGCTCCGGGCACTCCCTCGACCGCCTCGCCGAGCTCATCACGCGGCGTCCGATGGTCGGCGACGCCGAGCAGTACGCGGTGCTCGCCGCACTCGTGGCGCGCGAGCTCGGCTTTCCCTCGCGCGTGGTGCTCGGCTACGGGCCCCTCGAGGGCAGCAGCGCCACCCTCCGCGCCGACGCCCTGACGGCCTGGATTGAGGTCGACGTCCTCGAGCGGGGGTGGACGCCGGTCGACGTCGTGCCACCCGAGCGCGAGATCCCGCCGCAGGAGCCGCAGGAGCCGGTGCCGGTCTCGCGGCCGCAGAATGCCGCGCAGCCCCCCGTCGAGCCTCCGCCGCCCGCCGATGAGCAGGCGCCCCCCGCGACCGAGCCCACGGAGCGGCCCGCTGCCGACCCGCTCCTGGAGCTGCTGCTGGCGATCGCGCGCATCGCCGCGATCGTGCTCGCGGCCCTCGCCCTCCTCGCGGCGCCCTTCGTCGGGGTCGTGGCGGCGAAGGCGGGGCGCCGGCGGCGTCGACGCCGCGCGGCCGACCCGACCCTGCGCATCCTCGGCGGATGGCGGGAGCTCACCGACGCCGCCGTCGACCACGGCGTCGACCTGCCCGCGGGCGCCACGCGGCGCGAGGTCGCCGTGCTCGTCGGTCAGCCGCAGGCGGGCGTGCTCGCGCGCGTCGCCGACCGCGTCGACTACGCGCCCGAGCCGCCCGAGCCCGGCGAGGCCGACCGCGTCTGGAGCGCCGTCGACGCAGTGCGTGCAGGGCTGGATGCCCGGGCCGGCCGCCGCGAGCGGTGGCGCGCCGCGCTCTCCCTGCGTTCGCTGCGCGGGTATCGTGGCCGCTCGAAGGGCCAGCGAGGGAGGCGAGCACCGTGATCTGCCAGCACTGCGGTGCCGCGCTGCCGCCGATCGCGATGTTCTGCGGAGAGTGCGGCCGCTCGGTCGCCGCGCGCTCGCCGATCGTCCCGCCCGTGCCGCTCACGTCGACCGCGATGCCCTTCTCCGCGAGCGAGCCCCTCTCGATCACCCCGGCGAGCCCGCCCGCCCCGGACGAGCCCCCGCTCGCGAGCCCCGGGGCGCCGTCGGCGGTGGCGGATGCTCCGCTCACGCCGCCCGCCCCGCCCCTCTCTCCGCCCCCGGTCGTCCCGGTGCGGCCGGTCGTGCCGCTCGCGCCGACGCCCGTGACCCCGCCGAGTCCGCCCTCCACCGCGAGTGCGGGGGATTCCGCGCCGCACGATGGAGCGGCGCACTGCGCCCGCTGCGGCGCCGCTGCGGAGCCGGGCGACGTGTTCTGCGGCACGTGCGGAGAGCGGCTGCCCTCCCCGGCCCCGCTGCCGTCGGTCTCCGCAGCGCCGACGCCGACCCCGGTCGCCGAGCGGCCCGCGCCGACCCCGGCGAGCCCGCCCCAGCCGTGGGTCTCGCCGCCGTCGCCGGCGAGCGCGGTCGCTCCCGTCGCTCCGCCCGTGCCGCACGCGGTCGAGTCGACGCTCGATCCCGACACCGAGAACACCCGCCTGGTGCCGCGCGGCACGACGGGCGCCCGTTTCGTGCTGCAGTTCTCCACCGGCGAGAGCTACACGGTGCTCGGCTCGGGCATCATCGGCCGCAACCCCACGCCCGAACCGGGCGAGGCGATCGACCACATCGTGACGATCGTCGATCCGGGCCGCTCGGTGTCGAAGTCGCATCTGGAGTTCGGTCAGGACAACGGCGTGTTCTGGGTGAGCGATCGGCACTCCGGCAACGGCTCGGTGATCCGCGAACCGGGCTCCGAGCCCCGCTACTGCGAGCCCGGCCGTCGCTACCGCGTGGTCCGCGGCACGCGCATCGACATCGGCGAGCAGTTCGTCGTCGTCAGCTGACGACCGCTCCTCCCCAGCCCGCCTCCTCTCGGGCGGATGCCCGAACCGCCCGTCCGCGCCGCTGCCCACCGCCGCGACCCGCTTCACTGCCGGCATGCATCGCCTGCCGCCTCTGCCGAGCCTCCCGGCCCCGCCGCCGCGCACGCCGTTCCCCGTGATCGCGGTCGTCGCTCCGGCGGTGGGGGCGGTCGTCGTCTCGCTCGTCACGGGCTCGCTCTTCGTGCTCGTCTTCGCGGCGCTCAGCCCGATCATCGCGATCGCGACGGCGCTGGATGCCCGACGCGCCGCTCGCCGCCACCGACGCGACGAGGCGGCCCGCTTCGATCGCGACTGCGCGTCGTGGCTGGCCCGAGTGCCCGAGCTCCACGCCGCCGAGCGCGCCAGGGCCGACGCCGAGCATCCGCCGGCCCGGGTGCTCGCCGCGGCGGCCGCGCCGCCCGACCCGGCCTCGCCCGTGCGCATCGGCACCGCGGCGGCGCCGAGCGGCACGCTGCCCGAGGCTGCGGAGCCGCCCGGTGACGGGCCCGAGCACGCGCGGCTGCGCGAGCTCGTGACCTCGGCGCGCCTGCATCCCGCGCTTCCGGTGCTCATCGATCCCGGTCGCGTCGCGGTGCTCGGGCGCGGCGTCGTCGCCGAGTCGGTCGCGCGCGCGCTCGAGCTGCACCCCGGCTGCGCGGTGCTGCGCTCCCGGGCCGCGATCGCCCCGGACGAGACGCCGATCGCCGAGATCGTCATCGAGTCGGCGACGCGCGCGCGACTGCGCACGCCCGACGGCGTGGAGCGGAGCATCCGGCCCGAGGGCCTCTCCCGCCGCGAGCGCGACCGCGCCCACGCTCGCCGCGCACGACCGGGCGCCCGCCTCCCCGAGTCGGTGCCGTGGTCGGCGCTCGCGGCCGCCGCAGCGGCGGAGGGCCGACCGATCGCGCCGGGCGCGATCGGCGTCGCCGCATCGGGGGAGGCAGCGCTGGATCTGCTCGGGGAGTCGCCGCACGCGCTGATCGGCGGTACGACGGGCAGCGGCAAGAGCGAGCTGCTGCGCACGCTCGCGCTCTCCTGGGCGGTGGGAGCGACGCCGCAGGCGCGGTCGATCCTGCTCGTCGACTTCAAGGGCGGTTCCGCCTTCGCCGAGCTCGCCGGCCTGCCGCACGTCGTCGGCCTCATCACGGACCTCGATGCCCGCGCCGCGGCGCGAGCGCTGCGCAGCCTCCGCGCCGAGCTGCGCCGACGCGAGTCGCTGCTGCTCGAGCATCGTGCGCGCGACATCCGCGAGCTCGCCGAGGGCGTGCTCGCGCGGCTGCTCGTGCTCGTCGACGAGTACGCCGCGCTCGTGGAGGCGTTCCCGGAGCTGCAGCCGCTCTTCGCCGATCTGGCCGCGCGGGGCCGCTCGCTCGGCATCCACCTGGTGCTGTGCACGCAGCGTCCGGCGGGGGTCGTGCGCGACGCGGTCGCGGCCAACTGCGGCATCCGCGTCGCCTTCCGCCTGACCTCGCCCTCTGATGCGGCGGGGCTGCTGGCCGAGGCGCCGCCCTCGCCCGACGCCCCGCCGGGCCGCGCGGTCGTCTCCGTCGCCGGCCGAGTGGACACCGTGCAGGTGGCGACGATAGACGAGCGCGACGCGATGGCCGTCGCCGCGCGCTGGGCGGCCGCCCCCCGCGCCAACCGGCCCTGGCTGCCGCCGCTGCCGAGTGCGCTCACGACGTCCGAGCTCACCACCCTGCTCGCGTCCGGGCTCGGGGCGACGCCCACCGCTGAGCCGCCCGCGACCTCATCCCCCTTCGCCCCGTCGATCGATGGCCCGGATGCCCCGCTCACGGTGCCCTTCGGCATGCTCGACGACCCCGACCGTCAGCGGCGAGCGCTCGCCGCGTGGAGCCCGCGTCGCGATGGCTCGCTGCTCGTGACCGGCGCGCACGGCAGCGGCGTCGAGCTCGCCCTGGCGGCCCTCGCCGAGGGGGCGCTCGAGCGCGGCGCACGCGTCGAGGTGCTTCCCGCGACCCTCGCCGACGCCCTCGGAGCGATCGGCGAGCTGCGCGACGCCCTCGACGCCGCTGCCAGCCACCGCGCGGGGGCGCCCTCGACTCCGGTCGTCGTCATCGCCCCGGCCCTCGACGCGCTCGTCGCCGAGGCGGGGGATGCTGCGCTCGACCTCCTCGACGCTCTCGACGCGCTCATCCGGAGGGTCCGCCGCGACGGCGGAGGGCTCGTCGCGAGTGCGGAGTCGGTGCTGCGGGCGCGCTCCGGCATCGTCGGCCGCTTCGACTCGATCCTGCTGCTGCGCGTGACCTCGCTCGACGACCACCGCGCCGCCGGGGGCGCACCGACCGACTTCGATCCGGACGCTGCTCCCGGTCGCGGGCGCTGGCAGGGCGCCGAGGTCCAGGTCGCCCGCGCCCGCGGCCCGCTGCCGACGCCGCGCCGCCCGCTCGTCGAGCCCTGGCGGCCCGCGGCGGGGGAGTGCGTCGCTGTGGTCTCGCGGCTGCCCTCCCGCACGGCGCGCGCCCTCGCGGGGTTCGGCTGGCGCACCTCGCTCGACCCTGCCGCGCTCGACGCGCGCGACGCGACCGAACCGCACGCTCAGCGCGCCGCGTCCGCTCCCGCCGCCGGGGCGACTCCCCGCCGGGGCGCCGACATCGCGGCGCCCCGAGCGGTCGTCGCCGACGCGGAGACCTGGCAGGCGAACTGGGCGGCGCTCGCGCGCGTGCGCCGCGACGGCACGATCGTGCTCGCCGACGCGAGCGCCTCCGAGGCACGCGCGGTGCTCGGGCCGTCGATGCGGATCCCGCTGCGCGGCGACGACCCGGAGGAGATCATCGTGCTCGCCGCGGGAGAGACGCCGAAGCGGGCCCGCTGGAGCGGACCCGCTTCGGAGGATCGGCCGGAACGTCGCCGCAGCGGTTGAGACGACGGTTGGCGGTGCGCCCGGGTGACGTCAGGCGAGCGCGGTTGCGAGCTCGACCGACGCGAGCCCGTGCGCCGTGCCCACCGGCTCATTCGTCACGTGCCCGTCGTGCGTGTTGAGGCCGAGCGCGAGCGAGGCGTCGCCGCGCAGGGCGTCGCGCCAGCCACGGTTCGCGATCGCCCGCACGTACGGCATCGTCGCGTTCGTGAGCGCGTGCGTCGAGGTCGACGGCACGGCGCCCGGCATGTTGGCCACGCAGTAGAAGATGCTGTCGTGCACGCGGAAGGTCGGCTCGGCGTGCGTGGTCGGGCGCGAGTCGGCGAAGCAGCCGCCCTGGTCGACGGCGATGTCGACGAGCACGCTGCCCGGCTTCATGCGCGAGACCAGCTCGTTGCTGACCAGCTTCGGGGCCTTCGCGCCCGGGATGAGCACCGAGCCGATGAGCAGGTCGGCCTGCACGGCGGCGCGCTCGATCTCGTAGCCGTTCGAGGCGATCGTCTTCACGCGGCCCGCGTAGAGCGCATCGAGCTCACGCAGACGCTGGATGTTCGTGTCGAGCACGGTCACGGCAGCGCCCAGGCCGACCGCCATCGCGACCGCGTTGGTGCCCGCGACACCGCCGCCGAGCACCACGACGTTCGCCGGGTGGGTGCCGGGCACACCCGGCACGAGCAGGCCAGGGCCGCCGTTCGGGCGCATCATCGCGTTCGCGCCGACGATCGGGGCCAGCCGGCCGGCGACCTCGCTCATCGGGGCCAGCAGCGGCAGCGCGCGCGAGGGCAGCTGCACCGTCTCGTACGCGATCGCGGTGACCTTCGACTCGAGCAGCGCGTGCGTGAGCTCCTTCTCGGCGGCGAGGTGCAGGTAGGTGAACATCACCATGCCGGGGCGGAAGTGCCCGTACTCCGAGGCGATCGGCTCCTTGACCTTCAGCAGCAGCTCGGCCTCGCCCCACACCGTCGCGGCGTCGTCGACGATGCGCGCACCCTGGGCGGCGTAGGCCTCGTCGGTGATCGACGAGCCGAGACCGGCGCCGGCCTGCACGATGACCTCGTGCCCGTTCGCGACGAGGTCGTGCACCCCCGCGGGGGTGATCGCCACCCGGTACTCGTTGTTCTTGACCTCTGCGGGAACCGCGATTCTCATGTTCTGACTCCTGTGTGGGCGAACGCGCCAAGCGGAGCCGACGCTCCCGTGCGCTGCGGGATCAGCGTAGCGCTCTTCCGCAATGGATTCCGCACCGTTTTTCGCCGAAAGGTGCTGATTTCGTGAAGATTGTGTTTCAGAATGGACGAATCGGGCCGCACAGGGTGCGGTGACCCGGGCGGTGTGTCAGTATCAACGCACCGTCACCCCTGTCAGGACACCGTCGTACCTCACACCGCGTAAGGAGCAGCGCCATGCACCGTCCGCTTCCCGAAGACCCGATGATCCGCAGCCTCATCGCGCAGGCCAAGCGGGCCCAGCTGAGCCGCCGTGCGATGCTCGCCGGCACGGGCGCCGGCGCGACCGCCCTCGCGCTCGCGGCCTGCTCGACGGGTACCGAGGAGCTCACCCCCGCCGAGGATGTCAGCGACACCGACAAGACGCTGAACTGGGCGAACTGGCCGTTCTACATCGACGAGGACGAGGAAGGCGGCTACCCGACCCTCGAGCGCTTCCAGGAGCAGACCGGCATCGAGGTGACCTACCTCATCGACGTCGACGACAACAACTCCTACTTCGCCAAGGTGCGCGACCAGCTCGCGCTCGGCCAGGACATCGGTGCCGACACCGTCTGCCTCACCGACTGGATGGTCAACCGCTGGATCCAGCTCGGCTACACGCAGGAGCTCAATAAGGACAACATCCCCAACGCCGCCAACCTCGTCGAGAGCCTGCAGAACCCGGCCTTCGACCCGGGCCGCGTGCACTCCCTGCCCTGGCAGGGCGGCTTCGCCGGCATCGCCTACAACGTCGAGGAGACCGGCGAGGTGCGCTCGGTGAGCGACCTGTGGCGCGCCGACCTGAAGGGCCGCGTGGGCGTGCTCTCCGAGATGCGCGACACGATCGGCGTCATCATGCTCGAGAACGGCGTCGACATCTCCGGCGACTTCTCGGCCGACGAGTTCAACGCCGCGCTCGACATCTTCCGCGAGCAGGTCGAATCCGGGCAGATCCGCAACGTGCGCGGCAACGCCTACACGGAGGACCTGGTCAACGGCGACACTCTCGCCGCGATCTGCTGGTCGGGCGACATCACGCTGCTGAACTTCGAGGCCGGCTACGAGAAGTGGAAGTTCGTCCTCCCCGAGGGCGGCGCGACGCTCTGGAACGACAACTTCCTCATCCCGATCGGCTCGCCGCGCAAGACGAACGCTGAGACGCTCATCAACTACTACTACGAGCCCGAGGTCGCGGCGGAGGTCGCCGCGTGGGTGAACTACATCACTCCCGTCGAGGGCGCCTACGAGGCCGCGCTCGAGATCGACCCCGAGCTCGCCGAGAACCAGCTCATCTTCCCCAACGCCGAGACCCTCGCGCAGGCGAAGATCTTCCGCGGCCTCTCGGCCCAGGAGGAGAACGAGTTCCAGTCGGCGTTCCAGAGCATCCTGCTCGGCTCGTAGTCGACGGCTCGTCCGTCTCCCCACCCCTCATCACCCGAAGGAGCACCACCGAGGTGTCGAACAGCGCTGTTCCCCAAGGGGGATTCGCCGAGGCGGGTGCCGATCTCGAACTGGTCGGCATCACCAAGCGTTTCCCCGGCTTCACCGCGATCGAGGATCTGGATCTGCGCATCCCCGCAGGCTCGTTCTTCGCGCTGCTGGGCCCGTCCGGCTGCGGCAAGACCACGACCCTGCGTCTCATCGCCGGGCTCGAGGAGCCGACGGCCGGCCGCATCCTCATCGGGGGGAAGGACGTCACGTCGACGAAGGCGTTCCAGCGCCCGGTGAACACGGTGTTCCAGAGCTACGCGCTCTTCCCGCACATGACGATCCTGGAGAACGTCGCGTTCGGTCTGAAGCGCCGCAAGGTGGCGAACGCGGATGCTCTGGCTCACGAGGCGCTGCGTCTGGTCGAGCTCGACCACGTGTCGGCGCGCAAGCCGGCGCAGCTCTCCGGCGGGCAGCAGCAGCGCGTGGCGCTGGCGCGCGCGGTCGTGAACCGACCCGCGCTGCTGCTGCTCGACGAGCCCCTCGGCGCCCTCGACCTCAAGCTCCGTCGGCAGATGCAGATCGAGCTGAAGGACATCCAGGACACGGTCGGGCTCACCTTCCTCCACGTCACGCACGATCAGGAGGAGGCCATGACGATGGCGGACACGGTCGCCGTCATGAACAAGGGCGTCATCGAGCAGATGGGGCCGCCGCAGGAGCTCTACGAGCTGCCCCGCACGGCGTTCGTCGCGACCTTCCTCGGTCAGTCGAACCTCATGACGGGCCGCGTGGTGAGCTCGAGCGGCACGTCGATGGTCGTCGACGTCGCCGGCGGCCAGGTCGAGGTGCCTGCCGAGCGCGCGCAGCGCACCTCCGGCGAGGTCGTCGTCGGCATCCGGCCCGAGAAGGTCACGCTGCATGCGAGCGACCCCGGCCGGCAGACCGGTCGCAACGTCGTGGGTCCCGGCCGCATCACCGACGTCTCCTTCAGCGGCGTGAGCACCCAGTACGAGATCACCTCGCCGGCGCTCGGCGTCTTCACCGTCTTCGCGCAGAACACGAGCATCTCGCGCATGCACCACGACGGCGACGAGGTCTGGATGAGCTGGGAGGTGGGGCACACCTTCGGCCTCGCCGACGAGCCCTCGTCGGTGTCGGCGAACCGGTTCGCCGACGACACCGACACGAGCATGATCGCGACCCAGCGTCGCGAGCAGCTCGAGGCGGAGTTGGAGGGGGCCTGATCCATGGCCTTCGGCGCCTTCGCGACCGCCACGACGGCGGCTGAGCCGGCGGCCCGCAGGAAGAGCCCCATCGCGCTCCTGCTGCTGCTGCCCGGTCTGTTCTACCTGGGCCTGTTCTTCCTGGTCCCGCTGCTCTCGCTCGTCATCACGAGCCTGCAGGAGCCCGACCCGCTGATCTTCGGGCAGTACCAGAACGCGTTCCGGTGGGAGAACTACGTCACCGTGCTCGAGCAGTACTGGCCGCAGGCCGTGCGCTCGTTCGGGTTCGCCGCCGTCGCGACGCTCTGCGCGCTGCTCATCGGCTTCCCGCTGGCGTACTTCATCGGCATCACCCTGCGGCGGTGGCCCCTGCTGCAGGCTCTCGCCCTCGTGCTCGTCATCGCTCCGTTCTTCATCTCGTTCCTGCTGCGCACGATCGCCTGGAAGCAGATCTTCTCCGACGAGGGCCCGGTCGTGGGCTTCCTGCAGTCGTTGGCGATCCTGCCGCCGGGCGTCGCGATCACGGGCTCGGCGTTCGCGGTGATCTTCGGTCTGACCTACAACTTCATCCCGTTCATGACGCTGCCGATCTACACCTCGCTCGAGCGGCTCGACCTGCGCTACGTCGAGGCCGGGGGTGACCTGTACGCGAGCCCGCGCTCGACGTTCTTCCGGGTCACCCTGCCGCTCGCGGCGCCGGGCATCATGTCGGGCACGCTGCTGACGTTCATCCCGGCGGCCGGCGACTACATCAACGCCAGCCGCGAGTTCCTCGGCTCGACCGACACCGCGATGATCGGCAACGTCATCGAGGCGAACTTCCTCGTGCTGCAGAACTTCCCGGCGGCGGCGGCGCTCTCGCTCGTGCTCATGGCGGCGATCCTCGTGCTCGTGAGCGTCTACGTGAAGCGCAGCGGAACGGAGGACCTCCTGTGAGAGGCTTCGGCAAGTACGCGATCTGGGTCTACTCCGCGATCGCGCTGACCTTCCTGATGATCCCGATCGTCTACACGATCGTGTTCTCGTTCAACGACTCGCGACGCACCAACATCGTCTGGCGCGGCTTCACGCTCGACAACTGGCTGAACGTCTGCGAGGCGCAGGGCGTCTGCCAGGCGTTCGCCAACAGCATCCTCATCGGCGTCGTCGCGACGATCCTCGCCACGACGCTCGGCACGATGATCGCGATCGCCCTCGTGCGCTACCGCTTCCGGTTCCGCTCAGCGACGACGCTGCTGCTCTTCCTGCCGATGGCGACCCCGGAGGTCGTGCTCGGCGCGGGTCTCGCCGCGCAGTTCCTGCAGGCCGGCGTGCCGAAGGGGATCGGCACGATCATCCTCGCGCACACGATGTTCTGCATCAGCTTCGTCGTGGTGACGGTGCGGGCGCGCGTGGCGAGCCTCGATCCGGCGCTCGAGGAGGCCGGGCGCGACCTGTACGGCTCGCCGCGCGCGGTGTTCTGGCGCATCACGTTCCCGCTGCTGCTTCCGGGCATCATCGCCGCCGCGCTGCTGTCGTTCGCGCTGAGCTTCGACGACTTCATCATCACCAACTTCAACCGGGGCGCCGACGTGACCTTCCCGTCCTACGTCTACACGGCGGCCGCGCGCGGCATCCCGGCCGAGGCGAACGTCATCGCCTCGGGGGTGTTCCTGCTCGCGATCGTGCTCGTGGTCGTCTCGCAGGTGTCGGCGGCGGCGCGTCGCCGGCGCCTGGCGAAGGCGAGCTGAGCCGCCCGAGCAGCCAGCGACGGCGCACGACCTCCCGGGGTCGTGCGCCGTCGTCGTCCTCGCGCGCGCGCGGCTGGGCGGGCGGTGCTGCGCGGCCGGCGACCCCGGTCAATGCACGGTGACGTGCAGCCCGCCGACGACCTCGTCGCCGCCGAGCACCGGCTCGACCGTGGCGCGCAGCACGGCGTCGGCGGCGCTCGCCTCGATGAGCCCCTCGGCGACGAGCAGGGCGAGCGCGACCGGCGTCGTCGCCCGCATCGAGCCGTCGAGCACCTTCACGGCGACGGCGGCGCCCGAGGGATGGCCGATGACGACGAGGCCCTCGGCGCCGATCTTCGCGATCACGCCGAGCCGCTCGATCGCGAGGGTGTTCGCCCGCCCCGGCCCGTCGATCGCCCACGGCTCGGCGGCGACGGCGTGCATGAGCCGCGCGGCATCCGCGGTCTCGCCGCTCGCGACCCGCGCGATGCCGCGCGCGAGCGCCGCGAGCGAGGTGGCGTGCAGCGGCGCGCCGCATCCGTCGACGCTCCTGGTCCGCACCGGTTCACCGGTCCACGCCTCGATGGTCTCGACGATGCGGCGCTGCAGCGGATGCTCGGGCGAGAGGTAGCTCGCGGCGTCGGCGCCGAGTGCGTCGCTCGCGCGGAGGAACCCGGCGTGCTTGCCCGAGCAGTTCATCGTGATGCGTGCCGGCCCGAGCCCGGCTGCCCGACGCTCGGCGCGCTCGCGGGCGCCGAGCGGCCACTGCGCTGGGCACTGCAGGGCGGAGGCGTCGCGACCGTCGGCGGCGAGCATCCGTTCGACGACCGCGAGGTGCGCGGGCGAGCCGCAGTGCGAGGCGGTGGCCAGCACGAGCTCATCGTCGGCGAAGCGCGCCCCGGTGCCGAGCACCGCGAGGGTCTGCAGCGGCTTGAGCGTCGAGCGCGGCCAGACGGTCGCGTGCACGTCGCCGACCGAGCGCAGGATGCGCCCCGACGCGTCGACGACGGCCGCCGCCCCGAGATGGCGCGATTCGATCACGCCGCCGCGCTCGATGACCGCGAGCTCGACCGAGCCGCCCGCCGTGAGCGCACCCGCGCCGCCCGCGCTCAGGGGCGCACCGACGGCGGCCGGTGGCGCCGCGCCAGGCCCCCCGGGCGCGGCACCGCCGGGGCTCACGCCTTCGAGAGGGCCGCGTCGAGCACCGAGACGGCGTCGCGCAGCAGCTCGTCGCTGATGACGAGCGGGGGCAGGAAGCGGATGACGTTGCCGTAGGTGCCCGCCGTCAGCACGAGCACGCCCTGCTGGGCGGCCTCGGCGGCGATGCGCGAGACGGTCGCCGCGTCGGGCTCGCCCGTCTCCGGGTCGACGAACTCGATCGCGAGCATCGCGCCGATGCCGCGCACGTCGCCGATGACCGGGTGCTTCGCCTGCAGCTCGCGCAGCATCGGCATCAGCGTACTTTCGATGCGCTTCGCGGCGCCGAGCAGGTCGCGTCGCTCGATCTCGTCGAAGACGGCGATCGCGGCGGCGCACGCGACGGGGTTGCCGCCGTAGGTGCCGCCGAGGCCGCCGGCGTGGGCGGAGTCCATGATCTCGGCGCGGCCGACGACGCCAGCGAGCACCATGCCGCCGGCGATGCCCTTGGCCGTCGTGATCATGTCGGGCTCGAGGCCGAAGTGCTCGCTCGCGTACCAGGCACCAGTGCGGGCGACTCCCGACTGCACCTCGTCGGCGACGAAGACGATGCCGTGGGCGCGGCACCACTCCTGCAGCGCCAGCAGGTAGCCCTCGGCCGGCACGATGAAGCCGCCCTCGCCCTGGATCGGCTCGGCGACGAGGCACGCAAGATCCTGCGCGCCGACGCGCTTTTCCAGGTACGAGATCGTGCGCTTGGCCGCCTCCGCGCCCGAGAGCCCGTCGTGGAAGGGGTAGGAGTTGGGCGCGTGGTGCACGTCGCCCGCGAACGGCCCGAAGCCGAGGTTGTACGGCATGGCCTTGAAGTTCATGGCCATCGTCAGGTTGGTGCGGCCGTGGTAGCCGTGGTCGAGCACCGCCACGCCATTGCGGCCGGTGTGCTTGCGCGCGATCTTCACCGCGTTCTCCAGCGCCTCGGCGCCGGAGTTCACGAGCACGACCTTCTTCGCGAAGTCTCCGGGCGTGCGCTCGACGAGCAGCTCGGCGACGCGCACATACGGCTCGTAGGGGGTCACGGTGAAGAGCGTGTGGGTGACCTTCGCCACCTGCTCCTGCACGGCGGCGACGACCGCGTCGTTGGTGTGCCCGGCGCCCATGACGCCGATGCCGCCGCCGAGGTCGATGAAGTGGTTGCCGTCGACGTCGACGACGACGGCGTCGTGCGCGCGGTCGATGTAGACGGGGAGAGTCGTGCCCACGCCGCCGGAGACGACGGCGAGGCGGCGCTCGTGCAGGGCCTGCGACTTCGGGCCGGGCACCGGGGTGACGATACGGCGCTCCTGGGCGACCTCGTGGTCGCCGAACGCGGCGGGAGCGGGCGCGGAGAGGGTGTCAGTCATGATGGGGTGAGTGTACTCCCGGGTGCTCCGCCCGGGTCGGGAGGAAGGGGCCCTCATGGGGACGCATCACGGCTACGCGGTCCGCATCGAGTGGACGGGCAACCGAGGCGAAGGCACGGCCTCGTACCGGGCCTACGGTCGCGACCACCGCATCCTCGCCGAGGGCAAGAACCACGCGATCGACGGGTCGAGCGATCGCACCTTCCACGGCGACGCCGAGCGCTGGAATCCCGAGGAGCTCGTCATCGCCGCCCTCGCCCAGTGCCACATGCTGAGCTACCTGCACGTCGCCGCCGTGAACGGGCTCGTCGTCGTCGACTACTCCGACGACGCGACCGGCACGCTGCAGACGCAGGGCGACGGAGGGCGGCTCACCGAGGCGACGCTGCGCCCGATCGTGACGCTCGCGGCGCATCACACGGCGGCGGATGCGGACCGGGCCGCGCAGCTGCACCAGCGGGCGAGCGAGCTGTGCTTCATCGCCAACTCGGTGAGCTTCCCGGTGCACCACGAGGTGCGCATCGAGGTCGCCGCCGGCTGAGGCCCCTCGGAGCCGGTGCCAAGGCCGGGCGTGCGAGGATGGGAGCTTCGTGCTCGCTGACGCAAAGGACTCACTCGTGCGCCGCACCTCCGCCCTCCTGCTCTCGCTCGGCCTCGCGGCCTCCCTCGCCGCCTGCGCTCCGACCACCGACCCCGGTGCGGACGACGCCGAGGCCACGTCGGAGGCCTGCGAGCCGGCCGCCTCCGGTGCCGCGTCGGAGTCGGTGACGGTCGCCGGCGACATCGAGTCGCAGCCCGAGATCACCTTCACCGGCCCGCTCGAGGCGGAGTCGACTGAGCGCACGATCGTCATCGAGGGCGACGGCGCCGAGGTCGCCGAGGGCGACACGGTCAACGTGAGCTACACGATCCTCAACGGCGGCACCGCCGAGCAGATCGAGACCACGTGGGAGGCCGGGCAGACCGTGCAGGTGCTCGTCGACAGCGAGTCGCAGCTGCTGTCTGGCCTGTCGAAGTCGCTGCTGTGCGCGCCGGAGGGCTCGCGCATCGTCGGCGTCATCCCGCCGGCGGAGGCGTTCGGCGCCGAGGGTCAGCCGCAGTTCGGTCTCGAGGCCGACCAGTCGCTCGTGTTCGTCGCCGACGTCGTGTCGATCGCCCCGCAGCCGCTCGAGCGCGCCGAGGGCGAGGCTGAGGAGGCTCCCGAGGGCTTCCCGGCCGTCGAGCTGGGCGAGAACGGCGCTCCGACCATCACGATCCCCGACGAGGAGCCGCCGACCGAGTTCCAGCTCGCGACGCTGATCCAGGGCGACGGCGAGGAGGTCGGCGCCGACGACACCGTGACGGTGCACTACACGGGCATCAACTGGAACACCGGCGAGGTCTTCGACTCCAGCTGGGAGCGCGGCCAGCCCGCGTCGTTCCCGACCGGTGGCGTGATCCCCGGCTTCCGCGACGCGCTCGTGGGCCAGCTGGTCGGCTCGCAGGTCATCGCGATCATCCCGCCCGAGCTCGGCTACGGCCCGCAGGGCGGCACGCCCGACGGCTCGATCGGCGCGGAGGACACGATCGTCTTCGTCGTCGACATCCTCGCCACCTCCTAGCCTTCGCCCCGCTCCGATCGAGGGGCGGCGGATGCCCGGCGCGCGTCGGGCAGGATGGTCAGCATGCGCGACGTCATCATCCTCGGCTCCACCGGCTCGATCGGCGTGCAGGCGCTCGAGGTGATCGCGGCGAACCCCGACCGGTTCCGCGTGGTCGGGCTCGCCGCGGGCCGCAATCGCGAGCTCGTGGAGGCGCAGGCGCGAGCCCACTCCGTGGAGCACGTCGCCCTCGGCGCCGAGGCCGCGGCGCAGCTCGTGCGGGATGTCGCCTGCGACGTGGTGCTCAACGGCATCACCGGGTCGGTCGGTCTCGCGCCGACGCTCGCGGCGCTGCAGGCGGGGCGCATCCTCGCCCTCGCCAACAAGGAGAGCCTCATCGTCGGCGGCTCGCTCGTGACCTCGCTCGCCGCGCCCGGCCAGATCGTGCCGGTCGACAGCGAGCACTCCGCGATCGCGCAGGCGCTGCGCTCGGGGGAGGCGCACGAGGTGCGTCGGCTCGTGCTCACGGCGAGCGGCGGGCCGTTCCGCGGGCGCACGCGCGACTCGCTCGCCGGGGTCACCCCCGCCGAGGCGCTCGCGCACCCGACGTGGGACATGGGCCGCGTCATCACCACCAACTCCTCGACCCTCGTGAACAAGGGGCTCGAGGTCATCGAGGCGCATCTGCTGTTCGACGTGCCCTTCGACCGGATCGACGTGACCGTGCACCCGCAGTCGATCGTGCACTCGATGGTCGAGTTCGTCGACGGCTCGACGATCGCGCAGTGCTCACCGCCCGACATGCGCCTGCCGATCTCGCTCGGGCTCGACTGGCCGCACCGCGTGCCCGGCGTCGGGGCGCCGCTGGACTGGACGACCGCGAGCACCTGGACCTTCGAGCCGCTCGACGATGAGGCGTTCCCGGCCGTGCGGCTGGCGAAGCGGGTCGGTGACGCGGGAGCGACCTATCCGGCCGTGTTCAACGCGGCCAACGAGCAGGCCGTGCACGCCTTCCACGACGGCGCGATCGGCTACCTGGGCATCCTCGACGTCGTGAGCGAGGTCGTCGAGCGGCACGAGGCGCAGCCGATGACCCTGGAGGGCGTGCTGGAGGCCGAGCGCTGGGCGCGCGCGGAGGCCGACGCGCTCATCGCGGGCGGGGCGTTCGCGGGCTAGCGGCCCCGTCAGTCCTTCGGCTTGCCGTGGCCGGGAGGCGGGCCGGGCTCGCCGGGATTCCCGTTCCCGTTCCCGTTCCCGTTCCCGTTCCCGTTGCCGGTGCTCGGCGCCGTCTGCTCCGGGGCGGGCGCGGGCTCGCGGGTGGCGCCGCCGCCTGTGCCCCCCGAGTCGCTCGAGGGCGCCTCGGGGTTGACCGGGGCCGTCGGCTCCGCCGTCTCGCCCTTGGCCTCGGCGAGGGCGGCCTGCAGGTCGTTCCGCACGAGGCCGATCGCGACCACGATCGCGTCGAAGCGCGTGTCGCTGAGGTCGCCGCGCGAGTAGGCGGCGATGGCGGCGGCCTCGAGCTCGTCGAGGGCGCCGGCGGCTTCCGCCCAGGCCCCCGCGCTGGCGGATTCGGAGACCGCGAGCACGCCGGCCTGCAGCTCTTCGGCCGCCGCCGCCGTGAAGACGCGCTCCGGTGCCGCGGGCGCGCATCCGCTCATGGCGAGAACGAGGGCGATCGCGATGGCGGCGCGGGGGCCGTGGCGGGCGCTCATCGCGCGACCAGTCGCTGCAGGAGGTCGAGATGGTCGCCGAGCGCGCCGTCGACGGCCGGGTAGGCCGGCTCGACGACGACGGGCTCCGTCTCCGGCGGAGCGGTGAGCGCCAGCGGCAGCCCCACGGCGAGCGCGGCGACGGCCACGCCGACGGCGGCGAAGGCGAGCAGCGCGCGCCGCCCTGCCGGGGGTGACCCGGGGTAGTCGGCGTCGGCGGGGCCGCGCAGCCGCACGCGGCGAGACTCAGCCGTCGCGACGACCGGGTCGACGGCGAGAGCGTGCTCGATCGTTGCACTCTCGGGTGTCGTCGTGGCGCGCGCGGAGCGCTCGCTCCCGCCGTGCGACGCGGGCTCCGTCAGGCTCGCGGCGAGCGCGGCCGTCGGCTCGTCGAGCGCCGAGACCGCGGCGGTCGCGCCCGTGGTGCCGAGCGGCGGGGCGGATGCCCGGCCGAGGCGCCGCAGGGCGCGCACGAGCTCGTCCGCCGCGGGTCGGTCGCCCGGCTCGCGCGCGACGCACGCGCCGATGATCTCGCGCCAGGCCGCCGGCATCGTCGTCGGCAGCTCGGGGGAGCGGTGCAGTCGCGCGGCGAGCGCCTCGATGCCCGTGCCGGGGAACGCGCGCTGGCCGGTGTGGCACTCCAGCAGCACGAGGCCGAGCGAGTACACGTCGCTCGGGGGCCCGACGACCTCGCCCAACGCCTGCTCGGGGCTGAGGTAGTTCGCGGTGCCGAGCACCGAGCCCTCGCTCGTGCGCCGGCTGCCCTCGACGAATCGGGCGATGCCGAAGTCGGTGAGCTTGGCCACGGGCAGGCTGCTGTGCGAGCGGTCGCCCGGCAGGAGGATGTTCGCGGGCGTGACGTCGCGGTGCACGATGCCGTGCGCGTGCACGTAGGCGAGCGCGTCGGCGATCGATCGGCCGAGCAGCCTGATCGCGGCCGGCTCGAGCGGACCGTTCTTCAGGCGCGCCCGCAGGTCGGGGCCGTCGACGTGCTCGAGCACGAGCACGCCCGCGCCGCCGTCGCATTCGAAGGCGTCGAAGAGCGTCACGAGGGCCGGGTGGGTGAGCCCGGCGAGCAGGCCGATCTCGTCGCGCTGCCGGTCGAAGTCGCCGCGCGTGGCCTGGTGTCCGCCGAACACCTTGAGCGCGACGGTGCGACCGAGCGTGAGGTCGGTCGCGGCGTAGACGACCGACATCCCGCCGCGGCCGATGCGGCGGTCGATGCGATAGCGCGCACGGATGACGCTCCCGACCCGGGGGTCGAGCGCTTCGCCGTGCAGCGCCTCGATCGTCATCGCCCTCACGGTAGCCCCGAGGGGGCGTGCGGCCCGAAGGGAGCAGGGGGGCTTGCGCGCGCCCCGCGACCCCGCTACGCCTGTGCGCGACCGGAGCCGCGCCGGGCGCAGCCGGACGGATCAGTCGTCGTCCTTGGGGCCCTTCTCGTCCTTGGGGCCCTTCTCGTCCTTGCGATCGTTGCCGCGATCCTCCTCCGCCTGCCGCGCCGCCTCCTCGGCGGCCTGCCGTTCGGCCTCGGCCTGCGCGGCCGCCTCAGCAGCGGCGCGCTCCGCCTCCGCGATCGCCGCGTCGACGTCGGCGCGCACGAGCGCGAGCGCGCTCATGATGGCGTCGTAGCGCTCGCGGGTGATCTCACCGCGGGCGAGGGCCGTCGCGGCGCTCGCCTCCAGCTCCATGAGGCGCGTGGATGCTCCGGCCCAGTCGCCCTCGGCGCTCGACGTGCTCACCGCGAGCACGTGCTGCTGCAGCCGCTCCGCGGTCTCGGGCTCGTAGGCGGGCGCTCCCGCGCACCCGGCGAGCAGCAGCCCGGCGGCGGCGACGATGGCGAAGCTCGTGGTGCGACGGCGGGTCACGGTGCCACGCTCCTCTGCAGCTGCTCGAGGTGGTCGCCGAGCGGCCCCTCGATGACGGGGTAGTCGACGCTCGCCGGCTCGGGCTGCGAGCCGAGGCCTCCGATCGCGAGAGTCGCGCCGATGCCGATGACGAGCACGGCGATCGCCGCGCCGACGGTGACGAGCACGGGAAGCGGGTGGTCGCGCAGCACGGCCAGCCGGCCCGCGCGGCGGGAGGCCCCCGGCTCCGGTGACTCGCGGTCGGCGGAGGACGCGGCGTCGCCGTGCGCGGTCATCGCCGCGGTGGGGATGTCGGCGGAGGAGGGGGCTCCCACCGAGTCGGCGGGCGAGCTCTCGCCGATCGCCTCGGTCACGGCCGTCGGCGTCACGGGCAGCACGCGGGTGGCGTCGAGACTCTCGTCGGCGGGCAGGAAGGCCGGGATGGAGGCAATGCCGCGCAGGCGCTCGGCGACCTCGCGGGCGGTCGGCCGGTCGTCGGGCTCGCGCGCCGTCATGCCGCGCAGCAGGCCCGTCCACTCCGGAGCCATGTCGGGCGGCAGGAAGGGATCGCGCGCCAGGCGCGCGGCGGCCGACTCGACGCCCGTGCCGGGGAAGGCGCGCTCGCCCGTGAGCGCTTCCAGCAGCACGAGCCCGAGCGAGTAGACGTCGCTCGCGGGGCCGACGGTGCCGCCGATGGCCTGCTCGGGGCTGAGGTAGTGCGCGGTGCCGAGCACGGCACCGGTCGCCGTGACCCGGGTCTCGTCGACGAGCCGCGCGATGCCGAAGTCGGCGAGCTTCGCGCGCGGCGCGGTGTCGGTTCCGTCGTGGGCAGGCACGAGGATGTTGCCGGGCTTCACGTCGCGGTGCACGATGCCGCGATCGTGGCTGTAGGCGAGGGCATCGGCGACGGCGGCGCCGATGACGGCGACCTCCTCGCCGGGCAGCCTGCCGGCATCCATGGTGAGGCGCAGATCGTCGCCGTCGACGAGCTCGAGCACGAGCACGGCCCCGCCATCCTCGGTCGTCGACGCGTCGTAGAGGGTCACGAGCCCCGGGTGGTTGAGCGAGGCGAGCATGGCGACCTCGGCCTCGTGGCGGCGCATGTCGTCGCCGTCGGCGAGCTCGGGCTTGAAGATCTTGAGGGCGACCCGACGGGGCAGCTGCTGATCGGCGGCCTCGTAGACGCTCGCCATGCCGCCGCGCCCGATGAGGCGCTCGACGAGGTACCGGTCGGCGACGAGCGCGCCGACGCGCTCATCGGTCGGCTGCTCGGCCTGCTCGACCTGGTCTACCCCCGTCATAGGGGCCCATGCTACCCGTGGGGCTCGGCTCGCGTCAGGCCGCCGCCCAGCCCGGACCCAGCGGTCGCGTCGGCGCGCGGCGCTACAGTGGCGCCGTGGAGGCCGTGCTGCTGTACATCCTGGGCGTGCTCGTCGTCGTCGTCGGCGTCGTCGTCTCGATCGCCCTGCACGAGCTGGGGCACTTCGTGCCGGCCAAGCGCTTCGGCGTGCGCGTGGGCCAGTTCATGATCGGGTTCGGCCGCACGATCTGGTCGGTGCGCCGCGGCGAGACCGAGTACGGGTTCAAGTGGATCCCGCTCGGCGGCTACATCTCGATGGCGGGCATGTACCCGCCGGTCGAGGCGGGCGGTCGGGCGCGCACGGCGTCGACGGGCTTCTTCCAGACCCTCGTGCAAGATGCCCGCTCGGCCTCCGCCGACACGATCGTGGAGGAGGAGCGCACCTTCTACCGCCTGCCCGTCTGGAAGCGGATCATCGTCATGCTCGGCGGGCCGTTCATGAACCTCGTCATCGCGGTCGTGCTCTACGCGGTGCTGCTCGTCGGCTTCGGCCTGCCGCAACCCTCGACGACGCTCGGCAGCGTCTCGGAGTGCGTGCTGCCCGCCACGAGCGAGCGGCAGGAGTGCGAACCGGGCGACCCCGCGGCGCCCGGCGCCGAGGCGGGCCTCCTGCCCGGCGACCGCATCGTCTCGATCGACGGCGAGCCGATCGAGGAGTGGGCCGACGTCACCTCGACCGTGCGCCCCGCCGCGGGGGATGCCCTGCCGGTCGTGATCGAGCGCGACGGCGCCGAGCGCACCGTGACGATCACGCCGCTGCTGACCGAGCGGTACGCGCTCGACGCCGAGGGCCAGCCGGTGGAGGGCGAGAACGGCGAGCTGCTCACCGAGGAGGTCGGCTTCGTCGGCATCGCCCCGGCCTACGAGACCGTGCAGCAGCCGATCAGCGCCGTGCTGCCCGCCGTGGGCGACAACGTGAGCGCGGTCGTCGGCATCATCCTCAACCTGCCGCAGCGCATGATCGACGTCGCCGAGGCGGCGTTCGGCCCTGACGAGCGCGACCCGAACGGCCCCATCAGCGTCGTCGGCGTCGGCCGCATCGCGGGCGAGATCGCGAGCCTCGACTCCGCGCCCGTGGCCGACCGGGTGGCGAGCCTGGTCGGGCTGCTCGCCTCGCTCAACGTGGCGCTGTTCGTGTTCAACCTGATCCCGCTCATGCCGCTCGACGGCGGGCACATCGCCGGCGCCCTGTGGGAGGGCCTGCGGCGCCGCATCGCGGCCCTGCGCGGCCGACCCGACCCCGGCCCGATCGACACGGCGAAGCTCGTGCCCTTCACACTCGCCGTCGTCGTCGTGCTCGGCGCGATGAGCGCCCTGCTCATCTACGCCGACATCGTCAAGCCGGTCTCGCTCTTCTAGCGGCGGCGGATGCCCGGCGCGGGCCTCACACCGCCTCGAGCAGGATCGCCTCGCCCTGCCCGCCCCCGCCGCACAGCGCGATCGCGGCGCGGCGGGCCCGCCCCGCCGCGATCGAGTGGGCGGCGTGCACGGTGAGCCGCGCGCCGGAGGCCCCGATGGGGTGCCCGAGCGCGATGGCGCCGCCGTCGGGGTTCACGATCGCGAGGTCGAGCTCGAGGTCGCGCGCCGACTGCAGCGAGACGGTCGCGAAGGCCTCGTTGATCTCGACGTGGTCGAGCTCGTCGGCGCGCCAGCCGGCGCGCTCGAGAGCACGGGCGATGGCGCGCGCCGGCTGCCCGTGCAGCGAGTTGTCGGGCCCGGCCACCTGCCCGTAGTCAACGACGCGCGCGAGCGGCGTGAGGCCTTGCTCGCGAGCCCACGACGCGCGGGCGAGCACGAGGGCCGCGGCGCCGTCGCTGAGCGGCGAGGCGTTGCCCGCGGTGATGGTGCCGTCGGGGGTGAAGGCGGGGCGCAGGCGGGCGAGGGTCTCGACGGTGCTGTCAGCCCGCACGCCCTCGTCGTCGCTGACGGCGATGGCGCCGCCGCGCGCGGGCACCTCGACGGGGGCGAGCTCGGCGTCGAAGCGACCCTCGGCTCGGGCAGCTGCGGCCCGCTGGTGCGAGGCGGCGGCGATCTCGTCCTGCTCCTGCCGCGTGATGCCGAGCGGCCCCACGTGGCGCTCGGTGCTCTCGCCCATCGAGATGCCGTCGGTGGTGTCGGTGAGGCCGTCGTGGGCGATCGAGTCGAGCGCGCTCACCGAGCCGTAGGCCCAGCCCAGGCGCACGCCGGGCAGCAGGTGGGGCGCGTTGGTCATCGACTCCTGGCCGCCGGCGACGACGACGTCCGCGTCACCGAGGCGCAGCATCCGGTACGCGTCGACGACGGCGACCGCGCCCGACAGGCAGACCTTATTGAGCGTCATCGCGGGCACCGATCGCGGGATGCCCGCCGCGCGCGCCGCCTGGTGCGCCGGGTTCTGCCCCGCCCCTGCCTGCAGCACCTGCCCCATGAGCACGTGACTGACGGCGTCGCCCGGCACGCCGGCGGAGCGCAGCGCCGCCGCGATCGCCGCCTGCCCGAGCTGCACCGCCGTGAGCGGGGCGAGGGCTCCGCGCGCGCGCCCCTGCGGGGTGCGCGCGGCGCCGAGGATGACGATGTCGTCGGTCATGGGAGTGCTCCTTCGCGCTCGTCGCCGGCGCCTCGTGAGCGCTCGTGCGGATACGAATGACAGTAGCGCCGTGCGGTGGGTAGGGTGCCAGTGCCGAGTCGGACTGTGAGCGGCAACGGGGCCGCACCGATGCCGACTCGGGGAGGGGCGGGTCATGTCGATCGACAAGACCGTCGGCTCGGCTCACGAGGCCGTCGCCGACATTCCCCGCGGGGCCAGCATCGCCGTCGGCGGGTTCGGGCTCTGCGGCATCCCGATGGTGCTCATCCAGGCGCTGCTCGACCAGGGCGCCGACGAGCTCAGCATCGTGAGCAACAACTGTGGCGTCGACGACTGGGGGCTTGGCGTGCTGCTCGCGGCCCGCCGCATCCGCAAGATGACCTCCTCGTACGTGGGTGAGAACCGGGAGTTCGAGCGGCAGTTCCTCTCCGGCGAGCTCGAGGTCGAGCTCACGCCGCAG
>VFQO010000294.1_pt1 | contig 58909 bp, 48 predicted proteins | sample 3512331 | NCBI WGS metagenome assembly VFQO01 (sample SAMN10412371, study PRJNA504923) | tailings metagenome | isolation source: Replicate 3 from Balatoc abandoned mine | place: Philippines: Itogon, Benguet | collected 2017-08-28 | reverse complement strand
TCGTGGTGGCCGCGGCGGGCGCCGTAGCTGTTGAAGTCGGCCTTGCTAACCTGATGTTCCATAAGCCATTTTCCGGCCGGCGAGTCCGCCTTGATGCTGCCCGCCGGAGAGATATGGTCGGTCGTGATGCTGTCGCCGAGGATCGCGAGCGGCTTGGCGCCGACGATGTCCGACACTGGCGTCGGGGTCATCGACATGCCCTCGAAATAGGGCGGGTTGGCCACGTAAGTGGAGCCCGCGCGCCACTGATAGGTGTCGCTGCCCTCGACCTCGATCTTCTGCCAATGCTCGTCGCCCTTGTAGACATGCGCGTAGCGTGCCTCGAACATGTCGCGGTCGACCGCGCCCGCCATCACTTCGGCGACTTCCTGGTTCGTCGGCCAGATGTCGGCGAGGAAGACGTCCTTGCCGTCCTCGGCCTGCCCGATCGGGGTGGTGGTGAAATCCTCGATCACCGTGCCCTTGAGCGCATAGGCGACGACGAGCGGCGGCGAGGCGAGGAAGTTGGCGCGCACGTCGGGCGACACGCGGCCCTCGAAGTTGCGGTTGCCCGAGATGACGGCGGCGGCGACGAGGCCATTCTCGTTGATCGCCTTCGAGATCGGCTCGGCGAGCGGACCCGAATTGCCGATGCAGGTGGTGCAGCCGTAACCGACGAGGTTGAAGCCGACATTGTCGAGATGCGCCTGCAGCCCGGCCTTTTCGAGATAGTCGGTGACGACCTGCGACCCCGGCGCGAGCGAGGTCTTGACCCACGGCTTGGGCTTCAGCCCGAACGCGTCGGCCTTTTTCGCGACGAGCCCCGCGGCGATCAGCACGCCGGGGTTCGACGTGTTGGTGCAGCTGGTGATCGCGGCGATGGTGACGTCGCCGTCGCCGATGTCGAAATCCTTGCCCTCGACCGGCACGCGCGTCTGCGCCTTTTTATAGGTGTTCGCCATGTCGGCGTTGAACACATCGTCGACCTCGGGAAGCGAGACGCGGTCCTGCGGACGCTTCGGCCCCGCGAGCGACGGCACGACACTGGCAAGGTCGAGTTCGAGCGTTTCGGTGAACACCGGGTCGGCGGCGCCCTCGACGATCCACAGCCCCTGCGCCTTGGCATAGGCCTCGACCAGCGCGATATTCTCCTCGGTGCGGCCGGTCAGGCGCATATAGTCGAGCGTCTTGTCGTCGACGCCGAAGAAGCCGCAGGTCGCGCCATATTCGGGCGCCATGTTCGCGAGCGTCGCGCGGTCGGCGAGCGACAGCGAGGCGAGGCCGGGGCCGAAATATTCGACGAAGCGGCCGACGACGCCCTTGGCGCGCAGCATCTGTGTCGCGGTGAGCACAAGGTCGGTCGCGGTGACGCCTTCCTTGAGCTTGCCGGTGAATTTGAAGCCGACAACTTCGGGGATGAGCATCGACACGGGCTGGCCGAGCATCGCGGCTTCGGCCTCGATCCCGCCGACGCCCCAGCCGAGCACGCCGAGGCCGTTGATCATCGTCGTGTGGCTGTCGGTGCCGACGCAGGTGTCGGGATAGGCGACGGTTTCACCCGAGCCGTCCTCGCTCGACCACACCGCCTGCGCGATATGTTCGAGATTGACCTGGTGGCAGATGCCGGTGCCCGGGGGGACCGCCTTGAAGTTCGACAGCGACTTCGATCCCCATTTCAGGAAGTCGTAGCGTTCGCCGTTGCGATAATATTCGATCTCGACATTCTGTTCGAACGCTTTGGGGTGGCCGAATTCGTCGACCATGACCGAGTGGTCGATGACGAGGTGGACGGGGACGAGCGGGTTGATCTTCGACGTGTCGCCGCCGAGCGTCGCGATCGCATCGCGCATCGCGGCAAGGTCGACGACGCAGGGAACGCCGGTGAAATCCTGGAGCAGCACGCGCGCGGGGCGATACTGGATTTCCTGGTTCGAATGCGGGTCCTTCTGCCAGTCGACGAGCGCCTTCACATCATCGGTCGACACGGTGAAGCCGCCATCCTCGAACCGCAGCAGGTTTTCGAGCAGCACCTTCATCGAGAAGGGCAGGCGCGACACGTCGCCGAACTTTTCGGCGGCCTTGTCGAGCGAATAATAAGCGTAATTCTTGCCGCCGACGCTCAGCGTCGAGCGGGTACCCAGCGTGTCGTGGCCCGTGGTCGTCATAGGATTGCAGTCCCCATGTTGGCGCGGCGGGGAATGACTGTCCGATGGCGGGGCGGGAGAGCGAGGCCAGCGGGAGTCGCACGCGCGGTTTATGTTGGCGCCGCCTTACGCCGGGGGGTGGGAAATGCAAGGGGGTGGGGTTCGGTTCGTTAGCCCAAAGCGGCCACCTTTGCCATGCGAACCCGCTCTTTGATCCAGCGCGGCGACCTGTCGGGCGCGCCGGGGCGGGTGATGACCGCCGCGGAGGCCGAGGCGTTCGTGCTGCCCGAGGCGGTGCGGCACCGTTTCCTGTCGCGCGACGAGTATTTTTCCGGGGTCATTTTCGACAAGCCGAGCGGCAAGAGAGCGGTCCCGACGCAGCAGGAGGTCGACGCGCTGCTGATCCGGCGAATCCGCAGGGTGAAGCGACGGACCGCGACGGCGCAAGCCGATCCCGCGCGGGCATGCTGCGCGGCGTGCGGGCAAAAGATGCCGCTGACCGACGCCGAGTATGATGCGCTGGAGGCCCAGTGGGAAGAAGGGCGGAAGCCCCGGCGCCTGCCGCCGCCGGCTGCGGGCTGACGCTGGGCGCGGGGCGAGGCGTCGCCGCGAGGGCGCCCGCGAAGGCGCCGGTCCGCCGCCTCAGCCGTCCGCCTGCGCGCCCCGCGGCGCGGCGTCTTCGGCATAGGGATCGGCGGCGGGGTGACCGAAATAATAGCCCTGCGCCTGCGGACAGCCTTCGTCGAGCAGCATCTGGCGCTGTTCGGCGGTCTCGACCCCCTCGGCGACGATCGGCATGTTGAAGCTGCGCCCGAGCCCGATGATCGCGCGGACGATCGAGCGCGCCGCCTCGTCATTGTCGATCGACGAGACGAAGCTCTTGTCGATCTTGATCTTGTCGAAGGGAAAGGCCTTGAGGTTCGAGAGCGACGAATAGCCGGTGCCGAAATCGTCCATCGCGACGCGCACCCCCATGTCGCGGATCGCGTGCAGCGCCCGCAGCGCGCTCTGGCGGTTGCGCAGGAAGGCGGTTTCGGTGATCTCGAGCTCGAGCCGGTGCGGGTCGAGCCCCGATTCGTTCAGCGCGTCGCGGACCAGCGCGGGCAAATTGGGAACCTGGAACTGGATCGTCGAGACATTGACCGCGATCGAGATATTGTCGGGCCAGGTCGCGGCGGTCATGCACGCGCGGCGCAGCACCCATTCGCCGATCTGGACGATCGCGCCGATCTCCTCGGCGATCGGGATGAAATCGTCGGGCGGCACCTCGCCGCGCTCGGGATGGTCCCAGCGCAGCAGCGCCTCGTATCCGACGACCGATCCGAAGGCGGTGGCGACGAGCGGCTGGAAGACGAGGCGCAGCTCGTCGCGGCCGATCGCATGGCGCAGGTCGTGCTCGAGCGCGCGGCGTTCGCGCGCGACGTCGTCCATCTCCTGGTCGAAAAAGGCGGCGGTGCCGCGGCCGTTGTTCTTGGCGCGGTAGAGCGCGGTGTCGGCGTTGCGCTGCAGCGTCTCGGCATCGGCACCGTCGGCGGGGAACAGCGCGACGCCGATGCTGACCCCGACCGCCATCGGATCGCGCGCGACGTCCATCTCCTCGGCGACGCTTTCGAGGATACGGCTCGCGAGGCGGCGCGCGTCGTCGGGGGCCGAGACGGCGCGCTGGATGATCAGGAATTCGTCGCCGCCGACGCGCGCGACGATGTCGTCGCCGCGCACCGCGGCGCGCAATATGTCGGCGACGCGGCGCAGCACCGCGTCGCCTGCGGCATGGCCGAAGATGTCGTTGACCGCCTTGAACCGGTCGAGGTCGAGCGCGAGCAGCGCGAAGGGCGCGTCGGCGGCGATCGCATCGTCGAGCGCGACCGCGAGGCGGGTGCGGTTGGCGAGGTCGGTGAGCGCGTCGTGCGAGGCGAGATGCTCGATCGCGCGCTGCGCCCGCTTGCGGTCGGACAGGTCGCGGATCGCGAGCACCTGGCAGCTGCGGCCGCGATATTCGATCGTGCGGGTGCCGATCTCGAAAATCTGGTCCTCGTCGGCGCTGGTGCGAAGGCGGGCCTCGACCGAGGGGCCGTCGGGCGCGGCGAAGGGGGTGCCGTCGAGGCGGGTGAACCAGTCGCCGGGCGCGCTGCCGAGGATCGCGCCGCCGCTGACCCCGAGCAATGCGCCGAGTTGGTGGTTGACCTCGACGATGCGGCCGTCGTGGGTGATGGCGAGCGCCTCGAGCGTCGCTTCGGCGAGGCCGTGCGCGTCGGTGAGCCAGCGGTCGATCAGCGAACCGGTGAGCGCGAGCCCGACGAGTGCGAGGTTGGCGAGCACGATCGCGGGGACGAGCCAGTCGCGGCTCGCTGCGCCGCCGAGCGCATCGCCGCGCGTTGGATCGGGGACGAGCGTCGTCGCCGACATCGCGGTGAAGTGCAGCACGACGATTGCGAGCACCGCGAGGCCCGCGGGCAGGGCGATGCGCTGCCATCCGGTGCTGCGCGCGAAGGCGACGAAGGCGCTCCAGAAACAGAGCCACGACAGGAGGAGCGAAACGAGGATCGGGACGAGGTCATAGGTGACGCGCGCCGGGGCGATGATCGACGCCATGCCGGTGAAATGCATCGCCGCGACCCCGACCGACGCGCCGGCGGCGGCGACGGCGCAGCGCGCGGCGGTCGGCGCCTTGCCGAGCCAGCGGAAGCTCGCCCAGAAAAAGCCGACCGCGATCGCGACCGAGAGCAGGGTAAGGCCGACGTCGAAACGGATCGGCATGGCCCCGCGATAGGCGAGCATCGCGACGAAATGCGTCGCCCAGACGCCGACTCCCTGCGCCAACGCGGCGATGACGAGCCAATGGCGGCGGCGCGTCTCGACGCAGAAGGTCGAGCGGTTGAGGACGACGAAGAGGCAGATGTTGCCGAGGATGCAGACCAGCGCGGCGACGAGGACCAGCCGCAAATCATGGTCGTAGATGACGCATTCGAGGACGTTGAACATAAAATTCCCCCTGGTCCCCGAGGCTATTTGACCCGGCAGGCGTAAATATTGGATTAGTGCCGGGGAAAGTATTGAAGCGGGGAGATAAATAAACCGGCCGATGTTGGAAGATCAGCCGAATCGATCCGGCGGGCTACACAAGCGCTTGCGCGCACATTCTGCTCATGGCTTCGGCGCTTGCGCTTGCACGCCGGGTCGGCGACAGTCGCGCTCCTGGAAAAAGGGAGGGTGCGTGCAGGCGGTCGACGACGACAAGGCGCTGGGGATGAAGGTCATGAAGCTGTCGCGGATGCTGCGGCTGCGCTTCGACCGACGTGTCCAGCCGCTGGGGCTGACGCGCGCGCAATGGCAGACGATCGCCTGCGTGCGGCGGCGCCCCGGCGCGACGCAGCGCGAGGTCGCGGGGCTGCTCGAAGTCGGCGAGGTGACCGTCGGGCGCTCGATCGACAAGCTGGTCGAAGCGGGCTGGGTCGAACGGCGCCCCGACCCCGCGGACCGGCGCGCGCACCGCATCTGGCTGACGCCCGCAATCGAACCGCTGATCGGCGAACTGACGCGGATCGGCGAGGAAGAAGAGAAGGCCGCACTCGAAGGGTTTGACGCGGCGGAGCGCGCGGCGCTGCACGCGATGCTCGGCCGCATCACCGCCAATCTGGGCGGCGATGCGGCGGAGCCCGCGGATTGCGGGCCGGGGACGCGCTGAGAGGGTTGCGGTTCCCGGGCCGCTGCCGCTTATTTCTGCTTCAGCGCTTCGCCCTTGGTCAGCGTGGTGACGAGCTTGCCGTCGACGATGCTGAGCGTGCTGGCGGGGATGCGCACGGTTTCGCGGTTGACGATCGCGAGCACGCCGCCCGAGGCCTGGACCTTGTAGACCTTGCCGATCTGGCGGCCGCCCGCGTCGCGGAGCACTTCGCCTTCCTTGGGCGCGCGTTCGAGCGCGGTGGCGGCTTCGGCGGGCGGCGCGGCGGTTTCGATCGCGAGCGCCGGGGTGGCGGCGGCGAGCAGGGCGAGGGAGATGAACAGACGCATGAGATGACCTTTCGACAATATACTATGCTATATTATTATATGTATGATTAGTGTGCAACGCACAAAAGATCGCCGCCGCAAAAGCGCGGCTTTACCGTCCACGGACAGCGTTTCAGTGTGAAGTTCCTTAGATTTACGCGGGTTTCAGGACGCCGCCGCGACGTGAACCGGCGCCGGAGTGAAGGCGCGGACGCGGTCGCGGCCGGCACGCTTGGCTTCGTAGAGCGCCTGGTCGGCGTCGTGCATCAGCCGCGACAGGCCGGTACCCGGGATGCTGGCCGCGAGGCCGATGCTGACGGTCGGGGGCGGCATTTTGGGGGTACAGGGTGCGCAGGCACCGGCCATACCGGTACGGAGCCTCGGCGAGCGTGCGCGCGCTTTCGATGCTCGCGCCGGGCAGCAGCAGCGCGAACTCCTCGCCGCCGATGCGCCCGGCGATCATGTCGACGGGGCCGGCGGTGCGGATATGCGCGCCGAACGCCGCGATGATCGCGTCGCCGGTCGCATGGCCATGGGTGTCGTTGACCGCCTTGAAATGGTCGATGTCGGCGATAAGCAGCGCGGCGGGGCTGTCTTCGTTGGCCGCAGCGCGGACCGCAGCGCCCGCCGCAGCTTCAAAGCCGCGGCGGTTGAGCAAACCCGACAGCGGGTCGCCGTCGGCCTGCTCGCGCAATTCGGCCATCAGGTCGATCGCGGCGGCGACCATCAGGCAAAGCGCGAAGAGGATCGAGATCATCGCCTGGCTGAATTGGACGGTGGTCCAGTAGATCGACTGCTGGAACCCGGCGTAGGTCGAAAAGCCGCCGGTCAGCCCGATGATCAGCAGCGGGCGGACGATGAAATTGACCGCCGAGAGCACCCCGACCCAGAAGAGGATATGATCGACCAGATGCGCGCGGGGTACGCGGCGCAGCGCGAGCGGAAGCTGGAGCGCCACAAGGCCGAGCGCGATACTGATGACAAGCACGCGGTGCGTGATGCTGGGTTGAATGAAGAGATACCAGAGGAAGGCTGTCATCGCGACGGCGCAGATCGCGGTCATGCCGCGCCAGGGTACGGACACCCGGTATCGCATGATCGCGGCCCCGACGATCAGCACCGCGGCGGCGAGAAAGCCGATATTGGCCGGGATGCGCTGCGCCTCGAAAGGCAAAACGGGCGCGAAGTCGAGAATCAGGAAGCCGGCGGCCATGGCCGCATAGCTCAATGCCGCCAGCAGGACATAAGGCTGGTCGCGGCGATGCATCCAGAGCAGGAAAAAGGCGACCGCGAGGAGCAGGCCCATGCCCGGATTGAGCAACGCGATGAAGAATTGACCCGACACTGGCTGACTGCCTCTCGCGAGCAGCGTAATGATATCGGGGATAATAAGTCGTTACGCCCCGATCGGGAAGCGGCGAAGCGATCAGGCGCTGCCGCGGATCGCGAGGCGGACGGGGACCCGGGTGCCGTCGCGCACATGCTCGTCATCCTCGAGCGCCATCGCGACGAGCGCCTCGCCCGCGGCGTCGAGATCGGGTTCGAGCGTGGTGAGCGCAGGATCGGCGAGGGTGCCGGCGCGTATGCCGTCGAAACCGATCAGCGCGACATCCTCGGGCACCCGGCGCCCCGCTTCCTTGAGGCCCTGAAGCACGCCGAGCGCGAGCATGTCCGACGCAGCGAAGATCGCATCGGTGTCGGGATGCGCGGCGAGCAGCGCGCGCGCGGCGGCGACGCCCTGCGCATGGCGATCAGCGGCGGGGGCGGCGGCCCAGACAATCGGTTCGATACCATGCGCGGCGAGCGCGGCGGTGAAGCCTTCGCGCCGCTCGTCGAACTGGCGCTGCGCCGAGTCCGCGGGGCCGATGAAGGCGGGGCGGCGGCGTCCGGTGGCGGCGAGATGGTCGGCGGCAACCCGCCCGCCGGCGTCATTGTCGCTGCGCATCCAGTGGAAAGGATCGCCGGGGCTGCCCCAGCAGACGAAGTCGAGCCCCGAGGCCTGCGCGTCGGCGAAATAGTCCCAGGCGGCGTCGTTGCTGGTGGTGCCGATGACGATCATCGCATCGGCGAGTCCCGAGGCGACGAAGTCGGCGCGGAAATTGGCGGGGCTCTCCTGGAAGCTGACGAGCAGGTTGAAGCGGCGCGCCGAGGTCGCCTCGGCAATGCTGCCGAGCAGCGCGAAATAGAAGGGGTTGATCGCGCTGCGATCCTCGCCGGGGCGGCAGATGGTGACAAGCGCGATCGTCTCGCTGCTCTTGAGGCGCAGGCTGGAGGCGTGGCGGTCGACGACATAGCCGAGTTCGCGCGCGGCGGCCGAGACGCGGGCACGGGTTTCGGCATTGACCCCGGGGCTGGCGCGCAACGCGCGCGAGACGGTCGATTGCGAGACGCCCGCGCGCTCGGCGACGTCGAACGATGTCGGGCGCAGCATTTTCGCGGTGACCATCTCTTCTCCCCTATGGCGCGTCTGTCGCGCGAGGGGCGGGCGCTGTCAATCGGCGAGCGGCCAGCGGCGGGCGCGGACCCAATCGACGAGGCGGACGTCGCCTGGCGAGTCGGCGTGGATGCGCGCGCGCAGGGCGTCGTCGAGGGTGATACGGCGTTCGACAACCTCACCCTGCGACGGGTGCGAGGCGGGGAGGTCGATCGAGTTGCCGGCGGCGCGATAATGGTTCCAGTCGGCGGGGATGCCCATCGCGGCCGACAGGAAATCAAGCCCCTCGTTCCAGCGATCGGTGGTGGTGGCGAACCAGCAGAGGCCGAGCAGGCGCTGCGCCATCGCGAGCTGCTGGTCGGGATCGGCGGGGAGGTCGGCGCCATAGAGGCGCTGCGCGAAGAAGCGCACCATATAGTCCGACTGTTCGGGGCGGTACCAGTTCGCGTACCAGTCGTCGAAATCGTCGGGGGCGTGACCGCGGCTCCAGCGGAAATTATAGAGCGAGACGCAGCGTTCGGCGGGGTCGCGGACGACGGTGAAATAGCGCGGCTCGCGGTTGCCGGGGACGAGGCGATGGATGCCGTAATCGAGCTGGTGCCCGGCGAGGACTTCGGCGCGCGCGCGTTCCTCGGGCGGACGATCCTCATATTCGGGGCGGCCCTGCTCCTTGCGATAGCGGCGTCCCCAGTTGGAAAATTCGACGAGTTGCTCGTCCATCGTGAAATGGCGTTCGAGATGCGCCTTCAGCGTCGTGCCGCCGCATTTGGGGACGTGGAGGAATATCCACAGCGGGCGCGGCGTGTCGGTCATGCGGCGATCCTGTCGTAACCCAGGCTGTCGAGCAAGGCGCGATGTTCGTCGAAGATATTATTGAGATCAGCAAGTTGCGCCGCGTCCAGCCGCGCGATCTGGTCGGCGTTCATGTCGCGCAGCGGCTCGTGGTACTGGCCCTTGACCGGGCGTGCGCTTCCGAGGTCGAGGTCGGCAAAGGCCGGGACGCGTGCGGCGATGCGGGCCGCGACGGCGGCGGGGGCGCGGCACATCTCCTCATAGGAGAAGAAGGTCGCGCGGCTGCCGAGCGTCGTCCGGTTCGCCTGCTGCGCGGCGAGCGCGGCGACGATGTGGCGCGCGGCGGTGGTTGCGAGGCTGTCGCCGGGGGCGACCGGTCCGGCCGCGGCGGCGCGACGGAGGATGCCTTCGGCGACGGCATAGGGATTGCGGACCATGAGAAGGAAGTCGGCGTGGGCGAAGGCGGCGGCGAGACGGTCGGCGATCAGCAGGAAGGGCGGCGCGGCGATCACGAGTGTGTCGGCGTCGGGCTCCGCGGCCCGCGCGTGGAAATGCCAGGCGCGGCGGGTGCGGTCCCAATCATAGGCGGCGGCATCGCGGAAGGTCGCGATCGAGGCGGGGTCCGCGGCCCACAGCAGCCGGGTGCCGGTGCCGCGCGAGCTGGGGCCGTGGAAACCCGCGACATGCTGGCCCTCGCGCGGCAGCGACCAGGCGCGCGCGCAGCCGGCGAGCGCGGCGGCGAGGAAGGTCGAGCCGCTGTTGTTGGGAGCGAGCAGGAAAAGATGGCGCACAATCGCGCCCTCGCCGCCGACGATCATGGCCGCGTCCGCAGCCAGTCGGCGCGCGCCGTAGCCCAGAGGCGGACGGCGTCGGCATAGCCCGGGTCGCGCGCGATCGCGGCAGCGTGGCGATCGGGGCGCCAGGGCTTGGCGGCGCCGTTGAAATGGAGAACCTGCGCCTCGGCGAGCGTGACGGGCTCGTGCGCGAAGCTCGCCGCGCGGTGGCCGATCATCAGGTTCCACGTCGTTCCGACGAGATGGACGCGCTCGCGCAGCAGCAGGTTCCACACCGCCTGGTCGGTGTGCTGCGACGCGATGCGGGCCCAATTGTCGGGATCGAGCAGCGGCCACATCGCATCGGCGAGCGCGAGGTCGGGGGCGTAGAGGAGGAGGCCGGCGTTGAAACTGGCGCGCGCCTCGCCCGTCGCCGCAACCTCGGCGAGTGTGTCGGCGTCGCGGGCATTGCCGCGCAGCATTGCGGCATCGGGCGCAGCGACGAGCGGCGCGTCGATCGCGAGCAAAGGCGCGAGGTCGCCGCGAAACAGCAGGTCGCTGTCGGCGAAGAGCAATTGGCCGGGCGCGTCGAGGAGCAATGTTTCGAGGCTGAGGAACCGGTCGCGGCGTGATGCGAGATGTGGGTGCCCTGCGATGAGTGTGTCGATCGCGGCGTCGAGGCGCGGGCTGGCGGTGCGGCACGACAGGCGCGGGAAGGTGGCGGCGAGCGCGGCCTGGTCGGCGTCGCTCAGCCGGCTGTGAAGGACGAGGATGTCGCCGGCGAACCAGGGATTGGCGGCGAGGAAGCTCGCGAGCATCACTTCGGTGCCGATGCGGAAATCGGGCGAGCTGACGGTGACGAGCGTGGAGACGCTCATGGCGCGTCCGCCGGGTCGTAGCCGAACAGCGCGAAGTCGCGCGCATAGCGGACGCGGATGAGGTCGGCGAGTTCGGCGTCGAGCGCGGCGCCGCGCGTTTCGGGCGAGACGTTGACCGCCTCGAGCGGCGCGAGCGGGGCGCCAAGCGCGGCCGAGAGCCGGTCCATCTCCGCCGCGAGATTTTCGTGGCTGAGGAGCAGGCTGGTGCGGATCGCGCCCGCTTCGTCGCAGACGAACTCATGCTGCGGGCGGAGCAATATGTGCCCTGCACGCGCGGGATCGGTGAGTGCCGCCTTCATCGTGCCCAGCGGATCACGCTCCATCGCATCGCTGCCGCGCCAGGCGAAGCGCGCGAAGGAGAGGAAGCGGTCGAAGGGCGAGCGTATGACCGCGAAGCTGGTGAGGCTATCCCACTGGCCGGGGAGCAGGAAAGGCTCGATGTCGAGGAAGGCGAGATGGCCATGGCCGATCGCCGCGAGCGGCTCGACCGGGAAATAGCGCTTGTCGAACAGCGTGCATTGTTCCCAGTCGTTCGGCGCGAGCAAGGGCCGCAGTGCGGTGCGCAGCGCGTGGCCGGCGGTCTTGGGGATCGCGATGAAGGCGAAGCGACGGCTGAACGAGAGGATCATGGCGTGTCGAGGAACTGGAGTGCGAGGCGCAGCGCGGGGTCGCGGCCCGAGCCGGTGCGCCGCGCGCGCTCGACGCGTTTGCGAAGCCGGGCCATGTCGATGTAGCGCGCGCGGGCGGGTGGGGTGTCGCTGGCGAGGATGCGCTCGCCGATCAGCACCATCGTCTCGCCGAGCGCCTGTTCGATCCAGGCGACGCGCAGCGGCTCGGTCTTGCTGTTGTTGAGACGGACGACGTCGGGGAGCAGCCCGTCGCTCGCCTGTTTGATCAGCCAGCGCCGCATCGCGCCGCGGCGGAACATGCGCGGCGGCAGCGTGTAGATGAATTCGAGCAGGCGGCGGTCGAGCAGGGGAAAACGATAGTCGATGCCGCGGGTCGCGCCGCTGATCGCCCAATCCTCGAGCCGCCCGGTCGTCGAGCTGTAGCGGAGCAGGTCGTGCTGGGTGCGGCGGACGCCGAATTCGCGGATCGTCTTCATCGGGAGCAGGCGCGCGCGGCGGAAGAAATCGGGGGCGACCAGGCTGTGCCCTGAAAGCCGGCGCCAGCGCATGGGCATCTGCGGGCGGAAGGTGCGGACGGTGCGGCGCGCGGCGTGATAGATGGTGCGCAGTCCCGCCCGGACCCCGGGCCGCCCGGCGTCGCGGTAGAGCGTGGCCCAGCGGCCGGTGGCGAAGAGCCAGGGGTGATAGCCGCGGCCATTGTAGGACGCTCCCTCGTCGCCGCCCCAGCCCGAGAGGATGATTTCGGCGCCGCGGCGTGCGGCGTCGCGCTGGATCGCCGATTCGTGGAGCAGGTTGCGGATGTCCGGGCCGCGCGTCCAGTCCTGCGCGAACAGCGCCGCCATCTCTTCGGTCGATAGCGACGGGGCGAAGAGGTCGAGGCCGAGCCGGGCACGGATCGCCTCGCTCCAGCCCGGTTCGGTGTCGGGATCGGCGTCGGGATCGACGAGGTGCCAGCTGTAGCCGGGCGGATCGGCGAGGCCGCGCGCACGCAGCATCGGGGTCGCGACCGCTGCGATGAGCGAGCTGTCGAGCCCGCCGCTGAGATGCACCGCGAAATGCGAGGCGTCGGCGATACGGTCGGCGACCGCCTGGTCAACGAGAGCGCGGTAGCGCGCGATGGTTTCGGCGTCGCCGGCGTTTGGGTCGACCCTGATTCTCTCGGGGTTCCACCAGCGGTCGAGGCGCGCCTTGCCGTTCGCGAGATGCAGGCGGTGCCCGGCCTCGAGGCGCCGGACCGCGCGCTGGAAGCTGCGGTCCATCGGCTCGAACTTGCGGTGGATGAGGATCGAGGCGACGAAATCCTCGTCGAGGTCGTCGGGCACGCCGGGGAGCGCGAGCAGCGCGGCCGGGTCGCTCGCGGCGGCGAGGCGGTCGCCCGTCAGCGCGTAGAAAAAGGGGCGGGCGCCGACATGGTCGCGCGCGGCGAAGCCGGTGCCGCTGCCCGGTTCGTGCAGCACGAAAGCATAGTCGCCATAGAGGTGGAGCGGGCAGTCGGCGCCCCAGCGGCGCCAGGCGGCGGCAATGAGCGCGGCGGCGGGGGCATCTGCGGACGGTGCCAACTGGCCAAGCGCGGCGCGCAGTTCGGCCTGGCCATCGATCCGCGCATCGGCGACGACGATCAGGTCCGGTTCGACATGGAGCGCGGCGGCGGCAGGCAGGCGGCTGGCGTTGGCGAGCGCGCCGACACTTGCCGAAGCGAGAGTGGCGACAAGCGCGCCCGGGCCGAGCGCGGCGAGGATTGCGGATTTATCGCCGCCGGACGGGGCGGCGGTATCGGCGCGATGGATGATGGCACAAAAGCGATGCACGGCCGATATGGGATCCCGTCAGGACATGGGCGTGTCGGCGTCGGTCGTGCCGCCACGGCCCGGCGGCGTCAAGTCGGCGGCGGCGGGGCGGCCCGGCGCGCCGGATAGCAGCCAACAAGGCCGCACAAAGCAGTTTGGCCCCGCGAGGCAGGGCCAAATCACTTTTTCATCTTTTCAACGCGTGAAGCGAATCAGGATGCGTCGTAGAAAATATCATCGAGAGGAGCGTTCGGGGCCGGGCCACCGCCGCCGCCACGGGTACGGGTCGCGGGGACGACCGAGCGAAGTTCCGGCTTTTGCCAATCCTTGCGCGGCGCGTTGTTTTCAACGGTCTTGGTCATTCAAACCCCCTTATTTGGATTTCGGTCCCACCAATCGCCTGCGGATTCTGTTTTCCGACTGGCGAGTTACGGAAACATGATGTGACAAAATCTTCCGCCAGTCAAGGTAAACAGCCTATCAACCAATGGCTTAGGCATCCTGCAGCGTGACAAGCCCCTTACCGGCAAGTTCTTCGATGAATCCAATGGTTTCGCTGCGGCAGACATCGACGTCGACTGCATATTCCGCGATCAGCGATTCGCAGATGGTGTCGAGTGTCACGGGCGATTCGAGCAAGGCCCATATCCGCCCGCCGACCGAATCGACGTCGAAATAATTGCCGCTGTCGATGTCCATCATCATCAGCCCGTCGTCGAAGTCGTTGAACAGGATCGACGGATTGCGCGTGATCAAGCTGTTGCCGGTAATCGCGGCTGTCATGTCCACCCCCCTAAAAACTCCGGTTGCGATAGCGAGCGCCGCCGCCATGCGTCAAGCCATTGAGGCGGGCAGATAATCGAGCAATGCCATCTGGTCCCGGTGATCGGCAGTGATGCGTGCGACCCGATCCCCGTCGAGCGCCGCGCGCCATTCGCCGGCGCGGCCGGCGCGGAAAAAATTGGGCATATTGGGCGGCTTTTCGGAAAAGCCCTCGGTCGCTTCCTGCTCGCGCAGCCGTTCGAAGCTGCTTGCGGCCACGGCCTCTGCGATCGCGGCGGGACTCGCCGTGATCCCGGCCGCGACGGCGACGCGCGCGAGCGCGGTTTCCGGATCGGCGATCATATCCTCGTAGCGCAGCAGGCAGAGCGGGATCGCCCGTTGCTGCGTCCAGCCCGCGACATGGTCGTTCCAGCGCCCGAGGTGGACGGGCAGGAAGTCGCTGATGCGGTCGGGCCAGAGGTTGAGCATCGTCCCGGGGTCGGCCATGCGCGCGATCATCGTGTCGACGGGATGCTGGCTATGATGCGCAAAGGATAGCACGACGTCGAGCGGATTGCGCACGAGGTAGATGACGGCGCGGCTGGCGTCGGCGGGAAAGAGCGCGGTGCCGTCCGCGCCACACGCATATTGATCGTGCGTCTTGACGAAGAAGGGCGCCGGATTTTCGGCCGCTATCTGGCGGTGGAGCAAGGCGCGATAGGGGAGGAGTTCGGCGGGTTTCATCTCGGCCGAGGAAATGGCGCAGGCGTCGTCGAGCGCGTGGCGGTCGCCGCCTTCGGGCGTCCCGGCGAGCGCGTTGACGCTGAAACCCTCGCCGGGTTCGGCGAGCAAACGGGTGAGCATTGCGCGCAGCCAGGTGTTGCCCGACTTGGGATAGGAGGCGAGCCAGACGATCGAGCCGGGCATGGTGCGTTACCGCGCCGGCTGGAGCGCGGGGGCGAGGCCGAAATGATCGATCACGGCGCCCGCCATCATCGCCGGGGTAGCGCCGAGCGCGGGGCGACCGATCGCGATCATCTCGATCGACTGGGCGAGGCGGACGACGGCGTCGAACCCCCAGGGCTGGAGGCCGAGGCCGCGGAGGAATTTCTTGCGATGGACATAGCGGGCGAGCGCCTCGACGCGGTTTCCCATCGGCACGTCGCGCGTCGTGACGTCGCTGCCGCCATGCGCCTGGAGCAGCACGACCGCGCGCACCGGCATCGGATCGGCCCGGAAGCGGTCGACCCCGACATAATATTTCTCGATATCCTCGCGCACCTGAACCTTGTCGTCGTCGTCGCGGTCGAGCAGCGACAGGCTGTCGGTCCACAGCCGCATCGCCGGAAAGGCGGGGATTGCGGTGGCGCCGCCGGCATCGACGGTGACCCCGGTGACGTCGTCGGCGAGCATCGTGCAGCCCGCCGCCATCAGCCCGCCGAGCAAGGTCGACTTGCCCGCGCCCGAGCGCCCGATGACGAGGATCGCGCCGCTGTCGCTCGCGATCGAACAGGCGTGCATCGGCAGGATATGTCGCTGCATCAGCAGCGCCGACATGCCGGTGCCGAGGATGATCGAGACGAGCGCGGCATCGGTCGCCCCGGCGTCGCGATCGACGGTGATCGTGGTGCCGCCGGCGATCAGCAGACGGCCGATGCCGAAGGCGTGGAACAGGATCTCGTCCGGTTCGGCGCGCCAGTTGCGAAAATGCATCGCGTCGGCCAGCCGGTCGTCGGCGATCGGCCCGAGACGGATGTCGATATCGACCGGCGCGGCGGGATCGCCGGGCAGGAGGTGCGGCAGCGCCAGGTCGGACCGCAGCGCGAAGCCGTAATGGCGGTAAAAATAGCCGTCGGTCATGCCGTCGTCGCGGTTTCGGTTTCGGCTCCGGCCTCCGGCGCCGGGTCGGCGGCGCGGTCGAACACTTCGAAGATGAAGTGGATGCGGTCGGCATCGCCCTCGTTCACGCCGCCGTGCGAGGCGATATTATTGACCTCCCACGCATGGCCGGGCGCGAGATGGTAGCGGTTGGGGCCGCTGAGGAAGAAGGCGCCCGCATTGGTGATGAGCGGCACATGGATCTTGTGCGTGCGCAGGTTCGACCCGGCGCCGTCGCGGTGGAGGTCGATCTTCTGCCCCGCCTGAAGCCGCGCGAGCATCGCTTTCGGGAAGGCGGGATCGGCGAAGCCATAGGGGCGGATCGCGGCATCCATGATCGGCTGGAGCAGCGGGCGCCAGACCGTCCACGCCGGGGTATCGTAAAAATCCTCGGGCTGGCGGTTGCCTGGGGTGAAGCGGAAGATGATGTGGCGGGTGTGGTGAAAGACCTCGAAGTCATTTTCCTTGAGCGCGTCCTCCTGCCCCCAGGTGCGCTCCGAAATCGCCGCGACGCGCGCGATCAGCGCCGACGCGTCGACGGGGCCGAGGTCGCGGACATTGGCAGGTTTGGTAACGATGACGGCCATGGAAGTGAAAAGCGCCCCCGCAATTGCCGGGTCGTTCTGGCGCGCGTTGCGCCCCGCGACAAGGGTAAAGTCACCCCGATTTCGCTTTGGCACCGAGATGTTTCGCCCGGCCGGGCCACATTGAACCTTTGCCCCGCGCTGGCTAAGGTCGGCGCGTTCCGGGGGAGTTTTTTGGATGGCGGATCAGGATCAGGGGATGATGACCGCCAGCGAAGCGGCGATGCCGTCGCTCGCCGCGCTGGTCGCGCCGCTGAGCGTCGAGGAGTTCGTCGAGCGATATTGGAACCGCGAGTTCCGGGCGTGGCCGGGGCGGTCGGGCCGCTTTGCCACGCTGATCGGCTGGGACGAGATCAACCATATATTGGCGACGCAGCGGATCGAGCCGCCGCGCATGCAACTGGTCAAGACCGGCAAGCCGATCGCCGCCGACAAGTTCATCGACACGTCGGGGCCGAACCGCCGCATCGACGCCGGCGCGGTCACCGCGCAGCTGGCGCAGGGCGCGACGCTGGTGCTGAGCTTTGTCGACGAGATGGTGCCGCGCATCGGGGCGCTGGCCGACCGGATGGCAGAGGCGCTCGCCGCGCGCTGTAACATCAATCTTTATGCCGGCTGGCGCGCCGACCAAGGTTTCGACCTGCATTGGGACCATCATGACGTCATCATCCTGCAGGTCGCGGGGCGCAAGCATTGGCGCGTCGAGCGCCCGACGCGCGACCATCCAATCCGCGGCGAGATCGTGCCGCCGCCGGGCGCGGACGATGTTCCGGTCTTTGACGCGATATTGGAGGAGGGCGCGGTCCTTTATATCCCGCGCGGCTGGTGGCATGTCGCCACCCCGGTCGAGGAGCCGAGCCTGCACCTGACGATCGCGCTGTCGCCGCCGACGGGGCGGGATTATCTGTGCTGGCTGATCGGCAAGGCGGCGGCCTTGCCGCTCGTCCGCCGCGACTGGCCGGTTGCGCACGGTGCCGAGGCGGGCGCGGAATATTGGCGCGAGCTGGGCGACGCCATGGCCGCGCTGCACGCGGCGCTTCCGCCCGAAGCCTTTCTCGCCGAGCAGCGCGCGGAAATTCCCGCGCGCCCGGTCTTTACCCTGCCGCATTTCGCGGCGGGCAAGATGGCGCGGATCGGCGGCGGCAGCCGGTTGCGCGCAGCGAGCAAGCGGGGCTTCGCGGCGGCGCATGATGCGGCGAGCGGTGACTATGGGCTGGAGGTCGGCGGGCGCCTGTTTGCGTGCAGCGCGGCGGTCGGCGCGGTGCTCGGACGGCTGTCGAGCGAGCAGGATATACCGTTCGACACGCTCGCCATCGGGCTGGACGACGCGGCGCGGCGCGAGCTCGAACAATTGCTGATCCGGCTCAACGCGGCCGGTTTCCTGTTCGTCGACCTGGGTGCATGATCGGGCGGCTCGTCCTTGTCCGGCGCAAGCTGGCGAGCGTCTGGCGGCTCGGCGGGCGGCGCGGGCTGCTGGTCGCCGAGGCGAGCCTGTTGCTGCTCGCGGCGCGGATCGCGGTCACGACGCTGCCCTTTCGCCGCGTCGCGCGCTGGCTCGGCACGCCGGTATCGCCATCGGCGCTGGTGCCGCCGCCGCCGCGCGAACGCCCCGACGACGCCGCGACGATGGTGAGCTGGGCGATCCGCTTCGCCGCCGGGCGGTTGCCGGTCGAGGCGGTGTGCCTGCCGCAGGCGATGGCGGCGCGCACGATGCTGAAGCGCCGCGGGATTGCCGCGACGTTGCACCTCGGCGTGTGGCGCGACCATCGCAACGCGGTGAAGATCGATCCCGAGGCGCCGCCGGCGCATGCCTGGCTCGACGCGTCGGGGCAAAGGATCACCGGCTATCCGGTCGACCCGGCGCTGGTCGAGGTTGCGGCCTTTGTCTGACACCGCCGCCCCGATCGAGCCGCGCGCGCTTTTGAATACGATGCTGGCGGCCGCCGACCGGCGGCAGCTGGTGCTGGTCGTCGTGCTGATGATCCTCGCCGCGCTGACCGAGGGCATCGGCATCATGATGCTGGTGCCGATGCTGGCGCTGGTCGACGGCGATGCGGCGGCGCTGCCGGGGCGGCTCGGCGAACTGCTCTCGGGGTTTGCCGGGGCGCTGTCGCTGGGGTCGGTGGTGCTGATCTTCCTCGCGCTTCTGGTCGCGCGCGCGGCGATCAAGCATGTCCAGACGATGAAGGCGCTCGAACTGCAGCATGGCATGGTCGACCACATCCGCGAGCAATTGTTCGCGGGGCTGATGTCGGCCGAATGGCGCTGGCTCGCGGCGCGGCACGCGTCGGACCATGCCAGCCTGCTGATCACTGACGTCGGGCGGATCGGCGCGGGGTTTCAGCAATTTTTGACGCTGGCGGCGACGCTGGCGACGGTCGCGGCCTATCTGGCCGCTGCCTTTCTGCTGTCGTGGCAGGTGGCGCTGGTCGCGATGCTCGGCGGCGCGCTGATCCTGTTCGGTTTTGCCGGGCATCGGCGCCATGCGGTGCAGCTCGGCCGCGCGCTGAGCGGCGCGAACAAGGCCTTGCAGGCCGAGGTTGCCGAGGGATTCGACGGGGTACGGATCACCAAGATGCTGGGCAGCGAGGCGCGGCAGCGCGACCGGTTCGGCGCGGTGCTGCAGTCGCTGCGCGCGCGGCAGGTCGAATTTGCGGCGAGCGCGAGCCATGGGCGGACCGCGTTGCAGCTCGGCGGCGGGGTTCTGCTCGCGGGGCTGGTCTATGTCGGGCTGGCGGTGCTCGGGCTGCCGCTCGCCGCCTTGCTGCCGATCCTGCTGGTCTTTGCGCGGCTGGTGCCGATGCTCGGGACCGCGCAGCAGGCCTGGCACAGCTGGCTGCATTCGGCAGCGGCGATGGCCGAGAGCGAGGCGCTGCGCCGCGAAACCGTCGCGGTTGCCGAGGCACCCGCGCCGCGCGAGGCCGCACCGCTGGCGCTGGCCCGCGCGGTGACCTTGCGCGGCGCCGGCTTCACCTATGCCGGGCGCGACGGCGCGGCGTTGCATGATATCGACCTGATCCTGCCGGCGCGGACGACGACCGCGATCGTCGGGCCGTCGGGCGCGGGCAAGAGCAGCCTTGCCGATATATTGATGGGTTTGCTGTCGCCCGACAGCGGCGAGATGCGCGTCGATGACGTCGTCATCGCGGGCGCGACGCGCCAGTTGTGGCGGCGATCAGTCGCCTATGTCCAGCAGCAGCCCTTCCTTCTCGGCGGCAGCATCCGCGACAATCTGTTGTGGGCGGCGCCGGGGGCGGACGAGGAGATTTTGCGGGGGGCGCTGGCCAAGGCGTCGGCCGAGTTCGTCTTTTCGCTGCCGCAGGGGCTCGACACCCTGGTCGGTGATCGCGGGCAGCAATTGTCGGGGGGCGAGCGGCAACGCATCGCACTCGCGCGCGCGCTGTTGCTGTCGCCCGAACTGCTGGTGCTCGACGAGCCGACGAGCGCGCTCGACCCCGCGAACGAAGCGGCGATCCGCAAGGCGATCGCCGGGCTGCACGGCGCGGTGACCTTGGTGATCATCGGGCACCGGCAGGTGATGCTCGACCTTGCCGATCAGCTGGTGCGGATCGAGGACGGGCGGATCGCGGCGCGCGCGGAGGCGGCGGAATGACCGGGCGCACGGCGCTGGCGCGGCTGCTGCTCGACATGCTGGCGAGCGAACGCGCGGCCGATCGCACGGCGCTGGCGGCGCTGTCCGACGGCGAATGGGAGCTGATCGGCGAGATGGCGAAGCAGCATCGGCTGACGCCGCTGCTCCACCGCCAGATGGGCGGGCGCGGGGCCGACTGGCCGGTGCCCGAGGCGCTGCGGGCGCGCTGGGCGCGCGGCTGGCGGGCGTCGGCCGAACGCGCGCTGGCGGTGCAGCAAGCGCTGATCGCGGTGGGCGCGCTCGCCGATCGCGAGGGGCTGGCCTATGCCGCGCTGAAAGGGGCCTGGCTCGCGTGGCAGGCCTATCCGCAGCCCGCGCTGCGCCCGATGCGCGACGTCGACCTGCTGTTGTCCGAGGAGGATGCGCTGCGGCTGCACGCGGCGATGAGCGCGGCGGGCGCCGAACCGGGCAAATTTTCGCACACGCCAATCGACTTCGCGCGCGCGCACCACAAGCATCTGCCGCCGCTGCACTGGGGTCCGCAGCGGGTGGCGTTCGAAATCCACTGGCGGCTGTCGAACCCGCAGGAGGGCGAGGATCGCGCGGAGGTCGCGGCGGCGACGGCGGCACTGCTCGCCCGGCGGGTGCGGGCGAAGGTCGGGCCGGCCGACATCGCCTATCTCGACCCGACCGACACGTTGCTGCACCTCGTCGTCCATGCGGTCTATGGTCGCCAGCCGTTCGACACCGGGCCGCAGACGCTGAGCGATGTCGCGCAGGCGATCGATGCGGCGGTGATCGACTGGCCGCGCTTCTGGGCGGCGGCGGCGGGGCAGCGGCGCGACAGCGGCGCGCGGATGCTGTTCGCGCTGGTCGCCAAATATATGGGCGCGCGCGAGACCCGCGACCCCGATCCGGCGCCGGTGCCCGGGCGGCTAATCGCCGCGGCCGAGGCGCTGATGCTGCAGGACATGGACGCGCGCGCCGAACGCGGCTTTGCGACGCAGATCGCCGAGGCGGGGGGCAAGCGCGGCAAGGCGGCCTTTGCATGGAGCCGCGCCTTTCCGCCGAAACATATCGTCGCGCATTATGCCGGGGTGCCCGCCGACAGCTGGCGCGTGTGGCCCGCCTATCCGGTGCGGATGGTCGACCACGCCTGGCAATGGGTGCGACAGCGGGGCGACCCGGCGCTCGATGCCGAGGTCGCCGATGCGCGCGCGATGCGCGCGTGGCTGGCCGACGGACGAAGCTAAAGCCCGTCGAGCGCGAGCAGCGCGAAGCTCGCGAGCCAATGTTCGCCCATATAGTCGCCGGTGACGTGCGGGAGTGCGGCGTGGAGGTGCTGCTGCGCGGCGGCTTCGGCGACGGGGCTGACGGGGTGCGCGCGGCCGAGCGCGGCGGCGATGGCGCGCCAGCACCAGGCGCGGCTGAGGTTCAGGCCGTCGAGATGCGCGATCTTGCCGTCGCTGCGGTCGGAGACGGTGGCCGGGGTGAAGAGGGTGGCGGGTTGTTCCTGGGCGGCGCGGGGCAGAAATGCGTCGAACCAGCCGGGGAAATCATCGCCGAGGACGACGGCCATCAGATGCGCTTCGGTCAGCGCCGAGGAGAGGAATTCGTCGCCGCCGGGCTCCCAGGCCTGGCAATCGCGGTCGCCGGCGAACCAGTCGCGGGCGCGGGCGTCGATCTGCGCGACGAGGGCGGGATCGCACCCCTCGGCCCAGTGACGCGCGAGGAGCAGCGCGAAGGCGATGTTAAAATGGGTGCCGACGCGTAGCGGATAGGTCATTTTCGGCAGGAAGGCGCGGAAGCGCGCGGCGAAGGCGAGTGCGAGCGGTTCGAGCGCGGCGGCCCAAGGGGCGTCGTGGTGCGCGGCCTCGGCATGCAGCGTGAGCAGCCAGCCCCAGCCATAGGGGCGCTCGAACGCGGCCGAATAAGCACGATCGAGGAAGGCGAGCTCGCCCGCGACCTTGGCGGGCACGAGCATGTCGTCGGCGCGGGCGCGGATGTCGGCGCTGACCGGCAGGTCGGGGAAACGGCGCGCGAGGCGGAGGATCTGCCACCAGCCATGGACGCAGCTGTGCCAGTCGAAGCTGCCGTGGAAGATCGGGTGATGGTCGCACGGGGGCCTGGCATCCTCGGGGCCGAGGAGGACGAGGTCCATCTTGTACGGATATTCGCGGCCGAGGTGCGACAGGGTGGCGGCGGCGAAGCGGGTGGCGTGGTCGGGGGTGAGGGTCATCATCGGCAACGACCTCTATCCGTTTGTGCTGAGCTTGTCGAAGCACCGTCCTTTTCTTCTTCGACGCCGCAAAGAAAGAACGGCCCTTCGACAAGCTCAGGGCGAACGGAATGAGAGGACGGCTAGAAAGCGAACAGGTAGATGAAGAGGATGTTTACCGCGAGCAGCGGCAGCGCGGTGCCGATCTGCGCCTTGATGACGCCATAGGGGTTTTTGAGCTCGAGCAGCGCGGCGGGGACGAGGTTGAAGTTCGCCGCCATCGGGGTCATCAACGTGCCGCAGAAGCCCGCGAGCATGCCGATTGCCGCGACCACCGCGGGGTCGCCGCCATATTGCTTGATGAGCAGGGGCATGCCGACCGCGGCGAGCATTACGGGGAAGGCGGCGAAGGCGTTGCCCATCACCATGGTGAAGAGCGCCATGCCGAGCCCGAAGGCGAGCACCGCGCCGAACAGGCTGCCCTGCGGGATCGCGGTGCCGATCAGCCCGCCGACGACGTCGCCGACCCCGGCGATGGCAAAGACCGCGCCGAGGCTGGCGAGCATCTGCGGCAGGATCGCGGCCCAGCCGACCGAGTCGAGCAGGCGGCGGCCCTGTTGCAGCGGGAGCAAGGGCGCTGGTTTGAGGCGCGCCATGCCGACGGCGAGCGCGATGAGCACGCCGAGCGCGAGCGAGATCAGCGTCGCCTGCTTCGGATCGGCAAGGCCGGGGACCCATTTGAAGAGGAAGGTGCCGACGAGCGCGACGACGGGGATGATCAGCGCGACGAGGAGGAGGAAATGGCCATATCGGGCGGCGCGTGTCGCTTGCAGGTCGGCGGGGACTTCGCCGCCTGGGCTGCGGCCGATCTGGCCGGCGCCCGCGATGGCGACGAGCGCGAGGACGAGCAGGCCATTGTAGAAATCGCCGAGATAGTCGCCGAGGATCATCGACGCCGCCATCAGCCCCCAGAAGGCGGCGTTGCCGAAGCGCTTCGGATTGCTGCGGTCGTAGAGGCCGAGCAGCGCGAAAAGCGCGAAGGTGATGCCCGCGAGTTGATAGACATGGTCGAGGGTAATCATGCGCCGCGCTCCGCCGCGCGCATGCGCTTGTCGAGGCGCCGGAGGCGGAAACCGTGGATCAGGAAGGCGGCGATCGCGGTCGGGATCGCCCAGAGCGAGAAGTGCAGCGGCTCGATGACATAGCCATAGCCTTCGAGCACGCCCTTCATCAGCAGGATCGAACCGATGGCGAGGAAGATATCCTCGCCGAAGAAGAGGCCGACATTGTCGGTCGCAGCCGAATAGGCCTTCACTTCTTCGCGCTGGTCGTCGCTGAGCGCGGGGTTTTGCGCCTCGGCGGCGGCCTCGGCCATCGGGGCGACGAGCGGGCGGACGGTCTGGGCATGGCCGGCGACCGAGGTCAGGCCCGCCGCCGACATCGCCTGGCGGAGGAGCAAATAGCCGGTGAGCAGGCGGCCGAGCGTCGCGCCCTTCATGCGCGCGATCAGCGAGCGGGCATGTTGTTGCAGCCCATAGGCTTCGAGCAGGCCGATGACGGGAAGCACGATCCAGATGATCGAGACATAGCGGGTGTCGTTGAACGCCTTGCCGAAGGCGGCGACGATCGCCGTGATGTCGAGCCCGGCCGCGAGGCCCGTCGCGAGCGCCGACGCCATGATGACGAGCAGCGGATTGAATCGGAGCAGGAAGCCCGCGATGATGATGGCGATGCCGATCAGGACGAGCATGCTTCAGTCCCCCGCGTTCCCGTAACCGCCACCGCCCGGCGTTTCGATAACGAAGGCGTCGCCCGCCGCGAGGTCGGCGCTGCCGGTGGCGGCGAGCATTTCGACTGTGCCGTCGGCGCGTTCGACCCAGTTTCGGCCCGGTGCGGCGTCGCCGCCGCCCGCGAGGCCGCGCGGCGCGACGGTGCGGCGATTGGCGAGGATGTTTGCGCTTATCGCTTCGCGGAAGCGGATGCGGCGGGTGGCGCCGTCGCCGCCGTGCCACTGGCCCTGCCCGCCCGAACCCGCGCGGATCGCGAATTTTTCGACGATCACGGGGAAGCGCATCTCCATCACCTCGGGGTCGGTCATCCGGCTGTTGGTCATATGCGTCTGGATCACGCTGGTGCCGTCGAAGCCGGGTCCCGCGCCCGAGCCGCCCGCGATCGTCTCATAATATTGGTAGGCGGTGTTGCCGAAGGTGAAATTGTTCATCGTGCCCTGCGCGGGCGCCATCGCGCCGAAGGCGGCGAACAGCGCGTCGGTGATGACCTGGCTGGTCTCGACATTGCCCGCGACGACTGCGGCGGGATAGCTCGGCGAGAGCATCGAATCCTCCGGTACGATCAAACTGACGGGAGCGAGGCAGCCCTCGTTCATCGGGATCGGATCGTCGAGCATCGTGCGCAGCACATAGAGGACCGCGGCGCGCACGACGGGCATCGGCGCGTTGAAATTGTCGGGCAGCGTCGCCGACGAGCCCGTGAAGTCGATCGTGACATGGCGCGCGTCGCGGTCGACCCGGACCGCGACGACGACCTCGGCGCCATTGTCCATCGCATAGCGGAATTGGCCGTCGTCGAGACGCGCGATGAACTGGCGGACGGCAGCTTCGGCCTGGGCCTGTCCATGCGCCATATAGGCAGCGACGGTGGCGGCGCCGTGCGTGGCGCTGAGGTCGGCGAGCGCGCTCGCGCCACGCTGGCAGGCGGCGACCTGCGCCTTGAGGTCGGCGATGTTGAGCGCGGGGTTGCGCGCGGGCCAGTCGCCGGCGGTGAGATGCGCCTGGACCTCTGCGTCGAGGAAGTTGCCGTCGTCGACGATCAGGACATTGTCGAAGAGGATGCCCTCGTCGGCGATGCTCTTGCTGTCGGGGGGCATCGATCCGGGGGCGATGCCGCCGAGGTCGGCGTGATGACCGCGCGCGGCGACGAAGAAGCTGGGCGTGTCGCCTTCCACGAACACCGGCATGATGACGGTGATGTCGGGCAGGTGGGTGCCGCCGTCATAGGGGGCGTTGAGCGCATAGGCGTCGCCGCGCCTGATGCCGCGGCCGTCGGCAGGTCGGCCGTCCGCCCCGGACCGTTGGCGCAGGATGGTGCGCACGCTTTCGCCCATCGAGCCGAGGTGGACGGGCATATGCGGGGCGTTGGCGACGAGGCGCCCTTCGCCGTCGAAGAGCGCGCAGGAGAAGTCGAGCCGTTCGCGGATGTTGATCGACGAGGCGCTGTGCTGGAGCGCGCCGCCCATTTCCTCGGCGATCGCCATGAACAGGCTGTTGAAGATTTCGAGGCGGATCGGGTCGGGGGCAGCGAGATCATGCTGCGGGGCGGCCGCGATTGCGGTAGCGCGCGAGCGAGTGAGGCGCAGCGTCCCTTCATGCTCGACCGTCGCGCTCCAGCCGGGCTCGACCACCATCGTCGACAGCGCGTCGATGATGATCGCGGGGCCGGCGACGGTGCGGCCGGGGGCGAGGGTTTCGCGCTGGTGGAGCGGGACGTCGTGCGGCGCGCCGGCGAGCCAGGCGGTGATATGGTCGGGTGGCGTTTCTTCGGCAGCAACGGGCGGCGGCAGCGCGGCGGGGGCATCGCCGGCCTCGGTCAGTTCGACGCGGATGCGGTCGACCACCAGATTGGCGTGCGGAGCGTAGCCGAAGCGCTGGCGGAAGGCGGCGGCGAAGGCCTGCGCGACCTCTTGCGGAGGCGCGAGCGGCAGTTCGATCGCATTGTCGCCGTCGGCGAGGCGGACGAAAAGCAGCGTTTCGCGCGTGGTTGCCGCGCCCTCGGCGAGATCGGCGCGGGCTTGCCCCGACAGTTCTGCTTCGGCGGCGGCGAGGGTCCCGGTGCAAGCGTCGTCGAGTTTGAGCGCCAGCGTGCGCTCGCGGATCGCCGAGGGCCTGGCGAGCCCCATGCCATAGGCTGAGAGCACCCCCGCCAGCGGATGGAGCAATATCTCGTCGACCCCGAGCGCGTCGGCGACGAGGCAGACATGCTGGCCCGCGGCGCCGCCGAAACCGATAAGGCTGTAATCCTGCGAGACGTCGTGGCCGCGCGCGATGGTGATGCGCTTAATCGCATTCGCCATCTGCTGGACCGCGATCGCGAGCAGGCCCTCGGCGAGCGCCTCGGGCGCGATGCCCCCGACCTCGGCCGCCATCGCGGCGAATTTTCGGACGACGACATCGCGATCGAGCGGCTGGTCGCCGGCGGGTCCGAAGAGCTTGGGGAAATGGTCGGCCTGGATTTTGCCGAGAAGGACGTTGCAGTCGGTGACGGTGAGCGGCCCGTCGCGGCCATAGGCGGCGGGGCCGGGGTTGGCGCCCGCGCTCTCGGGACCGACGCTGAGGCGCGCGCCGTCCCAGCGGCAGATCGAGCCTCCCCCGGCGGCGACGGTGTGGATGCGCAGCATCGGGGCGCGGATGCGCGTGCCGGCGACGATGGTTTCGTTATCGCGTTCGAGGCGGCCGGCATAATGGCTCACGTCGGTCGACGTGCCGCCCATGTCGAAGCCGATGAGGCGGTCTTTCCCGAGCGGCGCGGCGCTGCCGACCATGCCGACGATCCCGCCCGCGGGACCCGAGAGGATCGCGTCGCGGCCATGGAAGGCGGCGGCGGACGCGAGCCCGCCCGAGCTTTTCATGAATTGCGGGTCGACGCCGTACCCCAATTGCCCGACGAACTGGTCGACATAATGGCGCAGGACGGGCGACAGATAGGCGTCGGCGAGCGTCGTGTCGCCGCGGCCGACGAGCTTGACCAGCGCGCTGACGTCGTGGCTGGTGGAGATTTGGGTGAAGCCAAGGTCGCGCGCGATGGTGGCGAGGCGCCGTTCGTGATCGGGGTAGCGATAGCCGTGCATGAGCACGATCGCGATGCTGGCGAGGCCGCGCGAGCGGGCATCCTGGAGCGACGCGCGGGCGGCGTCTTCGTCGAGCGGGGTCAGGATCGTGCCGTCGGGGCCGACGCGTTCGGCGATCTCGGCGACCATCGCATGCGGCGGGGGCGTGCGGTCGAGCCGCCGCGCGAAAAGGTCGGGGCGATCCTGATAGCCGATGGTGAGCGCGTCGCCGAAGCCCGCCGTGATCGCGAGCAGCGTCGGCTCGCCCTTGCGTTCGAGGAGGGCATTGGTCGCGACGGTCGAGCCCATGCGGATCGCGAGCGGCGGGAGGTCGCCCGCCCCGGCGCCGGTCAGGTCGCGGATCGCGCCGACCGCGGCGTCGCCGGGACGCGCGGGGTCTTCGCTCAGATATTTGGTGGTGACCACCATGCCGTCGGGCGACCGCGCGACGACATCGGTGAAGGTGCCGCCGCGGTCGATCCAGACGTGCCAGCGCGCGTCAGGGCTGGAGGTCACGGTCGGGCCAGCGGATGGTGATCGAGAGGCTGTGGTCGGCGGCGCTGCGGGTCCAGCGGCCCTTGAGCTGGCGCTCGATCAGCGTTCGGATGAATTGGGTGCCGAAGCTTTCGCTCTCAATTTTTGGCGTTTCGGGCAGATTGTTTTCGATCCAGCTGAGTTCGATGTCGCCCTCGACGCGGCGCCAGCCGATCGCGAGGTCGCCCTTGCCTGCAAGCGCCCCATATTTGATGCTGTTGGTAACGAATTCGTGGAGCGCGAGCGAGATCGCCTGTGCCGCCTCGTCGTCGAGGCGGACGTCGGGGCCGAGGATGTCGCCGGGCGTGCGGCCGGCGAGGTCGAGTTCGCGGCGGACGATCTTGTCGAGGTCGACGGTATCGACCGCGCCGGTGACGAGCATCTGCTTGGCGTCCGAGAGCGCGCGCATCCGGCCGTCGAACTTCGCTTCAAATTCCTCGAGGCTTGCCGATTCGCGAACGGTGATCCGCGCGAGCGCGCCGATGCGCGCGAAGGCGTTCTTCATCCGGTGCGCCATTTCGCCGATCATCAACTCGCGATCCTCGGCATGGCGCGCGCGTTCCTCGGCGAGCGCCTGCGCCGCGTCGAGACGGCGATGCTGGAGACGATGGAGCTGCATCGCGAGCAAGGCGAGCGCGACGCCGAAGAGGAAGATGCCGAGCGGACGGCCGAGCCGGTCCATGAAGCGGCCATAGGAAATGCGGATCGTCCATTCGCGGTCGGCGACCTGGAGTTTCTGTTCGTGCGCGTCCCAGCCGATCGTACCGTGGCGAAAGACGAGCGGCGCCGACGGGCCGCTGCCCGCGCGCACCTCGACGCCTTCGAGCGAGCCCAGCTGGTTGCCGAGGATCGCCTGCATCATGTCTTCGGTGCGGAAGGGCGCGTAGATGAACGCCTCGACCGGACGCTGGCCGGGAAGCGTCGCGATCACCGGCGCATCGGTTTCGGACGGCTCGCCGCCAACGGGCAGCGCCGGCGATTCGATCGGCCGCCGCGCATAGACGGGGATATAGATCAGGAAGCCGGGCTGTTTCTGATTGGTGGCGCGTTCCTGTGCCAGCCGGACGATGCCGCTCGCGGCGGGGCGGCCGGTCTGCCAAGCGCGGCGCATCGCCTCGCGCCGCACCGTCTCGCTATACATGTCGAAACCAAGCGCGGCGTTGCGGCGCTGGGTATAGGGTTCGACGAGGACGACCGCGAAGCCGACCTTCTGGCTGCTCGTCGCCGGCCAGACCGCGATGTCGCGGCCGTAGTTGGTGCGCAATTGCGCCTCGGCGGTTGAAGGATCGTCGCGGCGCATCGCGGCGGCGATGCCGACGCCTTCCATCCCCGGCGCCTGTTCCTGCGGTTGCAGCGCGGCGAGATAGGCGCGGATGCCCGGGCCGCTCGCGGCGGTGTCCGACTGGTACATCGCGCGCACGCCTTCGAGCACTGCGACATGATCGCGCAGCCGGGTGTTCATCTGGAGCGCGACGCGCGACGCCTGATCGGCCTCCTGCGATTGGTTGTAGAAAAAGCTGCCCGCGGCGCCGGCGAGCGCGGCGGCGATGATCACGAAGCCGATTACGCGCACCGAAAGCGCCATCAGCCGATCTGCCCACACCGAGCCCATATTCTTTGTTATCCTGTGGCTTGATGCTGCGCCGGGCGCCCCTCTGATTGTTACAATCCCATGCGCCGGGACGACTGGCAAGCGCAATGTGGCTGGCGGACTGCGCGGTGCGGGGCGGTTGCAGTTTGCCACCCGGAGCGTAGAACGGAGACCAAGAAAAACGGGAGCGGTTCGATGATTATCTATGGTTCGCTGGTGTCGCCTTTCGTGCGCAAGCTGCTCGCCTATCTGGGCGAGAAGGGCATTGAATTCGAGCTGAAGGGCGTCGGCATCGGCGATCCCGATCCCGGGTTCCGGGCCGCATCACCGCTCGGCAAGATGCCGGCAATGGACGACGACGGTTTCATGCTCGCCGATTCGAGCGCGATCATCCAATATCTGGAGGCGAAGCACCCCGCGCCCGAACTGATCCCCGCCGACCCGCAGGAACGCGGACGCGTGATCTGGTGGGAGGAGTTCGGCGATACGGTGTTCGCGGCGTGCAGCGGCAAGATGTTCTTCAACCGCATCGTCGCCCCCAAATTCCTCGGGCGCGAGGGCGACCTCGCCGCCGCGGCGCTTGCCGAGAGCGAGGAGCTGCCGAAGCTGCTCGCCTATCTGGAAAGCGCGATCCCGGCATCGGGGTGCCTCGTCGGCGACCGGCTTACGCTCGCCGACCTTGCGGTCGCCTCGCCGCTGATGAACTTCAAACATTGCGGCAGCGTGGTCGATGCGGCGACACATCCGAAGGTCGCGGTGTGGAGCGCGGCGATCCTCGCACGGCCGAGCTTTGCGCCCTGGGTCGCGAAGGAAGAACGGATGATGGCGAAGGTTCTCGCCTGATGCGCGCGCTGGCGCTCGGGATCGCGGCAGCGCTGCTGCTCGCGGCGCCGGGTGCGGCGCTCGCGCAGGAGGTGAAGGTCAGCAAGACCGTCGAGGCCGACGCGACGACGACGATGGTGCACGAGATACTGGTCGACGCGGCGCCGGCCGAGGTGTGGACCGCGATCTCGACCGCCGGAGGCTGGATGACCTGGGCGGTGCCGGTCGCCTGGGTGTCGCCGGACGATCCCGACCTGATCGAGACGAGCTATGATCCCGACGCGAAACCGGGCGGACCCGGCACGATCCGGCAGCGTTTCGGCGCGCGCGTAGCGGGCAGGCGCCTCGCCTTCCGGACGGTGAAGGCGCCGGCGGGTTTTCCGCACTGGGACGATTATCAGAAGGTCGACAGCCTGTTCGAGATCGAGCCGGCGGGCGCGCAGACGCGGGTGCGGCTGACCTCGCGCGGTTATCCCGACAGCGACGGCGGGCGCGCGCTGGTCGGCTTTTTCAAGGGTGGCAATTCGATGGCGCTTGGCAATTTGCGGCAACGCTTTGCGACGGGGCCGATCGACTGGGCGGCGGCGCGGCGCTGACGCAATGCGCACGCGGGCAAGCATCTGCGCGCGCAAAGTGCGGTACGCGACCTGTGACGAGGCGAGGGGCGCGGCGCGGGCGAGCGGGATGGTGCTGCGCGCCTATCGGTGCGAGCGGTGCGGACGCTTCCATCTGACGAGCCGGACCAAGGGGAAGTGGGTGCCTAAGATAGGGGGATGACGGCTTCCGACCGATTGCGGACATTCGGCTTGTCAAGTAAGGAAAAACCTATGAGTACCACTAAAGCATTCGCACTCGCGTGGATTGCTACCTTTTTCGTCCACGGGTTCTTCCTTCAGGACATAGGAAAATGGGCTTTCATTACAATTCCTGTTCTGTTCGCGCTGGGCATCATTCTTGTCGGCTGGCCCGCGATAAAATTTGCGATGGCGCGATCTAAAAGCTGACGTCCGCTCACCACCCCAAAGCTGACATTCGCTCGCCGCTCTACAGCCAGCCGATATGCTTGAAGCGCCAGAACAGGAAACCCGAACCGCCAAAAATCAACGTCAGCGCGAGCGGATAGCCGAAGGTCCAGCGGAGTTCGGGCATGAATTCGAAATTCATGCCGTAAATGCCGGCGATCGCGGTCGGCAGCGCGAGGATCGCCGCCCAGGCGGCGAGTTGGCGGGTGATGACGCCCTGGCGCTGCTGTTCGAGCAGCGAATTGGTTTCGACCACCGAGGCGGTGATTTCGCGCAGCCCCGACAGGCGGAATTCGGCGCGCTGGACATGGTCCCAGATGTCGCGGAAATAGGGGCGCACCGCCTCGTCGATCCACGGCAGATCCTCGGCATGGACGAGCCGCCAGGCGACCTCCTTCATCAGCCCGACGAGGCGCTGGAAACGGATGATCTCGTGCCGTCGTTTGTAGAGATGGCGAATTTCATCGGCGTCGAGCGGGGTGTCCATGACACTTTCCTCGAGCGCGAGGAGCTGGTCCTCGATCGCGTCGACGACGGGGAAATAGCCGTCGACGATGAAATCGAGGATCGCATAGAGCACATAGTCGGGGCCGTGCGCCAGCTTTGCGGGCAGCGTTTCGAGCCGCGCGCGGACCTCGGTATGCGCGCGCGCCGATCCGTGGCGGACGGTGACGATGAAATGGCGGCCGACGAAGATCGCGGTTTCGCCCGACTGGATCGTGCCGCCCTCGCGGTTGCCGGTGGCGGCGATGACGAAGAGCTGGTCGCCATAGACCTCGACCTTGGGGAGCTGCCTGGCCTTGAGCGCGTCCTCGACCGCGAGCGGGTGCAGGCCGAAACGCCCGGCGATGCCGGCGAGTTCGTCTGGGGTCGGCTCGAACAGGCCGAGCCAGTAGAAATCGCCGTCGTCGCAATCCTCGGGAATGATGTCGTCGGGGCCGAGGTCGCGGACGAGCTGGCCTTGGTGGTAATGGCGGGCAGCCATGATCGGCATCGGTGGGACTTTCTATTTGCCGGCGGTCGACATCGAATAGGGCCGGGCGGTCGCCGCCTTACCCCAATCAACATCGGGCGTCGCCTGCATCGTGAAGCGCAAAGTGCCGCCGGCGCGGATTTCGGCGTCGGTGATCCAACTGCGCGCGAGCGGCCTGCCGTTGAGTTCGACCTTGCCGACATAGGGGTTGGCGTCCGACAGCCCGATCGTCTCGACGGTAAAGCTTTTGCCGTTCGGCAGCGCCAGCACCGCGCGGTCGACGAAGGGGCGGCCGAGGACATATTGGTTCGACGCGGGGGCGACGGGGTAGAAGCCGAGGCCGGTGAAGAGCAGCCACGCCGACATCTGGCCGAGGTCGTCATTGCCCGACAGGCCGTCGGGAGTGGGCTTGTACTGGCTGTCGATGATCTGCTTCAGCCGCTCCTGCGTGCGCCAGGGCGCGCCGGCGTAGTTGTAGAGATAGGCGACATGGTGGCTCGGCTCGTTGCCGTGGATATATTGGCCGATCAGGCCCGCGATATCTTCGGCATGGCTGTAGTCGAGCTTGCTGTTGTCATAGTCGAACATCGCGTCGAGCTTGGCGATGGCTTTGGCGTCGCCGCCGAGGATGCGGAAGAGCGCCGCCTGATCCTGCGGCACGAACCATGAATATTGCCAGGCATTGCCTTCGGTATAGTCCGAGCCGTAATTGATCGCGGTGGGGTCGAAGGGGGTGCGGAAGCTGCCGTCGGCCTTGCGCGCGCGCAACCAGCCGGTCTTGGCATCGAAGCTATTCCGCCAATAGCCCGCGCGTTTGTAGAAGCGGTCGGCGATGTCGGTGCGGCCCATTTTTTCGGCCATGCGCGCGATGGTCCAGTCGTCATAGGCATATTCGACGGTCTTCGATGCGGCTTCGGGCTCGCGGTCTATGGGGACGTAGCCGCGCTTCATATAGTCGCCGAGCCCGCCATAAGGCGCATATTCGGCGCTGGCGACCATGGCATCGAGGGCGTCGTCGGCGCCGAAATCGCCGAGGTCCTTCATATAGGCATCGGCGATGACGGGGACCGCGTGATAGCCGATCATCGTCCAGGTCTCACGCCCGTGGAACTGCCAGACGGGCAGGATGCCATGCGGGCTGTGGCGCTGGCTGGCGAGAAGCGACTGGACGACGTTGGTCGTCGTCGCCTCGGGCTGGACGAGGGTGAGCAGGGGATGCTGCGCGCGGAAAGTGTCCCAGAGCGAAAAGGTCGAGCGGAAGCTGAAGTCCTTCGCGACATGCACGGCATCGTCGGGACCGCGATAGCGGCCGTCGACGTCGCTCCAGATGCTGGGGGCGAGCAGGCTGTGGTAGAGCGCGGTATAAAGGTTGGTGCGCATCGGCGCGGGCGCCTCGATCCGCACCGCGCCGAGCGCCTCGCGCCATGCATCCTCGGTGCGGGCGCGAACCTGATCGAAACCCGCACCCTCCCTTTCGGCGGCGTCGAGATTGGCGATCGCGCCCGCCTCGTCGACCCCCGAGATGGCGACGCGGACCTCGAGCGGGTTTTTGAGTTCACCGAAGTCGAAACGCGCCTCGAGCGCCTTGCCGAGCTTTTCGACGAGCGCGTCGCTGCCGCGGCCCGGGCCCTGAAAGCCTTTATACGGAATCTTCTCGTCGCGATCGATGAAGGCGTGGCCATAGAGCGGGTGCGAGAAGCGCATCGCGAAATAGAGCTTGCGTCCCGGCGCCCAGCCGCGCGTCTCGCGAAAGCCGGTGATCGTGCCGTCGGCGTGGCGGCGCAGTCCCGACCAGAGGATCTTGCCCGGATAATCGTAGAGCGACGAACGTAGGTCGAGGAGGAGATGCGCCTCCTGCCCCGCAGGGAAGCGGTAGCGGTGGATGCCGACGCGGGTGCCGGCGGTGAGCTCGGCGCGGATACCGCTGTCGGCGAGGGTGACGGCATAATAGCCGGGGCTGGCCCTTTCCGTCGCGTGATCGAAGCGCTGGCGATAGCCCGAGCCGGGCTTCTTCGCATCGCCGGGGTCGAGCTGGACGCTGGCAATTGGGCCCACCTGCGGAATGACGAGGAAATCGCCGAGGTCCGAATGGCCGGCACCCGAAAAATGGGTATGGCTGAAGCCCTGAATCGTCGGGTCGTGATAGCTGTAGCCCGCGGCATTGGCGTAGCAGTCGCGGATCTGGCACGTCGCGTCGGTGTCGGGCGAGAGCTGGACCATGCCGAAAGGTGCGGTGGCACCGGGGAAAGTATGGCCTTCGGGGCCGGTGCCGATCATCGGATCGACGAAGGTCAGCACGTCGGGTGCGGGTTCCTGTGCCGCGCCGGGGATAGCCAGCGCGGCGAGGAAGAGGGCGGCGGCGGTGACGGCGCTTTTCATCGTTATCGCCTCACTCGCCCGCGGGGCGCGTCCAGCCCTTCCGGTATTTTTCGAACCAGGCGAGGATCGCCGACGCCTTGGCTGCCGATTGCGACGGGCGTGCGGCGATGCCGCCGTGGCTGGCGCCGGGGATCTTGATCAGCGCGGTCGGCACGCCGCGCAGGCGCAGCGCGGTATAATATTGCTCGGACTCGCTGACCGGGGTGCGATAGTCCTCGGCGCCGACGATCACCATCGTCGGGGTCTCGACGTTGCCGACGAGCGACAGCGGCGACAGCGACCAGAAGAGTTCGGGCTTTTCCCACGGTTCGGCGCCGAGCCAATAGGGACCGAAGAAGCCGGGACCGTCGGCGGTGAGCGCCTGCGTCGTCCAGTTGATCACGGGCTTTTGCGTGACCGCCGCCTTGAAGCGCTTGGTCTTGCCCACGATCCAGCTGGTCAGCACGCCGCCGCCCGAGCCGCCGGTGACGAAAAGCGCATCGGGGTCGGCGATGCCGAGTTCGACCGCGCGGTCGACGATGCTGATGAGGTCGAAATAATCGTTGCCAGGATAGGCCTTGTCGATTTCCTTCGCGAAGGCGGCGCCATAGCTGGTCGAGCCGCGCGGGTTCGACGAGAGGACGGCGTAACCCGACGCGGCATAGAGCTGGTTGTCGGTCGAGAAATGCGGGCCATAGGCGGTGAAGGGGCCGCCGTGGATTTCTAGGATCAGCGGTACGCGCTGTCCCTCGCGATAGCCCGGCGGCAGCGTCAGCCAGCCCTCGATCGTCTTGCCGTCGTGGCTGGAGGCAGTCGTGATCTTGCGGACCTCGCCGAGCGATTTCACTTCGCGCAAAGACCGGTTGAGATCGGTGAGGATGCGCGTTGTGCCGCCGCGATCGAGCTGGACCTCGGCGGGGCGTGTCGCGGTGCCGCCGGTGAAGGCGATCGCGCCGCCGTCCGAGACGGTGAAGCTGCCGCCGGTGTAAGGCCGGTCGATCCCGCCGCCCGACAGTCCCGATGCGACCTTGCGCACCGATCCGTCGAGCCCGATGCGCGCGATATAGGTTTCGCCATGGTCGTCATATTGCGCGTAGAGCGACTTGCCGTCGGCGGCCCATTGCACCGCATCGACGCTGTAATCCCAGTTCGCGGTCAGGCTGCGCTTGCCCGACCCGTCGCGGTTTATGACGTAGAGCTGGTTGTTCTCATAGGCGCTCATCCGGTCGTCGAAACCGACATAGGCGATCTTGCCGCCGTCGGGCGAGACGAGCGGGTTCGCGTCGGGGCCGTTGCGGTCGGTGAGCGCGGTGACCCCGCCGCTCGCGACGTCGAGCGCATGGATCTCGCTTTCGACGGGATCGCGTTCCCAGTCGGGCTTGCGGTTCGCGGCGAAATAGAGGGTGCGCCCGTCGCGCGACCAGCTCAGGGGGCCGCCGTCGTGATAGGGGCCGAAGGTCAGCTGGCGCGGCGCGCCGCCGGTGGCGGGGACGAGAAAGATCTTTTCGAAACCCGGTTCGATATAGCCCTCGCCATCGGCGCGGAAGGTAAGCAGGTCGCGGACCTCGAGCGGCTCGGCCCATTGCGCCCCCTCGGGCTTGTTCTTCGGTGCCGAGCCAAAGGAGGGACCTTCATCCTTGACGAGCATCGTGTAGGCGATCAACTTGCCGTCGGGCGACCAGGCGAGCGAGGACGGGCTGGTCGGAAGCCCGGTGAGGCGGACCGCTTCGCCGCCGTCGATCCAGTGGACCCAGAGCTGCGCGCTGCCGCCCTCGGTCGAGGCGAAGGCGAGGCGCTTGCCGTCGGGCGACCAGCGCGGCGAGAAGGCGCCGCCGCTGCGGCCCGCGAGCGGGGTTTCGGCGCCGGTCGTGGTGTCGATCAGCCAGATCGAGCTGACCGCACGGTCAGACATGATGTCGTTCTGGCGCCGGACATAGGCAATGTGGCGCCCGTCGGGGCTGATCTGCGGATCGGCGGCGATCGCGAGGTCGAACAGGTCAGCGCCGGTCAGGCGGCGTTCGGGCGCGGTGCGCGCGCTGCCGGTCGCGGAGGCCGACATCGGCGCCTGTGCGGCGGGGGTTTCGGTCGCGGCGGGCGCCGGCGGGGCGTCCTGGGCGGCGGCGGACTGGGCGGCGAGGGCGAGGAGGCTGGCCCCGAGAATCGCGAGTTTACGCATAGATATCATGCCCCTTGTTCGACTGGATGGCGCGGGTCTGAACCTTAAGCGACAGGTGGTCAACCGGGCCTCCCGATGCCGGTGTGTATTATTCGAATAAAACCCCTTGCCAAGGTCGCGCTACAAATGTAGCACGCTACAAATGTAGCGCATGAGGTGATTCGAATGTTGTCCAGTTTGCCGCCGCGGGAACGCGAAATCGTCGACATCCTCTATGAGCGCGGCGCGTCCACGGTGACCGAGATCGGCGAGGCGCTGGCCGACGAACTGTCGGGCTCGGCGATCCGCGCGATGCTCAAGCGGCTCGAGGCCAAGGGCTTCGTCGCGCGCGAGGCATCGGATCGCGGTTTCCTCTATGCGCCGAGCGTTCCCGAAAAGGCGGCGAGCAAGTCGGCGCTGGGACAGGTGGTGCGCGTCTTCTTCAACGGGTCGGCAACGAGCGCCGCCGCCGCCTTGCTCGGTATGCAGGACGAGATGAGCGGGTCCGAACTCGACGAGCTGGAAAAACTGATCGCGCAGGCGCGCGAAGGGAGGGCAAAATGATGCCGGACATGATGATCGATGGCGCCGTGCTGCTGGGCCTGGCGTGGAAATCGGCTGCGGTCGCGGGCGGCACGCTGTTTCTGCTGCGGCTTGCGCGGTCGCGCTCGTCGGGCGAACGTTCGATGATCGCGCATAGCGGGCTGTTCGCGCTGCTCGCGCTGCCCGCCGCGATCCTGCTGCTCCCGACATGGGCGCCGCTGCCGGCCGAATGGTTCGCCGCCGCAGCCCCGGCCGCGCTCGCCGCGAGCGATCTTGCGACAACAGGGGGGCCGGTGGCGGATATCGCCTTGCCCGCCGCGACCTCAGTCCCTGTCGTGGTGGATGCGGGCGGTTCGCCGCCGGTCGTGCTGGCGTCGCTCGGCGACGTCGCGCCCTTTCTTTATGCAATCCCGCTCGTCCTGCTGTTCGGCGTGATGCTGCTCGCGGTGGTCCGGCTGTTCGCAATGCGCGGCCGCGCCGAGGTGCTGGTGCAGCCGTCGTGGCTGTCGGCGCTGGCCGAGGCGCAGCGGCGCATGGGGTTCAAGCATGGCACCGCGCTCTTGGTGAGCGAGGAATTGCGCTCGCCGATCAGCTGGGGCGTGCTGCGCCCGACGATCGTGCTGAGCCCGAAGGCGGTGCAGGCGACCGGCGAGGCCGAAGCGATCATTGCGCATGAACTGGCGCATGTGGCGCGGCTCGACTGGGCGAAGCTGCTCGGCGCGCGCGTCGCCTGCGCGGTCTTCTGGTTCAACCCCTTCGTGTGGATGCTGGCGCGTGAAAGCCATCAGTTGCGCGAGGAAGCCGCCGACGATGCGGTGCTGATGGCCGATATCGACGGCCCCGATTATGCGACTTTGCTGGTCGGCGCGGCGCGCCACGACAATAAGGCTGCTTTGTTGGCGGCGCACGGCGTCGCGCCTGCCAAGAGCAGCCTGAAGCGGCGGATCACCCGCGTGCTCGACGGCAGCCTGAAGCGCGGGCCGGCGAGCAGCGGCTGGATGCTGGGCAGCCTGTTGCTGCTCGTTGGGCTTACGGTGCCGCTTGCGGCCTTCTCGGCGACCGCGCCCGAGGCGCAAAAGATCGCCGAGACGGCGCGCGCGGTTGCGGTCGTCGCACAGGAAAAAGCGCTTGTTTCGGCGCAGTCGGCCAAGGCCGCGCAGGCGGTCGCCGAGGATGAGGCCGCCACCGCGCGGCAGGAGAAGCTGACCGCCGAACAATTGGTGAGCATGCGCGCGGTCGGCGTGACGCCCGCCTATATCGCGGAAATGCGGGCAAGCGGCGGGTCGATCGACGCCGACGACGTGATCGCGGCGAAGGCGTCGGGGGTCGACGCCGCCTATATCGCGCAGATGCGCCGGCTGTTCCCGCGTGCCGATGTCGGCGACATGATCGGCGCCGCGGCGGTCGGGGTCGATGTCTCCTATGCGCGGGAGATCCAGTCCTATTTCCCCAATGTCGGGCTCGACGACCTGACCGGGATGCGCGCGATGGGGGTCGACGGCGCCTATATTCGTGACATGCGCAAATCGGGGGTGTCGCTGCGCGATCCCGAGGATGCGATCGCGCTCCGCGCGGTCTCGCCGCCGCGCCGGCCGCACGACGCCAAGGGACCCAAGGGTCCGAAATCGGCCACCGTCCGCGTCGGTCCCGGCGGGGTGATCGAGGCACGGTCGGCCGACGGCAAGGTCGCGCGGATAGAAATCCCCGAAGCGCCCGAACCGCCGGAGCCGCCCGAATATTGATGGCCGGGCCTTTGCCCGCGCCCGACCGCTGACGTCCGGACGTTCGTCCGCACCAACAGGTCACTGATCGAAAGTTTCTTTTGAAACGTCGTTGCGGCGGCGAGCGGGGACGCTCGTCTGGCGCACGAAGGGAGGAGTGTTGCCATGAAGAAGATGATCATCGTGTCGAGCCTGGCCTTGATGTCGGTGCTGGCGTGCGCCGGACCCGGCCAGCCGGCCACCGCCGCGGCCCAGGAAAAGGGCGAGGTCCGCTGGACCGTCGAGGCCGATGCCGGCAAGGCGGGAGCGCCCAAGCTGCGGCTCGAGCATCGCAAGTCGAGCAGCGACCTGTCGCTCGACGATGCGCTCGCGGCGAAGCGGCCCGAGTTCGACGGCGCGCGCACCGCGCTCGGCGGCAGCGGGCCGGTGCGGTTTTCGGTGGCGCATGAATCGGGCACGCTCGATTGCACGGGCACGCTGACGCGCGCTTTTGCGGGACGCGGGACGTGCAGCTTTGCGCCCGATGCGGAGTTCGAGCGGGCGCTGGCGGCGCGCGGACTGACGCCCGGGAAGCGCGACGACCTGTTCGCGATGCTGATCGTCGATGCGACGATAGAGCTCGCCGACGGGCTGGCGGCCGAAGGGGTGAAGCCCAAGGACGCCGACGACCTGATCGCGGCCGGTGCGCTCGAGGTGACTCCCGAATTCGTGCGCGGGTTCAAGGGCACGTCGCTGGCGCTCGGCAAGATCGACGATGCCGTCGCCTTTCGGGCGCTGGGGGTGACGGGCGATTATGCCCGCGACCTCAACGCGGCAGGCTTTGCGAAACTGTCGGTCGAGGATGCGACGGCGATGAAGGCGCTGGGCGTCACCGGCGACTATGTGCGCGAGCTGGCGGCGGCGGGATATGACCAATTATCGGCAGAGGATGTGATCGGGATGAAGGCGATGGGCGTGACCGGGGACTATGCGAAGGCGATGAACCGCCGCGCGGAGGCGGCCCGGTGAGAATCGCAGCCAGCTTTGTCGCGATCGCGGCGGTGCTCGTCGCGATGCCCGCGGCGGCGCAGGATGTCCCGTCGAGCGAAGCCCCGCCGACCGGCGACACCCCGCCGCCCGTCGCCACCGAGGTCCCCGCAGGCGCGGCAACGACTGCGCGGCAGGTCTATACGCCCGCCGACTTCGCGCGCTACGCGCCGAAAAACGCCTATGACATGGTCAACCAGCTTCCCGGCTTCGCGATCCGCGACAACGAGAATCTGCGCGGGCTGGGGCAGGCGACGGGCAATGTCCTGTTCAACGGCGAGCGGCCGTCAAACAAGGGCGACGACATGTATACGCAACTGACGCGTATCCCCGCCGGCAATGTCGAGCGGATCGAGATCGTCGACGGCGCGACGCTCGATATCCCCGGCCTTTCGGGACAGGTCGCCAATATCGTCTATCGCGCCGCGAGCTTCTCGGGCCAGTTTTCGTGGAAACCCGAATTTCGTGCGCACTATACCGACCCGCTGTTCACGCGCGGCGACGTGTCGATCCGCGGGCGCTCGGGCGACCTCGAATATGAGGCGGCGCTCAACAATGACGAATCGGCGCGCAGCGGCGCGGGCGGCCCGACGATCATCTATGACGGCGCGGGCAATGTCATCGAGCGGCGAAAGGATATCTGGAACACCCATTATGACACGCCCAAGCTGTCGGGCCGTGTCACCTGGGACCCGGCGGGCGACACCGTCGCCAATCTGGGCGGCCATTATCAGCGCAAATATGACCGCTATTATGAGGATGGCGTGCGCACCGGTCCCGGCCAGCCCGACCGGGTGCGCACGGTGTACGAGAATGCCGACAGCTGGAATTACGAACTCAGCGGCGATTTCCAGTTCCGCGCCGGCCCCGGCAAGTTGAAGCTGATCGGGTTGCGGCGCTTCAGCCACGAACCCTATTTGCAGGAGATCGTCACGACCTTTGCCGACAGCAGGCCGACCGAGGGCGACCGTTTCGCGCAGACCGGCGACCTTGGCGAGACGATCGCGCGCGGCGAATATCAGTGGAAGATGTTCGGCGGCGACTGGCAGTTGTCGGGCGAGGCGGCGTTCAACACGCTCGACAATGTCGCGTCGATCGCGGTGCTCGACCCGTCGGGCGCGTTCGTCGACGTGCCTTTCCCCGGTGGCACCGGCGGGGTGAGCGAGGATCGTTACGAAGGGCTGCTGAGCTTCGGACGCAAGCTGACGAACAAATTGTCGTTCCAGATCATCGCGGGCGCCGAACATTCGACGATCACCCAGACCGGGGTCAACGGCCTGACGCGCACCTTTTTCCGGCCCAAGGGATCGCTGTCGCTCGCCTGGACCCCGACCGCCGATTTCGACGTGTCGCTGAAGATCCGGCGGCGCGTGTTGCAGCTGTCCTTCTATGACTTTCTCGCGCGCGCCTTCCTCAACGATGGCAACCAGAATGAGAGCAATAACGACCTGAGGCCCCAGCAGGACTGGAGCTACGAGGCCGAGATCAACAAGAAGTTCGGCGCCTGGGGGTCGACCAAGATCAACCTGATCTATCGCGACGTCGAGGACCGCGTCGATGTCGTGCCGGTCCCGGGCGGCGGCGAGGCGGTGGGCAATATCGCCAAGGCGAAGGCGGGGGCGATCGACTGGACCTCGACGATCAACATGGACCCGGCGGGCATCAAGGGCATGAAGTTCGAGACGCGCGTGCTGTTCCAGAAAAGTTCGCTGCGCGACCCCTTCACGGGTGAGAAGCGTCAGTGGAGCGGCTTCACCGATACCGTCATCGAACTGGGCACGCGGTACGACATTCCGGGCAGCGATATCGCGCTGGGCGCGAGCGCCAATTATTCCCACAACCAGCCCAATTACCGGCGCAACCAGATCGACCGGACGTGGGAGGGGCCGTGGTTCGCCGCCGCCTATGTCGAGCACAAGAATGTCGCCGGGCTGACCGTGCGGGCGCAGGTCGCGAACATCCTGAACGCGCGCTCGCGGCGCGACCGGACGGTCTATACCGGGGTGCGCGGCGAGAGCCCGATCGCCTTCGTCGAGGAGCGCGACCGGCTGATCGGCCCGGTCTTCGCTTTCTCGGTGCGCGGGAAGTTCTGAGCCGCTAGACCGGCCGGGTGACGCGGACCCGGACCAAAATCTATTTCGACGGCGGCGCGCGGCCCAATCCGGGGACGCTCGAGATCGCCGTCGTCTGTGGCGGCGTGGCGCATGTCGAAAGCGACGTCGGGCAGGGCGGCAGCGTCGACGCCGAATGGCTGGCTTTGATCGCGGCGTTGCGGCTGGCGCAGGCGCGGGGCCTGACCGACTTCGTGCTGCTCGGCGATGCGGCGGGGGTGGTGGCGCAGGCGAATGGCCTAGCGCCGGCGCGCGGATCGGCGGCGGCGCATCTTGCGGCGTTCCGGGCGCTGGTCGGCGACGGACCCGCGCCACGCATCCGCCATGTCGGGCGCGCGCAGAATCTGGCGGGGATCGCGCTCGCGAAGCGCCATCCGCGCTGAGCGGTCAGCGCGTCTCGGGGCCCCAGGCGCGGTAGAAGGTGGCGACTGCGACATCGACCTCGGCGGCGAGGCGCGCGGTTTCGCGGCCTTCGGGCAGGCCGAGCACGGCATGCTGGTAGAGGCCCGACTGGCAGAGCCCCGCGAAGTGGCGGACCGCTTGCAGCGGATCGCCGGTGCGCAGCTCGCCGCGCGCCATCTTGGCGGCGACCCAGACGGCGGCGCGCGCCTTGCCGCGGCGCGGGCCGCGGTCGTAGAAGGTTTCGGCAAGATGCGGGAAACGCTCGGCCTCGCCGACGACGAGGCGGAAGAGCGACAGCAGCGGGGTCGAAATGAGCGTCGTCATCAGGACGTTGCCGAAGCGCGTGAGCACGTCGATGACGGGTTCGTCGACCGGCAGGTCGACGTGGAGCGCCTTGCCATAGTCGCCGACGATATCGTCGACCACCGCCGCGAACAGATCCTCCTTCGACGGAAAATAGGTCCAGAGCGTCGTCTTCGACCCGCCGACCTTCGCGGCGATCGACGACATGGTGGTGCCGCTGTAGCCGTTCGCGAAGAAGAGGGTGCGCGCGGCATCGACGAACGCCTTGCGCCGCGCGGCGGCGGCATCGTCGAGGGTGACCGTACTGTCTGGTATCATTTCGATTGACAACTTATCGTTCCGGGTTCATCTGCGCATGATACCAGCTAGTATCGTTGGACGCCATGCCCCAAAGATTTTTTCTAACAACCGCGCTTTTCGGCCTGCTTGCGGGCTGCGTGAGCACCCCCGACGTCGGTCCGAAACCCGTCCCCGTCGCTGCCGAGTCGCTCGCGTCGAGCACATCCTTTGCCGACGCGACCGGCCAGTGGCCCGCCGAGGGCTGGTGGCAGGCCTATGGCGACGCGCAGCTGACGGCGCTGATCGACGAGGGGCTGGCGGGATCGCCCGACGTCGCGATCGCCGCGGCGCGCGTGCGCGCCGCCGATGCGCTGGCGCAGCAGGCGGGCGCGGCGCTCGGCCCGCGCGTCGGCGTCGAGGGCAGCGCGGGCGGGGTCCAGCAGAGCAAGAATATGGGCATCCCGCCGCAGTTCGTGCCCGAAGGGATCGAGGATACCGGCCGCCTCGCCGCGACCTTCGGCTTCGACCTCGACCTGTGGGGCAAGAATCGCGCATCGCTTGCCGCGGCGACGTCAGAGGCCGAGGCGGCGCGGGTCGATGCCGCGCAGGCGCGGCTGATGCTGACCACCGGGATCGCGGCGGCCTATGCCGACCTGGCGGGCCAATATGCCGCGCTCGACGTCGCCAATGAGGCGGTGCGGGTGCGCAGCGCGAGCGCCGAGCTGTCGGCGCAGCGCGCGGGCGCGGGGCTGGAGAATCTGGCGAACCAGCGGCTTGCCGAAAGCCGCGCCGCGGGCGCGCGCGGCGATGTCGTCGGGCTGGAGGAAGCGATCGCGCTGACCCGCAACCGGATCGCGGCGCTGGTCGGCGCCGGCCCCGATCGCGGGCTGGCGATCGCGCGGCCGACGCTGGCGGCGCCCGCGATCGGCCTGCCGCCCGAGGCCGGGATCGCGCTGGTCGGGCGGCGACCCGATGTGGTCGCAGCGCGGCTGCGCAGCGAGGCGGCAGCGAAGCGCATCGACGTCGCGAAAGCCGATTTCTATCCCAATATCAGCCTGTCGGCGCTCGTCGGGCTGCAGTCGCTGGGGCTGTCGAACCTGTTCAGCGCGGGGTCCGAATATGGCAATGGCGGGGTCGCCTTCACGCTGCCGATCTTCGACAGCGGACGCTTGCAGGGCCGCTATCGCGGAGCGCGGGCGGACTATGACGTCGCGGTGGGCAATTACGACAAGGTGCTGATCGCCGCGCTGCGCGATGTCGCCGACATCGTCGCGAGCCGCAACGCCAATGCGCGGCAGCTGACCGAGCGGCGCGCGGCGCTGGCGGCGGCCGAAGAGGCATCGAAGCTGGCGGGCCTGCGCTATCGCGCCGGCCTGTCGAACCAGATCGTCGCGCTGACCGCCGAGGACAGCGCGGTTGCGCTGGCGCGGTCGGTCGCCGACCTCGAGGCGCGCCAGCACTCGCTCGACATCGCGCTGATCCGCGCGCTGGGCGGCGGCTATCAGGCCAAGATTTCAACAGGAGACAGATGATGGCCGACGATACGGCTGCGATCCCCGCCGACACCTCCCCCGAACTCGGCGCGAACAATGGCGCCAAGCGCGCCAAATTCCTGCGCATCCTGCTCCTCGTCGTGGTCGTTGCCGCGCTGATCTGGGCGGCCTGGTATTTCCTGACGCAGGCGGGGCGCGTGCATACCGACAATGCCTATGTCGGCGCCGATTCCGCCGTGGTCACCGCGCTCGTCGCGGGGCCTGTCGCCGAGGTCCGTGTCGCGGGCACACAGGCGGTGAAGAAGGGCGACATTCTCGTCATCCTCGACGCCAGCGATGCGAAGCTCGCGGTCGCCGATGCCGAGGCGGCGCTGCGGCTCGCGCGCCAGCGCTATGGCCAGGCGGGTGCCAATGCCGACGCGGCACGCGCGCGCGTCGTCGCGCGCGGCGCTGATGTGAACCAGTCGCGCGCGCGGCTGCGCGATGCCAATGCGGCAGTCGAAAAGGCGCGCGCCGAACTGGCGCGGCGCGAGAGCATTGCGGGCACCGGCGCGGTGTCGGCCGAGGAAATCACCGCGGCGCGCGCGGCGCTGCAATCGGCGACCGCGGCACGCGATCTGGCCTCTGCCGCCATAACTTCGGCGCAGGCGACGCAGGGCTCGGCGAGCGGCGACCTCGGTGCGGCCGAGGCGCTGGTGCGCGGGACGACGATCGACACCGCCCCCGACGTGGCGGCGGCGCAGGCGCGGCTCGAAAAGGCCGAGCTCGACCTCGCGCGCACGGTGATCCGTGCGCCGGTCGATGGCATCGTGACGAACAAGCAGGTGCAGGTCGGGCAAAGGATCGCGGCGGGTGCGCCGATCATGACGATCGTCCCGATCGCGACCGCCTATGTCGATGCCAATTACAAGGAAAGCCAGTTCAAGGATATCCGCATCGGCCAGCCGGTCGAGCTGGTGTCGGACTATTATGGCGGCGACGTCGTGTTTCGCGGCAAGGTCGTCGGCATCGCCGGCGGCACCGGCGCAGCCTTTTCGCTGATCCCGGCGCAGAATGCGACGGGCAATTGGGTGAAAGTGGTGCAGCGCCTGCCGGTGCGCATCGCACTCGACCCGCGCGACGTGAAGGCGCATCCGCTGCGCGTCGGGCTGTCGATGGAAGCGACGATCGACACGCGCGGGAAATGAGCTGAACCATGGCTAGCGCCGCTGCCCCCAGCATGTTGTCCGAAGAGCCCGCGCCGCTGACCGGCGTGCGGCTGTTCGCCGCCGCCTTTGCGCTCGCGCTCGCCAATTTCGTCGTCGTGCTCGACACCACGATCGCGAATGTCTCGGTCCCGCATATTGCGGGCGGGCTGGCGGTGTCGCCGACGCAGGGGACGTGGGTGATCACGAGCTATGCGGTCGCCGACGCGATCAGCGTGCCGCTGACCGGGTGGCTCGCGATGCGCTTCGGCACGGTGCGCTGGTTCCTCTATTCGATCGTCGGCTTCGGGGTCTTTTCCTTCCTCTGCGGCGTTTCGCAGACGCTCGACGGCCTCATCATCTTCCGCATCCTGCAGGGACTGTCGGGCGGGCCGCTGATGCCGCTGTCGCAGATCCTGCTGCTGCGCATCTTTCCCAAGGAGAAGGCCGGGGTCGGTCTCGCGATCTGGGCGATGACGACGACCACGGCGCCGATCCTCGGTCCGATCCTCGGCGGGGTGATCAGCGACAACTGGAGCTGGCCGTGGATCTTCTTCATCAACCTGCCGGTCGTCGCGCTCTGCTTCTTCGGCGTCGCGAGCCTGCTGCGGCCGTTCGAGACGAAAAAGGCCAAGGCGCGGATCGACACGATCGGGCTGATCCTGCTCGTGCTGTCGGTCGGTGCCTTCCAGCTGATGCTCGATACCGGGCGCGAGCATGACTGGTTCGAATCGACCTGGATCGTCGGGCTCGCGATCATCGCCGCGATCGCCTTTGCCGCCTTCGTCATCTGGGAACTGACCGACGAAAATCCGGTCGTCGACCTGCGTGTCTTTCGGTTCAGGGGGTTCAGTTTCGCGACGATCGCGATCTCGCTCGGCTTCGGCGCCTTTTTTGCGCAGGTGGTGCTGACGCCTTTGTGGCTGCAGCAGGTGGCAGGCTATACCGCGACCGAGACCGGCCGTGTCGTCGCGTGGCTCGGGGTGTTCGCGGTGCTGCTCTCGCCGGTCGCGGCGGGGCTGATCGGCAAGATCGACATCCGCATATCGATCAGCGCGGGCATCTTGTGGATGGCCTTCATTTCGGTGCTGCGCGCAAGCTGGAACGCCGATGTCGATTATTGGACGCTCGCCTTTCCGCATTTGTTGCAGGGTATGGGCATGCCCTTTTTCTTTGTCGGGCTGACCGCGCTCGCCCTGAGTTCGGTGCCGCCCGAGAAGCAGACCTCGGCGGCGGGGCTGATGAGCTTCCTGCGGACGCTCAGCGGCGCGATGGGAACCGCGGTCGCGACTTCGGCCTGGGATACGCAGAACCGCGTCGCGCGATCCGAACTGGTGAGCCATATGAACGGCACCGCCGAGACGATGGACCTGATGCAGCGCGCCGGGCTGACGCTCGAACAGGCGCGCGCAGCGATCGAGCGGCTGGTCGACGTGCAGGCGGCGACGATCGGGGTGCTGCACCTGTATCTCGCCGCCGGAGTCGTGTTCGTGGTCGCGGCGGCCGCCGTATGGTGCGCGCCGTTGCCCAGGCAGGTGTCGATGGGGGCCTCGTACTGATGCGTCCCGGCGCGGGTCTTGCACGGCCCGGCGCGGGCTTTTCGTTCGATCCTGATTAACCAACGCTCCGCCTATGGCGGGCGTTGACGGCGCGCGGCGCGCGGCACAATCCGGACGTGACAGGCGCAGGGGGATGGGATCCGATCGCGACCGGTCCCCCCCTCAAATCAGATCAAGGTCGCCTTTTTTTCCATGAAGTTTTTCCATAATTTCGGCCAGAGTCTTGGCACGTCGGCGCATGACATGGCGATCGATCTCGGCACGGTGAACACCGTCGTTTATGCTCGCGGTCAGGGCATCGTGCTCAACGAACCCTCGGTCGTCGCGCTCGAGACGCAGAATGGCGTGCGGCGCGTCAAGGTCGTCGGCAATGATGCCAAGCTGATGATGGGCAAGACCCCGAGCAATATCGAGGCGATCCGCCCCCTGCGCGACGGGGTGATCGCCGACATCGACGTCGCCGAACAGATGATCAAGCATTTCATCGATAAGGTGCTCGGCGGCGCGAGTCGGTTGCGGCGGCGGAGCAATGTCGTGATCTGCGTGCCGTCGGGATCGACGATGGTCGAGCGGCGCGCGATCCGCGACGCCGCCGCCAATGCGGGCGCGGTGTCGGTACAACTGGTCGAGGAGGCGCTGGCCGCCGCGATCGGGGCGGGACTCCAGGTCGCCGAACCGCGGGGGGCGATGGTCGTCGACATCGGCGGTGGCACGACCGAGGTCGCGGTGCTGTCGCTGAGCGGTATCGCCTACAGCACGTCGGTGCGCGTCGGCGGCGACAAGATGGACGACATGATCTCCTCCTATATCCGCCGCAAACATAATCTGATGATCGGCGAGATGACCGCCGAGCGGGTGAAGCTCGCGATCGGCTGCGCCGTACCGCCCGAGGGCCAGGGGACGGTGATCAGCGTCAAAGGCCGCGATCTCGTCAACGGCCGCCCGGCCGAGATTCGTGTTTCGGAGGCCGAGATCGCCGAGGCGCTCGCCGAACCGGTCGGCCAGATCGTCAGCGCGGTGCGCGCCGCGCTCGAACAGACGCCGCCCGAACTGTCGGCCGACATCATCGACGAAGGAATCATGCTGACCGGCGGCGGCGCGCTGCTCGGGCGGATGGACGAGGCGATCGCGCAGGCGACGGGGCTCGACGTGCGCGTTGCCGACAATGCGTTGATCTGCGTGGCGATTGGCGCGGGGCAGGCGTTCGAGGAACCTACCTATCACGGGGTGCTGATCACCGGCTGACGTGTCCCCAGTCCCGCCGGTCACCTCTTGTTAGTCACTGGCGACTAGCATAGGGGGCCGAGCCGAGGAGCGGACGTGCGCCAGACTTATCCCTTGCCGATCCACCATAGCTGGCCGCTCTATGAGCGCGCCCGGCATTTCGAGCTGGGGCGGCTGCACGATTATGACGCGGGTCTCGCCATCGCCGACGCCGGGCGGCTGGTGCCGCCGGGGCTGCCGCGACCCGGCGAATGGAGCTGCGATCTTGCGGACAACCGGCTGAGCTGGTCGAGCGAGGTCTTCACGATCTTCGGCCTCCCCGACGGCGCGCGCATTTCGCGCAACGAGACCGTAGCGCTCTATTGCGAGCCGTCGCGCGCGGCGATGGAGACGCTGCGCGCCTATGCGATCCAGCATCGGCGCGGCTTTACCCTCGACGCCGAGATTGCTCCCGTGACCGGCGAACGGTGCTGGATGCGGCTGATTGCGGCGCCGGTGTGCGAGGGCGGAGAGGTCGTCCGGCTGCACGGATTGAAATTTATCGTTCCCGCCGGGGGTCAGGCGTAGGCGTCGATCGCGGCGAGATGCTTCGCCTTTTCCTCCGCGCCGAGGAAGGAGCCGGTGAAGCTGTTGCGCGCGAGAGTGACGAGGTCGGCCTTCGACAGGTCGAGCGCGTCGGCGACCGCCTGATAATTGGCGCCGACATAGCCGCCGAAATAGCTGGGATCGTCGCTGTTCACCGTCGCCGCGAGGCCGGCGTCGAGCATCGTCTTGAGCGGGTGCGCGTCGAGACGATCGACGACGCAGAGCTTGAGGTTCGACAGCGGGCAGACGGTGAGCGTCATCCCCTCGGCAGCGAGACGCGCGACGAGCGCGGGGTCCTCGAGGCTGCGGTTGCCATGGTCGATGCGGTCGACCTTCAGGAGATCGAGCGCTTCATGGACATATTCGGGCGGGCCTTCCTCGCCGGCATGGGCGACGATCTTGAGGCCCAGACCCTTGGCGCGCGCGAAAACGCGGGCGAATTTCGAGGGCGGGTGGCCGACTTCGCTGCTGTCTAGGCCGACGCCGTCGATGCGGCCCAGCCAAGGCAGCGCTTCGTCGAGCGTCGCTTCGGCCTCGGCCTCGCTGAGGTGGCGGAGGAAGCACAGGATGAGCCTCGAGCTGATGCCGTACCGGGCCTGCGCATCGTCGAGCGCGCGGGTGATGCCGGTGATGACGGTTGCGAAGGCGACGCCGCGTTCGGTGTGGCCCTGCGGGTCGAAGAAGATTTCGACATGGCGGACGTTGTCGGCATTTGCGCGCGCGAGATAGGCGGCGGTGAGGTCGGTAAAATCCTGCTCGGTGATCAGGACGCCCATGCCTTGGTAATAGATGTCGAGAAAATCCTGGAGGTTCGAAAAGGCATAAGCCGCCCTGACCTCGTCGACGCTGGCGAAGGGGATGGCGATGCCGTTGCGCTGCGCGAGTTCGAACATCAGCTCGGGTTCGAGGCTGCCCTCGATATGGAGGTGGAGTTCGGCCTTGGGCAGGCTGGCGACGAAGGCGGCGCGGTCCTGCGCCGAGGTGAAACCGTCATGCATCACGCTTGCCCTCCTCGCGCAGGATGATCGCCGCCTCGGGCTTGTGGCGGCGGATTTCCTCGATCGTCAGCCCGTCGATCTCGTGCGGGAAGATCAGCCACTGGTCGGTTTCGTGGACGAAGTAATCGGGCTTGAGATCGGTGACGTTGCGGCGCGGCTTGTAATAGACGGTAGCGATGCGGATGTCGCGCGGCATGTTGTGGCGGCAGCGCGCTTGCAATTCGGCGATGAAGGCCCGGATGCTTCGTCCCGAATCGAAGACGTCGTCGATGATGAGCAGCCGGTCGGTGGGATCGAGCGTGTCGATGAGATAGCCGAGCGCGAAGACCTTTACCTGCGCATCCTGCTGGTCGATGCCGTGGTAGGAGGAGGTGCGGATCGCAATATGGTCGCAATGCTGGCCGTGATAGTCGAGCAGTTCCTGGACCGCGATGCCGACCGGCGCGCCGCCGCGCCAGATGCCGACGAGATGCGTCGGTTTGAAGCCGCTGTCGACCACCTGCATGCCGAGGCGCAGCGAATCGGCGAGGAGCTGATTCGCGTCGATATAGATTTTCTCGTCGCTCATGGACCGGGGGTAATCGCCCCTCTCGCGCCCCGCAAGGCGCAGACTCGACATTTGTTATGTCCGTTATTATGTATGGTATTGTGTATGGATGTCGTGAGGTAGCGAGTCGATGACGGGCGAGCTTGAAGGTCGCGAAAAATGGCTGTGGATCTATCGCACGGGGCTGCACGGCCAATGTCCGCGCTGCGGCGAGGGCAGGATGTTCCGGCGCTGGCTGAAGGTCAGCGAGCATTGCGAGATGTGCGGGCTCGACTATGATTTCGCGGCGCCCGACGACGGGCCGGCGTTCTTCTCGCTGTGCTTCGTCGCCTTTCCGCTGCTGTTCCTCGTCGTGTGGTTCGAGGTTGCGGTGAACCCGCCCTGGTGGGTGCATATCTTCACCTCGCTGCCGCTGATGATCGTCCCGTGCCTGCTCGTGCTCCATCCGATCAAGGGCTGGCTCGTCGCCTCGCAATATGTGAACAAGGCGCAGGAAGCGGGCACCGACGCGCTGTGGGCGGGGCTGAACGCGCGCGCAAAGGGGAAGGCGGCAAGCGAGAGTGATGCCTGAAAGCTGGGTTCCCGATTTGGGCGCGACGCCGGGCGCCAAATATCTGGCGATCGCCGATGCGATCGGCGCGGCGGTCGAGAGCGGGCGGCTGCGCGCGGGCGACCGGCTGCCGCCGCAGCGCGACCTCGCAGCGCGGCTGGGGATCGACCTGACGACGGTGACCAAGGGGTATGAGCAGGCGCGGGGCCGCGGGCTGATCGCGGCGCGCGGGCGCGCGGGGAGCTTCATCCTGCCGCAGGACGCGATCGCGGCGGGACCGCCGCCGCTCGACACGGGCATGAACATGCCGCCGGAGGTCGCGGGCGGGTCGTTGCTCGCGGCGTGGGAGCGCACCGCGAGTGCCCTGTTGCGCGCGCCGGGCGCGGGCGGGCGGCTCCATTATGTGCCCGCGGGCGGGCGCGCCGCTGACCGCGCGGCGGGCGCGTCGATCATCACCGACATGGGGCTGGACTGTTCGGCCGACGAAGTGATCGTCACCGCAGGCGCGCAAAATGCGCTGCACGCGATCGTCGCCGCGACGCTGAACCCCGGCGATGTGGTGGCGTGCGGGAGCCATGTCTATTCGGTGTTCCTGCAGCTCGCGCGCAAGGTCGGGCTGACGCTCGCACCGCTCGCGGCGATGGATGGTGATGCGCTCGAGGCGCTGTGCCGGACCACGAAAGTCGCGGCGCTCTATGTGGTGCCGACCAACGACAATCCGACGACGCGGACCCTGGGTGCCGAGGAACGGCGCGCGCTCGCCGAGGTGGCGCGGCGGCACGGGGTACGGATTATCGAGGACGACGCCTATGGCCGGTTGCCCGCCGAGCGCATCGCGCCGCTGAGCAGCTTTGCGCCCGAACTCGGCACCTATGTGGCGAGCTGTTCGAAGATATTATCGCCGGCGCTGCGCGTCGCGCATGTCCGCGCGCCGTCGGTGCGCGATGCTCTGGCGCTCGCGGCGGCGGTGCACCGGAGCTGCGTGATGGCGCCGCCGCTCGACGCCGCGCTGGTGACGCGCTGGCTGGAGGACGGCAGTTACGACCGGCTGGCGGCCGAGACGCGCGCCGAGGCAGTGGCGCGGCAGGCGCTGGCGGCGGAGATATTGCCCGCGGGTTCCTATGCCGCGCATCCGTGCGGCTATCATCTGTGGGTGCCGCTGGCGGCCGGGACCGACCAGGGCCGCATCGCCGAGGCGCTGCGCGGAGCCGGGGTCACCGCGATCACCGCCGACGCCTTTGCCGCGGGCGAGGGCGGCGGCGCGGCGCTGCGCGTGTCGCTGGGCGGCGCGGTGACGCGTGACGTGCTGGGGCGCGGGCTGACGATGCTGGAGATGGAGCTGGCGGGGTAGGGGCGGTTTTGGGGTGGGGGCGGATGTTAGCGAGAGGGCCTGACTTCCGAACCGAGCTTCCAATCGCCCACATCCGCGATCTCGAAAACTCGGCCGGTATCTTCTTCTACCGCAAACCAGTCTAATAATACGCTGCCGCATATCTCTTCTTGGCAATATCCATTGACGCGGGTTACGCGGAAACTAGGCGGATTTGCGCTGTTAATTATTCCGTCGCAGCCCGCGATATCCGTCGCTTTGAAACCGCCTCTGGCCACGAGCGCTGCCTTTATGAGATTACATGCCTTGGCATCCGCAGCTACATCGAAATGGGCTTCCGTTTCGGTCGAAGGGGTTGGTTTGCCTCTTTCCGTGCCGCAGCTGAGCAAGCTTGATGCCAAGATGACGACTGCAAGAATGCGGGGCTTCGACATCCTCGCAAACTAGACAAAATCGTGACGTCCGCAATCGGGCGCGTGTCGATGGTCCGACGATGTGCTGGCCGACGGTACTAGAGATGGAGTTGGGGGTAGGAGCCGCTTTGGGGTAGGGAGCGGACCAATAGATCCTCCCCATCGCGAAGCGTTGGAGAGGGGGACCGCCGCGAAGCGGTGGTGGAGGGGCCTGGCCTTGCACCGACGCCTGCGGCGTCCACCCCTCCGTCAGCCCTGCGGGCTGCCACCTCCCCATCGCTTCGCGTGGGGAGGATCTTTAGGTCCTCTATCGGTCGAAAGCCGTCGTTCGTCACCCCCGGGTCAAGCACGGGATGACGAGGTCCGGGGATTTCGCCGGCCATCAGTCCGCACAGCTATTACCCGGTTCTGCGGCTTCCCTCGCGCCCGCTATCTGCTAACGCCCGCATCGAGTGCGGACGGTCGGCTTTCCGCCAAGCGGGTGAAATGGTGCGCGTTCGCGACTTCCTCCTCCTTGTTGCGGTCTGCCTGATCTGGGCGTTCAACAATGTGCTGAGCAAGATCATCGTCGACAGCTGGGCGATCCCGCCGCTTTTCTATGCGGCGCTGCGCTTTGCGATCGTCGCGCTGGTGATGCTGCCGTGGCTGCTGCCGATGCCGCGCCCGGCGTGGCGGATCATTGCCATCGCGCTGTGCCTCGGCGGCGGAAGTTTCGCGCTGCTGTTCGTCGGGCTCCAGACGACCTCGCCCTCGGCCGCCGCGATCGTGCTGCAGATGGGGGTGCCGTTCACGATGCTGCTGTCGGTGCTCGTGCTCGGCGAGCGCATCCACTGGCGGCGCGGGCTGGGGATCGCGCTGACGCTCGTCGGGGTGCTGATCGTGACCTGGCGGCCGGGCTTCGCGCTGTCGACGGGGCTGTGGCTGATCGCCGCCTCGGCTTTTTCGGGCGCGGCGGGCGCGGTGCTGATGAAGCAGGTCGACAATGTCGCGCCCTTCCGCTTCCAGGCGTGGGTCGGGCTGGTGTCGGTGACCGTGCTCGGCCTTGCCTCGGCGACGGTCGAACAGGGGCAGGTCGCGGCGGCGCTGGCGGTCGGCTGGCCCTTTGTCGCCGCGGTGCTGTTCACCGCATTGATCGTGTCGATCGGGGCGCATTCGGTCTATTATTATCTCATCGACCGTTATGAGGCGAATCTGCTCGCGCCGCTGACCTTGATGACCCCGCTTGCAACGATCGGGTTCGGGGTGTGGATTACGCACGACCATTTCGATTTGCGGATGGCGATCGGCGGCGGGCTGGCGATGATGGGCGTGCTGATCGTTGCGCTGCGGCGCAAGCCCGCGACCGAGCTGCTGGTCGAGCGTGAGGTGCGGTAGCCGAGCTTTTAGTCGAACGGGTGGTGGCCGAAGGCGCACGCCCGGCCGAGAGCGCCACCCCTCTGCGACTTACGAACAGGTTCGTAAGTCTCGCTACCCCTCCTCTGAAGACGAGGGGCTGGAAAAGGCTGCATTTGGTCGTTTTCAGACTCTCGGCACTCCAGGGCTTGACCCCGGGGCTGCCCGCTCAGCCATCGTTTACGCGCCCTTTACCAGTCCTGGTGCATCACCCTTACCTATATTTTGCGACTGGGGATAAATGATGGACAGCATGCGCGGACTGCTTTCGGGCAGCCACGGCCAGGATGACGGGGCGATCGAATCGCCGACGTCGGTCGGGGTCGACGAACGGCGGATGCAGGTGCGCGCCTATAATCATTGGGCTTCCCTGCTGTCCGACCGCGCCTATCCGTCGGTCGAGGATCTCGATCTCGACAATATCGACGACTTCGGTCCCTATTCGGTGCTGCTCGATTTCACCGCGGGCGTCGACAATCCGGGCCTGTCGTTTCTGGGCGAGAAGCTGCGTATCGAATCGCAGATCGACGAGGATGTCCAATATATCAAGGAAGTCCCCGGCCGCTCCTTGCTGTCGCGGCTGACCGACCATTATCTCCAGATCATCGCCAACCGCGCGCCGATCGGCTTCGAGGCCGAATTCGTCAACGATCGCGGTACGACGATCATGTACCGCGGCATATTGCTGCCCTTTTCGTCCGATGACGACACGATCGATTTCATCATGGGCGTGATCAACTGGAAAGAGGCGGCCCCCGCCGACCAGGAAGAGGAATTGCAGCTGTCGGTCGAACAGGCGCTGCGCAGCGCGCCGCCGCTGACCGCCCCCGTGCCGGTGTGGGCCGACGGCCCCGACAGCGAACATATCGACGACGAGCCCGCGCCGGGCTTTGGCGCGCTCCCCGAGGCCGGTACGGCGTTGCCGTTGCCGGCGGTCGAGGAACCCGCCGTGGTGGCGGACGAGGCGACCGACGAACTTGGCGACGAACTTGGCGACGACGCGGGGCTGGCCGACTGGCTCGCGCTGGCTCGCGCGACCGCCGAAAGGGCGCTCGCCGCCGACAGCCGCAGCCGCAGCGCGCTCTACCAGGCGGTCGGGCAGGCGTGGGACTTCGCGATCGCCGCCGAGGAAGCGCCCGAGGAATTCGCCGAACTGCTCGACGATGCCGGGCTTAAGGCGCAGGAGCGCGCGCCGATGACGCCGCTGGTCAAGCTGGTGTTCGGCGCGAATTACGACAAGACGCGCCTTGCCGAATATGCGTGCGTGCTGGGCCATGCGCAGGGCGCGAACGTAGGACGCGGCGAATTGTCGGCCTATCTCGACGCCTATCCGGGCGGGCTGAAAGGGCTGGTCAAGGACGAGCGCGCGAAGCGCAAGCCCGCCGCCGCGCCAAAGGCCGCAACGTCGCTCGACACGCTGCGCACCGCGCAACCGGCGGTGATCCTGGAACATGATGCCGGCGACGCCGAATTCGTGGTGCTGATCGCGCGCGCGATGCCGGGCGGGCACATCGGGATCGTAGCCAAGGCGGCCGACGACGAAGCACTGCTGGCGAAGCTGGCGCGCAAGGCGGTGACGATCGCGCCGTAACGGGCACGCGTCCCCGCGTCGGCGAACGCCGCGCAACAGAAAACCCGAAAATTGAAATAATTTAACGCGTGCGTGCGCGCGGGGGTTGAGCCGCGCGGCGAGCGGGCGCATAGGGGCGGGTAGCGAACGGGCCAGCCACCCCCCGGCAGAGGCCCGCCTATTTGGTCGGGAAGCCTGAACCCTATGCCGCAAGACAAATCCGATACGATCGAAGCCGAAACCCCCGCATCGACGGTCCAAATCCCCGCAAAGATCACCAAGGCCTATCAGGCTGCGCTGCACGGCAGCGCGCTGCCCGGCGAGGGCGACGACCTCGACGACAAGGCGCTGAAAGACGCGGGCGAATTCGCCGCGCGCGCTTCGCAGGGTCGCGCGCCGGGCGTGCCGTCGCTGCTGCTCGAGCCGATGGCCGCCGAGAGCACCGACCGCCGCATGCGGCTTGCGGTGATCAACGACGACATGCCCTTCCTCGTCGATTCGGTGTCACAGATCGTCGGCGCGCAGGGGCTGGTGATCCACCGCATCCTGCATCCGGTGGTCGCCGCGACGCGCGACGCCAAGGGCGCGCTGACCGGCGCCGAAGCCGCGACGCCGGGCTGCGCGAACCGCGAATCGGTGATCTATATGGAATTGGAGCGCGGCGACGCGCGCGCGCGGCGCCGCCTGCTCGACGGGCTTGAGGGGGCGCTCGCCGACGTCCGCGCGGCGGTCGCCGACTGGCGCGCGATGCGCGCCGCGATGCTTGCCGACGCCGCGATGCGCGTCGAGGGCGAGGCCGCCGAACTGCTGCGCTGGTTCGAGGGCGGGGCGATGACCCAGCTCGGCCATGAATGGCGCACCCGCAACGGCGCGGTCGAGGCGCCGCTGGGAATCAGCGCGTCGAGCAGCAGCCAGCTCCTGTCGCCCAACGCGCTCGAAGCCGCGTTCGCCTGGTTCGACGCAGGCGGGCAGGCGCCCTTGCTGATCAAGTCGAACCGGCTGTCGGCGGTGCATCGCCGCGTGCTGCTCGACCTCGTCGTGGTGCCCGAGATGAAGGGCAAAACGGTCGAGAAGCTGTCGATCCACGCCGGGCTGTGGACGAGCGCGGCGCTGTCGGCGCCGCCCGCGAAGGTCCCGGTGCTGCGCGCGCAGCTCGACGCGCTGATGGCGAAATTCGGCTTCGATCCGACGGGCCACGCGGGCAAGGCGCTGGCGCATGCGCTGACCGCGCTGCCGCACGACCTGCTGATCGCGTTCGATGCGGCGTCGCTCGAGGAGCTGGTGCTGACCTCGATGTCGATCACCGACCGGCCGCGGCCGAAGCTGGTGATGGTACAGAGCGCGCTCGGGCGGCATTTGTTCGCCTTTGTCTGGCTGCCGCGCGACGAGGTGTCGACCGGGCGCCGCCTCGCGGTCGAATCGCTGCTGGTGCGCGAGGCGAAGGCGGGGGTGATCGGCTGGACGATGGTGCTCGAGGACGGCGGCGCGGCGCTGCTGCGCTACACGCTCGACCTGCGCAGCGGCGGGGTGGTCCCCGACGCCGAGAAGCTCAACGCGCAGCTCGAACAGATGGTGCGCGGCTGGCAGCCCGAGGTCGAGGCGGCGCTCGCCAAGCGCGGCGACGCGGGCCGCGCGGCGGCGCTGGCGTCGCGCTTCGCGCCGCTCTTCCCGCCCAATTACCGCAATCTTTATGACCCCGAGGAAGCCGCGCGCGACATCTTGCGGCTGCGCGATCTCGACGCCGACAATCCGCGCAGCGTGCGCCTCGCGCGCAAGAGCCTCGACGGCGACGACAAGCTGCGACTGAAGGTCTATAGCGCGGTCGGGCCGCTGGCGCTGTCCGACGTTGTCCCCGCGCTCGAGCATTTCGGCTTCGAGGTGCTCGAGGAAATCCCGACGACACTCGGCGCGAGCCGCATTCCGGGCACCGAGCGCGACGACGAAGTGCCCGCGGTGATCCACGATTTCTCGCTCAAGCTGCCCGCGTCGGTCGACGAACTGGCGCTGCTGCCGCACAGCGAGGTGATCGAGAAGGCGATCGCCGCGGTGCTCGACGGGCGCGCGGAGAATGACCCGTTCAACGAGCTGGTGCTCGTGACGCAGACCGACCCGCAGGCGATCGTCTGGCTGCGCGCCTGGTTCCGCTATATGCGGCAGGGCGGGTCGAGCTATGGCATGGACACGGTGGTCGCGGCGCTGCGCCACGCCCCCGACCTGACCGTGGCGCTGGTCGAGCGCTTCTGCGCGCTCCACGATCCCGCGAAGCGCGACGATGCGCGCGCCGACTATCTCGACAAGGAAATCCAGGCGGGTTTCGCCGCGATCAAGTCGATCGACGACGACCGGATTTTGCGACTCTTCCATGCGGTGATCGGCGCGACGCTGCGCACCAACGCCTTCGCACCCGCGGCGGCCGAGGCGCTGGCGTTCAAGATCGATTCGAGCCTCGTTCCCGGGCTGCCCAAGCCGCTGCCTTGGCGCGAAGTGTGGGTGTACAGCCCGCGCGTCGAGGGCATCCACCTGCGCTCGGGCCCGGTCGCCCGCGGCGGGCTGCGCTGGTCCGATCGCCGCGACGACTTCCGCACCGAGATCCTGGGTCTCATGAAGGCGCAGCGCGTCAAGAATGCCGTGATCGTGCCGACCGGCGCGAAGGGCGGCTTCTATCCCAAGGCGCTGCCCGACGTGTCGCTCGACCGCGATGCGTGGTTCGCCGAAGGCACCGAATGCTATCGCATCTTCATCCGCTCGCTGCTCTCGATCACCGACAACCTGGTGGCGGGCAAGGTCGTGCATCCGGCGAGCGTCGTGATCCGCGACGGCGAGGACCCCTATTTCGTCGTTGCCGCCGACAAGGGCACCGCGACCTTCTCCGACGTTGCCAACGGCCTCGCGATGGAGCGCGACTTCTGGCTCGGCGACGCCTTCGCGAGCGGCGGGTCGA
>VFQO010004518.1_pt1 | contig 58954 bp, 53 predicted proteins | sample 3512331 | NCBI WGS metagenome assembly VFQO01 (sample SAMN10412371, study PRJNA504923) | tailings metagenome | isolation source: Replicate 3 from Balatoc abandoned mine | place: Philippines: Itogon, Benguet | collected 2017-08-28 | reverse complement strand
GCTGGATCACCGCCTTCACCTCCTCGCCGAGATCGGCGTTCGGCACGCCGAAGACGGCCGCATCGGCCACTTTCGGATGGGTGATCAGGAGGTTCTCGCATTCCTGCGGATAGATGTTCACCCCGCCCGAGATGATCATGAAGGTGGCGCGGTCGGTGAGATAGAGGAAGCCGTCGGCATCGACATAGCCGACATCGCCGACCGTGCTCATCGTCCCGTCGGCGGAGCGCGCCTCCCTGGTCTTGCCCGGGTCGTTGAAATACTCGAAGGGGGTCGCCGTCTCGAACCAGAGCGTGCCGGGCGTGCCGGTGGGCTGCTCCCGCATCTCCTCGTCCAGCACATGCAGCTTGCCCAGCAGCACGCGCCCGACCGTGCCGCGATGGGCGAGCCACTCCTCGCTGTTGCAGGCGGTGAAGCCGAGGCCCTCGGTGGCGCCGTAGTATTCGTGGATGATCGGCCCCCACCAGGCGATCATCTCCTCCTTCACCTGCACCGGGCAGGGGGCGGCGGCGTGGATCGCGATGTCGAGGCTGGAGAGATCGTACTTCTTCCGCGTCTCTTCCGGCAGCTTCAGCATGCGCGAGAACATGGTCGGCACCAGCTGCGTGTGCGTGATGCGGTGCTTCTCGACCAGCTGCAGGTAGTGCTCCGGATCGAAGCGTTCCATGACCACGGCGGTTCCGCCGTTCCTGATGGTGAGGGCGACGGCCGCCTGCGGTGCCGAGTGGTAGAGCGGCGCCGGCGACAGGTAGATCATCCCCTCGCGGTATTGCCACAGCTTGTCGAGGAAATCGAAGATCGGAAGCTGCCTTGCCGGCGGCTGTTCCGGCAGCGGCCGCAGAATGCCCTTCGGCCGGCCCGTCGTGCCGGAGGAATAGAGCATGGCGGCGCCGAGGGCTTCGTCGGCGATCGGCGTGGCGGGAAACCGCGCCGTCGCCTCGTCCAGGTTCGCGATCCGGCCGGTGCCGTCGCCCGGCCCGTCGACGATCAGGCAGAGCTCCACCTGCGGCGCCAGCGGCAGCGCCGCCAGCGCCACCTCGCGCTTCGCCTGCGAGGTGATCAGCACCCGGGACTCGCTGTTCACCAGGATGTAGCCGAGTTCCTCTGCCGTCAGGAACGAGTTCACGCAGGTGTAGTAGTGTCCGGCCCGCTCGCCCGCCGCACAGGCTTCGACGTAACGGGCGTTGTTCTCCATGAAGATCGAGTAGTGGGCGAGCCGCCCGAGACCCCGGGCGCGGAGCAGATGCGCGAGCCGGTTGCTGCGCGCCTCGAGTTCGCCGTAGGTGACCGTCTCCCCCGTCGCCGCCATGACCACGGCCGCCCGCTGCGGATACCTGCTTGCCCCTGCCGCTGGGTACATCTCGTCGCCTCCCGACTGTTCTTTGGCCGGGAGGCTAACCGAGGGGGGACGGGATGGCTACGGCCTCGGCAGGGGCGTCAGCGTGACCTTGCCGAGCGTCGCGGCGGCGGCCAGCGCCCGCTCCTCGCCCATGCAGGCGGCGATCAGGACGAGGCCGTCGGCGATGGCGAGCACGGCCGCCGCCTGGGCCCGTCTGTCCGCGTCGTCGGGACAATCGAGCCTGGCCTCGACCCAGCCGGCGAAACCCTCGGCGATGGCGACGGCGACGGCGGCATAGGGCGGTTCCCGGCGGCTTGCGGCGGCGATGATCTGGATCCAGAGCGACATGAACGGCCTGACCGACGGTTCCAGGGCCAGGGCCGCCGCCTTCGCGATCAGCGCCGCCGAGGGCAGCTTGGGCTCTTCCGGAATGGCGGCGGCGAGTGTCTCGGCGAGCTCGGCCGCGACGGCCTGGAGCGCCGCCGCGACGGCGTCCGCCTTGTCGGTGAAATAGTAGAGCAGCATGCGGTCGCTGATGCCGGCCGCCTCCGCCAGCTGGCGCAGGCTCGTTTCGGCGAGGCCGGTGCGCAGCAGATGCGCCGCCAGCCGCTTGACCGCGCTATCGCGTTGAATCTCTCGTCGCGCCATTCATTTCTCATTGTAGCGACTGCTACAGAACGCTAGAAATGTAGCGAATGCTACAAGACTGGCGGTGCACGATGTCTCTGTACTCCATAATGCCCTGGTTCGCTGCGGCGGCCTTCGGCATCGCGACCCTGGTGATCCTCTCCCGGGGCGGCGAGCGGCCGCGACCCAACGGCTGGATGCTGCCGGCGCTGCTTTCCGTGCTGTTCGCCGCATGGTCGGGCCATGCCGTGGTGAGCGAGGGACCGCTCGGCTTCTGGGACGATCACACCCGCAGCGCCTGGGGCAACCAGATCTGGTTCGACCTGCTGATGGCGATGGGGACGGCCTGGCTGCTCATCGTTCCCGAAGCGCGCCGGCGCGGCATGCGGCTTCTGCCTTGGCTCGCCTTCGTCGCCGCGACAGGGAGTATCGGCATGATGGCAATGCTCTCCCGCCTCCTGTACCTGCGCGCCCGCGACGGGACCGCCTGAGCCGGCCGCCCCGCGAAGCGTGGTCGAGGCGACGGGTGGTCCGGCCGTGGCGTTCTCGTGGTGGCGCCATGGTGTGCCGCGCGCGCGAGGCGGAAGCGCGCTTCCGCTCACGCTCGCCCCGATCTCCTGGCTAATATTTGTGTTTAGTGCTATAATCTCCCCTGAGTCCGGCGCCCACGGGGCCGGCGTCCCCGTTCCTGGACATCGTGAAGCCGTCGTATCGGACAGGGGCCGCACCCGGCCGGAACGCGCGTTCCGCCTGGCGTGGAACATGTGTTCCGCCAGCAGTGCTGACCTTGTGCGGCAAACTACTGTCACGTCAGGAGAATTTCGGCAAAGTCGCGGAGCCGGAATCCGGGGTTTGCCGCCGCGACCTTGCCCGGGCTTGCAGTCCGCCCGCCGATCCGGCCTGATCGCCCCGGCAACGGGAGGAAGAAGCATGAGTGTCGTCAGCGTGCGCGAGGACGGTCCGGTCAGCATCATCGCGATCAACCGGCCGGAGAAGGGCAACGCCATCAGCGCCGCGGTGGCGCTGGAACTGCAGGCGGCCTTCGCCGCCTTCGACGCCTCCGAACAGAGGGTCGCCGTGCTCACCGCCACCGGTGACAAGGCGTTTTCCGTCGGCGCCGATGTGAACGACCTGCCGGAACTCTGGCGCTGCATCCCCACCCTCGGCATCACCACCATGAAGCCGATCATCGCCGCCACGTCCGGCTGGGTGGTGGGCGGCGCGCTGGTGGCGACCATGATGGCCGATCTGTGGATCGCGTCCGACACCACCAAGGTCTCCTATCCGGAAGCCAAGCTCGGCTTCACGGGCGGCATCATCGCCGGCCTCGCCGCCCGGATTCCCCACAAGGTGGCGATGGAAATCATCATGATGTGCCGCACCATGGAGGCGGAGCGCGCCTACCAGGTGGGCCTGATCAACAAGCTGGTGCCGGCCGGCCGGCACATCGACGAGGCAGTCGCCTGGGGCAAGGAACTGGCCGGCTTCTCCCCGGTGGTGCTGAAGACGATCAAGCGCTTCGTCGTCGATACGGTGCTGAACAAGGGGCCGTCGGAACTGATGGCGATTGCCAACCGCGACCTCTTCGCCGTCCGCGACAGCGAAGACCGGCAGGAGGGCATGCGCGCCTTCGCCGAAAAACGGCCACCCAACTTCACCGGCCGTTGATGAGGCTCAGGCAGGATCAGTCCGAGGGCTTTCCGGCCTGCCGCTTCCCGAGTGCCTCGCTCGCCATGGCGACGAGTTTCCAGGACTCGTCCAGATAGGAGCGGCCGAGCCCCATGAGCCACTGCTGCTGCACGCCCATGGCCTCGAGCGGATTCCTGCACTGGGCGAGGCTGCCGAGGAGCTGGGCGTTGCCCTGCATGCGGGCCTCGGCGAAGCGGGCCAGTTCCTCACGGACCGCCTCGCCATGCCTGGCATAGGTTTCCTGCATCCGGGCGAAGGTTTTCGCCATGTCGCCGCTCATCGGCGCGAAGGCGGCGAGCGGTCGGTCCGGCGCCTTGGCTTGGGGCTTCTTCACGGGCATCTCGGGCGCTCCTCCTCATTCGATGCAACGCATCGATCCAGGGAAACCAGTTCGTGACGCGACGACCGGAACGGGGATTTCTTGGAGTTGCAGCCAGTATAGCGGAAAAACCGCAGCCTGTCGGCGGCGAAAAGCTCAGCCGCCGCCCAGCAGGGCCCGCAGGTCCGTCTTCAGAACCTTGCCGTAGTTGTTCTTCGGCAGCGCGTCGATGAAGCGATAGTCCTTCGGCCGCTTGAAGCGGGCGATGTTCTCGAGGCACAGCCGGTCGAGATCGCCGGCCGTGAGGCGCGCGCCCGGCGCGGCGACGACGAAGGCGACCACTTCCTCACCCCAGTCGGCATGCGGGCGGCCGACGACCGAGACCTCGGCGACGCGCTCGTCGCGCAGCAGCACTTCCTCGATCTCGCGCGGATAGATGTTGGTGCCGCCGGAAATGATCATGTCCTTGGACCGGTCCTTCAGCGTGAGAAAGCCGTCCTGGTCGAAGCTGCCCATGTCGCCGGTATGCAGCCAGCCGCCCCGGAGCGTGTCGGCGCTCGCCTTCTCGTTCTGCCAGTAGCCCTGCATGACCACCGGTCCGCGGGCCAGGATCTCGCCGATCTCGCCCGCCGGCAGGGGGCGGTCCTCGGCATCGGCCACCATCACCTCGACATCGCTCCGGGCGATTCCGGCGGAGCCCAGGCGGTCGCGATAGCGAGGGTGCCCGTCGTCGACATGCATCCACTTCGGCAGGCCTGTGATGGTCATCGGCGCCTCGCCCTGGCCGTAGATCTGGACGAGCTTGGGGCCGAGCACCTCGATCGCCTGCAGGAGGTCGGCGACATACATCGGCCCGCCCCCGTAGACGATGGTCTTCAGATTGCGCGTATCGGCGTCGCCGATCTCGGGGGCGTGCACCAGGCGGTAGACCATGGTGGGCGCGAAGAAGAAGGAGGCGCCCTTCCAGTGCCGGATGAGGGCGAGCGATTCCGCCGGATCGAAGCCGCCCGATTCAGGGATCACCTGGTTCGCCGCCTTGGTGACATGGGGCAGCGCGTAGAGGCCCGAGCCGTGGCTCATCGGCGCCGCGTGGATCATGCAGTCGTCGGGATGCACCTGATCGACATCGGCGAAATAGTTCATCGTCTGGGCCAGGAGGTTGCGATGCGACAGCATCGCGCCCTTCGGCCGGCCGGTGGTGCCGGAGGTGTAGAACAGCCAGGCGAGGTCGTCGAGGGCGCGGGGGACGATCGCCGTCTCGTCGGCCCTGAGCACCTTCGCATGGTCGGCGGAACCGGGCACGAGGATGCGCGTGCCGGGGACATCCAGGCCCTGGGCGATGTCGGGACTGGCGATGCAGAGCCCGGCACCGGCATTGCCGATGATCCAGGCGATCTCCTTGGGGTGCAGCTTGGCGTTGATCGGTACCGCGATCAGCCCGGCATGCCAGATTCCATAGAGGGTTTCGAGATAGGCGACGTCGTTCCACAGCGCGATGGCGACACGCTCGCCGGGCTTCAGGCCGAAGGCTTTCGTAAGCCCGGCGGCGACCCGTGCCGCGCGAAGGGCGAGCGTGCGGTAGTCGTGCACGACCCTGGTGCCGAGCGACACCGCCGGGCGGTTCGGAAAGCTGCGCCCCGCGCGGATCAGGTGCTCGGCGAGATTCATTGTTTCCTCCTTTCAAGCTCCCTCCCTCGGCGTCAGCCGGGGGAGGGTTGGGGTGGGGGCGGTGACGCATAGGCAACGGCGCCTATCGCGTCACCACCCCCACCTAGCCTCCCCCAGCAAAGCTGAGGGAGGAACAGGTCAGAATATCGCCTTCACCACGCCGCCTTCGACGCGGAGTGCCGCGCCATGCGTGCCGGAGGCCGCCGGGCTGCAGACATAGGCCACCATGTTCGCCACTTCCTCGGCCGAGGTGAAGCGGCGGATCAGCGAGGTGGGCCGGCGCTGTTCGAAGAACTCGCGTTCGAAATCGGCCTCCGACTTGCCGGCGGCGCGGGCGGCGGCGAGGCGCTTCTCCATGGTCTCGCCGCGGGTCGGGCCCGGCATGACGGTGTTGCAGGTGACGCCGGTGCCGACCAGCGTCTCGGCCACGCCACGGGCGATGGCCACCTGCGCCGTCTTGGTCATGCCGTAATGGACCATGTCGTGCGGGATATGGGTGGCGGATTCGCTCGAGATGAAGACGATGCGGCCCCAGTTCTTCTCCCGCATGCCGGCGAGGTAGTGGCGCGTCATCCGCACGCCCGACATGACGTTGACGTCGAAATAGCGCTGCCACTCGGCGTCCGGGATCTCCTCGAACACGGCGCGATCGAAGATGCCGAGGTTGTTGACCAGGATGTCGGCCTTCGGCAGCGCGGCGAAGATCGTCTTCGCCCCTTCCGGGGTCGAGGCATCGGCGGCGATGCCCTTCGCCTTCGGCACCTTGGCGATGGCGGCGTCGACCCGGGCCTGCGTGCGACCGTTCAGCCAGACGGTGGCGCCCATCGACGCCAGCTCCTTGACGATGGCGATGCCGATGCCGGCGGTGGACCCGGTCACGAGGGCGGTCTTGCCGGTCAGGTCGAGATTCATGTCGCTCCCCGGAAATGATCGGCGGGGAGTGTCGGCGTTGGACAGCCGGTTATCAAGCCTTCAGGCCGAGCCTTTCGCGGGCGTATTTCGGCGCCACGGCACCGCACCAGTCGCGGTTGGCGATGTACCAGGCGACGGTGTCTTCCAGCCCCTGCTCGAAGGGGATGGAGGAACGCCAGCCGAGCTCGCTCTCGATCCTGCCCGGGTCGATGGCATAGCGCGCGTCATGGCCGGGCCGGTCGGTGACGAAGGTGATCAGCCGGTCGTGCGGCGCGCCCGCCGGATGCAGCCGGTCGAGGATGGCACAGAGCTTCCGCACCAGGTCGATGTTGCGCCGTTCGTTGCGCGAGCCGACGAGATAGGTCTCTCCGGGGCGGCCCCTGGCGGCGACGGCGCGGAGCGCGGAGACATGGTCGTCGACATGCAGCCAGTCGCGCACCTGCAGTCCCTGTCCGTAAACCGGCAGCGGCTTGCCTTCGAGCGCGTTCAGCACGACCAGCGGGATCAGCTTTTCCGGAAACTGGTAGGGGCCGTAGTTGTTGGAGCAGTTGGTGACCAGTACCGGCAGGCCGTAGGTGCGGCCCCAGGCGCGGACCAGGTGATCGGCCGAGGCCTTGCTGGCGGCATAGGGGGAGTTCGGCTTGTAGGGGCTCGCCTCGCTGAACAGGCCGGCCTCGCCGAGTTCGCCATAGACCTCGTCGGTGGAGACGTGCAGGAAGCGGAAGGCGGCGGCCTCCGCCGCCGGGAGACTCTTCCAATGTCGTGTCGCGGCTTCCAGCATCACCGCGGTGCCGGTGACGTTGGTTCGGATGAAGGGCATCGGCCCGTCGATCGAGCGGTCGACATGGCTCTCGGCCGCCAGGTGCATGACGAGGCGGGGCTTCGTCTCGGCGAAGGCCGCCTGCATGGCGGCGGCATCGGCGATATCGGCCTGCAGGAAACGGTGCTTGTTGGAGCCGTCGGCGGGGCCGAGATTGAGACGGTTGCCGGCGTAGGTGAGGGCGTCGACGTTGCAGACGCTTTCTCCTTCGGCCAGCAGCTTCCGCACCAGCGCCGAGCCGATGAAGCCGGCGCCGCCGGTGACGAGGGTGCTCACGACGCGAGGCTCCAGTCGTAGGCCGGCAGGTCTGCGAGCTTCGGATGCAGCCGGTCTCGGTCCGAGAGCGTCAGCCTGTCCTCGTCATAAGGCCAGGCGATGCCGAGAGCGGGATCGTTCCAGAGCAGGCCGCGGTCGGCGGCCGGATCGTAGTAGCGGTTGACCTTGTAGAACACGAGGCTGTCGTCCTCGATCGTGCAGTAGCCATGGGCGAAGCCCTCGGGCACCAGCAGCTGCTCGCCACCCTCGGCCGTCAGGGTCACGGCATCGTGGCGGCCGAAAGTGGCCGAAGCTGGGCGCAGATCGACAATCACGTCGAGCACGGCGCCTCGGATGACCTGGATCAGCTTCGCCTGGGCGGAGGGCGGGGCCTGGAAATGCAGGCCGCGGAGCGTGCCCGCCCGGGCGGAGAAGGCGAAGTTGTCCTGGACGAATTCGGTGGTGACGCCGATGCCGGCGAGCGTGCGGGCGTTCCAGCTCTCCGAGAACCATCCGCGGCGGTCGCCGAAGCGCCTCGGGCGGAGAAGGAGGGGGCCGGGAAGGCCGGTTTCGGAGACCTGCATACCCCGGTCCTATAGCATGGCCGGTGAAGGAAGAATTGCCGCCCGTCGCCGAACTCGCGGCGGCGGGCGGCCTCCCGGTCAGGCGACCATCTTCGCCAGACGGCCGCGGATGATCTCCTCCGCTTCCGCCACGATGCGGGCGACCAGTTCCTTGCAGGTGGGCACGTCGTTGATCAGGCCGACGACCATGCCGGCCGACCAGATGCCGAGATCGATGTCGCCTTCCTCATAGACCTTGCGCCCGCGTTCGCCGGAAACGAGATGGGCGAGATCCTCGATCTTCGTGTTCATCCCCTTCTCGCGCTCGATGCGCACCACTTCCTCGGCCACCTTGTTCTTGAACACGCGGGACGTGTTGCGAAGCGTCCGGAAGATGAGCGCGGTATCCCGCTCGCCGGCTTCCGCGATCTTGTTCTTCACGTTGTCGTGGATCGGCGCTTCCTTGGTCGCCATGAAGCGCGTGCCCATGTTGATCCCTTCGGCGCCCATGGCCAGCGCCATGGCGAGGCCACGACCGTCGGCGAACCCTCCGGAGGCGATGACCGGGATCTTCACCTTGTCCACGCAGGCCGGAATCAGCACCTGGTTGGTGACGTCGTCCTCCCCCGGATGGCCGGCGCATTCGTAGCCGTCGATGGAGATGACCGAGGCGCCGTGCCGCTCAGCGGTCAGTGCGTGGCGGACGGAGGTGCACTTGTGCAGCACCTTGATCCCGGCCTCGCGGAACATCGGAATGAATTTCGCCGGGTTGCTCCCCGCGGTCTCCACGATCTTGACGCCCGAGGCGATGATGGCCTTGGCGTACTCGTCGTGCGGAATGGGGCGAAGGGTCGGCAGGATGGTCAGGTTCACGCCGAACGGCTTGTCGGTCATCGTCCGGCAGCGTTCGATCTCCTTGGCCAGCGCGTCCGGTGTCGGCTGGGTCAGGCCGGTGATGATGCCGAGGCCGCCCGCATTCGAGACGGCGGAGGCGAGTTCCGCCCGGCCTACCCATTGCATGCCGCCCTGGACCACGGGATGCTGGATTCCGAGCAGTTCGGTGAAGCGAGTCTTGAGCACATTTCCTCCAAAGCGTCTGTTCTGGTTTTCCCGCCGCGCATGGCGCCCGGGAACCGCGTGCCTGTCAAGCCTCGGCCGCCCGACCCTTGGGGGGAGGGGCCGGGCATGACCGACCCGGCGGCTTTCGAGGCGGCGGTGGCGGCGCGGGCGACACGCTACGATACGCCCTGCGGCGACGGGACGATGGTCTGGCGGCGCTGGGGCACAGGCGGGCGCAAGGCCGTCGTCTTCCTGCACGGCGGTTACGGTTCCTGGGCGCATTGGATCCGCAATGTCGAGGTTCTGGCCGAGCGCTACGACGTCTGGGCCTGCGACCTGCCGGGCCTTGGCGATTCGGGCACCCTGCCGAAGCCCCATTCGGTCGAGGGCCTGGCGGCGCCGATCACCGATGCCATCCGCGGGCTCGACGATCTGCCAAAGCCGATCCATGCGATCGCGTTTTCCTTCGGCGCGATGCTGACCTCCCATGTGGCCCTGACGCATCCGCACCTCTTCGCCTCGCTCGCCATCGTCGGCACCGCGGGCCTGGCCTTGCCGCGGGGCAAAGCCACCGAACTGGAGCGCGCCGCGCCCGGGATGAGCGAGGAGGAGTATCTCGCCCTGCAGAAGCGCAATCTCGGCGTCCTGATGTTCGAGCACAGGGACCGGATCGACGACCTCGCGGTCTATCTCCAGGCGAAGAACGTTCGCCGCGCCAGGGTGTTCAGTCCCGTCCTTTCGCGCGGCGATTCGCTGGCCCGCGCCCTGCCCGACATCAAGGTGCCGTTGACGGCGGCCTGGGGCGAGTACGACGCGACGCTCTATCCGCGCATGGACAACGCCTTCGAACTGTTCAGGCGCCTGCGGCCGCAGACGGAGATAAAGCTGTTTCCCGACGCTGGACATTGGGTGCAGTACGAAGACGCGCCGGCCTTCAACGCCTGGGTGGCGGAGCGGATGGGTCCGGCCTGATTGCCCGGCGCCGGGCAAAGCCGACGGCGCCGGGCGGCAGTGCGATAACCTGGCCACCGGCCGTCGGGGGGCTTGCATGCTGTTCATGGTGATCGAGAATTTCCGCAATCAGGACGCGAAGGCGGTCTATCGACGCTTTCGCGATCTGGGCCGGCAGATGCCGGAGGGTCTGACCTTTGTCGACAGCTGGGTATCGGCCGATCTCGGCCGCTGCTTCCAGCTGATGGAGAGCCCCGACGTCACGCTGCTGCAGCAGTGGATCGCCGCCTGGTCGGATCTGGCCGCCTTCGAGGTGATTCCGGTGGTCCAGGGCAGGCAGACGGCGGCGGCGCTCGCGCCACAACTCTGAACCCCGGACGGCAGGGCTTGACCGGCCCGCACCGTGATCTATCATATGAACGCATGTTCATATGTAAATGTTATGTCATCCGCCGCCGACATCGCCGATGACCGAGCGGCCACCCTGGCCGACCTGTTTCGTCTCCTGGGCGACACCAGCAGGCTGCGCATCGCGCTCGCCTGCTTCGGCGGGCCCGTCGCGGTTGCGGCAATCGCAGACCGGCTGGGGTTGAGCGCGTCGCTCGTGAGCCACCACCTCCGCCTGTTGCGCGCCGCCCGTCTGGTCCGTCCGGAAAGACGGGGCAAGCAGGTGTTCTACGTGCTGGCCGACGAGCATGTGCGGCGCATGCTGAGCGACATGATCGAGCACGCCGGCGAGCCGGCGGAGGAGGACTGATGTCTGCCTGTTGCGAGCATCACAGCCATGGTCCGGCCCGGCATGATCACGACGCGCCGGGGCATGACCACGCGCATGGACTGGCGGACGACCCGCGCTATCGCTGGATCCTGTGGATCGCGCTCGGCGCCAATGCCGCCATGTTCATTGCGGAGATGGCGGCAGGCCTCGCCGCCGGCTCGGTCTCGCTGCAGGCGGACGCGCTCGACTTCCTGGGCGATGCGGCGAACTATGCCGTCAGCCTTTTCGTCCTTGGGCTGGCCCTGCGCTGGCGCGCCCGCGCATCGCTGCTGAAGGCGCTTTCGATGGGCCTTTTCGCCATCTGGGTCCTGGGCCGGACGGGGATCAACCTGCTGCACGGCACGCTGCCGGAAGCCACGACCATGGGCGTGGTCGGGCTGCTCGCCCTGTTCACGAACCTCGCCGTCGCGGGACTGCTGTTCCGCTACCGGCGGGGGGACAGCAACATGCGCTCCGTCTGGCTCTGCACCCGCAACGACGCCCTCGGCAATGTCGCGGTCCTCGCCGCGGCCGGCGGCGTCCTCGGGCTTTCGGCCGGATGGCCGGACCTGCTCGTGGCGGTCGGCATGGCGCTCCTCGCCGCCAGCGCCGCGGTACAGGTGGGCCGGCACGCCGTCAGCGAATTGCGCGCGCCGGCGTGACGTGTCCGTAACGGGCCGGCGGCTAGGCTACCCCGCATGATCCGGCGTCCTATCGTCTTCCGTCTCGCCCTGACGCTGACGCTCCTGCTCGCGGCGGCATCGGCCTATCGCCTCTGGCAGGCGGAAGACCCTCGGCTCGACGTGATCATCCTGACGGTGGAGAGCGCCCGGCTCGATGCGCTGGGCCCAGAAACGACGCCGAACCTTTGGCGGCTGGCCGAACGGGGCGCGCGGTTCACGAACCATCGCGGCAGTTCCGCCTGGACCGCGGCCGGAGCCGTATCGATCCTGACCGGGCTCTCGGCCTTCGAGCATGGGATCCATACGCGCGACGAAGCGGTGCCGGACCACTGGCCGCTGCCGCTGAAGGACCTCGCGGCACGCGGCTGGTCCGTCGCCGGGCTGCAGTCCTTCATGCAGATCCCGAATTTCGCCCATCTCGGCATGACGGTGGACGCGGGCGTCGAACCGAAGGACTGGATCGCGGCGCGGCTGAAGGCGAGGCAGCCCTACGTCCTCTGGTATCACTACCTGCCGACGCACCTGCCCTATGATCCCGCGCCCGCCTTCATGCCGGACTGGCGCGCCCTTCTGCCGCCCGGCGATACGGCCGCGGTGGCGCGGCTGGAGCAGGTGCGGACCCAGCCGGTCATTCCCGCCGGCTCCGTCGCCTTCGAGGCCACCGACCGGCCGGCGATCCGGTCTCTGTATCTGGCCGGGTTTCGCCAGTTCGACGCGTGGTTCGCCGACCTCTGGCGCTTCCTCGAATCGGCCGGACGGCTCGATCGGACGATCATCGTGCTGACGGCCGATCACGGCGAGGAACATCTGGAGCGCGGCCATGTCGGGCACGCCTCGACCACGCGGGAGGGGCATCTGCACGAGGAGCTGGTTCGGCTGCCGCTCGTCATCTGGGCTCCGCCGGGCAAGGGTTTCGAGGGCCGCGTCGTCAATGCCCCGACGACGCATGCCGACGTCATGCCGTCGGTGATGGGGGCCCTGGGCCTGCGTCCGGCACGCGACCTGTCCGGACGCGACCTGTCCGGACGCGACCTCGCCGGGCCGCTGCCCATGGACCGGGCCTGGAACGGTGTCACCAGCAGAGCGGGGTTCGCCGAACCCGACCCCACCAACATACATCGCTTCGTCTTCGCACGGGTCGAGGGCAGGTGGAAGCTGCATCTGGTGCGGGATGGGGGCGTCACCGTCGAGCGCGGACTGTACGACCTGGAGACGGATCCAGGTGAAAGTGTGGACCGGCGTCAGGATCACCCCGAGATCGCGGCGCGGCTCGAAGCGGCGCTGATCCCCTTGATCGCCGGCATGCGGCACCACCGGCCGGGCGGCGCGGCGACGGCGGTCGCCGGGGCGGCGCCGGTCTGGGAACGGCCGGCGGCCGGCGGAACCTTCACCTATGACGATCTGGGAGGCCGGTTCAGGCTGGAATGGCGGGGAGAGGCGGCTGGCACCTATCGCCTGCAGTATCAGGCGGGAGAGGGCCTGCTCGCGGTTGCGGGCGAGATGGAGGTGATCGGTACCGCCAAGGATTTCGGCACCATCGACCGCGCCTACTGGAACACCTGGCTGGTGCCCTATGGCATCTTCAGACTTCGTGTCGGCGTTGCCGGCCGCGACGACCTGTGGTCCGACTGGATCACGCTGCGCGCGGTCAAGTAGTCAGTCGCCCAGCGCCACGCCCTCGCGCCTGGGATCGGCCCCGCCACGAATGCGCCCGGGTTCGCGCAGGATGGCGTGAATGCCGCTCGGGAACTCCATCAGCTCGACCCTGTGGCCGAGCGCCTCCAGCGCCGGCTTCACCTTCTCGAGTTCGCTACCCGCCTCGATGTCGGTCGGGCCGTTGCGGTTTCCCCGATTGGGCAGCTGGATCGCCGCCTGCGGATCGAGTTTCCAGTCGAGCACAGCCACGATCGTCTTCAGCACATCGTTGATGATGCGAGCGCCGCCGGCCGAGCCGACGACCAGCCTGACCTGCCCGTTCGGGGCGAACACGATGGTCGGGGCCATCGAACTGCGGGGTCGCTTTCCCGGGCCGGGCGCGTTGGCGGCCGGTTCGCCCGCGACGGCGGGAAGGCTCGCGAAGTCGGTGAGTTCGTTGTTGAGAAGAAATCCGGACGCCATCAGCTGGCTGCCGAAGGCCTGCTCGATCGACAGCGTCATCGACACGGCCTGACCGCTTTCGTCCACCACGGAGATATGCGTGGTGCCGGTATTGCGGGCGGTCGGGTCGGCAGGCGCGAGGCGGCCCTCGCGTAGGGACGGCTCGCCGGGTTCCGCGACGCCCATCGACGCGTCGAGACGGATCAGTTCGGCGCGACGGTTGAGGTAGCTCGCCTCCAGCAGGCCGCGCACCGGCACCGACACCTTGTCGGGATCGGCGAGGTAGCGTGCCCGGTCAGCGAAGGCGAGGCGCGCGGCCTCGGCGAGGAGATGGACGGCCTCGACGCTGTTGGGGGCGATCTTGGCCAGGTCCTGCGCTTCCAGCATGCCCAGCATCTGCAGGATGGCGATGCCGCCCGAGGATGGGGGCCCCATGCCGCAGACGCGGTACTGCCGGTAGGGACCGCAGAGCGCGTTGCGCTCGACCACGCGATAGCCCGCCAGGTCATCCAGGGTCATGTCGCCCGGATCGGCGGCCTTCCCGACCGCGGCAACGATCTCGCGCGCGATGGCGCCGCTGTAGAACGGGGTGCGCCGCTCGCCGGCGAAGATGCGAAGCGTGCGCGCCAGGGCCGGCTGCACCACCTTCTCCCCGATCGCCTTCGGGGTGCCGTCTGGCCGGTAGAAGGCGGCCCGCAGGTCCGGCGAAGGATTGGCTTCCTTGGCGAGCAGGGCATGCAGCCGGGGGGAGACGGCAAACCCCTGTTCGGCCAGGCGGATCGCCGGATCCACCAGCGTGCTCCAAGGCCGGCGGCCGAAACGTGCATTGGCTTCGGTCAGCAAGGCGGGGACGCCCGGGACGCCAACCGACCTGCCGCTGCGGACGGCGGCGCGGAAGGGCAGAGGCTTGCCCTGCGCATCGAGGAAACGGTCGGGTTTGGTCGCCGCCGGCGCGGTTTCCCGTCCGTCCAGCGTGGTGATGCGCTGGCGGCTGGGGTCATAGGCGACGAGAAAGCCGCCGCCGCCGAGGCCGGAAGCCTGCGGCTCGACCACGGCCAGGACCAGAGCGGCGGCCACGGCGGCGTCCACCGCGCTGCCGCCCGCCCGCAGCACCGCGCGGCCCGCCTCGGCGGCGAGGGGATTGGCCGCGGAAATCATCCAGCGGGATGCGGCGGCGGCCGGCCGGTCGGCCGCCCGCCCCGTATAGGCCTCCTGTGCCGCAGCCGGAAAGCCCAGCAGAATCAGTAAGATGCAGAGAGTTCTCAGCGCGGCCATCGCATCGCGCCGATATCCCAGAACAGGCCCGTCATCATGCCCAGCCCCTCGCGAAGGACCGGGAGCAGCGCGTGCTCATCAGGCGCGTGCTGGGAGCAGGAAGCATAGGAATGCGGCACCCAAACCGTTGGCAGGCCTAGGATTTCGGCGAAGACGTCGTTGGGGAGCGTACCGCCCAGATTGGGCAGGATGGCGGGCTTCTTGGACGTCGTCCGGGCGATGGACTCGGCCGCGAAGCGGACCCAGGGGTGGTCCGGATCGAGCCGCGTCGCCCGGGACACTTCACCGCGCGATGCCTGGACCTTCACCATGACCAGGCCGCGGGCGTCGAGGTGCCGGCGCAGTGCCGGGATGAAGGTCGCGGCATCCGATCCGGCGACGAAGCGGATCTGGCAATGGGCGGAGGCACGCGGCGGAATGGCGTTCACCGGCCGCTCCGGGTTGCCGGTCTTGAAGGCCAGGACCTCAAAGCTGTTCCAGCCATACACCCGCTCGGAAGGGGTGAGGCCGGGCTCGCCCCAGTCCGGGTCGATCCGGGGACCGTCCTCGCCGCCGTCGACCACGATGTCGGCGAGCGCGGCGCGCACGGAATTGGAGAGCGGTGCCGGGCGCCACTCCGGAACCAGGATCTCCCCCTTCGGTCCGGTGATCGAGGCGATGGCATGGGCCAGGATCACGCCGGGATTGGCGAGCAGTCCGCCCCAGTTGCCGGAATGGTGTCCGCCTTCGCGCAGGTCGACCGTCATGTCGAAGTTGAAGGCCCCGCGCGAGCCCAGGAACAGGGTCGGCCGATCCGGGGAGACGCGCGGCCCGTCGGAGGCGATCAGCACATCGGCGGCCAGCGCCGCCTTCTCCGCCCTGCAGATGTCGCCGAGGCCGGGCGAACCGGTCTCCTCCCCCGTCTCGATCAGGAACTTCAGGTTGAAGCCGAGCCTGCCCCGCTCGGCCAGCACCGTCTCCACGGCGGCGATGTTGACCGAATGCTGGCCCTTGTTGTCGGCGGTGCCGCGTCCATAGAGGCGCTCGCCATCGGCGGTCACCCTCCAGGGCGAGAGCCCAGCGCGCCACTCGCCCTCCTGTCCGCGGATGACGTCGCCATGACCGTAGCTGAGCACGGTCGGGCGCGCGGCGTCCTCGATCCGCTCGGCGATGAGGAAGGGACCGAAGCCCGGCTTCGGGTTGGGCAGGATACGGACGCGGAAGCCGAGGCGTTCCAGCGTCCCCCGCATCTCCTCCTCGAGATACCGCCAGAGAACGGGACCGCTATCGGGGTTCTGGCTCTCGGTCGGAATGGCGACGCGGCGGGCGAGATCGGCGAGAAAACGGCCATCGTCGAGCCGGCCGAGCGCCGCGGCGACGGCGGCTTCGCGGGTTGCAGCATGGTTCATGCGCCATGCTTGGCCCCGCGCGGGGCCGCCGTCAACGTCAGATGCTCCGGCCGGCCTTTTCCCAGAACGGCGCGCGCAGCTCCCGCTTCAGGATTTTCCCGATCGACGAGCGGGGCAGTTCGTCGCGGAACTCCACTCCCGACAGGCGCTGCAGCTTGCCGAGCCGCCGGTTGGCCCAGGCCAGGATCGCCTCCGCGTCGTCGTTCGCCCCGGGTTTCCGCACCACCAGGGCGTAGGGACTCTCGCCCCATTCCTCCGAAGGCACCCCGATGACCGCGACGTCGCTCACGGACGGATGCTTCAGCAGCTCCAGTTCGAGGTCGTTGGCGTAGATGTTGAAGCCGCCCGAGATGATCATGTCCTTCTTGCGGTCGAGCAGCTCCAGGAAACCGTCCTCGTCGAAGCGGCCCATGTCGCCCTGGCGGAAGAAGGTGAGGCCGTCCTTGGTCACGTATTTGAACTCGGCCGTCTTGTCGGGCTTCTTGTAGTAGCCGGACATCATGAGCGGCCCCCGGCCGATGATCTCGCCGATCTCGCCCTGCGGCAGCTCGTTCCCCTGTTCGTCGACGATGCGCATGTCCGCATCGGGCGAGGGCTTTCCCACCGTGTGCAGCTTGTCCGGGAACAGGTGCGCCATCAGCGTGCAGGCCGCGCCCCCTTCGGTGAGGCCGTAGATTTCCATCAGGCCGCCCGGCCAGCGTTCGATCGCGGCCTTCTTGATATGCGCGCGAAGCGGCGCCGAGGTAGAAAGCTTGAGCTTGAAGGAGGACAGGTCGTACTTGTCGAAGTCGGGATGGTCGAGCAGGCGCTGGTACTGCACGGGCACCAGCATGGCGTGGGTGACGCGGTGCCTCTCGGCCGTCTTCAGAAACTCCACCACGTCGAACTTCCGCATGATGATCACCTGCGAACCCCAGTAGAAGGAGGGCAGAACGGCGGCCATCGTGGTGTTGGAGTAGAGCGGCGTGGAGGCGAGGGTGATACCGCCGGGCCCGAAGCCGAGTTCGGCCAGGATCGGTCCGCAGACGGTGCGGTGGCGCAGCGCCCGGTCGTGCAGGATGCCCTTCGGCACGCCGGTGGTGCCGGAGGAATAGATGATGTTGAAGTGCCAATCGGGCTCGATCCTGCGCCCGGTCGGCGTCGCCGGCGCCCTGTCGACCAGGTTCTCGTATCGGGTCCAGCCGGGACGGTCGAAATCGAAGGCGACGAAGCCGCCGGGCACGATCTTCGTCAGCCGGTCGCGGGCGGGGCCGGCCAGGGCGAAGAACTCCTCTTCCAGAAACAAGACCTTGCTGTCGGAATCGTCCAGCATCATCTCGATCGATTCGGCTGCCGCCATGCTCGAGAGCGGGACGGCGCAGGCGCCGGCACGCAGGGTTCCGTACAGTGCCTCGGCGTATCTCAGCGAGTTCCGGCCGACCATCGCGACCTTGTCCGAAGGCCCGATGCCGAGGCCGATCAGCGCATTCGCCACCTGGTTCAGGCGGGCGTCGAACTGCTTCCAGGTCAGCGTGGTCTCGCCATAGGTGATGCAGGGATCGTCCGGGCGCTCCCTGGCATGGCGCGCAATGGCATCGGCGATGTCCTCGAACGGCGGCGGCGGCGCAGTCTCGGTCATCGTTTCGCTCCCCTCGTTCTGTCGTTGGGCGGGATTGTGCCGTACCGGGCGGAGGGCGCAACCCGCCCCCCACGCCGGTCGCCGAGCCACAGGACGGCGGCAGCCATGAGCGCAAGAACCGGATCGGTGCTCTCCGCCACGCGGCCGGGCAGATACATCTGCCCTATCTCCATCCCCAGGACGGCGAGCGCCGTCAGCAGGCCGGCGATGCCGATGCCGAGGCCGGCGCGATGCAACAGCCAGATGAGACCGCCGTAGCAGAAGAGCTTCTGGCCGGCGGCCTGCACGGCGGCGAACATCGAGCCGCGGACGAAGCCTTCGAAGGGAAGCCATCCGAAGGGCTTCGCCACGGAAGCGAAGGCATAGGGTTCCAGCCCGACATGGACCACATAGGCCGCGAAGAGCGGCAGGAGAAGACGGTCGCGGACCGCCGTCGCCCCGCCGGCGAAGAGCACCCTGGCGAGCAGGATGCCGAGGATGGCGCCCAGCAGTTCGCCCGCCCGCAGCGTCTTGCCGATGACGACGAGTTCGGCCGCCTGCTGGGCGGCGAGCAGGACACCCCATAGCAGCAGCGGCCGGGCGGGCCGGAAGACGGCGAGCGACAGGCGCGCCACCATCATCCACACCACGATGTAGGAGAGCACCATCGCCGGGCCGATCTGGGGGGTGAGCAGCAGCGGCTTCAGCGCGGTTTTCCATTTCTGCCAGTCTATGGTTGGCACGAAGGGGGCGAGCTGCCAGACGAGGAAGCAGCCGAGAAGCAGGGCCGCCGCGACATCGGCGCGGTCGAGGCCGGAGCGGCCGCTGCCGGACAGCCGCCGGAACAGGGGCAATGCCAGCGCGCCGATGGCGGTCGAGATCGTGTTCAGGGCGACGTCCGACCAGGAGGAGGTGCGGCCCGGAATGCAGGACTGGGTCAACTCGATCGCGAAGGAGAGGATCGCGCCCGCCGCGACCGCGAGCATGAGCCGCGAAGCCATCGGGAGCCGACGGGCCCAGGCCATGAAGGCGAGGCCGAAAGGGAGGAACAGGACGAGGTTGCCGGCGAGATCACCGCGGGTGACCGGCCGGACCAGCGGCTTGAAGGCGGACAGCGCCGAACCGATCGTGCCGCCACACTGAAAAGTGAACGGGTAGAGCGTGCCGAAGGCGATCAGCCCCACGGCGGCAAGCAGCACGAAACCCATGGCGATACGACTCGGTGAAGGGAGTTTCGCCGAGGATAGCCGGCCGGGAGAAGCCTGTACGCCTTCAGTCCGACCCGTCGATACGGACCGGCAGACGGACCAGATCGCGGTCCCAGGTGGGCTTGCAGCCGGTGAGGTTCAGGCGCGTGACATAGAGATAGGCGTCGTCGCCCACCGTCTCGAAGTTGCGGTCCGCGCTGCGGGGATCGAGCAGGGACGGATAGTAGAATGCGGTCCGCGCGTCGCAGTCCGGATGGGTCAGGAGAGGCGCCGCCCAGAGCAGCCGCGGGGGCGCCCAGCGCAGCAGATCGCGAGAGGAGGTCCACCAGATTCCCGTCACCTTGCCCTCGGCCCCGCTGCGCCGTCCGGCGGTGACGGCGATCCAGGTTCCGCTCGACGCGTGCCGCACGAGCGCGTGTACGGTGGCGAAGAGGTTCTGCGGATCGACCGGCGCGCAGACATGGCCGGCGGGATCACCGGGAGGGCCGGCATAGGGATCGGCAAAGCGGGCGCCGAAGCCCTTGCCGTCGAAGGCGCGCCAGCGGGAGGGATCGTCGATGGCATCGGTGCGCAGGAGGCAGGGGCCGCGCTTCTGTGCATCGAGCGCCTCGGCCCAGACGAAGGCATGGAGAAGGCCGTCATGCGTCACGATGTTGGAGGGCTGGAAGATGCCCTGCCGGCGGCCCAGGGTTCCACGGTAGGGGTAAGGTGAGCCGGCGACGAAGCCGGTATCGCCGACCCGCGAGAAGCTGCGCCCGCCATCGGTCGAGACGACGGCCGTGATGCTGTTGGACCAGCAGGCCATGTAGCGGCCGGCGGGACAGAGGTCGGGGCGCTTGTGGCCGTGGAACTCGTTGTGCACCAGGCCATGCACGGTCCGGCCGTCACCGGTGTGAATGGCGGCGATCCAACCGCGATCGTCGTGACGTTCCGGCGCCTGCGACTGCGCGCCCCGAAACAGGACGGCGCAGTCGGGCCTGACGCCGTCCAGGTCGGGTCCGGACAGGCGGCGATTGGTCGAATGGCTGGCGAGCAGATGAACCCGCCCCTCGGAATCGCGCCAGGCGCGGGCAGGCACATCGGGGACATCGGTCCGGTCGCAGGCGTCGCGGCCGTAGAGCGTCACGATCTCGGGCGATGCGCCGGGCACGACCTGCGGCTGCGGCGCGGCTGCGGCCGCGCCGGCAACGATGAGGAAGAGGAGGGCGGCCGGGGCCGCCCTCACGCCGCCATCATGTTGTTCGCCATGCCGTTGCGATCGAGGAAGTCGCGCATGCGGCGGTAGTTGTGGATGAAGTTCCGGTTGAAGCCGTCGAACATGTCCGGCCGGTAGAGATCGCGGAGCGGCGTGGTCTCGATCTCGTCGATGCTGAGCGTCGGGATGTCGAAACTGTCCGCCAGTTCGCGCGAGCGCGTGTCGTAGTCGACGCAGATCGACGGGACCTTGTTCGCCATGGCCGGGAGATTCCCGTGCACGCGGAAGCCGATGGCGAGATCCTTGTCGCGGATCATGCGGTCGTACTGTGCGACCTCCTCGTTGTAGAAGAGGCGGTTCTCGTAGATGCCGACGAGCGGATCCTCCGGGCCGTCGAACCAGCCGGAAGCCAGCAGATCCTCGCGTGCCTTGGGCAGCGTCTCCTCGTCGCGATAGTAGAACGACTTTTCCTCCGCCTCGCCATGGCAGGTGACGGTGAGATCGAAATCGTCGTTCAGCGACCGCATCATCTTCTTCTGGATGTCCAGATAGCGGGCGATGTCGTTGGCATAGGCGGTGGACACCTCGCGGCGCAGGTTGAAGGCGACCTTTCGCATCTCGTCCCAGCGTTTCGGTGCGACCTGCAGATAGGGATCGTTGCCGCGGAACAGGCTCGGGCAGCCGATGATCTCGACGTTCCTGATCCCGTGGTCGTTGAAGACCTCGGCGGTATAGGTGCCGCGCACGCCGATGCTGGCGCACTGGTTGGCGAAGGCCTTCCACAGGCGCAAGGCGCCGTCCGACAGCTCGATCTTCGACTTCTGGGGCGCCTGGGCGCCCACCGAGAAGGGGATGGCCGGGATCTTCAGCTTGCCCAGGAGGTCGGCGAAGCCGTCGCCCCAGTCGACCGAGTTGTGCACGAAATTGGAGCCGCGCAGGAAGCAGTAGTCGAATTCCGCGTTCAGCATGTCGACCTCGCGGTCGGTCCAATTGCGGAAATCGGTGATGTGCAGTTCGGCAAAGGACAGCAGCTTCAGCGAACTGTCATAGACCATCCAGTCGCCCGTATTGGAGTAGCGCTTGATGTGATCCTTCACGTCGCGCTGGTAGGCCAGGACGTCGTCGTGGCGGGTGACGCGGCCGGCCGGACTGAAGCAGACGATGCGCTTGGCCGGGCGGTTGGCGGTGAGGATGCGCGGGCTGTTCGCCAGGAGATCGCCCGTGGCGGCGAAGGATACCGAGACCTCGGTGCGCTTGCGGCCGCTGCGCAGCGCCGGCGGCAGCATGAAGGCGAAGCCATTGGCCCGGCGGTCGCCATGCAGCTTGCGCAGGGAGGCGGGGATGCGGGCCGCGAGCTCGCCGTCGAGACGGATGTCGACCAGGACGGGCGCGTCCGGCGCGGCGCTGTCCTCCGCCCAGCCGGTGATCATCTCGGGCGAGTAGGTCTCGACATGGCCGTTCAGCATGCTGTCCTGCCTTCAGTGTTGGGAGACGGTGACGGGCGGCAGGAAGTGTCGTCGAGCGGTCTTAAGATCGCTTTAAGAATTGGCGGAAAACCGCGAAAATCCAATCAATCGAGGACCCGCGGCCGAGTCCTACGCGGCCGGCTGGACCGCTTTCTGCGCGCCGAGCTGGGCGAGAAACTCGTCGCAGGCGAAGCGGCGTACGCCTTCGGGCGCGTCCTGCGCGGCGAGAAGCCCCTCGCCGGAGACGTGGTTGAAGCCCGACAGCATGGCATAGGCGACCAGCATGGGATTGGACAGGCCGCCGGCCAGCGCCTTCAGGTGGTGGCGCCTGGCGGCCTTGATGAACTCGCCGAGATCGGCGGGCGTGGCGAGGGGCGAACCGGGGCAGACATCGACGCTCACGCTCATGCCGAAGGCGCCGCTCCCTTCCAGCCGGTCGGCATGCGGGGCCTTGAGCGACCGCTGGACGGTGACCGCGCGGCAGAAGCGCTGCAGGAAGCCCACGGCGTAGCCCACGCGGGCGGTCGGCGCACCGTCGGGCAGGCCGCCGATGACGAAAGACAGAAAGCGCTTCTCTTCCGGCTGGATCGTCTCGAGCAGCGCCATGAGCGCGCGGCGGGCGACGGTGGTCTCGATGCTGCGGCAGTGGACGGCGGCGGCGATCATCGCCCTTTCACCCCGCGCGAGCAGCCCGCGCAGTCCGGCCAGTGCCGCTTCCAGCCGGCGGCAGTCGAGTTCTCCCGTCAGGACGTCGTTGTCGTCGGTGGGCAGCACGCCATAGCCGCCGCGGATCTCTCCGTCCTCGCCCTCGGCCCAGGCTTCGCACTGCCAGGTGTTGATGACGCCGTGCGTGACGTCGAGCATGGGCTGGAAGTGGAAGCGTACAGCGGCCGTTAGGCCCGGCGCCTCCCCCGCCCGGCCGCCCGAGGGCGGCGTCGTGCTGGGGGTGTCGACGGCCGAATGCGGCTCGGCGGTGTCGGAAGCGAACATGGTCTGCCGGCTCGGCCCGGGTTGCAAAGCCTGAAGGATGAGTGAATTCGGTGGCTGAAGGCTTAATCCGCCGTGGGGGCAGCCGGAAAAATGGGTCAGCTATCCTTCGGGATAGGTCAGAAGGACGACATCGGCTCGCGCAGGAAGGCGATCTCCTCCGGCGTGGAGACCCGCCCGAGGCATTGATTGCGGTGCGGGAAACGGCCGAAGCGGCGGATGATCTCCTCGTGCCGGGCGGCCCATTTCATCTTCTCCGCGTCGCCCTGGTGAAGATCGTGAAACAGCGCCATCGACAGGATCTGCGTGCCGATGTCCTCGCTGTGCTCGAAGGGCATGTAGAGGAAAAGCCTGCGTTCGACCGGCAGGAGGCGGTCGAAGCCGCGGTCGATGGCGATCCTGGCGATGCGGCGCGCCTGGACGTCGCTTTCGAAGGCGCGACGGTCGGCGCGAAAGCAGTTCCGGGGCACCTGGTCCAGAAGGACGAGGAGCGCGACCGCGCCCTCCGGCGAGCCGGCCCAATGGTCGAGGGTGCCGGCACAGGCGGCCGGCCAGAGCGGAAGCAGGGTCTCGGTCACGGCGCGGTCGAACGCGTCGCTGCGCTCGAACCAGTGGCGCTGCGCGTCCGGCGTGAACCAGAAATCGAGCACGAAGGAGGGGGGCGTACCCGCCGGATCAGCGGGCGCGGACATCAGCGGGTGGGAACCGGCGCCGGCCCGCGGTAGTCGTAGAAGCCGCGGTTCGTCTTGCGGCCGAGCCAGCCCGCCTCGACATACTTCACCAGGAGCGGACAGGGGCGGTACTTGGAATCGGCCAGGCCCTCGTAGAGCACCTGCATCACCGAGAGGCAGGTGTCCAGGCCGATGAAGTCGGCCAGTTGCAGCGGCCCCATCGGGTGATTGGCCCCGAGCCGCATCGCGGTATCGATCGACTCGACCGACCCCACGCCCTCATAGAGCGTATAGATCGCCTCGTTGATCATCGGCAGCAGGATGCGGTTGACGATGAAGGCCGGAAAATCCTCGGCATTGGCCGGGGTCTTTCCGAGCTTCACCACCAGTTCGCGCACCTCGCGGAAGGTGCTTTCCTCGGTGGCGATGCCGCGGATCAGCTCGACCAGCGCCATCACCGGCACCGGGTTCATGAAATGCATGCCCATGAACCGCTCGGGCCGGTCGGTGGCGGCGGCGAGCCGAGTGACCGAGATCGAGGAAGTGTTGGTCGCGATCAGCGCGTCCTTGCGCAGGATCGGACAGATCTGCTGCAGGATCTTGCGCTTGACCTGCTCGTCCTCGGTCGCCGCCTCGATGACGAGGTCGCAGCCGGCGAGGGCCTCGAGCTTCAGCGAGGGCTCGATCCGCGCCATCGTATCGAGCTTGTCGCGCTCGCTGATCTTCTGACGCACGACCTGGCGATCGAGGTTGCCCCCGATCGTGCGCATCGCGGCGTCGAGGGCTTCCTGGCGGAGGTCGGTCATCACCACGTCGAAGCCGGACAGGGCGCAGACATGCGCGATGCCGTTGCCCATCTGCCCGGCGCCGATGACGCCGATCTTCTTGATCATCATCGGTGGACCGACCCCGCCTGTGTCACGCGCTTACGAGCCGAGCTTGCCGAGCTCGGATTCGAGCTCGGGCACGACCTTGAAGAGGTCGCCGACCAGGCCGTAGTCGGCGACCTGGAAGATCGGCGCCTCCTCGTCCTTGTTGATGGCGACGATGACCTTGCTGTCCTTCATGCCGGCCAGATGCTGGATCGCGCCCGAAATGCCGACGGCGATGTAGAGTTCCGGCGCCACGATCTTGCCGGTCTGGCCCACCTGGTAATCGTTCGGCACGAAGCCGGCATCGACCGCCGCGCGGCTGGCGCCGACTGCGGCGCCGAGCTTGTCGGCGACCTTTTCCAGCAGAACGAAGTTGTCGCCCGACTGCATGCCGCGTCCGCCGGAGATGACGATGCGGGCGGCGGTCAGTTCCGGCCGGTCCGACTTCGACAGTTCCTGGCCGACGAACTTGGACAGGTCCGAGGGTGCCTCGGCGCCGACCGTCTCGACGGGGGCCGAACCGCCCTCGGCCGCGGCGGCCGCGAAGCCCGTGGTGCGCACGGTGACGACCTTGACCGCATCCGACGACTGGACCGTGGCCATCGCGTTGCCGGCATAGATCGGGCGCACGAACGTGTCGGGAGAGACGATTTCGATCGCCTCTGAGACCTGGGCCACGTCGAGCAGGGCCGCCACCCGCGGCATCACGTTCTTGCCGTTGGTGGTCGCGGCGGCCAGCACGTGGCCGTAGCCCTTGGCGAGGCCCGCGATCAGCGGCGCCGCGTTCTCGGGCAGCATGTTGGCATAGGCCGGCCCGTCGGCCAGCAGGACCTTGGAGACGCCGGCCACCTTGGCGGCGGCGTCGGCCGCCGCCCGGGCGCCTTCGCCGGCGACCAGGACATGCACGTCGCCGCCGCACTTGGCGGCCGCGGTGACGGCGTGGAGGGTGGCCTTCTTCAGGCCGGTACCGTCGTGTTCGGCGATGACGAGGGCGCTCATCAGATCACTCCTGCCTCGTTGCGCAGAGCCTGCACCAACTCTCCGACGTCCTTAACCTTGCGGCCGGCCTGGCGCTTCGGCGGCTCGGTAACCTTCAGCACCTTCAGGCGAGGGGCCACGTCGACACCGAGATCGGCCGGGGTCTTCTCGTCGATCGGCTTCTTCTTCGCCTTCATGATGTTGGGAAGGCTGGCGTAGCGCGGCTCGTTCAGGCGCAGGTCGGTGGTGACGATCGCCGGAAGCTTCACGTCGACCGTCATCAGGCCGCCGTCCACCTCGCGGGTGACGGCCGCCGAGCCGTCGCCGATCACGACCTTGGAGGCGAAGGTGGCCTGCGGCCAGCCGAGCAGGGCGGCGAGCATCTGGCCGGTCTGGTTGCTGTCGTCGTCGATCGCCTGCTTGCCCAGGATGAAGAGGCCGGGCTTCTCGGCATCGGCGATGGCCTTGAACAGCTTGGCGACGGCGAGCGGCTGAACCTCCTCGTCAGTCTTCACCAGGATGCCGCGATCGGCGCCCATGGCGAGGGCGGTGCGGATCGTTTCCTGGGCCTGGGCCGGGCCGATGGACACGGCGACGATCTCGGTCGCCTTGCCGGCCTCCTTCAGCCGGATCGCCTCCTCGACGCCGATCTCGTCGAAGGGATTCATCGACATCTTCACGTTGGCCAGGTCCACGCCGGTGCCGTCCGGCTTGACGCGGATTTTGACGTTGTAGTCAACGACGCGTTTGACCGCGACGAGTACCTTCATGAGCTTGGCTTCTCCCGCTGCTTTCCGGGGGGACAGGACAGGTGGAGGCTACATTTTCGGCCCCTCGCCGATGCCCCTCCGTTTTTGTGGCGGTGCACAATATGGATGGGTCACCGGGGTGTCAACGAAGCGCCACGGGGCCTGCGGCGGGGGCGGCGGGCGGGCGGCGGAGGGGCGCCTTGCTACGCGCTTTGGCATGGAAAATCGTATGCCAGAGGGCTTGGTTGCCTAATTTTCGTTCTGCACAGCGACCCCCTGGATGAAAACTAGCCGCTCGAGGGCCGTCGCGGCGCAGGTTCTTCCTTTCGAAACGCCGGATTTGCCGGTTGGCCCGGCCTTTGCTCGGGACGCCTGCAGGGGTGCAGGGGCAGCCATGCGCGAATCCGGGGTGGCGCGCCTGCAGGTCACGGCCAGGAGGGAGAATCATGGCGCTCGTCGATCAACATAAACTCACCCGCCGACGGCTGCTGCAGGCGGGCAGCGGTGCGGCAATCGTTTCGGCCCTGCCGTCCGGTGCGGCGCGGGCGGCGAAGACCATCACCGTGGGCTTCATCTATGTCGGCCCGCGCGACGACTACGGCTACAACCAGGCGCATGCGGAAGCCGCGGCCATCCTGAAGAAGATGCCGGGCGTGAAGGTGCTGGAAGAGGAGAAGGTGCCCGAGACCGTCGCCGTCGAGAAATCGATGGAGAGCATGATCAACCTGGACGGCGCCAGCCTCGTCTTCCCGACCTCCTTCGGCTACTTCGATCCGCACATGCTGAAGATGGCGGCGAAGTATCCCAAGATCCAGTTCCGCCATTGCGGTGGCCTGTGGACCAAGGGCAAGCATCCCGACAATACCGGGTCCTATTTCGGCTATATCGACGAGTGCCAGTACCTGTCGGGCATCGCCGCCGGACATGCGAGCAAGACCGGCAAGCTCGGCTTCGTCGCCGCCAAGCCCATCCCGCAGGTCCTGCGCAACATCAACGCCTTCACGCTCGGCGCCAAGTCGGTCAACCCGGCGGCCACGACGCAGGTGATCTTCACCGGCGACTGGGCCATGCCGGTCAAGGAGGCGGAGGCGACCAACAGCATGATCGCTGCGGGCGTCGACGTCGTCACCTGTCACGTCGACAGCCCGAAGGTGGTGATCGAGACCGCCGAGCGGCGCGGCATCTTCACCGCCGGCTACCACGCCAATCAGGCGCCGCTGGCGCCCAAGGGCTATCTCACCGGTGCCGAATGGAACTGGTCGAAGGTCTATACCGACTTCGTCACCGCGATGCAGGCCGACAAGCCGATCGGCAACTTCGTGCGCGGCGGGCTGAAGGACGGTTTCGTGAAACCCTCCGCCTACGGCCCCGCCGTGTCCGAGAGCGCGCGCAAGCAGATCGACGGCGTGAAGGCCGAGATGATGGCCGGGAAGTTCACCATCTTCAAAGGCCCGATGAAGGACAACAAGGGTGCCGAGGTGATCGGGGCTTCCAAGGCCTATGAGCAGACCGACGGCTGGCTCGAAGGCATGAACTGGCTGGTCGAAGGCGTAACCGGCTCGATCTCGTGACGGCCGGCGCGACGGCGGCGGACGGCAGCCCGACGGGGGCGGCGGCGGCGCGCCTGCGCGCAGCCGCCGAAAGGGCTGGCGTTCCCGCCGTCGCGATCCTTCTCTCCGCGTTCGTCTTCGCGGTCTTCGTGCTCGCGGCCGGGGCCAATCCGCTAGAGGTCTACGACCTCATGTGGAAGGGCGCCTTCGGCAGCTGGTTCTCCTGGCAGAACACGCTGCTGCGCGCCGCACCGCTCCTGCTCGTCGCACTCTGCACCGCGCTGCCGGCGCGGCTGGGGCTGGTCATCATCGGCGGAGAGGGCGCACTCGTCCTGGGCGGACTGGCCGCCGCCTGGGTCGGGCTCCTCCTCGCCAGCGCGCCTTTCGCCGTCGCCATCATCGGCATGGGTCTCGCCGCCGCGGCCGTCGGCGCGCTGTGGATCGGCCTCGCCGGCTGGCTGAAGCATGCCCGCGGCGTGAACGAGACGATCTCGAGCCTGCTCCTCGCCTACATCGCCATCGCCCTCTTCAACCATCTGGTCGAAGGACCGCTGCGCGATCCCGCCAGCCTGAACAAGCCTTCGACGGGTCACATCGGCGACGGTCACATGATGGGCGCCATGCCGGGCATGGACGTGCACTGGGGCCTCGCCGTCGGCGTGCTCGCCTGCCTCGCGATGTGGGTGCTCATGGAGAAGACGTCCTTCGGCTTCGCGGCCCGAATGGTCGGCGGCAACCCGAAGGCGGCGAGGCTCGCCGGCCTCGATGTCGGCAAGCTGATCCTGATCGTGAGCGCCCTTGCGGGGGCGGCCGCCGGTCTGGCCGGCATGATCGAGGTGGCGGCCGTGCATGGGCGCGCCAATGCCTCGCTCGCGGTTGGCTACGGCTATTCCGGCATCCTGGTGGCCTTCCTCGCCCGACACAATCCGGCGGCCGTCATCCCGGTCGCCGTCCTGCTCGGTGGTATCAACGCATCCGGCGGTCTGCTGCAGCGCCGCCTCGATCTGCCCGACGCCACGGTGATGGTGCTGCAGGGCATACTCTTCGTCGTGCTGCTGGCGAGCGAGACGCTCACGGGGCGCATCAGGCTGCCCTCGCTCTTCGGCGGAGAGGCGAAATGAGCGAGGGGCCGGATCTCTGGGCCGTGCCGCTCGCCATGCTGGCCGGGGCCATCCGCGTTTCCACGCCCTATCTCTTCGTCAGCCTGGGCGAGTGTCTGACCGAACGGTCGGGCCGGATCAATCTCGGCCTGGAGGGAACGCTGGTCCTTGGGGCGATGAGCGCTTACGGCGTCTCCTATCTGACCGGTTCGCCCTGGGCGGGTGTCGGCGTCGCAGCCGTCGCGGGACTGGTGCTGGGCGCGATGCACGGTGCGATCTGCGGCCTTCCCCGGGTCAACGACATCGCGGTCGGTATCGCGCTTATGCTGCTCGCCACCGGCGTCGCCTTCTTCCTGGGCAAACCCTTCATCCAGCCGAAGGCGCCCATCCTGCCGGCCATCCCCTTCGGCTGGTGGAGTGCCGACGAGCGCGTTCGCTCGGCGCTGGAGGTCAACGTCCTCTTCCTCATCGGCGTTGCGCTCGCCCCCGCGCTGCTCTGGTTCTTCAAGGCGACGCGCTGGGGCATGATCATTCGGGCCGCCGGCGACAGCGCCGACGCGGTGCGCGCCATGGGCCATTCGCCGCGCGCGATCCGCCTCCTCTCAACCGCGGCGGGCGGCGCCTTCGCCGGGGTGGGGGGAGCCTTCCTGTCGCTCTACTACCCCGGCTCCTGGAATGAGGCGCTGTCGAGCGGCCAGGGCCTGATGGCGATCGCGCTCGTCATCTTCGCCCGGTGGCATCCGGTCCGCTGCCTCTTCGCCGCGCTTCTGTTCGGGGCGGCGGGCGCCATCGGCCCGGCGCTGCAGTCGGTCGGGGTGACGCAAGGCTACTACCTGTTCAATGCGGCACCCTATGTCCTGACGCTCGGCATCATGATCGCCACCTGCTCGCCGACCAGGAGCCTTGCCGGCGCGCCTGCGGAACTCGGCGTCAACCGCTAGGAGGAAGGCCGATGAGCGGATTGGGCCGGGCTCGACAAATCAACCCACGTCGTCGTCGTCGGGCTGGTGCGGCTCCAGCGGTTGCCCACCCGCATCAACAGGGGGCAAGTCATGACTGAAGGACCGATTCCGGGCGATCCCTACAACTGGCCCTGGAACGGCGACCTGCGTCCGGCGAATACGGCGCTGATCGTCATCGACATGCAGACCGACTTCTGCGGCAAGGGCGGTTACGTCGATCAGATGGGCTACGACCTGTCGGCCACCCGCGCGCCGATCGAACCGATCAGGCGGCTTCTCGCCGCCCTGCGGCCGAAGGGCTACACCATCATCCACACGCGCGAAGGTCACCGGCCGGACCTGTCGGACCTGCCGGCGAACAAGCGCTGGCGGTCACGTCGGATCGGCGCCGGAATCGGCGACCCGGGCCCCTGCGGCCGCATCCTGGTCCGGGGCGAACCGGGCTGGGAGATCATCCCCGATCTGGCACCCGCGCCCGGAGAGCCCATCATCGACAAGCCCGGCAAGGGATCGTTCTGTGCCACCGACCTGGAACTGATGCTCAGGACACGCGGCATCGACAACATCGTGCTCACGGGCATCACCACGGATGTCTGCGTGCACACCACGATGCGCGAGGCGAACGACCGCGGCTTTGAATGCCTGCTGCTGGAGGACTGCTGCGGCGCCACCGATGCCGGCAATCATGCCGCCGCGATCAAGATGGTGAAGATGCAGGGCGGCGTGTTCGGTTCCGTTTCCGACAGCCGGACCTTCATCGAGGCGTTGCCGTGACCGCGCCCCGCGCCGCCGGTCTGGAAGTCAACAGGATGTCGAAGCGCTTCGGCGCCTTGAAGGCGCTCGACGACGTTTCGCTCAAGGTGCGGCCCGGCACCTTCCACGGCCTGCTGGGCGAGAACGGCGCCGGCAAGTCGACCCTGGTGAAGTGCATCATGGGCTACTACGCGGCCGACGAGGGCGAGGTGCTGCTCGACGGGCGCGAGCAGGAGATCAACAGCCCGCGCGAGGCGCAGGCGCGCGGCATCGGCATGGTTTACCAGCATTTCACCGTCGTGCCCGGCATGACCGTGCTGGAGAACCTGGTGCTGGCCCGGGCCGACGTGCCGGCGATCGTCGACTGGGCGAGGGAAAGGACGCGTGCCGAGGCCTTCCAGGCCAGGATGCCGTTCAAGGTGCCGCTCGATGTGGCCGCCAAGGATCTGGCGGCGGGCGAACGCCAGAAAGTCGAGATCCTGAAACAGCTCTATCTCGACCAGCGCTTTCTGATCCTCGACGAGCCGACCTCCGTGCTGACGCCCGGCGAGGCGGACGAGATTCTCGGCCTCCTCAAGGGGATGACCGAGGCCGGTCGTCTCACCGTCCTCATCATCACCCACAAGTTCCGGGAGGTCATGGGCTTTGCCGATGACGTTACCGTGCTCCGCCGCGGCAGGCTCGCCGGTACCGCCAGGGTGGCCGATGCGACGCCGGAGAGCCTGGCCCGCCTGATGGTGGGCGAAGGGGCGACGATGAACCGGGTCGTGGAACGCAAGGCGTCGGTCGGGGCGGCACGTCTTGTCGTCGCCGGCCTCTGCGCCGAGGACGAGACGGGTGAGGCGGCCTTGCGGGAGGTGGCCTTCCAGGTGCGCTCGGGCGAGATCGTGGGGGTGGCGGGCGTCTCCGGCAACGGCCAGCGCGAACTCGTCGAGGTGCTGGCCGGGCAACGGCGACCGTCCGCGGGCAGTGTCGAGATCGAAGGGCAGGCCTACGCGGCGACGCGGGCCCAGATGCGGGCGCTCAAGGTGCATTGCCTGCCGGAGGAGCCGCTGAAGAATGCCTGCGTCGGCGACATGTCGGTGGCCGAGAACCTCGCCTTCCGCGATTTCGACAGCCGGCCCTTCGCCCGCGGTGGCTGGTGGATCGATGCGAGCGCCCTGCGCGAGCGCGCAAGGCGGACGATCGAGCGATACGGTATCAAGGCCCAGGGCCCTGATGCCGCCGTCGCCACACTCTCGGGCGGCAATGTTCAACGCACCGTGCTGGCGCGCGAAATGGCGGAGGAGGTGGCGGTCCTCGTCGTCGCCAATCCCTGCTTCGGTCTCGATTTCGCCGCCGTGGCGGAGGTGCGCGGTCGCGTTCAGGCTGCGCGAGACCGTGGTGCGGCCGTGCTGCTGGTCAGCGAGGATCTGGACGAGATCTTCGAACTGGCCGACCGCGTCCTGGTGATGTTCGAAGGCAAGATCGCGCACGAGGCCTTCGTCGCGGAGACCCGGCCCGAAATCCTCGGCCGCTACATGGCCGGCCACGCCGGCCGTTGAAGCCCGCTCGTCCTGTGACCCGCGACACCATCCGGCGGGGGCGAACGGCGTAGAGAGCCGTATCTGGGTCCATCGGAAGCGTGCTCATGCTCCGGCCGTCAGACCATACGCCACCCGCTCGATGCGGCACTGAAGTGCGGGAACTGCTGGGCGGCATCGCCGCCCTGAAGGAAGAGATCGCGGCGCTCGAGAAACGAATCGAGACGGCCGAACTGTCGCTTCGCGGCGATGTGCGGGGAGGGGGCCTCGGGGCCAGGCTCAGGGCGGGGAGCGGAAACCGGGCCGCTGTTGCGGCCCATCATTGGTCTCCCGGGACTACTTGGTGGGTGCACAAGGATTCGAACCTTGGACCCGCTGATTAAGAGTTAGCGAAACTCCGTTTCCTGCTGTTTCCCGCAGTAGCCCCGGGTTGGAGATGCCTCAGTGTTAATGCGGGATACTCGTTGCCGCTCGTTTCCCTTCATAATAGGTTGTTGCCGTTCTGGTGCTTACTGCGTGCTTACCAATCACCACAGTAAGCACCTCCTACGGAGATGCTGCGGATGGGCGACAGGCTCACAAAACGCACGGTCGACGCTCTAGAAGCGTCGACCAAGGATCAATTCCGCTGGTGCGGCGAGATCCCAGGCTTCGGGGTGAAGTGCACGCCCAGAGGGACCAAGGTCTTCCTTCTCACCTACCGTTTCCCGAAGGGACGTGCCGGCAAGGTGAAACGCTGGACAATCGGGACCTATGGGCAGATCACGGTCGATCAGGCTCGGGAGGTTGCCACCATCAAGCGCGGGGAGATCGCCCGCGGTATCGATCCCATGGCTGAGCTGCAGGTACAGCGGCAGGCGGCGATTGCTGAGCGGGCGAAGCCGCGCACCACGGTGAAGGCCGTCATCGCGAACTTCATGAAACGTCATGCGAAGGCTCAGAACCGCAGTTGGGCTGAAACTCAGCGGATATTCGATCACGATGTCATCCCGGCCTGGGGTTCTCGCCAGATCGAGAGCATCGCGCGTGCCGACGTTGTGGAGCTGCTCGACGGCATTGAGGACCGAGGGGCGCCGGTCATGGCCGATCGGACGCTGGCCGCGGTCAGAAAGCTGTTCCGCTGGCATGCTGCCCGGCATGACACTTTCGTGCCCCCGATCGTGCCCGGCATGTCCCGGGTCCGGCCAAAGGAGCGAGCGCGCACCCGCGTGTTGACCGATGCCGAGATCCGGCTCCTGTGGCGTGCTCTCGACGATCAACCGCATCCCTTCGGCCCCCTGGTGCGCCTTCTTCTTCTGACCGCGCAGCGCCGCGACGAAGTGGCCGGGATGCGTCGATCGGAGGTGACCGATGCGCTTTGGACAATTCCCGCGGATCGCTACAAGACCAAGCTGCCGAACGTCGTTCCCCTATCTGACAGCGCCCTATCGGTGCTGGCCGGTCTGCCACGGCGAGGCGATCTGGTCTTCACCAGCACGGGCGAGACCGCGTTCTCCGGCTTCTCCAAGGCTAAGCGGGCACTAGATGCCCGGATGGTCGAGCTGGCTATTGAAGCGCTCGGGCTCGAAGCAGTGAAGGCGAAGAAACGGAAGAAGGAGCCGCTTGTCCCGCCCTGGACGCTGCACGACCTGCGGCGGACCGGGAAGACCCTGATGCAGCGGGCGGGCGTGCGGCCAGATGTCAGCGAGCGGGTGCTCGGGCATGTCATCGCCGGCGTTGAGGGAACGTACGACCGGCACACCTATGAAGCCGAGCGGAAGGATGCCCTCGATCGCCTTGCAACGCTCCTAGCTCGGATCATTGATCCACCGGCAGGGAACGTCATCGAGATGAGGCCTGCGGCGGCCTGAGACGCACCAGACGCCCTGAGAAGCCCGCACAGCGCGATCGGGCCTGGCGCCCTCGCCCCCGGGGCGGCGGCGACTTGGATAGGGCGTCTGGCGGGCTTCCCTGAGGCGCTGGCATCAATCCTGAGAGCGGGGAGACGGCATGGCGGCAGTTAAAGTCCCATACCTGACTCAGGTAAAGGGGCGGTGGTACTGGCACCCAGGTCGCAGACTGCGGGCCACGGGCTGGCGTACGGTCGCGCTTGGGCCCGATCAGATGCAAGCGACCGTCCGAGCAATGCAATTGAATCGGCTAGCGAATACGGGGCCACCAGGAGAGCTGCTTTTCGGGCAACGGTCACCAACTTCAGATCGGCTTCGGCGCGAAGAGTAGATTCAACACTCGTGCGCCTTCAGAGGCCAGTTACAACGCGCCAGCCGCAAGCTTGTCGCCGTCGACCGCAAGGCGCAGGAACGCAACGCACGAAAACCGACAGCGAGAAGACGCTGGCGGAACTGGACGCAGAGATTGAGCAGCGCCTGGTGGAGCGGCGGCGGCTGGAGGAGGGGCTTCAGCTTGTTGGGGACGTGCGGTCAAGTAAGGTGTGGCGGGGCATCGACGCAACAGCGGCGATGTGAAGGGAGAGGGTATGCTGAAGCGCATTCGGAATTGGTTGCGTGGCGAGTCTGCCCCGCCGCACGAAGACGCTTCGTCGACCGGGCCGGAAGTGCCTGTCGGCCTAAGCGCTGATAGGCCAATTTCTCTTCCGCATGACGATCTCTATGACCTTGACCCCTTCGCCAAGACGATTGCGGCAAGCATCTTGTCCATGGCGCCCGGTGAGGGGATAGCGATTGGCGTGCATGGTCCCTGGGGCGCGGGCAAAAGCAGTGCCGCGAACCTCATCAGGCATCACCTGAAGGAAAGTAATCTCCCCGGCGCGGCCACGTTGAAGGTTGTCGAGTTCAGCCCCTGGTGGTTCAACGGCCCTGACGCCCTGGCCATGGCATTCCTCACCGAGCTTGGGGGGGCGATTGGAGGGTCACTTTCTGAGGCTGCACGGGAGGCATTCAAGAAGCTAGGCCGACGGCTCGGAAGGGCGGGCGACGCGGTTGGTGCAGTTACCGATGCCATCGCGCCTGGTGCGGGCGCTTTAACCGGCGGGGCATTGTCGACACTCGGAAGCGTTCTGGAAGGGAAAGAGGCGGGCATCGCCGACGAGCACGCGACGCTTGCCGCGAGCTTGCGTAACCAGAACTCTAGGTTTCTGGTGATAATTGACGACGTAGATCGTCTCAATCCGGACGAGGCGCTCTTAGTGTTCAAGCTCGTTAAGTCCGTAGGGCGGTTGCCCAATGTGATGTACCTGCTTGTCTTCGATCGCGAGCTCGCAGAGGCAGCAGTCGCCACCCAGTTTCCCTCAGAGGGACCACACTATCTCGAGAAAATAATTCAAGCCTCCTTCGAGGTACCGGTACCGGCGCGTGACGATTTACTGGCTGCACTTGGCAACATGGTGGGAGACCTGATGGGGACACCATCGGAGGGCGACACCGTCCAGTTCATGAACGTGTTTCACGACGCAGTGGCGCCCTTCGTAAAGACTCCTCGGGATTTGGTCCGGTTGGTCAACAACCTTCGAGTAACCTGGCCATCGGTCGCGGCGGATGTCGATCCCGCCGACTTCCTCGCAATGGAAACGATGCGGTTGCTCAAGCCAGCCGTCCATCGGTCAATCCGAGACAATGCGGAAATCATCTGTGGGATACAGGACGAGCTACGGCCGCTTGACAAGGCGGCGTACGATCGATTGTTCCTAGCGGGGGTTCCGGAGGCCGAGCAAGAGATAATCAAGAGGGCGCTCATGCGACTCTTTCCAAGGCTACAGGCGCCTTGGACAAATCACTTCTACGGCGCGCATCAGGTCTCGACCTGGAACCGGTATCGGCGTGTCTGCTCAATCAGCCATTTCCCCACCTACGTCCGATTCTCCCCAGGGGCTACCGCAATTCCTGCCGCTGAAGTCAATCAGCTCATCGCGTCTGCGGGCAACCCGGATGAAGTTGCGGCGGCCTTGCGGAACGCTATTCGTCAGCCGTGGAAGCGCGGCGCGTCCCGAGCATCAGCGCTGTTGGGCGAGCTCGAGTTGCGCGCAAATGAGATTGCCGAAGGCCATACCCAAAGTGTCGTGCAAGCCCTGTTCACTCTCGGCGATGAGCTAAATCTTCAGTCCGATAGGGGAGGCGCGTTCGCCACGGTCGATAACACAACACGGATACACTGGCTCCTCAACAGTCTGGTCACGGACCGCCTATCCCTGGATGACCGCGACCGGGTTTACCTGAGCGCTATCGACGACGCGGCGCTCGGCTGGTTGGTCGATTTCGTGTCCCGCTGCATCGAGCAGCACGCCCGACCCTCCGATCGGAATACGTCGTCGAACGGGCCGCTTGTCAGTGCAGGGGTGGCCGAGGGCTTGCGAGGCGTTGCCCTCACCCGGCTGCGTGCTGCCCAAGCTGATGGATCACTGCTGCGCCATCCGCGGCTTGAGTATCTACTCTACAGGTGGCGTGACTTTGCGGGCGACGAGGCCTACGGCAATGTTCGCCGCTGGCTCGATGAAGAATTGCTTCGTGACGAAACCGTGGTGGCGATCGCGACGGGCTTTGTGTCGGAAGGCTGGAGCCATCAAATGGGCGATAGGGTTGCCCGGCGCATTTACAATGTAAGCGTTGAGGGGATGTCTGGGTTGATGGACACTTCCTTACTCCTCAAGCAGGTGCGGCAGTTGTTGACGAGGCCGGACCTGGACGCCGGCCAACGGAGTGCGCTGGCCAAGTTCAACTCCGCGTGGCTGACATCTGAGAAAGAGGAAGCGAGGCGCCGGGCGAGGCGAGCGACGTCCGGCGGGACGGACGTGTTGTTAGACCCGGACGACTGAAGCTGGAGATCCATCGCGACCGTAGCCGGCCGCCGCGCCGTCGCTCAGACCCGGACCGACGCCATCGGCCGCATGCTCGACGAAGCGCTCCTGAATCCTGAAGCGGCGGCGATGCTGCTGAAGGAAAACAACCCGGCCAACCGGGCTGCGCTGGCGCGAAGGGCGCGGGGTGGCTGGGCAACGAGGCGTCGACCTTTGTCGACATGGTCTCGCCTGATGAAGACGATGCGGAATTGAAGGCGGCTGTAGCGCGATAGTTTCTATCTCGCCTGCTAGCATGGGCGGCGGAAACCTCTCGCACCCCGAGCCGTTGCAGTAGTTCGGAAGGCTTCTCAGTGGCAGAGTGAGGTCGTAGAGACTCCGCGGGCCGCTAGCGTTCGTTCGTATTTTGTTCTATATCGGCGGAGGCGCTGAGAAAGATGGAGGTGATGTCGTTGAAGCTTGCTCTGGAACGCAAAGACTTCGACGCACGCGCAGTATCCCCGCTGCAGGAGCTCGGAGCTTACGAAGCGCTCTGGGCCGATCCGGAGACGTCATTTAAGAGCTTGGCCGCCAGATTCGCTGCTGAACCAGGCTCTGTACCCTCCGACTTCGTTTCGTTGGCGCAGTCCATGGAGTACGCCCATCGCGTGCGTAAGAAGTTTGAGGCGGCGGGTATAAACCGGTTTGGCGTTCGCATTCACGGTGCTGGTGAGTACCCGCTGAAGCTGCGAGACGCTCAGCACCCGATCGAGCTTCTATACTTTCAGGGTTGGTGGGATCTCGTTGATTCGCGATCGGTCGCCATTGTCGGTACTCGCAAGCCAAGCCCGGAGGGGCGGCAGCGTACGCGGCAGTTGGTGCGCCACTTGGTTCAGGACGGTTTCACGATCACCTCGGGCCTCGCGAGTGGGATCGACACAGAGGCGCACGGGAGTGCGATAGCCGAGGGTGGCAGAACGATCGCAGTCATCGGAACGCCGTTGTCGCACAACTACCCGCGCGAGAACGCTGAACTTCAGCGAAGGATTGCTGAGGAGTTTCTGCTTATCAGCCAAGTGCCGTTGATCCGATACGAAAGCCAGGACTACCGGCGAAACCGCCTGTTTTTCCCGGAGCGGAACGTCACGATGTCCGCGCTGACCGAGGCGACGATTATCGTCGAGGCGGGGGAAACATCCGGCACGCTGATTCAAGCGCGGGCGGCGCTCCATCAACGTCGGAAACTCTTTATTCTCGATAGTTGCTTCAGGAACCCGTCACTGACTTGGCCCCACAGCTACGCTGAGAAGGGGGCGATCCGCGTCAAAGAGTATGACGACATTCGGCGGCATCTTGCCCAACCGTCTCACTAAAATCGACGATCTGACACGGGCAGATCACAGCTACCTCAACGCTGAGGACGACTGCTATTTCATCGGCGAGTATACCGCTCGAAAGGGGTTCTCCTTCAGCGACACGAACGGCCTCATCAGTAATCTGAAGAAGCCGATGAATCGCCGCGGGCGCTCTGAGTGGCGTTACAAGGCAAAGGCGATAGCGGATGCTGCCGCAGCATTTCGCGAATCAATTCAGCCGGCTTGGCTGGACACTGCGACTCTAGTACCCATGCCGCCTTCGAAGGCCCGAAATCACGTCGACTACGATGATCGGATGACTCAGGTGGTCCGTGCAATTCGCACTCAGCCGCCGGTCGATTGTCGCGAGTTACTGATACAGGCCACCAGCACGGAGGCTGCGCACCTGCAGCAGGACAGGCCACGGCCTGCCGACATTGAGGCACTCTATCAAATTGATCCTGGGTTGGCCGTCCCCGGGCCAACCGTCATTGGTGTTTTTGATGACGTGTTGACGACGGGCGCCCATTTCAAAGGGGCGAAGGCGGTGCTTCAACGACATTTCCCCGGAATTACCATTATAGGCTTGTTCGTCGCGCGCAGGGTGCCCGAGGCGATCGACTGGGATGATTTCTGACTTGCCGTTCTTAAGCGTGCCGGTTGTCGGGCGGGTGCTAATTTCCGGGCGAAAACATTGAGCGCAGCACGGATCCAAGGTTCATGCTGGCGTGATACAGGCGAGCATGAGCCGCGCGGCGCGCTTCGTCCATGTATTCGACCGGCAAGACGTAAGGGTTGTCCCGCGTCCCGCCATCTGACCGGTAAGCGAGCAGCGCCGGCGCAAAGTCTCGGGCGATTTCGCGGGAGTCGTTCGCCCAGATCGCCACGGTGCCGGCCCGCGCTTCGTCGCCGCTGAGATCGAACGTTCGCCCAATCGCTCGCTCGATCGGCTGCACGATGCAGGTCGCATCTTCCAGGATCGTCACATCCCAGAACTCGTGCAGCCGCTGCAGCCGGCCGTCCGGCAGCTTTACCCATGTGTCGTTGCCACCACGGTCGTTGTTGTCGCCGACGTGGAACGGCTGGTGAAGGTCGCCCATCAGGTGAATTACGAATTTCAGGGCCTCGGCTCGCCGCTCGACAGCGGACGTTGTGTCCGCCGCCGCTCGCATCAGTTCAGGGATCTTGGCGATGATGCAGCGGCCTGTCGGGCAGTCGCGCTTAGCGTCGTAGCCGGCTGCCGACAGCGGCACGTTGACGTAATGCCACGGCGCCGTTTCGCGTCGCTGCGGGCGCACCTCATCCGGCCACGTCGACGCTGCTAGGAATGCTTCCTCGCCCGGTCCGATGATCTCGGCTATCGCGGCCTTCGTCTCGGTCGACATGCGGGCCCATGCGTCTGCGGCGATGAGCCGGTGCACCTTTTCGCCCCAGGCGTAGGCGGGCGTGACCGCCGCCGTCAGAAGTAGCGTCGCTACAGTCGAAGCCAGCAGCTTAGACAGCATGGGCTCTCACCGCTTCGAGCTCCGCCGCACTAGAAGGCCGAAAGCTCCTGCGTAGTGCACCTGTCGGATCAAATTATCCGCTCTCCCGGCCTGGGTTCGGCGTGACTCTAGGGACACGGATAGGCTTCGATAAGTGCGTCGTAGGCCACAAATGCGAACTCCTCGTGCCATCGCTTGGGGTGCCGGTCCGCGTAGCTGACGAAGATCGCAATCAACTGCGACCGTGAGGACTCCGGCGGAGCACAGACGCCCATGAGAGGCGGCTGCTTATCGGATTGACGCCAGCGGATGGTTTGTTGGATGACCTCGAACGCGCCCCAGCAAACGCCCGTCCTGAATGAAGGCTGAAAGCGGATTTGCTCCCCGACCACGGGCGCCGTCGCTATGGGGCGACAGTTACCCAGCGCCTCCTGCACCGGCTCGGCAAGCGCCCCGACTGTCCCCACGATAGTCAGGGTTAGCACAAGACCAACTTGGATCCGCTTCACCGCCTCCCTCCCCCTCTCTAATGTCGTGATTCCCCCGTCCCGGGCTCGGTGCGCTGCATTTCGTCGATCGCCCGAATGATCCGCCGCCAAACGGCGATGCCCGGCACGTCCCGGCGGTCGAGCATCACCTTCATGTTCTCCATTGCCTTGGCCTTCGCGCCTGCAGGGCCGCGGCTGTCCACCAGCACCTTGGCTGCCCGGTAGATTTCGACTTCGTCAGGCATCGCAATCGCCGTCAGCGCTTCGATCGGCGCCAGCCGGCTTGCACGGCCTCCGCCTCACTGCAAAACCAGCGCTCTCCCCTGCGGGGATCGATGACGGTCTTCGAATAGAAGGCGCCGCCGGGCACGTGGTAGATACGCTCGCCCTTGTCGCTGACATTCCCCTTGATGACACACCTGCCTTGTTGAGCAAGAGCCAAGCCGCCCGCTCCGCTAGCGCTGACCGCGGCGAGAAGGAAGAACCCGATCCACGCCGCGGTCCGCACGTCCCCTAGCGGGCGTTGAGAATGTTAAAGTCAAGAAGCTCGGCCGTGGTCAGGTAGCGCATCGTCACGGCTGCCGTTGCGAAGGTCGGCTCGAGCATTCGAATGGAGACACCCATCGACAGGACATAGGCGGCAAGCTGTCCGCTCGCTTCGGCTGAGAACTGTTCGTTTAGAAGGATGATCAGCCTGACCTTGGTATCCATATCCAGGTCGGGCTGACGCAGAAGGCCCTTCAGCTTGTCGACGTACTGTTGCGAGCCATAGAGGCTGTGCATGTGGACGCCGAATTTTGCGTTGTCGCCCGCTTCCCGAACCAACCCACCGAGAAACGCATACACGCACGCGCTTGCGCACTCTTTTCCGGCATCCACCCGGGTGCTGACCTTCTTCTCCCGGAGGTATCTACCTATCTCAAGAGCTTCTTTGACGTTGCCGCCTCCCGAATTGAGGGCGACGGTGTGGACCGGCTTTGATGACGCCGAGGCGCGTTGAAACTGCGCGCGCAACTTGTCCATGTCGCCAATGGCAAACGTACCATCCGCCCGCAGAACAGTGCCGGCACCCGAACTGGCCGGAGTAAAGGTTAGCGCGTCCGCCGATGGTGCCGGTAGCGCAACCGCCCCAAATAGGATGGCTGCTGCGATCAGGCCTTTTGCCATTGCCCAGCCTTAAGACAGTACCGCGATTCTTCCGACGTCTCTTTGCCCTCTACGTAGTGAACCTGACGGATCCGCCGACATTGACCGGCCGCAGAAGGGGCGGGAGAGGCTGCCGTCGGCACGGCAGCTACAGTTGGGGTTGGTGCTGCTGCACCAGCGGGAGCAGCGGACGTTGCAGCGTCGAGTGGCGCGGATGTCTGTGGCCCCTGAGGCGATGACTCTTTGATGGGTTCGGCATAGCCGAAAACTTTTGTCGGTCGATCGTCGCTGCTCCAGGTGACGGTCGCATCCGATTTGCTTTCCGCTACTTTGCGCGCGGCCTCAGCCGCCTTCTTCTGTTCCTTTTCGTCGAGCTTGTTTCCGATCGCGGCTCCGATAAAAGCGCCGACGGCCGCACCGATGAGAATACCGGCCAATCCGCCTTTATCAGCCAATCCGCCGGCGGCTGCGCCGGCAGCGGCTCCGGTTAGTGCGCCCGTCCCTCGGTTGCTTTCGCAGCCTGCAGTCGCGGTCGCCAGTCCGAGCGCCAATAGGACCGAAATTGGCCGCTTTGCGCGGCTTGGTGCAGCGTACGCCTTCTTCATCGCAAGTCCCCCGACTTCGATCGACGCGCAACACGCCTCTACGGACGTTGTTTCCCGACTTTCATCCACCGTACTGAAGGCGGGGCGGCGCGTAAAGTTAACGCCCCGGGCCTTTTCGATTTAGGAGCCGGAGGACGTCCATTTTGAAAGCGATGGCCGCGGCTGCGCTGGCGATACCCCAAGCAGCTTTGGCCGGTCCGCCCGCCCCTGCGATGCTCGCGATGAGCCATGCAGCGAGGGCTATGGCGCCCGCCCAGCCAAACACAGCGGTGGCCAGTGCCCAGCGCTCCGCGTCAGGCGAACCGCCCCAAGCGTGGGCGAGCTTTTCCGCAACTTGTTTCATTGCATCCAGCATCGTCGGATCGTAGCACCGCCGGCCACGGGCCGGGATCAAGGCCAACGGCTCTGGAGGCCGCCATGTCGCCCACTCCTACCTTCGTCGCCTATTACCGCGTCAGCACGGCAACTCAGGGTCGATCGGGTCTAGGCCTCGCTGCCCAGCGCCGCAGCGTAGGCGAATACGCCGCCCTGAAGGGCGGAGCACTCATCGGCGAATACGAAGAGTGGGAAGGCGGGCACAAGCCGCCGTCGGCGCGGCCGGCGCTTGCTGCAGCGATCGACCATTCGCAGCGCTCCGGCGCCCGGCTGCTGGTGGCTCGGCTCGATAGGCTCGCCCGGTCCGTCCTGGTCATCGCCAACCTGGTGAAAAGCGGCGTCGACTTCGTCGCCGTCGACCTGCCGGAGGTGAACAGCTTCACGATTCACGTTCTGGCGGCGATGGCCGAGTACGAACGCCGCCTGACCGGTGCCCGGATTCGCGACGCTTTGGCCGCCTACCAGGCGCGCGGCGGGAAGATCGGCTTTGCGCTCCTCCCGCGCGATCAGCAATTCGCCGTAGCTGCAGCCGGCCGCGCCACGAACACAGCGCGAAGCGAAGCCTTCGCCGAAAAGACCATGCCCATTATCAACGACATGATGGCTGCAGGTCTGTCCGACATCGCCCTGATCACGCGGGCCCTGAACAGGCGGCGGATCCCGACCATGAAGGGTCACGGACGCTGGTACGAGAACACCGTGACCGCGCTGGTGCGCCGCGTCGATCCCGGCCACCGGCTGGTGCGAGAAGGGCGGCACCTTGAGCAAGCCCGCCAGCGCATGAAGGAGTTGCACGCGGAGACGCAGGCGCAGGCCGACGCCTTCGCGCTGTCGCTGATGCCGACCATCGATGCGCTACGCGCCGACGGCGTCACCAATTGGCACGCGCTGGCCCGTGCGCTGACCGCCCGGCACATCCCGACCCGGCGGAACCGGGCGCAGTGGCGGGACACCTCGCTGAAAGCGATCGTCGAGCGCGGGGAGGCCGTCCGTGCACGTGCCGCCTGATGGCAGACCGGCCGAGCGCCGCTATGTCGCCTACTATCGCGTCAGCACGAAGACGCAGGGACGGTCCGGCCTGGGGCTTGAGGGCCAACGTATCGCCGTCCTTCGCTTCGTCGAGCAGCACCGACCGTGCCACCTGGTGGCCGAGTTCACGGAAGTGGAAAGCGGCAGGAAAACCGACCTGGACCGGCCGCAGCTAGCCGCGGCCATATCGATCGCGCGCCGGAAGCGGGCAACCCTGGTCATCGCGCGCCTCGATCGCCTGGCCCGCAATGTCGCCTTGGTGGCGCGGCTGATGGAGTCGCACGTCGACTTCGTCGCCGCCGACATGCCCGGCGCTGACCGCCTGACATTGCACATCGTCGCCGCGGTGGCCGAGCACGAAGCCAACTTGATCGCCGCGCGCCGGCGGGAGGCTACCGATGCGATGCTAGCCCAGGGCCGCAAGCTCGGCTCGGCGGCGAAGTCACCGGAGGAGCGGGCGGCGCTGTCAGCAATCGGCAACGCTGCTCTTGCAGCGAGTCGGGCGGAGCATGCGCGCCAAACAATGCCGCACATTCTCGAGCTCCGGCGGAAGGGGATTGCTGGATACAAGGCGGCAGCGGCGGCGCTGACGGCCGCCGGCATTCCGACCTTCACGGGGAAGGGCCCTTGGTATGGCGATTCGGTAAAGGCGATCGTGAAAGCGATAGAGCCGGGCTTTCAGGTGCAGCGGCCGCGCATGGACGACTGGCACAAGCGGAAGCTGATCGCGGCCACCGTACACGCCAACATTGCCGCTGCCGACGCTCGGGCCGCCGCACTGGCGCCGGTGATTGCGGAGATCGAGGGGAAAGGCATCACGACCCACATCGGCATTGCCCGCGAGCTCACCCGGCGCGGGATCCCAACGGCCCGGGGGCGGACGAAGTGGGGCTGCTACGCTGTGCAGCTACTCCAGCAGCGATTGGCGGAGCAACGAGCTGCTCGCAGCAATGGGCCGAAAAGCTCGGGCTGGGGCTGAATAGGGCCGGCGTCTGCACACATCCGCCGCTTCCCGCTTGACCGGGTCTCCGACTGAGAGCACGATTCTGATGCCTCTCCGAGGCCGGGCCGTCGAAAGCCCGATATCGAAGGACGCTTCTTCATGCACCATGTCCGGCGGCCGTCGTCGCATGTCCAAGGCTTGCGCCTAAAGGGCGGCGGGACGCGCCTTCGCGTTTTCGAACCGCCGGGCAGCTCTTCCTCTTCGAAAGGACGAAGGCATGCTCGACAATCATTCTCACCGGACGGCGCACAATAGTGCGATCGCGTTCTCGAGGGCCGCTACGATCGGCCGTCCTCGGTTCGTGCCCATGGTTGGCGACTCAATGACGCCAACGCTCAAGGACGGCGATTTCGCCGCCGTGGTGCAGACGGAAACCTACAACTTCGAGGGCCTATACGTGCTTGAGTTCCTGAGCGCTCCGGACGTCTACAGGTGCGCGGCGATGGGTCCCGGCAAGATCCGTATCTCCAAGGACAACGAACGCTACCCTGCCCACGTGCTTACCCTCCGCCAGTTTGAAGAGAGCGTGGCCGGCCAGGTGGTGGCGGCATGCTCTGTGATTGCACCGTCCCTGATAGACGCGGTGGCAGGTGCCTGAATCCTGCGTCGCAGGTAACATTGATCGACGGGGCTAGGCCGGCCAGCCGAACGCGGGAACCGCACCCGCTGCCCCGTCGACCACAATGCGGCGCGCCGGCGGAGGCGCCACCATGTCGAAGTCGAAGCTGCGTCCGGGAGATGCTGCAATAGAGGCTTCAGGTCTCAGACCGGGGCCAGAGCATCTGGCACGCGACCTGCCCGCTTACTTCGCGCGTTTCCAACAAGGCGCCACCCATTTCGCATTGGAGGCGCTAATCGCACTGATCCTCGCAGAGCACCACGTCAGTGGCCTTTCCGACGAGGAGTTTCAACAACTAGATCAACAGCGATCAGTCTCGGTTCCGTGGTGGATAGTGCAGCATATTGGTGTCGCTTACATGCTGGCGGACGGGGATGGAAAGCAGTTCGCGGTAAAGCTGGGTATTGCCCGGCCGAGACGCGGACACGCAAGCCCTCAAGAAGCGGCCGAGCAGATGGATGAAGAAATGCGGCGGGCTGTTGAAGTGGCGGGGGCGCTGAGGCGCTTGGGTAAGCTCGACGCAGCCATCCGCTATGTGTCCGAGCGCTTCGACGTGAGCGAGACCCAGATCAAGGCTTCGTGGCGAAAGTTCGGAAAGATCGCAATGGTCGTCGAAGAGCGGGGCCACAGGTCGGCGTAAACGCGTTTAGGCCGACCACGGAATGGTTGGCAGCCTGCTTAGCTCCTGGACTATTTGATTGCTCGCGCTGGCCGGCGCTTTCCGGTCTTAGCACGAGAGCCCCCCCATGCACCCCAATGAACACCGCCTTCTGCGCACCCCCGAGGCGGCTGCGTTGCTCGGCCTTTCGACGTCCACGCTGAACAAGATGCGCTGCACCGGCCGCGGCCCCCAGTTCATCAAGATCAGCGCGGCCGCGGTCGGATACGAGCCGGCGGCGATCGAGGCATACAAGGCAGCGCGCCGCCGCTCCAGCACCTCGGACCCCGGCCAGCAGGCCGCCTAGTCGGCGGCGAAGAACCCAGGGCGATTGCAGTCGCCCTGAGGTTCGCATCGCACTCAATCTAAAACGGGACATATCGATATGGCCAACCAAGTACACGGGCTTCCGCCCGCGAGCAATCCCCTGCGCCTGCCTCATAAGGTGGCCCGCGAAGAGCACCACATCGATCCCCTCCAGCCGGACTGGCGCGTCACGCGCTTGGCCCGCCGCCACCACGTGTCGACCGCCGCAGCGGCCGTGATCCTGACGGCGATGACCGCGGAGGTCGGCCATGCGCTCTGAGGGCATCGAGAAGGAAATCGGCTCTCTGCCCCGCTCCAGGGGCGAAACGCTCCGGCTGCGCGCGAAGGTCTTCAACGGCCACCCGATCGCGGATCTCCGGATCTTCTACGACGACGACGGCCAGCCGCGGCCGACCAAAAAGGGCGTGCCGGTCGCGCTCCTGCAGATTGATCGCTTGATCGAGCTGCTGCAGAAGGCGAAGGCGGAGCTGCAGGAAATGGCGCCCACCCGCGGCGGTGCGGAACGGAGCCGCGAGTGAACGACCTGAAGGAAGTGACGGGCCGCGAGAGCGGCCCGTTCGCTTCCGGGGCGCTGGCATACCTCAAGGCCCGGATTCCGGTCATCCCGCTGGGTGGCGACGATGGCAAAAAGCCACTAGTTCAGCGCCCACAGCTTTTTGGTCTGCCTGCATCTCGCAAGCTGGTGGACGGAGGACGGTTCAACGGCGCCAATCTGGGCACGTGGTGCGGTCTGCGATCCGGCCTCACTGTCATCGATATCGACGCGCCGCAGGACGCCTTGGTCGATTTCGCTCTCTCGCACTTCGGTCCGACGCCGATCTTGGTGCAGACTGGCAGCGGCAAGTACCACGCCTATTACCAGCACAACGGCGAGCGCCGCGAGATCCGGGTTTTCGGTGACGAGCGGCCCATAGATGTCCTCGGCGCAGGCGGGATGGTGGTGCTGCCGCCCAGCGTACGGCCTGGGGGCGGCGAATACCGATTCCTTCGTGGCTCCATAGGAGACTTGGCGCACCTGCCGGTGATCCGCCGAGCGGCGCTCCCGGCCCCCTCCGCTGCGGAATCGTCCGCCTCTCCCGCCGTCATGGTGGGTGGACGCAATAACGCGCTCTTCAGGGCCGCCCTTCGTGAGGTTCGCGTTCTGCAGGACGAGTCGGCCCTGGTGGCCCGCCTCATTGTTCTGAACTCCGAGATGTGCGATCCACCCCTGCCGGCGGCGGAGGTGGAGAACGTCGCTGCCAACGCGCTCCGTTACGAGCGCGCAGGTCTCAATCGCGCGCGTAGAGGGCCCACGGTGTTCGTGACCCACGATCTACATCGAGCCTATGCCGATGACCCCTATCTCGCGGTCTTTCTGAACGCTTTGATGCTTGCTCATGGTGCGCGGCGTGAGCCGTTCGCCATTGTCGCGAAAGCCATGGCAGGCGGCAAAGACTTCCCTGGCTGGGACTGGCGCAGGATCTCAAAGGCAACGAAAGAGGCGATCAAACGAGGGGCCATTGAAATGGTGGCGCCCGCCCGTGGCCCCGGTCACCCGGCTCGGTACCGGTTCCGCTGACGCGGTTCCAAAGGGTACCGAAGCGGTACCCAATATAACTAACCCCCACCCCCCACCTCCTCTCACTCTCCCTCCCTAGGTTATCTGGGAAGAGTTTGAGCGAGGCTGACGGTCGCGAGCACGGGGTATCGCTGATGCGGACCGACCCCACCCACGTGACCGGTCTCGCCGCCTCCTCTTCGAAGTCGCCTGGAAATGAGTGCGCTAGCCTCACGATGCAGCGTCTCCCGCTGCACCGACTGCGGTTTCTCGGCAGAATTTTGAGATCTTCCGGCGGAAGGCGGAGCTCGTGCGGAAGGGGCCAGGGCCGAAGTTTCTTCGAACAGCGCGGCTGCCTCGCGCGCGCGGATGCTTTTCTACGTCGAGGTCGGTGCTCTTGGCGGGCGTCTCACATTGACCCCGCTACCCATCCCCCCGACCCCCCTTCCCTTCACCCCTACACCGCTTCGGATTTCGAAGCAACAGCGCGGAAAGGTTGTAGTATTATCGCGCCCCGCGGCGCGGGGAGGTGGGGATGCGGCGTGGATGGATTCTGGTTGCCGGCATAGGCATTTGTGCGAGCGCCGCGCAGGCGCAGACGACATGGTCAACGATCCCTTGCAGTGAGGCGGCGCTCGTCGCGAATGACCAGGCGACCTGCAAGAAATCCAGCGAAATAAACCCGAGCGCTGATCCGATCGAGCTACGAGAGCGTCAGCGGGTGGAGCGGCAGCACCTACGTTGACTTCACCCTGTTCCTGACGACCGGCTATTGGGGCGTCTACACCAACGACGCCTCCGAACGATCGGTGAAGAACTTCGTGGCGGGCGCCGAAAAGAGCTCTGTCCCGACGAACTGGGGGCCGTACAGGGGTTTCAGGACACCGGCTACCTTCCCTTCACTCTCGGCAGCTACGAGTGCGTCGGCGTTGACCACGGTGTCGCAAAGACCTCCGGCAATGTCGGGCAGGCCGGTTACGGGTATCTGCTACGGTTACATCTGCCAACGCAGCAAGATCGCGGGACCCTGAAGCTCTGGTTCGCGGTGTGCTGGCGGGCCTCACCGTGAAGGGCCCTGGCCGCGGCAAGAATGCCTTCGGAGACGAGCCCGTGGCGTTCTCGGGGTATGGCCAGGCGCCGGCGGCGGCGTCAACGAGCTCTGCTCCCCAGACGCCTCCGGCAGGCCCGGCTTCAGCGCCCACAACCCCGGCGCCCGCGGCATTGCCCCCAGCTCCAGCACCGGCATCGGCCAGCAAGATGGAGGCCGACCTGGCGACCCTAAAGGGCTTCCGGGAGAAGGGCCTCATCACGCAGGAGGACTACGACGCCAAGCGGAAGGAGATCATGGGTAGGATATGATGGCGGGCGGCGGCGACGTTACGTTGACGTCACGACCAACGTGACGTCAACGTAACGACCGACGTCGAACCGTTTGGGTAACCGTTCCGGGAACGGTTTGCTGAACCCTTTCCCGTCCTGCCCGTCTGCCCTTTTGCCGCAGTGATGCGTGCGCCACGCGTGCGTGCATGTGCAGCAATAGCACCCGACCGCTCGAATGCCGCCGACTACAGCGACTATCGCAGACCAGTGACAGAGCAGTCACAGACTAGGCGGCGACCGTTCGGAGAATGTTCGCGGAATGCTCTCGAGGCCTCGCGAAGCTTCGCGTCCGCGGATGCTGGATGAGCGCTCCGCCACCTCTCACTGATTGCGCCTTGAGCCCGCGATCGTTGCGGGCCGGCACCGGCGTTCTCCACGGGGACACTGCCCCTATGTCCCCGGGACAAATTTAAATGTCCCGGCGGGGACGTCCCCGACCTTAGTTCGTCATTTGAGTAAGCACATGCTGACGTCTGACCATACCGATCAACGCCTTACCGCGCCGGCGGGCTAGCGCGCTGGCGGGTCCACGTCATGCCTTCAGCCTCGTCTGTTTTCCCCCCTGTGGGGAATTCGAAGAGCTTCAAGCCGGCTGGGTGGGGAACTCGCGTCGCTTCACCTCGGGCCGGTGCCGAATTCCACTGGCATGATCCGCGCCGATCTGAGCCATTTGGGGGTCTCGCCCCGAGCCTGGGAGTTCCATCGACCACGCGCTGAAGGAGTACTCTCTCCAGCCGATCTGCGATGAACCGTCCGCGATCAGCATCAGGGCCCGCCGGCATTGCCGCGGCTATCTGCCGCGCTTGTGCGATGCTGATCGGACCTGCTGATTCATTCTGCCGCAGCACAACTCGCCTGCTGTGGTGCTGCCGTCTCCCGGGCCTCATGAACCCGCCGCCAGTCCAACCCTTCGAGCAGGGCCGCGAACTGCGCCGCCGTCAGCCGGATCACGCCGTCTTCGATCTTCGGCCAGCGGAACTCGGTATGCCCAAGTCGCTTGGCAAAGAGACAGACGCCCGTGCCATCCCAGTAGATCAGCTTCACCCGGTCAGCCCGCCTGGCACGGAAGAAATAGACGGTGCCCGAGAACGGATCCGCCTTCATCGTCTCGCGCACCAGCGCCGCCAGTCCCTCCGCGCCCTTGCGGAAATCGACCGGCCGCTTTGCCACCATCACCCGGACCGACCCGGTCGGCCCGATCACGCCCCGGCCTTCAGGGCCCGGATCACCGTCGTGATCGTCGCCGCGTCCACCCCCCTTCCCACCCGAACCTTCACACCATCGATCTCAAGCTCGATCGTTGAGGCCGCGGTCGATCTCGCACGCCGACGCCGAGCTGGCTGCGATGCGGCGGGCGGGATATCGCGGGATGGGCCGCGGATACCTCCAACCGCGGGCACAAACGCCTGCGTCAGAGGTTCCGCATAACGATGGCGACGGGCTTCGCAACGCCACGCAAACAGTTGCTGCGGAGTCAGCCCATGCCGGCGAGCGACTGCACAGAGGCTCCCGCCGCTACCCAGGCTCTCAGCAACGATCGCCGGTTTCTGCTCGGAGCTCCAGGTCCGCCGGCGCCCGGCACCGGTGAACGCTTTTGATCCGCTGCGCCGGCACGGCAATCGCCTCCGACATGTGCGTACGCTCTGATATCGACATTGTCGGAGCCTCTCCAACGCTCCGATTGTCCGCCGACCTCACCGCCGCTGCAAGGTGATCCCAAAACAGCGCTAACGGATCACTCGTCAGGAGCCTCCGAGCTCCTCGACACGCCATGGTCACCGTTCCCGATGAAGTACGACGCCAAGCCACCTACGATAAGGAGACCATTGCTATGCAAGAACGTGGATGACCGGGTGAGCTCCCGGGGGCGCAGTCCACCCAAATTTTGGCCCTGTCGGCGCCATGAAGTTGGCTAGGTCGCGCCGCTTTGGCTGCGCTATGCATGGCCTGCAGCTTTGACGATGGCCTCCACGACCGCCGCGCGCACATACGGGCCGGTGAGCACCTCCACCTCGTCGCCTTCCTCCGCACCGAGCAGTGCTTTGGCGATGGGGGCTTCGTGGTGAATGACGCCTTGGCCTAGATCGCTCTTCGACTTACTGATTGTCACCATCAGCGTTTTGCCATCGCCGTTGAGATATCGAACACGCACGGTGTCGCCGACTGCTACGCCGCTTCCATTGCCTGACACGCTCGCTTCAAGCGTCCCGGGTGGCTGCTCAGCCACAGCCACCAACGCCAAGTTGCTCTGCGCGTGGTCCTCCGGAGCCGAGGCGTCAGAATCACGCTCATCAGTGGGAGGTGGCGTAGTCGCAAACTCTGCCTCGCGCTCTTTCAGCGCCACCAGCCGCTGCTCAATCACTTCACGCAGGCGCTCAGCTTCACGACGGGGATTATTGAACCAATCTGTCGACCAGATGCGGTGGAACTGCCATCCCAGCCGCTCCATCACTTCCTGGCGCAGGCGATCCCGATCCCGTGCTGATTTAGCGGAGTGATAGCTCGCGCCATCGCATTCGACGCCGAGGATGAATCCGTGCGGCCACTCGGGATGACGCACACCGATGTCGATGAAATAACCTGCGACGCCCACTTGCGACACCGCCTCGCACCCTATGGCGCGGATCTGATCCATGACGAAGATCTCGAAATCAGAGTCTGGTTCTCTCGGTGTTGGCTTCCCGGCATCGATAAGGCCGCCCGCAGCGTATTCGAGCCAGCATTTGAGCATGTAGGCTCCGGCGTTGCCGCTCTCTTCCGCCACGATGTCCGCCGCTGTCATGGACGAATAGGTGACGATCTTTTCCTTCGCGCGCGAGAACAGGACGTTCAGACGGCGCTTCCCCGCAAGGCCGTTGATCGGGCCGAAGCGCTGCGCGACGCGTGCGCCTTTGGTCTCGGGGCCGTAGACGGTTCCAATAAAGATCACATCGCGCTCGTCGCCCTGCACGTTCTCAAGGTTCTTGATAAAGAACTCCTCCAGACCGTCGTTCTTTTCCTTCCACGCCTCCACATAGGCCTGGGCATGGTGATCGCGTCCCAGCGCATACTCAAACTCTTCGGCGATAAGATCGCGCTGCTTCTGGTTCAAGGTGACGATGCCAAGCGACCTGTTAGGGTCGGTGCGCATAAACTCAAGCGCGGCATCAACCATCACTCGCGCTTCCGTCGCATTCGCTCCGGCCTTGTAAAGCCCATCCACCTTCCGGAATTGAACACCCATCCGTGCCAGCGATTCCGTCGCGGAAGGGAAAACGACCAGATTGTCCTTGTAGACAAGCCTGTTCGAAAACCTGATGAGGCCCGAATGACGTGACCGGTAGTGCCAGCGTAAACGACGCGCCGGACGGAAGGTCGCGTTCGCCATCTCAAGAATGGACTCATTGAGCACGGCATCATCTTCGTCGGCGTCGTCATCATCGATCATCTTCTTGAAGAAGCTCGACGGCGGTAGCTGGTTCGTGTCGCCAACCACCATGACCTGCTTGCTCCGCAAGAGAGCGCCGATTGCAGCCTCCGGCGGCATCTGGGACGCTTCATCGATGATGCAGAGATCGAAGGTGATGGCCTCTTTGGGGGAGTACTGAGCGACTGCAAGCGGCGACATCATCCAGCAGGGTTTGAGTTCCAGCAGCGCAGCTCCCGCGCGCTGCGTAAGATCGCGCACCGAGATAAAGCGTTGCTGCTTGCTGATTTCATTCTGGATAAGGGCCATCTGCGTCCACGTGGACTTCTTGCCGGTGCCGTTCCCGTAGGGCGGCTTTGCGTTTGAATGGACGCTCCATCGAAGCTGCTTTTGCGCCAGCTTGATGATCGCCTTGTCCTGACGCGCCAGCTCGGCCCTCAACTCGTCCAAGCGGCGGCCGGAATGCCGGGCGAGTTTCTGTCCGTGCTCCGCGAATACCGCGCGCGCCAGCTTGCGCACCGCGAGGGCCTCGAACTGTCCGGCGAGGTTTGAGAGTGTGCCTGACGCCACGTGATGCGTGAGGAGCGGATGCAAGCCTGCTTCTTTGAGATCGACCAGAACGTTTGCAAACTCAGCGTGCGCAAAGAGCCCTTCAGTGTCTTGCCCCGCCGCTTCTAAAGCGGCCGCCGCACCGAGTTCATCTCGCCCGCCCGTGAAGGCAGTTTCCTCAATCCGCGCCAGCGTCGCGATCCGCTTGAGCAGTGTCTCAGTCTGGGCCTTCGTCTCCAGTACCCGGTCGATCTGGTCTGCTGCATCGACGATCCGGCCGGCACGCAGTACGGCCGCGACCGCTTCGGCAACCGAGGCAGAATTCTTAGCCCAGGAGCATGCTTGTGATAATTGGTGAACTGGCGTTCGGCAGCCCTTAAATCGGCCGCCGAGCAGAGTGGCAATGCTCCGATCTTCATCCAGGGACAGCCGGCGAACCAAGAATGCCCGGAGGTGTTTCGCGAGCGCTGGCAAATCACTCGGTCTCACCGCTTTGGGCCTCTTGAGCACGAGGCGAAGCGGGCGAAGTTCGTCGATCACCCCCGTTAGTGCCGCGATCTCTTTCTCTGCGCTCGCGACGTCTTTTTGCAGTGAAGCGATCGTATCCACGGGCGTATTTACGGGGATGGCTGGGACCAATTCCAGTTCATCAAAATCCGCCTCGCGCAGAAACTTCCGCAGACCGCGCTGGTCGGGTCCGACCAGAGACGTCTCTAAAAATTCGTAGTAGCGGGCCAGGTCTTCGAACGGTGCGAAATCTGTGTCCACGCCGCGAAACCGGAGACCAAACAGCGAAGTTGCTACGGGATTTTGCAGGAAGGCGCGCTCGCGGCCTCGGTAGGACGCCAGCGCTTCAAGCCGCTCCAGCGCATCCTTTTTCTCAAATCGATCCGCCAGCGAGAGAGATCGCGCCAGTTTTCTTGCGTTCCGGAAGGAGCTTGAAAAGGCCGCAAACAATCCACCGGAACGCAGGGTCGCGATGGTTTGTGCAAGGATCTCAACTGAGGCGTCAACACTCAGCGAAACGCGCGCCGATATCTGCGTCCTTTCTTCCAGCAAGCTGCGCCCTTCGCCGATCAACTGTTTCAGGACGGGCAGCGCGGCAGGGTCATTGGTCGCCGTGTTGCGGCAGAGAAGCGCTTGGCGGCCAGCTTCTCCGATCGCCGGAAAGGCTCTTCCGATCGCCCCGAGATTCCAATGTGCGGCCTCCGGCCTCACCTGGATCAACGGCTCCATCTTTGCCGAAAGCCCTCGCGATCCCTCCAAGGCTTCACGGAGTCGTGCAATGCGGGCTTGCAGCTCATCAAGGTCGAGGGTGTCCAGAGATGCATTACGGCAGATATCTGCCATGCGTTCTGCGCCCGAAGCGGCTTCTTCGTCGAGGTCTGCCGAGAACAGCTCGTTGAGTGCAGCTTCCGCTGAAGCGAACGCCTCACATCCCGAGATAAATGCAGCCAGCTCTTCGGCAGCACCCGGTCTCAGGAGGTCCAGGTGCAGTTGGTGGTCGGTATCTGGGAGGGTCTCTAGCTCCCGCAGCGCGATGGAGATTGCGGAGAGTTCGTGGTCCGAGGCGGATCGAGTGATATGGAACGGCCTCAAGCCATCGCGCGCTTCTGCCAGGGCAAGAAATAGTTGCGCCGCGCGTGTAGCGCAGTTGCAGGCCTCTTCCACCGTGAAGCGCTCTGCGACTGTCAGATTGGTCGCCTTCCAATGTGGTTTAGCTTGAGCAGCCGACTGCGCAGCGTTTTCAGCGCGCTCGCCCAACGCCTGGAGGCGGCCAATACCTGTCTTGTGCAGGAATTTCTCAGAGACGTCTGATTGCGCAATGACGTCCACCGGAACGGTTTCGAGGCGCGGCGCGGTAGCAATGCTCTTGCTCAGGATGTCGTGGACGCTCAGGCCCGTTCGCCCGAATTTCAGTGTCAGCAGGACGATGTAGTCGGAAAGTTCTTGTCGGACGCCTCGGTACTCTGCGAGCTGCTCGTCGTAGTCAGTGACGATCGAGGGCCTTCGCATTTCAACGCGGCTTCGGATTGAACTTATGACCTGCTCGCGCGTGGAGCGTTCCGCCTGCAACGGCAACAGGAACTCACCAAGACCAACAGATTCAAGGCGTGAGCGAACGACATTCAGGGCCGCGAGTTTTTCCGCGACGAACAGGACCTTCTTGCCGTCCGCTAGAGCTGCAGCGATGGCATTCACAATCGTCTGCGACTTGCCTGTGCCTGGTGGACCCTCGACCGCAAGATTTTTGCCATTCGAGACATCGACCAATGTGCTGAACTGCGAAGAGTCCGCGTCCATCACCACGCACGGGACGCTTTGCTCAATCGATGGCTCATCAACATTGTATTCTTCGGCAAACGGCACCGCCGTCTCCGTGTTCGTGCCGGTCAGCAAAGAGCGGACGATCTCACTATCGCGGAACGCCTGATGGTTTGGGTCGATGTCGTGGTACATCGCCATGCGTGCCGATGGAAACACGCCGATCGCTACTTGCCGCCGAACTTTCCAGACGATCTGCTTGGGAGCCACTTCGGCGATAGAGGCCATGTATTCTTCGACCGAGCCCCCCTCGTAGGGAGGCATCTCGATACCGAAGTCGATCCGCATTTTCTCAGCGAGAACCGCGTTCGTCTCCGGCTCTTCCCCTATGCCCTTGATATGAAATTCTACGCCCTCGCGTGTGCGCTTCTTCTCAATCTGCGCACTACAGAGCAGCAGCGGCGCGAAGGCCGGGTCCGTCTGGCTTGGTTCAGACCACTCCAAGAATCCATAGGCCACATGAAGGACGTTTATGCCGGTCTCCTGCACCCAGGTCCGGCATTTCGAGGTGATGGTATTGAGCTTGCGCTCAAGATCCTTGGGCAGGAGAAGCGTCTGGATGTCATTGTCCGTGTGGCGCTCTTCCTGCGCCCCAACGCCCGGCGATGGCAGTTCATAGGACGGCGTGATGCCGTTGTTTCGAGCGTGCTGCGTTAGGTTGATTTCTGCTTGCTTGGGACGCGGTGCCATTCCCAATTCAGCACGCAGCCTGTCCTTGAGTGCTCTTTCCACCGCGCGCGTCCGATCAAGATAGTCGTCCGCATCAGCCGCAACCGATTCAAGGTCTTGTAGGTACGCCTCTTCAGTCAGTCGCGCCGCAGAAATGGCATCTCGAAATTTCTTTGTGTCTTCGTCCTTAGGATCACCGTCGATCTCAGGCAGCGGCACCAGTCGCATTTCCTGCCCGTTGTTCAGTTTATAAAAAAGAACGTCCGGCAGTTCATCGACAACCCGGATGTGGGCATTGGAGCGGGGTGTGAGCTTCGTCGCGAGAAGAGGATTCCGCCGACTGAGATCGAGCAATTTTGGACGAAGATGCTCGACCTTACGCCTTACGAGATCTTGAAGGTCCGCTATTCCCATATGTCCCCCTACGGTCGAATGTTAGCAACAAAGCAGCCCACAAACAACAAAGAACAAGTTATGAGTGTAGAACGACAGTTAAATGACTTCCCGGCCCGTAGTATTCGTGCATGCGGCTCCACCGGACCGGGCTCTCGTAAACCGGGCCTTGCAGTCCCGGCCATTCCGCTTCGATCCATTGCGAGGATTGTCGGCAGCTTACGGCTGACGCCCTTTTATTGAAGTGGGGCGTCCCGCCCCGGACCATCAAGGCCACGCCCTTCCGCTTCGCTCTCGGGCGATGCCGGGCGTCTCTGCTTCTCGACAGCGTAGAGTTTGGCAATGCGCTGCAGTGCCCTCATTAGCGATCGGTGCCGATCCGCCGGCACCTAGCTAGAAGAACAGCCGGCGGGCACGCAAGCAGCAGAAGGCAGTTGGATCTCACCGCGGCGGGCCACGACGGGATAGGCACCATAACCGTCGACCCGCGGTACGCCCTTGAAACCGGCGAGATGAGCGGTGGGCCGCTCGGCCTTGCGGTCGGGGTGCATAGAGATAGACAACGCCCGGCGGATCGTTGCTGCCCCGGGGACGATCGTCACGGGCATAGACCCAGAGCTAGCGGGTCTTGGTCCGGCCGAGGCCGGGATCGAGTCCCGGGACGGTGGTCTCGTCGGCGAACGGCTTCGTCGAGTCCTCCAGCTTCAGCAGCAGCCATTCCTGCACCGGCCGCAGAAGCCAGGCAGCGTGGCCGACCCAATCGGCCGGGGCCGAGCGGTCGAGTTTAACGCCATGACGGCATATATCTGGGCCTGGCGATAGAGCGGCATCTGATCCTCGGGTAGGCTCTCCGCCCGCCAGCTGAAGCGATGACGCTGCAGTTTCTTGATGAACTGGACCAGCCGGTCGTTTTGGGCCCGCTCGGCGACCAGCAGCGCCTTCAGCGTGCCCGGTCGTCGGGAAGCGCATCACCCGTCGTCGGCACGAAGAAGACCATATGCGCCGAACCCGCCTCACCAGCATAACCAGCTCGGAGAGCGGCCGCTGGCGCCGCGGTGGCCGCTTACCGGCGCCGGAGGGCCCGACGATGGCCAAAACTGCGTTGCTCATCCTCTCTTCGCAAAGCATAGGGCCTCACGAGAGCCTTCGTCGCGGCAGGACGTCAGCCAGGGTTCAAGGGAGGGACGTTCCGAACTAGCCAATAGTGGACCGCCACCTTCAGGCCGAAGGCTTCACCGCCGTCAACGGAGTTGGCGCTGACGACGGACCGCCGTGCCTCTTTCAGATTTTCGTCAACCCTTGCTGTCGCCTGCGAAAGAAGCCGCGCAGCATCCCCGTGAAAATTGATGGCAGCGTTTTGATGATGCCAATACTTCACGGGTCCGCGGAGGTCGGGCCCGCAGAGGTGCGGCGGAATGCTGTCGCCTAAGTGGGTGGCGAGGAGGAGGGAGTAAACTGCAGCGCCTTTGGCAAGCTTTCGAGCCTTGCGCTCGTCTTCCGACGTCGCAGTCACAAATTTCCGGAGATTCTTGAAGGCATCGAAGGTGTACATGGCCTTGAGTTCGACCAGGCAACGCGGCTCGCATTTCGTGTCGAGGACGGCCAGGTCGATCCTTCGCCACTCTCGAGAGACGATATGATCCTCTCGGCTGAGTTCCTGGTGGAGTCGGAATGCCAACCGATCTCGGATCGGTCCTTCGATCTTCATTGTGGTGGCCAAGTAGGCTAGCTCGTTCGGCTTGAATTCGTTTCCGAGACTGCCCAGAGCCGCTGTTAGCTGCTGGTCAGAATCAGTCATGCGCTTCCCCCGTTGCCCCACGCCTTTTGGAGTGGAATGCCCCTGGCTGCGAAGCATAAGGCCGAAGTTTTTTGGAGCGAAAATTCCAGAGGGGTATGACCCGGTGAGGGGGGTACCCCCCGTCGTCGAGGTGGGGGGTGGGCCGCCCGCCGGGGCGCCCGCGCTCCCAGCCGCCGGCAGCCGGGGCAGGGGAGGCGCACCATCGGAGACCCTTCCCTATCCTCCACCTCTTCGCCACGCACCGATGCTTGCCCAATCGAGCGGGCATGGCGCGACATAAGTTCGCGCCGTTGCATTTCCGCACTGACGCCAAGCAATTCCTACCGTTGCCGCCGAGCGTACCTAGTAAGCGTGCTTTGGATGTGGCTCTCGTCCCTGCTCGATCGCCGTGCCGGGGCAGCTCTTGCCCTAGATGGTGACCAGAGCGACGTGGTCTGGTCATAGGCGCCATCGGATCCTTCCCCCCATCGCGGTGCGACAGGGAGCGCTGTGAGGACACGGTCTGCGCTGTCACCAGGAGCTCCGGGTCATGGCCGTGTCCCGTTACGTCGATCTACCGGCCCCCTTCATGCCGGCGATGCCATCGACGTCAGGCGGACGGTGACGGGCGGGGGGTGGGACCCTCGGTACGGGCGGCAGCGGCGCGCCGGTAACAGCCGGCCCGCCCTCATCGCGTCCGCTCCGCCAAACGAGCCAGGCACCCACTCCCACTACGATGAGCAAAAGCGACTAGAGATTAGATTCGGCCATTGTTGCCCCCGTCCCCACCGTGAAGGCTAACGGAGAGGAACCGCGGGTGCGAATCGCCGCAACCCTCATGCAAATGTGCCCGGCCGACAAAACATATGACCGGTTCATGCCAGACTGGCCTGGCAGGCCATGCGCAGAACCTGAGGCAGTCGTCTTAGCTCGAAAAAGGGGGCGAATTGCGTCCTGGTGCTTACTAGGTGCTTACCGAGCCGTGCTCTCGGAGCACCGAAACCCACCTAAGTATTGGTGGGTGCACAAGGATTCGAACCTTGGACCCGCTGATTAAGAGTCAGCTGCTCTACCAACTGAGCTATGC
>VFQO010004517.1_pt1 | contig 58996 bp, 94 predicted proteins | sample 3512331 | NCBI WGS metagenome assembly VFQO01 (sample SAMN10412371, study PRJNA504923) | tailings metagenome | isolation source: Replicate 3 from Balatoc abandoned mine | place: Philippines: Itogon, Benguet | collected 2017-08-28 | reverse complement strand
CAGCAGCAGCAGCAGCAGCAGCAGCAGCAGCAGCAGCAGCAGCAGCAGCAGCAGCGCAGTAGTGGCAGCAGCAGCAGCAGCGCAGTAGCAGCACGTGTGTACCTGGCCCACAATTTCGCGGATGTCGCCCGTGGCTGTGGGCATGCGCTCCGCCGCCCGCCGCTGCCACTGCTGCCCAATCTTGGCCAGCTGCATCGACAGCGCGCGGCCTGCGACACGCGCGCGTGTGATGGAGCAGCGGTTGACAGTGCTGTAGCCGGCAGCCCAGCAGGGTGGGTGCTGGCCAGCTGCGCCGCAGCGGGGAGCCAACGCCGCCGCGGCAAACCCAGGCAGACGGTGCATGGTTGCTAGGGCAGGGTTGAGCACATGGGTGCAGAGCAAGCAGCCAGGAGAGGGCCGGCGTCCTGCTGATACCTCGGTACGCTGGCTCGTACCATGCAGGAGCACCCAACCCACGCACCCGGCCCGATCGGGTCCTTTGCCAGGATGCGGCGCAGCGGCCGCGTCAGCCGCTCCTTGGTGCTGCCGGCATCCGTGAACTCGCCCGCAGCAATGCGGTCCTCCAGGCTACCTGCGGGACGCAGCAGGAGTCTGGAGCGTGAGGGCGGCACGCCGGCGCACGCGGCGCCTTTGCCGGCGCCGCCCGCCGCTCGTGGCGCCGGCACAGGGCGCGCTCCCCCAGCGGCGGCCCCGGATGGCACCATCACCCCTTGCCTTTGGCCTTGCCGTCCTTCTGCTGCCCGCCAGCCGCCTGGACGAGCAGGTGCTGGTGCCGGCGTGAGGCTGGCTGCTGCCGTGCAGCCGCATTTGGGCCGCCCGCCAGCCTCTGGCCCACGAAACCCCTGTTGCAGCTGGTCAGGCTCATGATGGCTGGCCGCCGACTAGAGGCTGCGCTGGCTCGAAGACCGCCCGGGCGCTAGAGCGCCGCTACAGGGGCCGGCACTCCTACAAATTGACAGGGGAAGGTCTGCTTGTGCTGGGCTGTGGCTGCCAGGCCCGAGCAGGCGCCTAGCCTGCATGAGCCGCCAGCGTCAGCAGCACAGCAGAACGCAATGCAACGGCCTCTCGTGCGCCCCACCGATACCCACACGGCCCATGCAAGGCACCACAACAGCAGGGGAGGCGGCCTGGCGCCTGTGGTGCGCCAGCCGACAGCGAGCGCACCCACCCTTGCTCTTGGCCCTGCTGAGGCAGCTGGACGAGCAAGGCCTGCTGTCGATCGATGCAGGCCAGGCGGCATTGCTTGACCTGCTGCAGCCGGCGGCGCCGCTGCTGCCACCCGACGCCGAGCACCGCAGGTGGGTGCCGAGCGCTCGAGCGCCTTCCACTCGTTTTTGGCACAAACGTCGCCTGCCCTCGCTGCACCCTTAGCTCTCATCAAGCACATTTGCTGCCTTCCTCCCAAGTCAGGCGCGTGCTGCGGGCGGTGGTGCTGGCGGCGGAAGCCGATGGGCAGGAGGTGGATGAGCGCCTGATGCAGCTGCTCAGCGACTGCCTGCTGGCCCAGCCCCCGACTGACGGCAATGCGGCAGACAGCGGGGGCTGCAGCACTGATTCCAGCCTGGCGCAGGCCCTGCTGCCGCCGCCGCCCCAGCCCGGCTGGTGCTACAAGTTGTGGAGCTACGGCCCTTCGGGGGCGGCGTCTGCCGCCTCACTGGCCGCTGTGGCATCACTGGAGCGGGCAGTTGCAGCCCAGCGGCAGGCATGGCTGGCCAAGCATAAGCACGACTTGCAGCAGGGTCAGTGGCAACAATTAGGGGCGCTGCCGGCCTGCCCGCCGGCGGCAACTGGGGACGGCAGCCACGGCCTGCTGGCGCTCCATGTCTCCCTAAACCTGCTTGAGGGAGGCACCGGCTGCCACGAGTGGTGAGGCTGAGCTGTGTGTGAAGCTGTATGAACCACCACAAGAATGCAGCACGTTGACGCCACGCCTTGTCACAATGTGGCACCACAGCGGCCGCGACCCCCATTCCTGCCCAACCGCTTTGCACCCCGCGCCCCTCCTTTGCCTGCAGGGAGGCCGGCTTCTTTCTGGCGGAGTGGGTGCTGAACAATGCAGCTCTGATAGCAGGTGGGCCTAAAGCTTACTGCACAGCACACTATACAGTTGCTGGCGGTGTCTGCATGCCAGGCCGATGGACACCATCTCCATCCTGTGCAGCTGCATGGTTGCCAACAGTCCAACCTCTCACCCTTGGCTGCAGGGCGTGCCTGTCTGGAAATTGGCTGTGGTGCGGGCATGGTGGGGGTGACGCTACACCGCGCTGGCGCGGCCCATGTGCTGTGCACTGATGGCGACTCCCAGACGGTGGCCAACTGCCGGTTCAACTTGCAGCTCAACGGCGTGCCGCTGGCCAACAGCACAGGCAGCTGTGGGGACACCACTTGCGGCACAAGCGGCCACGGCGGCAGCAGCAGTAGCAGCAGCAGCGAGGGCTTGAAGCACCAGGCCCGGCATGCAACAGCAGAGTGCCGGCAGCTGTGTTGGGAGGATGGCTGGCCGGGCACCCTGGGGGCAGATAACGAGCAGCAGCAGGTGCCCACAGTGGTGCTGGGTGCTGACTTGCTGTATGATCCAACGGTCATCCCCACGCTACTGGCGCTGCTCAAACAAGTGCTGACGGCAGCAGCAGCAGCAGCAGCAGCAGGGCCTTGCAGTGGAGAGCAGCAGGCCCAGCAGCAAGGGCAGGGACGGCGACAGCAGGAATACCCGCAGCAGGCACAGCAGCAGCAGCAGCAGCAGCCTGCGGCCTACCTTGCCACCACGTTGCGGAATGAGGCGACGCTGCACCAGTTCTTGGCGGCAGTTGAAGCTGATACATCCATCTGCATGCAGCAGCTGGCCGGCCCGCCTGTGCCTGACGCAAGTGGGGGCAGCAGCTCGGCTGCCACACTTGGCTCACAGGACAAAGAGCCTGAGCAAACGGCCGGCAAGGCACATGCAGCTCCAGCTGTGGCAGCAGCAGCTGCAGCAGGAGAGCCAGGTGGGAACGGCTGCGTACGCTGGCAGCACGTTCCAGAGCTGGATGCGGCGCGAGAGCGCATCTTCTTGCACCGCATCTCACTGGCTCCTTGACACACTTGCTGACTGCTGTCTGGACCCTGCAACTTGCTCACTTTGCACTGGTTGGCTGCTGACTCAAACCCTGCAACTGAATCACTTGCACTCCGCGTTTTGCGCGCGTCCTGTAACATTATCCATGAAGATTGCTGGGTGAAGGCTGCATGAGCAGGCAGTGCACTACTGTACAAGGGTTTGGTGTGGCATCCAAGCATGTATGCGTGTTGGGTAGCCGAGGCCAAGTGCAGGCCGTGGTTCACTCCATCATGTCTGGCTGCGAGGACTGGTGCTGAAGCTGCTGTTGCTGCTGCTGCGCGGCGCCAAACACAAACTGCCCCTGGGGCATCGGCGCGCCGAAATTGAGGTTGGGAGCCTGCGCTGCATTGAAGCTGGGCCCTGCAGCGGCCGGTGCAGCGCTGGCGCCCCACCCCCCGCAGCCGCCGCCTAATGCTGGCCAGCCGAACGGGGCCAGCCCCGGCTGCTGCTGCCCCGCAGGCCCCGCCGCAGATTGCTGCCCCACAGGCACTTGGAAGCCACTGGCATTGGGCCCCAACACCTGCGGCACATGGGCACGGGAGGCAGCCGTGTGGGCTCAGCTGCAACTTGCCCAGCGGGCAGTGAGCATCCCAGCAGGTCCCTGTGCTCCTTCGAAGCCGCTGCAAGTCGTTGGCCAGCAACACCATGGAGAGCGTGCCACCCTGCACACTGCTTGCAGCAGCTGCGGCAGCAGCGTGCCCACTGCACCTGCCTCTGACTAGCAACACACCCAGCAGCATAGGATCAAGCAGTATGACAGCAGCAGCAGCAGCAGCAGCGGCGGCACCCACCTGCATCTCCGCCTCCTGCAGCCGCTGCGCATCGTCCTTTGTGATGGCAATCTGCGGCCGCCGGTCCTTGACCCACTTGTAGGCCTCGCTGCATGGCACGCATGCCAGAGAGGGGCGTACACGGTTGGTGATAGCCAAGGGCGGCCATAAAGGCAGCATGGGCCTCACTGCGCAGGCCGAGCTGCCATGAAAGGCATAGCCGCCACGGCTCCCATGCCGGGGTTGGCCACGATGGGGCATCAAGAGAGCCTCTGAGAGGTTGCTCACCTGAGGCGCCAGCTGTTACGGCGCATGAGGTAGAAGATGACAACAGCTGGCGAGCGCGACAGCCCGCTCATGCAGTGCACCAGCACCTTGCCCTGCTTCTGCTGCACCTCGTCTGCGAGCCATCGGGGCGGCCAAGCGAGGAGGGCAGCAGGTTGGTGCAGGTATTGATGGCCACCACAGGCGGCCAAGCGGAAGGCAGCGCGCCGGTCTGCTGGTTTACACCTGGTCTTGACCCCGCGGGTTGCCTAGTGCAGGGCACATGCAGCAGAGTGCAGCCGCCGCGGCGGCAACTGCAGCAGGGACAACAACAGCTGCAACTGCAGAGCACCATGACACTGTGTAGCTGCGATACTTTCAACCAAGACGCACCTAGAAAGGCCGCGCACTCGTCCAGCGGCGGCGGGCTGCCGCTCACGGTGTGGTACGTGAACGAGTTTTTGTACAGCGCCTGGCAGCTGGGCACGGTCTGTGGCAGGCAGCGGGGGAGTTGGGGCAGGAACAAGGTGGGATCAGCGGGTTGGGAAACGGCAGCCCTGAAGCAGGCATTGCGTGGGCGACAACGAGCAGAGGCAGTCAGGCAGGGTGGCAACTGCTGCGCCACTGGCTCCGCAACGCCTCGGTGCATGAGCTGCCCCATTCGCCAGATCCCATGCAACTGCCCCTGGCATGCCGAGCAGCATCTGACGCCTAGCACTCACATTGAGGATGAAGCCGATGCCCAGCGTCTTCAGGATCTCGTGCCGCGAGGCGTGGTCGTAGCTGCCCAGGAACAGGAAGCCCGGCACGATTTCCGAGGGGAAGGCCGAGGGCGGCTTGGGCGGCGGCGCAGCGGGCGCAGCACCCGCCTGCACCGGCGCCACCTCCAGCCGGTGCCCGCAGATGGCGCAGGGCTCGCCGCCGTGGTACTGCAGCACATGGTGGCATCAGGGGAGCGCAGCGGTGGGCGGCAGCAGCGCGGGAGCAGGCGGGAGCGGCGGCTGCAACCGACGGTCTCTGGGCAATGCGATGGCAATGGCATGCAGACACTTGCGGCACGCCAGCCGCCCGACGCACGTCATGATAGTGTCCGCAGACATCGCAGGGCTCCTCGCGCTCGCGCTTCTGCTTCATGCTGGCAACGGGCTGTGCCAAACCGAGCGCAGCCGTGCCGTCGCCGCCGCCTGCGTTGCACCCTCGCCGCCTGCGCCTAAGGACGCTCCGAGCCGCTGCCGCCGGTGGGACCCGCCCAGATCACGCTGCCGCTGCCAACAAGGTGGAGGGGGCCGCGAAGGAGCGCGAGCAGGCGGTCGCGAACTGCAAGGCTGCTGTTGCTGGGGCTTGGGAGGCTGCGATCGCACGTCGTCAAGGTGCAGATGCAGGAGCATGTGTGGGCTTGTCCGCAGCAGCCGCGCCACTTTGACGGCCGGGCTCATGCAAGGGTGCGCATTGAAGCGGCTTTCAAGCGTTTGGGAAGGAGTTTGCTTCCGTCAGACATCATGAGCGTGCCGATCGTGCTGCGGAAGGCCGCAGCGGCGCCAGGGGTTGCAGCACCGCCGGCGTTGGCGGCGGCCAGCTCTAAAGCTTCCAGGGAGGATGAGGCGGCCGAGACCGGCCTGTCGGGACTGCAGGTAACGCGAACTGACCGGCTGCACGCCCTGCAGGGGGCGGAGGGGCTGGCAGCAGCGGGCCGACTGCGGCGCCGCCGACCATGCCGCTGGCGGCTCAAACATAGACATTGCTCCACCCCCATCTCATCCATTGGCCACAGGCAGAGCCCGCAGAGCCCTACACGCTGCTTGATGCCGACACCTGGCAGGTGCTGCCGGCGGCAGTCGCAGAACTGCTGAGCGGCAGCAACGCCGACTTTTGTGTGGTGGGTGCTCTGGGCCCGCAAGGCCTTGGCAAGACCGCCTTCCTCAACGCACTCCTGGGCTTCAACGGCCCGCTGCCGGCCGCTGGACCGCACCCCTCGCCCGCCTTCCCCACCACGGCGGCGGCGGCGGTGGCGGCGGGGCGGCACTGCACGCGAGGGCTGGGCCTGCGGGTGGGCACTGGCCGCCTGATCGGGCTCGATGCACAGCCGCTGTTCTCGGCCTCGGTGCTGGAAGATATGATGGCCGGCTGGATGGACCAGCCACCCCCTGCGCTGGCGGCTCCAGCAGTGGCGGCCGCCAGCGAAGCCAAAGCACCGGCGGTGCCTTATGAGGGAGTACAAGCGCTGGCGCAGCTGCAGCTGGCGGTGCTGGTGAGTGGGAAGGGCAGTGCGACACCATATGGCGTTTGTCTTGCTGGCATGGCTACTGAGCAATTGGCCCGGGCCTGTCAAGGCACAGGTCATTCTATTGCCAACCAGCCCATGTCCCTGGTCCCTTGCCGCCGCCCCGCACCGCACGCAGCTGCTGAGTGCATGCCACCGGCTACTGGTGTTTGCCGATGGCTTGGAGGACAGCCGCACCTGGGAGTTTTTGGCCACCGCTGAGATGCTGGCACGCGGTGGGTGCTTGACAGCAGCTTGAGTAATGGGGAAATGCTTGCGCACAGATGCTGGCTGCTGGTATCATGTGTGCCCACATGCCTGCCGAACCGCATTTTTGTGTGTGGATGTTGGTAGCTGCGCAATGCATGGCTGCAATCACGACATTTTGAGCTGCCACTTACCAGGGGTGGGCTGTGCTGGCTCCGCAACCGTCCATCCTTGCAGGCGTGCCTGACCCAAGCCTACCGCCCCGTGAGCAGCCCGCGGCAACAGCACAGCAGGCACAGCAGCAGCCCGTTCAGCGGCAGCCACCACCGCAAGAACACCTGGCTGAAGTGGTTGTGGTCCACGTTCTGCCAGCGGGGCAGGGTCCACCCACTGCTGCTCAACTACAAGCGTTGGAAGAGCGGCTGGATGCTTTCTTTGCGGGCTCACGCCTGTGCCGGCCAGGTGAGCAGTCGAGGGAAGCTGCGCAAGCCTTGCCACCAGGCTTGCAAGCCAGGGTGACGGGCTGGGCGTCGGCATGCAAGACAGGCACACGATTGGCCCGGCTATGCTGAAGCGCTGGTGTGCTGCTCTCACATGTGCAGGAGCGCTCCGCATGGCTCAGCATGCTGCTAGGGAGGCGCGTGGGAGCAGCGGAGTTGCTGCTGCCGGCTCAAGCAGCAGCCCCGGCAGCGGCAACGCCCTGATGAGCTACTGGGTGCTGCCGGCGCTGCCACCTGGCACTTGCGACACCAGCTGCGGCGGGCCGGCATGGGAGCAGCTGATCGCTGCGCTGCTGGCGCGGCCCTGCTCGCCCCTTGCGCGCCGCTGCTCCGAACTGCAGTGGCTGCGCGGCATGTCGGGCGACACGTGGCGGGCGGTCAGGAAGAGCCCCGACATTGCGGCCTTCTACAGCCGCATGGCGCGCACGCAGCTCAAGGGCGCAGGCGGATGGCCCCTGGCGCGCTGAGGCAGCTGGAGCAGCCCACGCAAGGGGTCCGCTTAAGTTGGGACCAGCAAGTATGCGAGGCCACGGCAATGTGCCCCTTGGCAGCATTCGGCGTCTGGCCAGCATTATTGATGCCGCTGAGTTGGTCCCTTGGATTGCATCAACATTGTTGCATGCAAGGCCAATGGAAGGGGGCACTTCCCGCCCCGTGCTGCGGCGCCGCAGCGGGGCTTGCAAACTCGCCCGTCACGGCCGCGTGGCCGTAGTGCGCTTTCCATCGGTTGCCATCTGCACCGTCCTTTTCGCGTGTTCAGACAGCAAAGAGCGGTCCTTCAAAGCCCGCTCGCTTCCGCCGCTCGCCAGCGAACTGGACGCCCGGATTGCACGCTACCTGCAACCTTCAGGTTGCCCACAAACGAGCTTTTGCGGCGGCTGCGGGTGCGCCGCTGGGGCGGGACAACTCCCTTCTCAAGCTCTCCCTCGGCAGGGGCTGAGAGCCCACCTTCCACCGCTTCTGTGCAGGGTGCCGGAGGAGGCGCCGCCGCCATGATGTCGTCGGCAGGGGTGCACCCAGCTGCGCCGCCCGCCGGCAGCGCACCTCCGCTGCCGCGTGTTTGGAAGGCCGACCGCATGCTGGGCATCATCGGCCTGTCCATGTGGCTGGGGACGACCTTCCGGGTCTGGCCAGTTCTGCCGCCCATCGACCGCATGCAATGCTGCCTCGGCCTGCTCGTCAGTGAGTGCATGGGGAGGGAGCGGCACGGGGGAGTGCTCTGTATTTGGTGGCTGGCCCAGCACTGCCAACAAGGCTTGCTCCGTCACCTGCCCTTGCAATGCCTCGTGTAGCAGCCACATGCCTGCGCCAAACCTGAACCAGTTTACTTGCATCCTTTTGTGATCGCAGTGTACCTGGTGTCTGTGGCATGGCCCTCGTACGCGCTGCAGTCATACCTGCAGTGGCGCGTGCCCGCCCTCGCCTTCCTCCGAGTCTTCCTCTTTGCGCTGCCCTTCAACTTCAGCACACAGGCAAGTTGCAGCCGTGGTGGACGTGCTGCCATTGAGCCATGCTGTGGTCCTGTGCAAACTTGGCTGCGATGTGTTTAGGTGGACCGACCTGCTGGTACATGCAGCGGCAACCCTCCTGCCGGCAGTGCCCTGGTCTTGTTTCCTCTGGCTGCCCAGAAACTCACTCCTGCCGCTGGTTTCGCTGCCCCCCAACAGGTGTTTGATGCCATTGCGCCCGCCCCGGGCACTGGGCGCCTGGCCGTGGTCTCCAACCTCTTTCAAGTGTTCCTTGGTCAGTGGGGTTGGTAATGTCAGGAGCAGTGCTTAGAACAGGATGTCCACCTGGCCTGGTTGACTGCTGACCTGGAGGCCTGTCCAGTCCAGCATGTGCGAATGGCCCACACACAGCTAGTGCAGACATGCGTGTGCCCCCTCTGTACCGGGTATCTCACACGTCCCGCCCTTCCGCCCCCCGCAGCGTGCCGCATTGCGCTGCTCACCTTCACCAGCCTGGGCTGGCGGCTGCCGCACCGGCTGCACATGGTGGTGCAGGCTGTCAATGTGCTATTGCTCATCCGCTTCGGAATCCACTCTTACTGCGACAGCAAGGTGGGCGGCGAGGGCCGGGCGAGGTGTGCACAGGGGCAAGCTGCGCCTGCGCTGCCCCCTGCCTGAGATCGCACACTCGCTTGCGCTTGTGCCTGGATACCGTAATGGCCTGGGTCCTTTCCCACCGGCTGCCGCAGCTGCTGTCAAGCCCGGAGCTGGAGGCAACAACCTCGTTGGTGCACAATGGTCTGGCGTTCACTGCCATGGCATTCGTGCCATCCACCGCCATCCTCGTGCCCGAGGGTGCGTGCTGCACACTGGTGCTGCACACATGCTGAGGGCCGGGCGAGCTTCAGTGTGCCGTTGCAGGCGGGCACGCAACCTTGCCACGCTGCCCTGCTGTGCGTTTGCCAGACGGCTGTTGTAGCCTGGTATGCCCTAGCTGCCACACATGTCGGCTGTCTAGTAACCTTCCTCGCTGCCCGCGCCCTGCTGAGCTTGGTTGCCCCCACTGCTGCTGCTGCAGACCCGTATGCGCAGCGCATAGCCTTCCTGCTCGTCTGCTGGCTGGTGCTGGGCTGGCTGCTGCCTACGCTGCTTCTGTTACCAGACCGCACCAGTGCCGAAGACCAAACCCCGCCGAGCAGCAACGCCGCCGGCGGCGGCCGCATGGCACGGCTGACCCGGGTAGCTGGCAGATTTGCCAGCCTGCTGGAGGCGTGGCTGCGCCTGCTGGCGCCGACAGCGCCGCGGACACAGCATGCGCAGCGCGATGGGCAGGAGCAGGGCGGGGGCCCCATTTCAACTGGCGCGACGATGGTGCTGCACTGGTGGGCGGTAGTGATGGTCTGCTGGGCGGCCGCCTGCTCTGCAGCGCCGCTGTTCGTGGCGGGCCGTGGCCTGGCTTGAAAGCTGGGGCTGCCGACCTGGACCATGCTCGTGCCCCTCGCTCCACAGGGCAGTAAACAACAACACCTTGGGGTATTATGAGCGAACATTGCGTGCTGCAGCCCACCACTTGTTAACAATGTCTCGTTCCATCTCTGCAATCATCCGCATCACGTCGTGTGACCGCGCACACCATACTAGCTAGCTTTCTTGGGCTTTGTCAATCTGCACCGTATCGCCTTGACTGAAAGCAACTGCTCTACTTCCTCACCCTCATTTGCCTGCCTTTGGAAAGCCCTGGTTTTCGTGCCACTTGTGTTTGAGAATCAGCAATTCTATTCCCGTTCTTTTTGTCAGACCGTTTTGTATGGTTTCTCCTAGTGCTTGCATTTTCCACAGCCGTGCCCTTCCAGACTCCTGATGCACATCAGCCGCCAGCTTTTCAACCTTCCTTCTGAATCTCGGCTTTTCAATCAACGCGCCAGATATCCGTGGGGTTGCAGTTATTACACAACACTCGAGTCGAGAGACTTATATGTGGTATTATCGCAGCATGTAACCATTACTACCCATCAGGCAGTGGCTGCTCTTGCTGCTGCTGCTGCCCCTGCTGCTGCTGCGGCGGCGGTGGCGGCGGCGGCGGCGGCGGTGGCGGCGGCGGCGGGAAGCGAGCCGCCAGCTCACGCTTTGCAGCCTCCTCAGCCAGCAAGCCGGCAGCCAGCAGAGCCCTGGGTGTGCAGCGCCACGCGGCCCCCGGCAGGTCGAAATCCACCACCGCTGCGCTGGCGGCAGCCTGCAGGTTGGAAAGTTTGGCACAGAAGGTGCGCCCAGTCAGTGCGGGGAGACACGGGTCAGCGCATTTGCGCCTCAAGGAAGCAAGAACCAGTGTGCAGACTGGTTTCGGTTGGTTATGGCTGGTGTCATGCAGGGTGTAGCAGCCGCAGCACAGCACAGCACAGCACAGCGTGCACCTGCATGGCCTGCATGAGCTCGCGGGTGGCGGGCAGCACATCCTCCAGCCAGGGCGCCCGCCGCACAAACGGCCGCTCCAGCGCCTGCCGGCTCTTCTCCTGCTTCGAGTGTGGGAGAGTAAGTTGTCAAGCAAAGGGCAACATGTGCTCGTGGCCGTGCCAAACAAAGAAGCCAGGCTTGTATGGGCTGCTGCTCAGCAGGCGGCCTGCATGACATGGGCGCTGATGGCCTGCACAGTGGGCAGCCATTGGGCAGCACTGCTCACCGTCTGCTTGGAGGACAGGCAAAGTTCGCAGCCAGGCTCCTCTAAATGGGCGCACCCCCGGCAGTCTACAGGGCGCGGCAGGGTTTGCAAGCCAGACAAACTAGCTCAGACGTGTGCACAGCTCACAGCATTCTCACTTCCAGGGCACCCCAACCAATCGCTGCCTGCCGTCAAGCTGCCAGCTCGCAATCACACGGTGTGGCTGCAAAGCTGCAAGGCCCACCTGGCGGCGCCTTGGGCACGGCAAGCGCCATCTTGAGCACTGGGCAGGCCTTCAAGCCCACAAGCCTGTGAGACTTGCCGCCGCACAGCGGGCAAAGATGCGCCTGCTCCGCGCTGTCTGCTGCTTCAGACCCAGCCGCTGCATCCGCATCTGATGCGCCACTTTCCGAAGCTCCTGCCGCCGCTGCTGCTGCTGCCGCCTCTACTTCTGCGGCATCTGCCAGCTGAGCAGCCAGGTCTGGAGTGCCGCCCCGGCTGCTGCTCCGCCCCCGCTGTGCACGGCGCAGCAGCAGGTCTGCAAGCCGCTCCTGCTGTGCCTGCTGCTGCTCAGCTGCTGTGAGCGCCTGCCCAGCTGCGTCGGCCACTAGCGGGGCCTCCATGCCCCTGCAGAGGGAAAGCAAATGGAAGCTGAATCGGCACGTGATGGTTCTGATGGCAGCAACTGCAGCTGAGGGGCGATGTTCTCACCGGCCAGCATGCCTAGCACCACACAACACAAAGCCGCCAGCATCATCACTCCTCCAATCAGCCCCAAGACAGCCCCCCTTGCCCCGCTCACCCCTCCCTGCACAGCCCAGCCAGCTGCAGCAGCTCCCCGGTCTGCGGCTGCGGAAACACATTGCGCGGCGCAGCGGCCCGGGTGAACCCACTGGCTGGATCCACTAGCGCCCTCTCCGCTGGCTGCACCTGGCCCACTCCTGCCGCGCCTGCTGCACCCGCCGCCGCACCGGGCCCGGAGCCTGCGCCAGCAGCTGTCCCCTGCTGCTGCTCCTCTTGCTCCAACGCGGCAGCCAGCTGCGCCTCCTGCCAAGCCTGCTGTTGGTCCAGGGGAGCGGCCGCAGCATTGCGCAGCGCCCGCAGCTGGCTCCGCAGCTGCGTCTGCTGCTGCTGTGCTCGCTTTGGCGGCTCCCCAAGCCACTCCAGCTCCTCTTCTGCCTCTCCTGCATCTGCTGCTCCTAACGGCCATGCTGCCCTGCCGCCCGCCTGCTGCTGCTGCTGGCCCAGGCGCTGCTCCCCGCCGAGCAAACCCGTCAGGCCTGGCTCTCCACCTGCCGCCTCCCTAGCACCCTGCCCTGCCGCACCGCCCTCCGCCTGCCCACCGCCGTCCTCGCTGGCTGCGGGCGCCTCACGCTGCGCTTTGAGCTGCTCAGCCTGCTGCTGCTGCTGCAGCCGCACCGCGCCTGACTTCTTCAGGGCAGCTGCGCCAGGGGGTTGGGCAGCACAGCAGGACGCATTCGGCGCATGAACCAGCACAGCTGCAGCTTGGCTGCAGAGCGTGTGGCAGGGTTGTGGAAGGCAGCAGCCGTGGCCATATCTCTGGTCATCACAGTGTGTTTTCCCACCTACGTGCTCTGCCAAACTCAGTTTGTTTCGAGCAGCCCCCATGCCCTGTCTGCTAGCCGTATCCTGTGCGTGGCAGCTAGCCCCAGCCAAAGCACCACATGAAACCCACCCATGCGAAGCATTTTGTCGCATGCCAGCATCTCCAGCACAGCCTTCTCGCTGTGGCCAGCAGCCTTGGCTGTGGCCTTACGCTGGCAGCCCCCCAGATCGGTGCGCCACGGCTGCAGTTGGGAGGCGGCAGGACAGGTGCGATTGGCAGGGCGAGGGTGGGAGGTGCGCAGGATGGAAACAATGCATGGCAGCAAAGCAGCTGAGGTACTTTCTACAGACACAACCTCAAATGCAAGATCCCACCTGGCGGCAGGCGGGGCACACGCCACAATTCGCCTGCTGGTCGGTGTGCAGGGGGTCCACACGCCGCAGGACCGACAGCCCCTCTTGAATGCGGTAGGCAGCTGGCGGGGCGGCGGCCGCCTTGGCCAAGCGCTCCTCCTGCGAGGGTTGGTGGGGGTTGCAGGGTGAGTGCGATGAGGAATGCAGACAACGGCTTGTGTTGGCACACTTTGGCACACTTTTGCAAGTGGTTTGGCAAGCACGCAGTTGGCTCGTGGTGAGGCTCCTGCCCAAAGGTGTTGCCGTTGAGCAGCCCGGCAGGCTGGCACGCAGCAAGCAAGGCAAGGCAGCTCCCCAAGGAGGGCAACAGTACCAGCAGACCCAGCCAGCCAAACAGCGCAGCCCAAGAGCCCAGCGCGGACTGACCAGCATGCGGTGCATCTGCTCTGCCGATGCGCCCTTCCTGACTCGTGGCGGCCGCTCCTTCTTGCCCCCGCGCATGCGCCGCTCTCCCAGCGCGCTGCCAGCAGGAGCGGAGGATGGCAAAGGAAAGTCAGCACAGGCGAGACAGCACAGGCGAGACAACAAAGGTGTGTGTGGAGGCGGCTTGCTCCTCTCGTGGCAATTCTATGCGGCCCCAAACCCGCCTCTTTCAGCAGCGGTGGATTCAGCCCTGGGACATCCCGACTCTGAGGAGTCCCATGGACATGGACACCTCATCTGCCCTCCACCGCAAGACCCAAGACAAGGCACGCAACACCCATGCCCCGCCTCACCAGAGGCTGAGCAGGAAGGCGTGGAGGTCAGGGCCGTACCGCTGCTGCTCTCCTGGGTATTGTTCCACCCCAAAGTTGAGCAGGCCCGAAGCCGCAGCACCCTGTGAAACAACAAGGCAATAATGCAGGGCAAGACGGGGGTAAGGGAAGGAGAACGGAGGGTGTGGGGCAGGCACACTCTCTAAACGTGCCTCTGCTGCGAACCGTCCTGCGTCCCAGCACCGCACCCAGCTCCCACCTTGCGGCCATGCAGCGCAATCACTGCGCGGTCGTGGATGCGTGCTGCCGCCTCCTGTGTGGCGTGGTGCCCCATCTTGAGCTGCAGGGGCGGCGGCGGCAGTGGGAGGGAAGGGTACGCTCGGCAGCTTGGCATCAAAGAGTTGGCGTGTGTGCTCCGTTGGCTTGGCAACAAGGACTGTGTTCTGCACAGCTGCCTGGCACGCAGAGCGGCTCACCTCCCTCCGCTCGCGGCTGCCTTGGTGTGGGAAGAAGAGCACAGAGGCGCCCCAGCGCACAGCGTTGCTGCGGCGCAGGGTGATGGGCCCATACACGCCCACCCAGCGGCGCTGCTGCAGAAGCGACGCATGAGGGGAGAGCAAACAGCGGTGGGCCGATGGTAAGCCTAGCAGCCTGACGACCGCGCTATTGGGCAGCGATACGGCGGACAAAGCCGCAACTTGGTGCTCCCCCAGCCACAGCATGGGCCCAGCGGCAGCGGGGGCTCGTAGAATGCAACAGCCGGTGGTGCAGCAGTGCGCAGCGGCCTTGTCCAGCTCACCTTGTGCTCCCCAGCCTGCTCCCCAGCACCTCCTGCATGCCCCGCTGCCCCCTGCTCCTCCTCGTCTGCCTGCTGGGCAGCGTCTGCAGGTGCCGGTCCCCTTGCTGCTGCCGCTGCTGCCTGCTCCTCTTCTCCGGCGTCATCCACATCTGATTCTGCCCGCCCTGTGGCTGCTGCTGCTGCCGCTGCTGCGCTGCCACCACTGCTGCGACGGGCGGCCTGCCGCGAGGCTGGTGTGCCTGCCTTGGGTGCAGGCCGGGCGGCGGGGCGAGGCGAGCGGCGCCGCTTGGCGGCAGGCTCGGCGGGCTCGGCGCCTGCCGCCCCGACCGCTGCAGGCTCGTTCGCCGGCTGTGCGGCCTCCTGCTGCTTGCGCTTCGCCATGAGCTAGGCTGTGGGCCGACCCGGGACCTGCGCAGCTCAACACAGGCGGCGAGCGGTCGGCGGCTGGCCTGTCTGCAGCTGCATGGCTGGTTAGGTGTGATGCAAATGCATGTGTGCGACGTGCTAATGACTATAGACCTGGAAGGGGCCCTGCCCGTTCGAGCACCGGCGGCGCTTGCCAACTGGCTGCATGGAAGCGCCAAACCCAGCTTCTCACGCGCCCATCGGCATTTAGCTGAGTTGTAGAGCACCATTGTAAGTTCTTGCAGCCCTGCCCGCGCCCTAGGCGACGAGCGGAAGAATGGCGGCACGCAGGAGCACCCTGTCTGCGCTGCTCAGGTGGGGAGAGCATGGGGAGAGTGTCTGCATTGAGATCCGGGCGAATGCGCCGCTGCAGCCCACCGCCCTGCCACTGGCTCCCCGCCGCCTGCAGAGTGGCGGCAGCGGCGGCGGCGCCCTTGCAGGCAGCGGGCCCCCCTGCAGCAGTGGGGCAAGCTCGCGTGCTCGTCACACTGCCCTCCCTGCTCGACTGGCAGCCAGCCTGCCCGCCGCTGCCATCCTCAGTGCCAGACCAGAAGCAGCGGCAGCGCACGCCGCAGCGGCACCCCGGCAGCCGCTCGCTCAGCGTGGCGCAGCAGGCACGGCAGTTCACTGCGGCAGCAGCGCGCTGCGGCCTGCTGTCAGACCGCAGCGCGCACATCAGCCCAGCGATAGAAGCCCAGCTGGAGCGCATCCTGCAGCGGCGAGGGGAGCTGGAGAAGCTGCTGCTGGACGTGAACAGGCGCGCTCGCGTGCTTCTGCAGGGGTGAAGTGCTGCTGGGTGTGCTTGGTCGACATATGCTCAACTCGAGCGCCTGAGATGCATCAGCCTGTTTGCCATGCTGGTTTGCAGCGTGGCAATGGAAAGTCACACGCAGGCTGCTGTGCACCGCCCAGTTTGCTGAATGTGCCTCGCTTGCCCTGCACATTTGGTGTGCAGCATGAAAACTGAGGAATACACGCAGGCTGCTTTGCACCGCCTTTTTGGCCAAACATGCCTCGTTTGCCCCCATCCACCTGCAGCATGGAGTATGAAGAGTACACGCAGGCTGCTTTGCACCGCCTTTTCTACTAGACATGCCTTGCATGCCCCCATCCACCTGCAGCATGACGACTGAGGCGTACACGCAGGCTGCTTTGCACCGCCCAGTTTGCTGACGAATGTTCACCTGCTTCATTTGATTGATCTGCAGCATGAAGACTGAGGAGTACACACAGGCGCAGCGGGAGCTGTCGGAGGTCGGGCCGGTGGCGGACCAAGTGGAGCAGCTGCGGGCGCTGCGGCAGGAGGTGCGGTGGCTGGGTCAGTGAGCCTTTGCGTAGCTGGGGGTTATTGGGGCTGGGTTGCGCTCTGTGGGTGGGGTGGGAGTTGAGGCTTCGGGAGGCCTGTGAACGGGTATGGAGAGATTGGATCTGAGCTGATAGAGCAGCACCTGCAGGGCAATGCTGACTACACAAACCCACCCCACTGCCCATCCTCTGGTGCGCAGCTGGCAGACCTGGAGTCGATCATCGGCGATGCGGCAGCCGAGGAGAGCTTGAAGCAGCTTGCAAAGGAGGAGCGGGATGCTGCGGTGCAGGAGCAGGTGGGTGGGTGGAGCACGGCAGCACACGCATGGGTTATCGCTGCAGCAGTTCAGTGTTGCGCCGGCCTGTGCCTGTGCCGCTGTGCAGCAGCAGGTGCAAGCAAACGCGCTGTGCGCTTGTCGGCGGTTTTGTGCAGATCTCAGCCTTGCAGCAGGAGCTGTTTGTGTCAGAGGCAATTCACTATGAACATCAATTATACATGTTCCCTTGTGCTGTGCAGGTCCCAGCCCTGGAGCAGGAGCTGCTTGTGCCTACTAGCAGTGTATGTATCACTGGTTCTTACCAGCAGTTCACTGATAACTATATTTAACCTTGTGCTGTGCAGGTCCCAGCCCTGGAGCAGGAGCTGCTGGTGTCGCTGCTGCCCAAAGACCAGAACGATGCGCGAGGGGTGGTGCTGGAGGTGCGCCGACCGGCTGTGTTAGTAGTGCAATCCACCACGTATCGATGTTCCTAGCCGCCCGCCTGTCTGGCTTCCGGGCCGCCGTTTGCAAATGCACCCTGCAACGCTCCCCAGTTTGAGCCATTCTGCACCGCAGGTGCGGGCGGGCGCAAGCAGCCCTGATCCCAGCCTGTTACTTGTCCTGCGTGTCAGCCATTCTTAGCTCTTCCTCACCGCTTCTTGCCGTGCAGGTGCGGGCGGGCGCGGGCGGCGCCGAGGCCAGCCTGTTTGCCTGGGAGCTGTTCAGAATGTACGAGCGGTTTGCTCAGGCGCAGGGCTGGAAGTTCGACGTGAGTTGGGATACTTGCTGGCGTTGTTGGGTCGATGACAGGGTGAACTCTGGGCTATTGCCGGGTTCTGCGCATCCCAAGAAGTTCCCCAGGGAGGAGCCCAGAGGGAGGGAGGGGGATTTTGGAGGTAAGGTTGTGAACCAACCCTCCTCCCGCCTCCCTCCCCCTCTTTCTCCCTGCCAGGTGGTAGAGGTAGCGGAGAGCGAGCTGGGGAGCTATCAATCATATCTCCCTCAGAGCATGCTCAAACCTTTCTGCTCGCTCATTTGCTCGTCCCCTTCAGGTGGTAGAAGTGGCGGAGAGCGAGCTGGGCGGCTGCAAGCTGGCCAGCGCCGCCATTTCCGGGCGCAGCGCCGTCTACGGTCAGCTCAAGTTTGAGAGCGGCATCCACCGCGTTCAGCGTGTGCCTGTCACCGAATCAGGTGTGCTGTGCTGTGCTGTGCTGTGCCTGTTCAGTTAGTAGCCAGGTGTGGTATCGATGCAGGGCGTGCCCGTCAACGAATCAGGTGCGCAGCGCATGCTGTGCTGAACTTGGGTGTTTCTATGGGAGCCGGGTACGGCATCCACCGCCAATGTTGTTCTTATCAAGGCAGCACGCATGCAACTGCACAGCCCGCCTCAGATACCACCACCAACCAAGGTGCCCGCGTTGCTTTGGCGCAGGCGGCCGCACGCACACCAGCACTGCCTCGGTGGCAGTGCTGCCCCAGGCTGAGGATGTCGAGGTGGCGATCCGGGATGAAGACCTGCGCATTGATACATACAGGTGTGCCCCAGGCATGGCCAGCTGGTAGTGCAGGGGCCAAGGTGCCACCTGCTCTCCGTACGATAGCACATTGGCTGCAATTTACAATGTTTGGTTTAGGGCTCTTGCAACTCGTGCCCACGCTTCCCTGCCCGCTGGACTCTTGCTCGTTGCAGGTCTGGCGGCGCGGGCGGGCAGCATGTGAATACGACCGACAGCGCTGTGCGCATCACGCACCTGCCCACGGGGCTAGTGGTCACGTGCCAGGTAAGGGCATGCTCCGTGCTGTACGCATGTGCGGTCCTAGCTGTTCCTGCACACCACACGCCAACGCTGCTCACGGTGCATCGTGCAAGGCTGATGACACAGCAGGGCCCCCGCTCGTCAACCGCTTGCCACTGTGTGTTGCCTCACTGCAGGACGAGCGGTCACAGCATAAGAACAAGGCCAAGGCGATGAAGGTGCTGGCTGCTCGGCTCTACGAGGCGCAGCAGCTGGAGCAGCAGCGCCAGCTCAGCAAGTGAGGCGCCAGCTGGCAGCTGTGCTTGTCGTGGCTGCAGCTCAAATGCGCCAATGCACAAGGCCCACGTTGGCAACGACTTGCTGCTGGTTCTGCTGGCGCTCTTTGATGGGTGCAAACCTACGAGGGGCAGCAGCTGCACCTTTGTACCTGCCTGCCCATCCTAAATGTCTTCCCGCCGCTCCACCCTTTCCCCGCCACCCCAGGCAGCGCAAGGGCCAGATCGGGACGGGGGATCGCAGCGAGCGCATCCGCACCTACAACTTCAAGGAGGTGTGTTTCAAGGGCACTTGGATGCTGCGTTTGCAGTGCCTGGGAGCTTGCGGAAGGAGTGCGCTGGGATTGTGAGGTGAGCCCCCACCACGGCTGAAGGGTGATGGCTGTGTGGTCCCTGCTATTGCTGCCAACCTGGGTTCTGAGAACCCCTTCTGCCTGACTGCTGCCTGCCTGCAGGGCCGCATCACCGATCATCGGGTGGGGCTGACCGAGCATGGCATGGAAGAGATGCTTGTGGGCGCCAAGCTGCCCGCCTTCATTGAAGCGCTGCGCCGGCAGGAGCAAGTTGAGCTGCTTGCCAGCCTGCACGAGGCGGACGGCTGATGCTGCTTGCCAGCCTGCGTGACGTCGGTGTGCACTGCTGCCATTGATCTCACACAAAACAGCATCAGATGCTGTGCACCTGGCATTCCTGACCCGCTCAACTGCTGGGCTGTAAAACACCCAACCAATAAACTGCCGTGGCCATCAGTTGTGCAGCGGTTGATGGGCCGGCTGTCACTGGGGCGGTCGCCGCAAGCAGAGCCCTCCCACGATGTCTGCCGCTTGCAAGCTGACTGCTATGCTTTACATGTACCTACGCCTGCAACTTTGGGTTGTACACAAGCATATATGCAGAGCAGCAGCAACAAGCAGGCAGCAAGTTGGTTCCTTGCCACGACATGTGCCCATGGGTTGCTTGTGCGTTGCCACAGCACGGTGGTTGTGCTACTCGGCTAGGTGGGGCGGTCCCACTGGGTGACCTGCAAGGGAAGCAAAAAAGCGCGGAGCGGAGCCCTCAGCAACGTGGCAACCAACACCAAATCTGCAGGCAGGGATCCCAGCCAACTCACCTGCCCGCTTGGCTCGCAAGAGCACTTTTCAACAATGCCACGCTATGCCTGAACCTCAGTCGACTTTGCACACCGGCACGCAGTCTTACTGATCCCCACCGAAGCGCCTATCCAGGCATGCCCGGCCGATGGGGCGGAGAGACGCATGCGGGCTGATACCTGGCAGGCAGACGGCGGTTAGGCAGGTGCATGGGCAGGCAAGCAGGTGCCCAGCGGTGGCGACAGCAGGACGGTGAGCACGTGCTTTGCATGGCAGATGCATGAAGCAGGCCAACGACAAGTGCTTCGCTGCCTCTGCCATGGCGCTGTCTCTGCCACAGTGACGGTGTGCCCAGGCCCCGCCTTGCAACCTGTGAGGGGCCGGCGTGCAACAGGACGGGAGGCGCAGCGCGGCGGCAAGCGGCCCACCCTCAGCAAGCTTGCCTGCGTCTCGAGGTTGCCAAAGTACACTCGGGAGTGGGTGGCATCCCACATGGCGCGCCAGCCGCTGGGCAGACCCTCTGACAAGGCATCCAAGTCAGGCTTGGTGCCCCGCGCTGCTGCCGCCGCTGGTGCGCTGCCTGCCGCTGCCTTGGCCTGCGTGGCTGCCGATGCTGCGCTGGCTGCTGCTGCTGCTGCTGCTGCTGCGTCGGCGCGCTGGTGCCGCTTGGCTTGCTTCACGCGCTGCTGCCAGTCACCCACCACAGGCTGCGGGCGGAGGGGCACACGGGGGATGGGCGGGGGGATAAACCACACAGGTGCAAGCGCGCCCGTCCACAATGCACAGCCACCCTGCTGGGCTGTGTTGTTGCATGCAAGCCGCCAGCGCAGCACCATGTGTGCTCAGCTGTGCTCACCGCAAAGTTGGCGTTGTCGTCGGCGGCTCCCGTGCGCAGCTGCTGCAGGCGCCACTCTTCGGCTTCACGCAGCTGCACAGGCCGACATGAGGAAGAGGACCATCAGCGGAACGAATAAGGCATTGCACAAACAAGGCACGCAGAGGGCCAGGCATGCCCTGCCAGCCCACATGCCCACATCTGTCCAAGCAGGCCTCGCTTGGCCGCACATTCCCCACCGCACAGCACGCGCATTCTACATGGGCAGTCATGCGCACACATGTGCAACTGTGTGCAACCACCCCAAGCGCACCCGCTGCGCCTCCAGGGCAGCTGCACGTGCTTCAGGATCCTCCATTGCTTCAGCTGCCGCCGCTGCCGCCTCCTCCTCTTGTGCCGCCTGCGGCGGGGCAGGCAAATGGACAGGAGCGGCAGGGCAGGCTGAAGGTTAACAGGTGATGATGGCAGCATTGATAGCATGAAACCCAGACCAGCGTGCTGCATATCGCCAAGGCCACGTGAAAGCGGCAGAGAGGAAAATGCAAGGCCTCCCAAAAGCAACAAGGTGCACACCTGCTTGGCCACCTTCTGCCACTTGTTGATGAGGCTGGCGGTGCCCTTCCCAAGCTTGGCATGGCTGCCGGCAGCCGCCACTGGCGCCGCCACAACTGCGCCTGCGCGCGCCTTTTTGCTGGCTGGCTCCCCGGCAACTCCAGGCTTGCGCTTTTTGCCGGGCTGCTCTGCTGCCACGGCTGCTGCTGCTGCGCCAGAGGCTCCTGCCGGCGCCGGCACAGGGGCAGGCTCCGCAGGCGGGAGCGGCGCGCTACCGAACGGCAAGGGGTAAGCATACTGTTCACCCACATGTGCTGCTGCTGCTGCTGCTGCTGCTTCTGCTGGGGCCGCCTCTGGCAGAGGCGGCCCAATAGGGACTGCTGCCGCTAGTGGTGCGGACGGCAAAGGCGGCTCAGCAGGGAGCTCCCCTTCCTCCTCCTCCTCCTCCTCGCTGCTTCCCGCTGTGCCCGGCCTGCTGCCTGCTGCGCCTGCTGCGCCCGCTGTGCCTTGCGCCGGCGCATCCGCCATGCCCACATCGTCGGGCAGAGGCGGTGCCTCCTCGCCTTCTTGCTCTGCTGCTGCCGCTGCCACTGCGCCTGCTGCTGCTGCTGCCGGACCAGCCAGCGGCTGCTCCTGACTGGCTGCTGCAGAGGCAGCGCCAGGGGCGTGCCCTGGCAGGGAGTGCAGCTGGCCCTGCAGCGCCCGGAGTGCCACGCCCATCATTGCCTCAAAGTCGGGCCACTTGAGGGCGGCTGAGGGGTCTTGCGAGTCAGCCGCCACCTGCTGCGCCTGGGCCAGCAGCAGCAGCAGGGCGGACAGGGCCTGGGCCTCTACCGCCAAGCGCACCACCTGCAGCCAGACGGTGCCCAGCAAGGAAGGTGCGGATGGGCAGGGAGTCCACAGCACACCCCCGACGATGGAAAGCTGCTACCAACCAAATGTGCTCAGCTGCAGCACAGACGCCTGCCTGCTTGCAGGTCTGCGCAGCCAATACGCTGCCAATACCAACCAAGCCCGCCCACCTTGGGCACCGCATCAAGAAGGTCGCCAGCCGCCTCAGTGCAATCATGTGCAATCTGCTCCGCAGCCTCCAGCACAGCTGCTGAGGGCGCAGCAAGGAAGGCACCTGCCATGGCCTCGATGCCGCTGCCCTTGCCACCCTCTGCTGCTGCCGGCTGCTGCTGCTCAGAGTGTGCTGCCGCTGCACGTGCGCCCTCTGCTGGCTGCTGCTGCTCCTGCCCTCCCTGCTGCTGCTGCTGCTCCTGTTCTGCTTGCTGCTGCTTGTCTGCTTGTTGCTGCACTGCCTGCTGCTTATGAGCCCCACTCGCCGCCTGGCCGCCGCCCTCTCCCTTGCCCTTGCTGTCCCCTGCTCCAGCAGCCGCTGCATCACCCTGCTGCTTTGCTGCCTCTGCGGCGGCGGCGGTGGCTGCAGGCAGGGTGGCCCCTGCTGGCGCTGCCCAGGCCACCTCATTTGTGGCCTGGTGCCAGAAGTACTGTTGCCGGCTGGCTGTGTCCAACACGAGGAACCAGCCCGCCGGCCCAACCACAGGACCCAGCACTTTCTGCTCCGCCGGGCCGCTGCTGGCTGCACTCCCTGGGCTGCCGCTGCCGGCCTGTTGCTGCTGCTGCTGCTGGCCGTCGGCTGCGGTGGCCTGCGTGCCGCTCTGGCCCTGCTGCGCTGGCTGCTGCTGCTGCTGATCCTCTTTACCGTCTGCCAGCAGGCCGCTGCTCTCCAGCTCCGACAGAAAGTCGGCCAGCTGGGCGTCCATGGCGTCAGCAGGCTTGCCGCCCTTGCTGGGTGCTGCTGCTGGCTGCGCGGACGCGGGCTGTTGTGCGCCTTCGCCGGCTGCTGCTGCTGCTGGTGCGCCTTCCGCTGCGCCCTTGGCAGCTGGGCCTGGTGCTGCTGGCGAGCGGGGCGAACTGACATCATCGTAGCCCAGCAGGGAGGCCAGTGGGTTCTCTGCCTCGCCGCCAGGTGAGTCTGCTGCTGCAGTCGCTGCTGCTGCCGGCCGGCCAGCCGCCGCCGTCTCCCCTGCCCCCGCTGTGTGCTGCTGGTTGGCGGGAGAGGCGCTGCGCGCACGCAGGCGCGGGGGCGGCGCCTTGAACCCCGAGTCTCCGGCGCGAGCGGCGGTGACTGGCGGCGGCTCGTCGGCGAGCACTGTGGACTTGCCGGCGCCCAGCGCCTGCTTGGCTGCAGCTGCCGCCGCTGCCCGCAGGTCTGCAGGTGGTCGGGCGGGCGACAGGGGGCGGGAGAAGTGAGCGGGACACTGGGGCGGAGCCGCTAAGCAGTGCACATGGCCGGTGATACATGAAAAACGGTGCGGCCTCACCCTCGAGGCGTGGGGAGGTCTCCGCTGGCCGCTCAGGCTCCTCCTCGGCCTCCAGCGCCAGTCGCGGCCGCCGGGGTGCCATCGCAGCCCTTGCCAGGCTCACGGATCGTCGAGACAATATAGATTGCTTACGAAACGCTTGCGGCTCGATCGGGGCAGCGGAGCGATCGGGGCCACGCCCAGCAGGCGCATGGCCTGCTCCATTTCGCCATCTCTCGCCTGCCACCGCTTCACCAGCTTTCGATCACGGGTTGCATACTGCCGCCGGCGGTGCAGCTCCCTCGTCTGCCCGCAACCACTTGCAGCCGGCACCATGGCCGCCCTGGGCGGCCTGCTGGGCGCCTACGGCAGCGACGAGGATGAGGCGTTGTCGAGCCAGGAGTCCGAGGGTGAGCAGCCTGCAGAAGCCGGCAGCCCGCGGCTATTCTCCGCCCTGCCGCCGCCTGGGCCCACCCCCGCCCTCCCATGACTGCGCGCAGAGACCAAGACGGGGCAGGTGACGCTGTTCGGCGATGACGACGACGCGGGCGGCCTGTCCCACCTGACGGGCGGCGCCGCCGCTCTTGCCAAGGCCGAGGCGGACACGGCCGCGGGGGCAGCCCAGCAGGGCGCAGCAGCAGGCCCTCGCCCTGGGTCGGCCGGCTCGGATCAGGCAGCGGCCATGGACGTGGACGGCGGCGCACCGGCGCCTGCGGCAGGCGGTGCGGAGCAGCCGCCGGCGGTGGGCGAGGGCGCACAGCAAGACGGGGCAGACCCTCTGGCCCTGCTGCCGCCTGAAATGCGGCAGCCACCAGAGGGCGAGGGTTACCCAGATGTCCAGGCAAGCGCGGCAGCCAGGGTTGGGTGCTGGCGCGCAACTGGGGGTGGCTGGGTGGGGCTGCAACGTCGGCAGCAGGACAGGAACAGCAGCTGTATTCTGCGTGGCATGGACAGCACATGGCTGCCCTCCGCCCTACATAAGCCATGCCCACACGCCCCGCTGCCGCAGGCGCGCATTGAGCACTGGCTGTACCTGCAGCGCATGCGGGGCCGCTACATGAATGAGGAGATTCGCAAAAGCAGGTGTGAGCAGCTGCATCTTTCTTGCCGCACAGGCGTTTCGAGGTGGCGCCTTGCAAACCCACGTGGGTTATGAACCACTCAAGACACCTTAGCTTGCCGCTGAAGCTGGCTGCCGTGCAACAAGAGAGGCACCAGCGCCGATGCATGCCCGCATGTATGCCATGGTTAGCACATTAAAAGAGCAGCACTGCAGCCTCTGGCTCACCTCTGTGCTGCCTTCTTTGCCCCTTGGTTTGGTCGATAACCGCAGGGGCTACCGCAACCCTGAGTTCTTTGCCAAGATGGTGGAGCACCTGGAGATTGACCAGTACGGCACGTCCTTCGCGCCAGAGGTGGGTGATGACATAATTGCTGACAGCAGGCCCTGCTCGGCTGCGCTGCCATCCTTTCCGGAGCCCGGCGTGAGCCGCAGACTTCATCCATCGTGCAGGTGTTTGACCCCAAGTCGCTGCCGCCAGAGGATTACCTGGATGCGCTCCAGCGCGAGTGGGCGGCCGAGGACGAGCGGCGCAAGGCGGCGCGCGCGGCGGGGCAGGGCCGCGTGGAGTTCCACAAGTCCTGTGAGCTCTGCAGATGATGCTTTGTAACTGAGTTTGCATGTTGCTGGGGGGCAGATGGTTTGTAGCTGCTGGGCGCCTTCAGGGTCCACAAGTCCTGTGAGCTTCTTGCAGACGCTGTTTGCACTTTGTTGGTGGGGAGCTGGCAGGCGCAGCTGCTTGGCCTGCCCCACCACTCCACGGGACTAGGACTGGGGTTGCAACAAACGCAACATCGCCAGCGTGCGGCGAGCTTTGCTTCTCAACTGCCCGCTCCCTGCCCTGCCCCACCCCTCCCCTGCCGCAGCCTCCAACCCTAACCTAGCGCAGCCGGCGCTGAAGCCCGGGTTGCAGCCAGGGGCGGGCGCGCAGGCCACTGGGCAGTCGATAGCGGCAGCGGCGGCCCAGGCAGCGGCACGCGCGGCCGCCGCTGCGGCAGCGGCACAACAGCAGCAGCAGGCAGGGGCCAAGCCAGCGGCGCCTGGAGCGGGAGCTGCACAGAACCAGGCGGCGGCGCTTGCAACGGCACAGGCCAAAGCCCGCGCTGCGCAGATTGCGGCGCAGCTGGCGGCGCAGCGGAAGTGATTGATACGGTTTGCCTATCAACGCCAGGCGTGTGCAAATGACTTGTATGACTTCCAACTCAAGAAACTTGAAGCAAGCGGATGAAGTGCAACGAGGGGCGCTGGATGCTCGTGACGGCAGCACATCGCCTGCAGCGCAGAGGCCACTGTGCCGCCAAGGGCGAGGTAGCGATCAATTCGACGGCGCCCGCAGGGATGCAGCATGATAGAGGTCCGCCTGCTCACGGGGCAGCGCTTTAGCGTGCAGCTGCCGGCGGACGCGACAGTGCTGGAGCTCAAGGCGGCCCTGACGGCCCAGCACGGCCTTGGCAGCTGTCGGCTGAACCTGCGGGTGAGCGCCGATCAGCGGGAAGGAGGGGCTGGGCTGCACGGCTGATCCCACCGCCGCCGCCAGCCGGTCGCCTCGGGCTGTTCCCTGCTGGCTCACCGCTGGCTTGCCCCACTCGCGCAGGGCTCCTTTCTTGATGATGGCGCGCCTTTATTGAGCCTGGCGCTGCGGGCGGGGGAGTTCCTGGTGAGGCAGGAAGTAGCAGCCGCTCTACGGGCCTATGTATGTGCGGCATGGTGGGCGGGCATGGCGGACCCTTCTCAAACAAAAGCTTGTGCTCAATTGTGCTGCAGGTGGCATTCGAGACAAGGAAGAAAAGGAAGGGGAGCGGAGCTGCAGCTGCGGCGGCGGCAGCAGCGCCGCAGCATGTGGCTGAGTCAGGCCAGCAGCCGCAGCGGCAGCAAGCGGCGCAGCCGGCGTTGGCAGCAGTTGCAGGGGAGGCTGGCACCCCGCCTGGTAGCCCTCGGCTGGGTCCTGGAGCAGCGGAGCAGGCGCAGCAGCAGGTGCTGCTGACATCGCCAGGCAAGCTTGACACACTGCTCCCTGGCTACCTGTCCCGCCCTCACCCTTCGCCAGCCAAGGCCCGCCTGCTCATCGCTGCCCCAGTCGCGCCAGCCGTGCTTCCCGCAGCTGCGCTGGCTGGCATGGGTGCCGGCAGTGCAGGCAGCGGCGGCAACAGTGCGGCTGCTGCAGATGACGGCCAGCAGACGGCAGATGGCGAGCAGCAGGCGGCGCCAGCAGCCAAGCGGGCACGCTCGCTGCTTGACCTGGCAACAGAGCGGTTTGGCGGGGTGAGCAGCGGAGGGCAAGCGGATGCACCTGCGGCAGCACCACGGCTGCCAGTGGCCAGCGGTGAAGGTGCAGTCAGGCCAGCAGCGGCAAGTGCGCTGGAACGCGCAGCAGCTGAACCCCCCCATGCTCGCCAGCTGCCCCAGCCTGTTACTGCTGTTGCAGCAGTGGCGGCGGCAGCAGCGGCTCTGGCAGCCCCACGCAGCAATGCCTCTCCTTCCTCGGCTGCAGCCCCTGCGTCAGCTGCACCAGCGAGAGCTGTCGCTTCGAGAGGTCCCATGCGCGGTGCAGGCAGCAAGCGCAAGCAGCCCACCCCTGCCGCCGCCGCAGAGGCGCCTGCTGCAGCCACCGTCGCTGCTGCACCTGCCATCCACGCTTCAGCTGCCGGTGCTGGAAGCAAAGCAGGCGTCCCTGCCGGGCTGCTGCAGCTGTCGGATGCAGAGCTGGACGCAGCTGCCGCTGCGCTGCCGCTGCCGCCGCTGGCGAGGCAGCTGGAGGACGGGTTTGTTGTGCTGGCCCAGCTGCACGCCTTCCTTACCCGCACACACATCCAGGTGGGGCCGTGGCGAGGGCAGGGCATGTGCTGAATGTCTGGGGCGTCCTGCCAAGTGCGGTTGCAGAGCCCTTCAGCAGCTAGCCCTGCAACCTGCTGCCTTGCTGCCCTTTGTGTCCCGGATCGTTTGCTACCGCTCCATACTTGACAGCAGGGCTTCACATTTCAACATCACAGGCGTCATGGAAGAACCTGCAATGTACTACCTTCTTGTGCTTGAATGTGTTTTCAAGCCTGAATGCTCCGAACCTGCAGGCCTCTTGGAAGAACCTGCGGGAGGCAGCCGCCTCCATGGCCCTGCGCCAGAGCATCACGCTGCCCGACTGCCGCCTCATGGCCGCTGTCTGTCCCGAGCTGGTCACCGTGCGGCAGCACTACAGGTGGGGGAATTGGAGAAGGGGGAGCAGAGCGTGGGGTTGTGGGCAGGGAGGGCGGCAAGGAGTAGGGCAACAGTGGGCCAGTTGGTGCAGACTGGCAGATTTTACTGAGCAGCGTGTGCCCCATTGTCGTGCACAGCGCCCCCGCACTTGTTGCGCCCTCCGCAGGATTGAGCCGCGGGCCTATGGCGACAGCTGGCGGCAGCAGGTGTCCTCGCCTCAGAAAGTGCGTGCAGCTGTGGCGGCGGCTGCAGCTGCCGAGGCGGCGGCAGCAGGATCCGATGAGCCTCTGCCCAACCCCATGCACCTGCGGACCGATGGAGCAGGCACCGTGCTGGAGGCGGCAGCCTTGGTAACCTCCACGGCCCGCGGCGCAGAAGGAAGTGCGGCAGGCGGCAGCCGGGCGGCAGGCGGCGGATCGGCGGGAGACAATGTGGCAACAGCGGCGGCAGCGGCAGCACAAGTGGCAGCTGAGGAGGACACCCATGTGGTGGAAGTGGTGGACCCTGGAAAGTGAGTGAGGGGGGCGGTTCCTGGATCCGCTGGCTGCCCTGCAGTTCTCATGACATGGCTGCCTGCTGCCATGGTGTTTTGGCAGGCATCGGCAAGGATTTCTCTAGCATACCTCTGTCCTCAACACCTGTGCTGCATTCCCACCTCCATTCCGACCATTAACTACCCACCCTCCTCTGCAGGGGTTTCCTGAGCCGCCCCATCCCGGACGCCTTCCTGCAGCAGCTGCGCCAGCGGGCAGCGGCAGCAGCAAGCAGCAACGGGGGCGTCCAAGTGGCACCCAGCCCAGAAGCAGACCGATGGGCTGCTGCCGATGAGGAGAATGAGGAGGCAGCAGAAGGGAGCGAGGCGGCAGGTGGAGGCGAGGGGGCAGCCGCAGGCGGCAAGCAGCGGCGGCCGGTGTTTCGAGTCAATCAGCTGGTGCGGCAGCGCTGGTGCTTCCGGCGGGCGCTGGTGCGGGTGCTGCTGCTGCTACAGGAGCAGACAACGGGCTTGGTTGCCCCCTTGAGGCAGGGCCGCCGCAGCGGCTCAGGGGCACCCCTGAGTGAGCAGCAGGTGCGGTGGCAGCCTGGCTTCGACCCGGCAGCCGTGACAGCCGCCCAGCTGCAGGCTGCTGGTGAGCAGCTGTCGGCGCCAGCCAGGGCGGCGGCTGCGGCAGCAGAGCGTGAAGCAGCAGACGCAGATGCGCTTGCCACCGCACGGCGCCTGGCCGGCGGCAGTGCAGCTCTGCAGCGAGCTGGCACCGCAGGGCGGCGCGGCGGCGGGGCGGCAGGACAGGGCGATACAGCTGCTGCGGCTGTTGCTGCAAGGCAGCAGGGTGCAGCGCGGCCGCCACAGCTAATGAAGCAGTATCCTGCCTGCACAGATACCACCCAGATGGGGCCCCGCCAGTTCCTGGAGCACCTGCAGCAGTTGCCTTGGTACCAGGGGCAGGTGGGTGCAGAAATTTCAGAGGAGGAAGGTGGACCACATGCCCTTTCAGGATGCTGGGTTTTTACATGTGGAGTACGGTCCGCCTGCACACCAGCAGCAGGCATTCTGTCATAAGCCACCCTGTCCACGTCCCTTTTCTGCAGGTGACGCACATCGAGGAGCTGCCGGCACGCCAGGCGCAGCATGCAGCTCCAACCGCCAGCCTGGCGCCAGCAGTTGCAGCGGCGCTGCAGCTGCGGGGAGTGGCCTGCATGTTCACGCACCAGGCAGCTGCGATAGATGAGCTGCTGCGGGTGAGAGGCATTGGTGTGCTGCCTGGCTTGCACAAAGTTCGTATTCACCGCAAAGCTTGTGCTGGAAAGCATCCTGCTGTACGCGTGACACCTTTAGACGCTAAAGATGATGGTTGCCCTTTCACACACGGGCACACAGTGGTGTCCCCTTCTGGCAGGGTCGGCACGCTGTGGTGGCGACCAGCACCGCCAGCGGCAAGAGCCTCTGCTACAGCGTGCCCATTCTGCAGGCGCTGGCACAGGTCGGTTGGTAGCGGTGGCGGCAGCATGCTCATGTTGCAAGTTTGGCTGGGTAAAGTGCTCCCTGGAGAGTTACTTGACTGCTGGGTTGATTTTTCATTGCCGCTGCCGCTGCCTCGGTGTGCCCATCCCACAGGATCGCAATGCCTGCGCGCTGCTCATGTTCCCAACCAAGGCGCTGGCACAGGTGGGGCGGTGCGGCGTGCAGCACAAATTGCCGCTTGCATTGCCTGCATGTGGCATGGCATGGCATGGCATGGCTTGGCATGGCTTGGCATGGCATGTCGTCACGTGGCATGGCATGGCGTGGCGTGGCGTGGCATGGCATGGCATGGGGTTTCGGCATGCCACCCCATGATATTTCATGAGTGACGTGACTCTCGTGGTGTGGCATGATGTAGCATGGCATGGAATGACATGGAAGCACCGGGGAGTTGCTGCATCTGCTACGCACCTTTTCACTTCTTTACAAAATCTCGTGTGGCTTGGCTCCCTTGCAGGACCAGCTGCGTGCGCTGCGGGAGCTGATTGCAGCCGCCTTTGGGTCGGGGGACGAGGAGGGGCTGCCGGCGGTCGAGATTTACGATGGAGACACACCCATGGGGGAGCGGTGAGTGTGCATTTGAGCAACGGAGCTCAGCTACCTAGTACATGCCAGACCCAGAGCCTGCTGGTGTTACGTCCTTCCAATTCCTGTGGTCGAAAGGCACATGATGTAGTTGGATGCATTGCCGCCGTGTTTTACGTCCTCAGGCTGCGTCATTTGCTGCGGCTGCTGGTGTAGGGGCGCGGTTCGGGAGCGAGCGCAGCTGCTCATCACCAACCCCGACATGCTGCACATGAGCGTGCTGCCGGTGCACAGCCAGTTTGGGTGAGGCTGCATTTCGAGTGGTGAATTGTTTTGGCATGCTGACATGTGCAGCTGCGCCCTCTGTTCTCGCTTCTGGATCTTTTTTGCATCTGACCATCACTCGCACTTGTGGTCTTACTTCGTCTTGAACCGCAGTCGCCTGCTGTCCAATTTGAAGTATGTCGTGGTGGATGAGGGGCACGCCTACAAGGGTAAGATTATGATTGCCCCCCTCTATTTCAACATCATGGCCGCTGCATATCCGCTGCTGGGCAGGGCAGCCAGCGTGGAGTGCTGCAATTGTGCAGCAGGGCTAAACGTAATCGTGTACATAGCAGCCACGTTGCGCTGCGCCACAACGTGCTGCTTTCGCTGCCACCAACCTCCTCCCTGGGCAGGCGTGTTTGGGTGCCACACCGCGCTGGTGCTGCGCCGCCTGCGCCGCCTGTGCGACCGTGTGTACCACTCGCAGGTGGGGTGCTGCATGGCAAGCAGGCATGCGCGCCTCAATTTGATAGCTCAGTCTGGCGCTGCATCTGGACATATTGGTTGGCAGTAGCCGAATCTTCCAGTCCCACCGCTCTTGCCTGCCCTCTTTTTGCGCAGCCCACGTTTGCAGTCACCACCGCCACGGTTGCCAATCCCAGGGAGCATGCCTGCGAGCTTCTGGGGGTGCGGCATGTGACAGGTGTGGCTGGGTGGGGCAACTAGGGAGGCTGGTATGTGTGGAGTGAGCATTCACAAGCCAATGTAGCGTGAGCATGTCGCAAAGCCTGCAAGGGTTGATTGGCATTCGCTGTGCAACTTCGTTTGGTTTTCAACCTGCGCGACTAACGTCTCGTGTGCTGCCACCATTCACCTCCCACAGTGATAGGCGAGGATGGCAGCCCACACGGCGCCAAGAGCTTTGTGCTGTGGAACCCCCCGCTGCTGCAGGTAAGCATTGCTGCCGCTGTGTCCGCTTTGCCTGCTGCGCTTGCCACACATTAGCTGGTTTGCTTTGCTGTTCCACTCGCTCTGCCATGTGGCTCCTTCCCTCTCTCCACCCCAACTCACGCTTTTGCCTGTTGTGCACCGCAGTCTAACAATGGGTTTGGAGGCAACTTGACCTCTCGGCTGGAGGCCCGCCGCGCAAAGCAGGCAGCTGAGCGGCGGCGGCGGCAGGAGCTGAACCAGGAGCGAGGGGCAGGTGCGTAATCGGAGTACGGATTGTAAATCTAAGGGTCAATGGCTTGTGGATGGGTGCGGGGCGGGGATGCATGTCTACTCAGCTTCACATGTTTGTGCATGTCCTGAGCACGGGCGCATGTTCTGGTGGCCGCCACACATGCAGGCTATCTGCCTGGCCTGGCTAGCAACACTCCAAGCTCCAGTGCAAGCGACGCGGAGCGGGTGGTTGCAGCCAAACTGGACTTGCGGCGGCAGCAGATGCAGGCTGCCATGGGAGGGGGAGGGCAGCAGCAGTCAGAATGCTGTGAGCTTGAGCAGCAGCAGCAGCACGGGCAGCAGGACGCTCTGCAGCCCCCTGCACAGAATGCTCAGCAGCAGCGGCAGCAGGCCGGCGGCAGCCGGGCGCAGCCCGCAGGAAGGGCTGAACTGCCCCCAGAGTTGCAGCAAGCGGTTGCTGATGCGAAGGCAGCCCTTGCCACTGTCGGAGGCAGCAGCGCCACTGCCAGCCGCCGCAGTACAACTATAGGACAGGGAAGCAGCCAGGCCCCTGCAGCCAAATCGGGCCGCCTGCTGGCAGCCAGGCCGCTGATACGGCGGCAGTCGATGGGAGCCAAAGCAGCCGTGCAGCAGCTGGCAGGACCAGCAAGCGGCAGCGGTACCGCAGCAATTAGCCAGCGTGGCGGCGGCGGCACTGGTGCAGCGGGTGACGAGCGGGCCGCTGCTGGTGGGACTAGCGCCGAGCAGGCGGCGGCAGACGAAGACTACCGGGTCCGGTTGCCAGATGGTGACAGCTGGCGGCAGTGGAAGGCTGTTGTGGCGGCGGGAAGCAGTGCCGATGGGAGCGGAGGTGGCAACGGCGGTGCTCTAGCACAGGGCGGGCAGGGGGTGCAGCGGGCGCCGGCGGGGCGAGCAGCGGGCCAGGTGGAGTGGAAGGAGGAAGAGGAGGAGGCGCAGGAGCGGCGCAGCAGCCCCATTGTGGAGCTGTCCATGCTCCTGGCCGAGTGCGTGCGCCACGGGCTGCGCACCATCGCCTTCTGCAAGTCCAGGTGCGGTTCCTGATGTGTTTGATCCAGGTTTCAGTTGTTGCCCGTTCACCATGTGCAGGGCTGGCCTGCTGGCTGTGCGTGAGCAGCTTGACTGGCAGGCAAGCAACCTGGCCAGGACTAAAATTGTGCATCTTTGCCGTACTCGCAGGAAGCTGTGCGAGCTGGTGACGGCCTATGTGCGGGAGATTCTGAAGAGCACCGCGCCTGAGCTGGCAGGCACCATTGCTGTGTACCGAGCAGGCTACAGGCAGGCGGGGCCGGGGCGCAGTCTGATCACGCATGTGCGGCCGCTGGGCAGGGCATCCGACTGAATTGGGCATCGTTTGCCAGGGCACATGCAGGCTGGTCTGTGCAACACTGTGTGTGGTTTGACGCGTGCAGATGCCCTATTAGCTAAGGCGTAGGCTATCAGATGTGACAGACCGGTCCCCACCGCTGTTTACACTCCTACGCAGCCCCGCCGAGCGGCGGGAGATTGAGCGGGCGCTGTTCCAGGGCAAGCTGCGGGCAGGTCAGCCGCCTGCTCAATATCTCTTTCTTGAGCGTGCATGAGCTTATCCCCGGACACCAAGGGTTGCAGGGCTGCATTTGTGACCGTTGTCTGTCCACACGCTTTGTTTTCAGTGGCTGCCACCAACGCTCTGGAGCTGGGGGTGGACATTGGGTCGCTGGACTGCACCCTGCACCTGGGCTTCCCCGGCAGCGTGGCCTCCCTGTGGCAGCAGGTGCCGCTCTTGAGTCTTGGCAAGGGCTGAGCGTGAGCGGTGGTGCTCTGGCAGAGGTGGCGGTTGGTATGGGCTGTGTGGCATTGAAGCAGAGTGGAGCTGCCGTCGAACGAGGCCGTGCACTGCTGTCAGAGCTGCTGCACCTCGACCTCCCTAGCACAAAGCCCGCTGTGTGTTGCAGGCGGGCCGGGCGGGGCGGCGGGAGCAGGAGAGCCTCGGCATCTACCTGGGCTGGGATGGGCCGTTGGACCAGGCAAGGCAGCTGGTTGACACAGTTTGTGTTATCATTTAACGGGGCAGGGCCGTAGCCCGCCGGAAGCAGGGCTGTCGGCACGTGAGCAGGGCAGGCCAATACCAGCGACCCGCAGGCAGGGCTGTCAGTTGCAAGTATGCCCACCCTCAATTTCCCATGCCCTCCCTTCCCTCTCGCTTGCAGTACTTTTTGCAGCACCCGGAGCAGCTGTTTGGGCGGCCGGTGGAGCGAGCCATGGTTGACCCTCGCAACCCATCCGTCATGGGTGAGGGCCACTGCAACAAGTTTTTGTCGACTTTTCCAGCTGTTCCGCCAACGCCTGTTTCGCGGCCCCATCAGCACTTTTTCCCGCTGCCCCGTTGGCAGTTGTTTTGCTTCCCCACCACCGTCTCTTCCATCTGCACGCAGAGGCGCACCTGGCGTGTGCGGCAGCCGAGGCGCCGCTGCTGCTGGACGCAGATCAACAGTACTTTGGTCCAGGTGGGCGGCTCGATCCGCCAGCTGGGCTGCAGCAGCTTGCCGGCTTTTGCAGCCGGTCGGGCCCCGCAGGCGGGCACCATGCTTTTGGGCACTGCGGGCACAAGGAGTGGGCACAGCATGGTCGCAGAGAATGGTCCCAACCTGCACCTGCTGCCTTGCTGGCCTCATGCATCACTGGATCCGCTACGTTTACCAACCCTTCTTTCCCACCCGTCCGTTGCAACTGCAGGCCTGCCCGAAGCAGCTGCGGCGCTGCAGGCGGCGGCGCTGCTGGGCCGTCACCCGCTGGCCCCCTCTTCCCGTGTGCTGCACTATGTGGGAGCCGTGGGCAACCCGGCATCTAAGATCAGGTGGGCGGAAGCAGCAACCTTGGGAGAGGATGATCAAAGGCTTAGAGTGCATGCCTGCCAGAGCAAGTTTTACAGAATCGGGCTGGGCCACCATCGCTCATGATGTGCCCCTCTTTAGCCTGTTCGCCCAGCCTGTGCGCCATTGACCCTAAGTGCATTTGCCATTGCGGACCCTCTCCCCTCCGCCACCACTCAACTGCATCATTCATTTCTCTGCTCCTGTGCAGCCTGCGCACCATTGACCCCAAGCGCTTTGCTATTGTGGACTCTCTCTCATCCTTCACCGCTCATCTGTAACAGAGCGTTTTTTGCTCCCTGTGTGCAGCCTGCGGGCCATTGACCCCGAGCGCTTTGCCATCGTGGACGAGAGCCTGGGCGGCGCGCTGCTGGAGGAGATTGAGGAGAGCAAGGCCTTCTTCGAGGTGTACGATGGGGCGGTTTACCTGTACCAGGTGATTTTTCACTCCGGAAGTGCAACACCAGCCCGTTGTTGGAGGAGATTGAGGAGAGCAGGGCGTTCTTCGAGGTGTACGACGGAGTGGTGTACCTGTACCAGGTGAGTGCTAGCAAGTGTGAAGGAGTGCTGGCTGTGTGCATGATTGAGTGCACGGCGGAGCGGTCTATCTGTACCAGGTGACTGCGCACGGCTGGGGAGCGCAACCTGTGCACGAGGGGGTTTGTCACGCGCGTGAGGTGCTGGCCTGATTACGTACAGCAGCTGCAGAGCTGCCCAGTCCAGCACTTTTACGCACACGGCGCTGCTTTGGCTCCTGCGGAGGGCCGCACCTACCTGTGCAAGAAGCTCCTGACCTAGGGGCATTGGCCTAACCAGCTGGCCCCTAACAGCTGCTCAACAGTGCACTGATGATGCCACGAAAGCTGCCCTCATTCGCAGGGCCGCACCTACCTGTGCAAGAAGCTGGACCTAGATGCCCGGGTGGCGGTGGTGCGCCCCGCAGGTGGGCTTTAGTGCTCTGGGCCACACTGGTTGCCTGCTGTGCCTTGTTGTGCATGCGTGTTGTCATCAGGGCCACTGCATGCAGGGCCTCTGGGTTGATGGGCCATTTGTCAGTACTGTGTAACTGTGCCCCCCTCCCCACCCTTGGGCCCATATGCATGCAGACCTCAAGTACTACACAAAGTAGGCAAACTTCAAACGGCCAGCAGTCGGTGCCTCGCCGTGACCAGCCGGTTCAAGGAGAAGTCATGCGACTGCCTAGCCTTGGGGAGCAGCTGCACGCCTTACCGGCGCGTTGCAAGTCGCCAAACCCTCTTCATTCCCTCCTACCCTCCCAGGTGCATCGACTTCACAGACGTGCATGTGCGCGGCGGCAAGGTCGCCTTCGCCCCTGCCGCTGCTGCTCCACCCGCTGCCGGCGCTCTGGCTGCTGCCCCTGCCGCCGCTGGCACTCCGGCGGAAGCTGCCCCAGCGCCAGTTGACACCTCGGCTGCTGCCGAAGCAGCTGCTGGCCTTGAAGCGGATGCCAGCCTTGCTCCAGGGGTGGCCCCCGCAGTGTGCAGCCAAGCGCTGGTCACTGTGCGGTGGCTGGGATTCCGGCGCATCTGGCGCGGCACGGGGGAGGGTAAGGAGCGGATAACATCAACAATGGGCGGCAGCCAATAGTTTGGCTAGGCTGCGTTGCATGGTAGCCAGGGTGGCGTGCGTTGTCACATTGCTTGCATAATTGCGAGAGGAATGCGCGCATGAGGCTGGAAGCCAGTGGGAGCCCAACACTCAACATCACATTACCACCGACTTTCAATTGCACTCAGTTTTACCACCCCTTGCCGCGCAGTGTTTGACACCGTAGACCTGTTCCTTCCAGACGTCCAGGTGGGTGACGACTGCCTTCTGCTTATTCCTGCGCATCTGCCTCTGCCCAACTGGGCCGCTGGCACGCTGTACACTGGCAACTGATTTGCTGTGCCATGCATGTTCGCTGCTGCTCCTGTGAGCTGCCCACATGCTCGTTGTAACACACGCCCCTGCCCATTGTCTGCCCACTTGCAGTTTGAAACAGAGGCCGCCTACATCAGGCTGCCGCCCTCCACACGGCAGCGCCTGGCAGATGCAGGTGGGTGTTTTGTGTGGTGACAGCGAGGGGGTGGCTGTGTGGTGACAGCAAAGGTGGGTGGCTGTGTGGTGACAGCAAAGGTGGGTGGTTGTGTGGTGACAGCGAGCAGCAGCAGGGTAGTAGCGCTGAGCACCGACCGCGTGGCTGCTTGCTGGGCTGCATCGCCTGGGGCTTGGCAGGCCCACAGCAGGCAGCTGGCGGCTTGCATCCTGGCTGTCATGTCGCACTTGCAATCCACCCTGACCGAACTGGTCCCCTGCAGGCCTGCCGTTCCGGGAGGGCGTGCACGCCGCCTGCCACGCCTTGCTCAACGTGCTGCCTTTGTATCTGATGTGCAACGCCGGCGACGTGGGCACAGGTGGGGCGGGCTGGCGAAATGGGTATGGGCGGGCGTGAGGCGCACCGCCGGCTGGACCTGTTTGCACAGACGTCGTGAGGTCAGGATACGTTGCATGTAGTGGCGCGGCCCCGGAGATGCGCCTGCTCTAACACAGGCTCTGCCCCTTGCCCATTCTACAGAGTGTGACAGCCCCTAAAACCTTGCCCTTGCCTTGCTTGCAGAGTGCGACAGCCCTTACGACACGCGCTACACGCCGGAGCGCATTTTTTGATGTCACGCTCTGCCTCTTCCCCTTCTCTACCTGCGCAGAGTGCGACAGCCCCTACGACACACGTTACAAGCCGGAGCGCATCCTGTTGTACGACAAGCACCCCGGCGGCATCGGCCTGGCCGCTGCGGTGAGCTGGCGCTTCTGGCCGCTGTGTGTGCCTTGGATGCTTGGGTCGGCAAGGTCGCGGGTATGGACTGGCTCATCAGCCCTGATTTGGGGCTTTGAAGCTTGCGAAATGTCACATGGTGAATCTGCGAGCCTGCAAGTGACATTGCCATGTCCTCTCCACGCACCCGCCATCCTGCGTCGCAGGCCACGCCGCTGTTCCCACAGCTGCTGCGTCGCGCGCTGGCGCTGGTGCGCGAGTGCGGCTGCACCGGCCGCACCGGCTGCCCCGCCTGCGTGCAGCACACCGAATGCGGAGAATACAACGCTGCCCTGCACAAGCGGGCGGCGGCGGCGGTGCTGGAGGCACTAGTGGAGGGAGAGCCGGATGTCGAGGAAGGGCAGGCGGGCGGGCAGCAGCCCAGCGGCAGCGAGGAGATGGAGGGGCCGGCGGAGCAGGAGTAGACGCAAGAGTTGGCAGCTGCAATCACAAGCGCCTGCCTGCGTCAGGTTGAGAGTTGAAATGCCATGTAAAGGCCACGGGTAGCGGAACAACTGGCTACATTAGTCTGCTCACCCTACCGCACGGAAGCAGGCCAGCTGCCAGTGCGGCGGCGGCACGGCGAGCGGGCGGCACCTTTATGCCTGCTTGCAAATCATTGTGCAGCGAGGTTGGCACACTCTGCGATCTCTTTGTTGAGATTCACAGCGCCGACAGGCCAGGTTTCAGCCGGCCCCGCAGAGCAAGTCGAGCTTGTTGCAAGCTCTGGCCGCCTCGAAACTGCTGGTTGACCACGATCGCGATCACGACGCCTGAGCAGTGCTGAGGGCCGCGGAGAGCGCCGGGCGCGATGGCCGGCGAGCGTGAGCGCCTACGGGCGCTTTGCAGGCCGCGGCTGTCTGCTTGAGTGACGGGCTGTTAAACAGAAGTTCATGTCGCCGACCTAGCCGACTTGCCGCCGCCACTGCCGTTCCGCCGCCGCCGCCGCCGCCGCCGCCGCCGCCTGCTCTCACCCGCCTGCGCTTGCCACCCCGCACCTGCTCGACAGACCGCACGCTGCGTGCCTTCACGCTGTCGGAAGAGGAGGAAGAGCTGGCGGAGCATGCCGCGCTGACCAACCCGCAGAACGGCAGCAGCAGCCGGCAACAGGTGCGCCTCGCCGCCACTCTTGTGCAGCCTGCCTTCCTCTGTCCAAACATGCTGGATTCGCCTTAATACGGTGGCTGAATTGTTTTGTCATGCAGGCGGTGTTCAACATCGACCTGGACTCGTTCGATGACGATGATGCGCTGCTGAACTGGGAGCAATATGAGGGTGGGTCTCTACATTCTGCAGTGATGCTGTTGTTTGGGCAGCAATGAATTTCTGGGCAGGCATTGACCCAAGCCAAAGCTTGATACGGTTGACTCGCGCATCAACCCATGATTTATGACGTTCACTAGCGCCGTGCTGCAGGTATGACCCGCGTGCGCTGCTGCGGCATCGATTGCACGCCGCTCACCCGCCGCCTTCGCCCGCCGCAGTGGTGGTGAGGGGAACTGATGGGGCAGGGCTGGCTAGGTTGAGGCATGACAGCAGGAGCCAGCAACGTTTGCTGCTGCGTGTAAGAGCTGCGGTAGGCAGTGAGCCTAGGAACATCACCAGGGACGCTGCTTGAGTTCCAATGCGGACGTTATCCCACCATGCTCTGCACGCTTCCACTTGCTGGCAGGCACAGCTACACCAAGCGCCAGCGGCGCTGCATCCTGGGCGTCGGCATCAGCCTGGCGCTGCTGCTGGCGCTGCTGGTGGCTCTCATAGCCATGGCCGCCATCCGTGGCGGCAGCCGCAGCATGGCGGACGTGAGGACGGGCGAGCTGCCAGGCGCACCGGCCAGCCCAGAAGCTGGGCAGGCGGGTGGAGCAGCAGGAGAGGCAGGCCAGGGGCAGGCGGGCGGGCAGGCGGTAGGCACGCCCACCGGAGATTCTGGGGCAGGCAGCCAGGGCGGCGCAGCAGGCGAGGGCGGCCCGGCCAGCCGCAAGCCATCCCCGGGAGGCCAAGCAGCGCCGATGGAGGGCGGCGGTGGCCAGCTGTGCAGCTGGGCGCAGTACCGCCTGCCCAGTACGGTGGTACCGCTCTACTACAACCTTACCCTCAATGTGACCATGACGGATCCATATCCGGTGGTGGGAGAGGTGGCCATTGCCGTCAATGTGACGCAGGTGAGCTCTGGGCAGACACCTGCAGTTGTTGCGGTTGCTGCTGATGGTTGGTTTCTTGGCCTTGCTTGTAAACTTGTTTCGAAGGTGTTCCCTTGAGACACACTGCAACTGGTTGTATGTGGCATTTCTGTCCCGTCAAGCGAGGCATCCGGCTTGCAGCTGTGATGTGTGGGTGCAGCCAGAGCATGCACGCACCCCACCACCCCACCACCAACCCCTGCCCTGCTGCGGCACAGGACACCCATTGTGTGGTGCTGCATGGGGCAGAGATGGAAGTGTACGAAGTGCGGCTGGGTGGCAGCAAGGGCCAGACAGGTGCGAGGGTGGGGCATGTAGTCTGTGTGGGCTGAATGCTGAGCAGGCATGCGGCAGCTGGTGGCCCTTGGCAAGAGGGAGGACAGCAGGCACGTGGGTCGGCGCACCCCACCCTGCTGCCGCAACTTGCCACCTCTGCTTGCGCTCAGTCCCTCCCACGCCCCGCTGCTTTCCACCTCCCCCACACCCGCAGGCAAAGTCACGCCCCGGCCTGAGCACGAGCAGCTGATTCTGGAGTTTGGAGAGGTGCTGCCGCGCCGGGGCGCCATGCTGTGGCTGGCCTTCCGCTACAACCTGCGGGCAGGGCTGGCGGGATTCTACAGGTGAGGTGGGCTGGTGATGGTGCAGGGACATGCGATGGTCTGCATTCCCAAATGAATAAAGCGCCCTGCCTTCTTGATGCACTTGGCTTGGGCTGCTGTTGTGTCAGTTTTGGCAAAGCGTCATTCGCTGCTGCCACCTCGCACTGCCGCACACTGCCTCCCGGGCAGTGGTGCCGCGTGCGCTACCTGCCCCTATGTCGCACAAGACTCAATGGAGTGCTTTCCCCCCATTGCCGCCGCCCTGCAGGAGTAATTACACACTGGCAGACGGCAAGCCTCGAGTGCTGGCCACCACACAGTTTGAGGCGGCGGCCGCTCGCCTGGCGTTCCCGTGCTTCGACGAGCCAGCTTTCAAGGTGGGTTTCTGGGCATGGTATGGGTTGGTATAATGGATGCGAGAGTGTGCGAGTGTCACAACTGGAGGGGACCTGGGCTCCTTCAGCTTTAATGCCAGTGGCCGCCCTGTTGGCTAGCCATGCATGTGGAGGCGACTGCCCACCAGGGTACAGAAACCCGTTGTAAGGCGTGTTTCACACTGCACACGTGTGCTTCTGCAGGCCGCGTTTGATGTGGAGGTGATTGCGCCGGCAGCGCTGACGGTGCTGTCCAACACGCTGCCCCGCGGTGTGCATGAGGTGAGCCGCTGGGCTAGACAGCTAGACAGTTAGACAGGGAATGCTCCGAGGCTCTCCCAACCGAGCTGTGCCCTGCGGCTGGCCAAGGAGTCTGCACTCTCAGGCAGGGCTGGCAGCGTTGCTCGCTGCACGGTACGCTCACCATGTGGTGTGCCAACGCGCCTTGCCTGTCCATCGCCACCCATCTCTTGCTCAGCACGAAGCCAACAAGCAGGCGGGCACGCGCACCTGGCACTTCAAGCCCACCCCTCCCATGAGCACCTACCTGGGTGCGCCCCGCTGCTATTTTTTCGTTGTCATGCAACTAGGTGCCTGCAGTCAGCCCGCACCTCCTCCGCCATGCCTGCTCCCCAGTCTGCTGCTGTCGTTGCACACCGGACGGCTGTGCTTTTATCATAACACTCTTTCGCATACGCTTGCCAACATCTGGCCCGCGCTCCAAACGCAGACCCGCCCTGTCTCCCCCTGCGCAGTCTGCGTCATCGTGGGCGAGTTTGCCAGCACCTCGCAGCTGGTCAAGGCAGGGGCCTCTGGCTCTGTCAACGTCAGCGTGTGGGGCACGCCCGACAGGCGCGCCACCCTCTAATGCTCAATCCTTGCACCTTTACGCAAAGCCACCGCAGCCCTCGATCGTGCCTGACGTCAACAGCATGCAGTGTCTTTGTAAGCGTGCCTGGATGCAAATGTTGCATTTCAAGAAGCATCCAAGCATCCCTGTGCATGCAGGGTGAAGAACCTGCAGTATGCCGCCGACGCGGCGGCCGCCATCCTGCCTGCCTACGAGGCGGCGCTGGGGGTGCCCTATCCCCTGGAAAAGCTGGACCTGGTGGCCATCCCCGACTTTTCGGCGGGCGCCATGGAGAACTGGGGTGAGCTTGCCTGCCATTCATATCGCTGTGCATTACATAAGGGTAATGCCGCGTATTGATGAGGGTTTTCGGCTGCTGGCTGGATGCGGTGGCTTCTCCAGATGTTGCGGCGGGCGCCATGGAGAACTGGGGTGAGCTGTGTTGCAGTTGAGCTGCTTGCTTTTGTGGGTCTTGCTTCTTAGGGCGGCGCCATGGAAAACTGGGGTGAGCCGTTGCTTTGGGGGTAAACTTCGGTTTCTGACGGATGGCTGGACCTGATGGGCCCCACCTTGCGGCGCACGCCCACTGCGGGGCTGCCATCAACTCACCGCTCGCTACCCTCGCCATCACTGCCCATTGCCGGTTTCCCCTTGCAGGTGTGATCACGCACCGAGAGACCGCCCTGCTGGCCAGCACCAGCAGCTCGCTCTGTTTACCACCCGACCAGTCACCACCAAATGCTCTTTTTTGCATGCAGGCGTGATCACGTATCGAGAGACCGCCCTGCTGGCTAGCCCCAGCAGCTCGCTGCTGGACCTGCGCTACATCACAACCGTGGTGGCGCACGAAATGGCGCACCAGGTGGGTGTTTTTGTGCTCCCAGAGACGCGACAGCATTGATTTTGAAGCTGCTGGACTTGAGGTACCGTGATGGCGCACGAAATGGCACACCAGGTGGGCTGGCTTTAATGCACGGAACACTGGCAGCCTTCCGACATTGTGACCGAAGGCAAGGAGCCTGCGGCATGTTGCAAGTGTGCTGAGCCTGCACAGATTGTGGCTGCAACACTACGCGTGGCGGGCAGCGCTTTGCACCTCGTGGTACTAGCATATGTCCCAACTTGTTCACTTCTCCCGCAACATGCAGTGGTTTGGTAACCTGGTCACGATGCACTGGTGGAGCGAGCTGTGGCTGAACGAGGGCTTTGCCTCCTAGTGAGCGGGCGGGCAGGGGAGGGAGTTGGGGAACGATGCGCGTAGCACTTCACTTGTTAGGGCACCAGAGCACCATGGCGCAGGGCGCCAGCACCTGCTGTGGCCGTGTGCAAAGCAAGGGGCTGAACCGTCCCTGTTGCCAAGGGTGGTGGCTGGCTGCGCATCTGGCCCGAGGCACAGACGCTGGCTTGCCTCCCCCCTATCTTTGCTGTTGCAGCTGGGAGTATGTTGGCGGAACTGCGGGTGAGCTCTGGTCCGCGTTGACACTGTGCTGTGTGCACTCCCCTGCCCGCACTGACCCCTCGCACCGCCCATGGGTGATCTGCCTGCTGCGCCGACTGGCGTGTCCTTTGGCCTGCTGGTGTGCTCACCGCTCCTCCTCCACCCCTGTGCAGCCCACGCCGACAACGGCTATTTTGCCACCTTCTACTCGGGAAACGTGCCGTACGCCCAGTACTTTGATTCCAAGCGGGCCAGTCATGCGCTGAGCCAAGACCCCGGTGAGTGGATTTGGGCTGCGGCATGGGGAGATGGCATTGGCCAAGGGTAGCAGAGGCCAAAGGCAAAGCTGCATGTTGGCGGGATGAGAATGTGCACGTGCCGGCCTGGATGGCAGCGAGGCCGGCTTGGCAAGCTGATCTGCTGCCCTGACACACACTCACAACACTGAAAGCACCCTGTCTGACCCCTCCATGTACAGCGGCGCTGAACAGCATGGACGCGATTGAGTCGGTGTTTGACGCCGTCAGCTACCAGAAAGGTGTGTTGCAGTTGGTGTGAGGCAGTTTGCCAGCTTGTGTAGTGGTGGACAAAGATGCAGATGGTATGTCTGGTATGTCCTGCTGTGCAGAATGCAGAAGGAGGGCAGGGCCTGCAGCAGGCACACACCCCTTGCCGGGCTGCTCCCGCCAACCCGCAGGCGCTGCCGTGCTGCGCATGCTGCGTGCATGGGCCAACCGCGACAACAAGCAGATGCCGCTGCCCACTTTCGAGACCGTGCCCGGCGCCACGCCCAAACAGGTGCGCTGCACCTGCCATGCAAGAGTTGTGCACACTCTGCGCACACCTGGGCTGCTGCCTTTTCGATGCAGAGGCAGGGTTGTGTTGCCAGTGCAGCAGCATTGGGTTCTGCACTCTACTGAGGCATGTTATTCACTGCATAGTGCAGTGCATGATTCGCTGCGGCAGGCAGTTTGCAGCCTCAGCTTGTCCTGTCTGTGTGCCTATTCCCGGTTGCAATCCCTCTGCAGGACTCCTTTCTGGCGGGCCTGGGGCAGTACCTGAAGCAGCACCAGTACCACGTGACACAGGCCGCCGACCTGTGGACCACGCTGAGCGGTGCGCTGTGCTGCGCTGTGCTGTGCTGTGCTGTGCTGCGCTGCGCTGTGCTGCGTGTTCTGTGCTTCACCTGCCCTACGCACAAATCGTGCCAGCTTGCTGGAGAACCCGCCAGACGCATGCAGCAGAACGTGTGTGTTGCCTTGCGTTTCTTGTCACCGGCAGGACAGCTGGGCTTCGACGTGCCGAAGGCCATGCTGAGCTGGACGTACCAGCAGGGGTGAGGGTGCAAAGAGCAATGTTCTGTATCAATGGACAGCCAGCACCAGTGGGCAGCCAGCTTGTTAGGAGGCTGCTGGGTATGGGCAATGCGTGGTTGACGCAGTAGAATTTTTTTGTCCTGCTCCCCTTGGCTGCAGGTATCCAGTGGTGACCGCAGAAGTGGACAACAATCGCCGCGTCTGGCTGCTTCAGGTGCCTGGTCCAGCAGCAGAACCGGTGACGCCGAGGCCGGCACCATTTTCAAAGCGATCCGCACGCTTACAGGGCTAGACAAGCAGCACCCAGGGCACCGCACATGCACTGCGCCCACAATGATCTGCCCTGTCTTCCCTGCTGCAGGCGCCCTTCAGCCTGTCCGGCATCGGCCAGTGCGACCCCTCCACCGCCTGGTGGATCCCCATCAGGTGACCATCTTCCTTTTTTTACGGATTTTTCCGTGGAGAGATGCATGTTGATGTTGCTTTGGGGCACTTCCAGCTGCGCCTTGGCCCGCATGAGAGTGCCAGACCGACTTGCCGGCCAGTAGTCTCGCTCTCACTGTGTAAATGATACTTGATTCGTGCATGCTTTCTCTCGCCCCTGTCCCCACTTGCAGCTACGTGACCAGTGATGAGCCCGGCCGCCTGCAGTGGGCGGAGCTGAGCAGCTGCAGCAGCGACAAGCCGCTCGTCACACTGTGAGGGGCAATGGGGACTTGGGAGCTGCCGCAGCCACCTGCCAGCCTGCTTGCCTGACTAGACCATGCCGCCTGAGCTTGGTGCAGCTAATGTGTTTATGGGATTGGGCGCACATGCACGTGCACTTGCTGCCCAAATTTGCCCGCCGACCTGTCTGCTTGCTGTGCCCCAATCTCTGTGCCGTGCTGCAGGCGCAGTGACAGCAGCTGGGTCAAGATCAATGCTGGGCAGTACGGCTACTACCGCGTGCGGTACAGCCTCAGCAACGGCACCTGGGCTGCGCTGGCGGGGGCCACAAGGTGGGCGGGTGCGAGGGGGCTTGATCGGAAGAAGCTGTGCTTCGGACAACAGGCACCTGCTTTCGCACCAGGCTGGCTGCCTGTGCTCCTCTCCTGCCTCCCACTAGCACTCCCAGTCCGCACTCGACGCCTCACCTGTCCCACTCTGCATAACCCCCACCTTCCTGCCAGGTCGCACGCGCCAGCTGGCAGCGGCGCTGACATGGCGCTGTCCGGTGCTGATGTGGCAGGGCTGATCGAGGACGCCTTTGCGCTGGCAGAAGCCGGAGAGGAGCCGATTGTTCACTTCCTGGACATGCTGCTGTGAGCACGGGCATAATAAGTGCATCCGGGCCGGCATAATGTGTTGCAACTCCGGCGCTGAGCGCTGCGTGGTCCTTACCCTCGCCGTTGCAAGCAACAATCAAACGCTGTTGGAACTGCCACGTCCCCCCTCACTGCTGTCCTCTCTCGCCGCAGGTCGCTGCGCTCGCGGCCTGCCGCCGACTATGAGCCTTGGGCTACGGCCCTGCCCTACATCTACAAACTTGAACGCCTGCTCAACTGCTCAACGGGTAAGCACCTCCGTGGAAGAGCAAGGCAGGCTTTGACCTGCCATTGCCCAGGCAATGGCCGCCCCGCATTTGCCACTGGGTTGGAACATGCGTGCTTCAACAAGTGTGCTGGAGCTGCCCGCGCGTTGCCGCTTGCAGAGTGGAAGGCGTGGGTGGGCAACTCACTCATCCGGCCATACCTCAAGCAGAACCCGGTGAGCGTAACAGGGGACAGTTTGCCTGCTTATTTTGTGCAGTTTTGTGCACTGGTGCAAGCTTGGCTTACTGCTAGGGGAATCGTGCCCTGCCAGGCTGTGCAGTGGGATGAGCACGGTGGTGGTGAAAGGTGCAAGCCTGGCGGCCCTTCCACTGCTGCGCTCTGTGCAGTGGATGGCAACAGCTAGCTCCCAAACTTGCCTGCTCACGGTTGCAGGGCGCCGCGGCAGGCGGCAGCAACCCCGCGGGTGCTCAGCTGCTCTTCAGCTTCTTCCCGGATGGCGCCAGCGTCTCGGCTGCAAACCAGACCATAGGCTACCGGCTGCTGCGGTGGGCGGGCTTCTTTCGACATGCGGGAGTGCCACGCTGGTGTGGTGGCGGCAGCAGCAGCTGCTGCCATAGGAACATGAATGCAGCCTGCTCAGCCCTACTGTGGCAGAGCAGCACCTGCCTGCCTGCCTGCCTGCCTGCCTTATTCCAAGGCTGCTCTCGGCACAGCCCCCTCGCGCAGTCTCCCAGGTTCAGCATGTGTCAGCAACTACCCAACATGCAGCTCCTCAAATCCCTTCCTGCCCGCAGGCCAGCCATCCTCAAGGCGGGAGGGCTCTTCACTCAGGAGCTGCAGGTGAGAGGGAAGTTGGGGGGGAGGTGCAGAGGGCAGGGAGGGAAGGCGTGCAAGGATGCCGTTCGCCAGCAGGCAGCATCTGCTTGTGCGCTTGGGGGAGTTTGCACTGGACAACGGGCAAGAGCCTGAGGTGGCAGCCAAACTGAGGCGGCTTCGGGCCTTGCAACCGTATCGTAGTGAAGCATGCCACTCCCTTGTTGTGCAAGCCGCTCCCCTCTCCCGATGCCCCGCAGGTCCAAGCCATCAACCTGCTGCAGTCGCTGGAACCGCCAGAGGGCGAGGCGGGCAGCGGCAACCCGCTGCCTGCCAACACCATCGAACCCGACATCCGCTCGGCGGTGTACGCCAGCGCCGCTCGCAACGGTTACTGGGTGCGTGCTGCCGTCTGCCTGTCGTGACTGGACAATACGTTTGTAGTGCTTTTGTTGTGCATATCCTGGCGTGGTCAGGCCTGCGTGCGGACACTCGCTGCTGCAGCCCAATGTGGCACAATTGCGCCAGCAGGGCTGCGTTGGATGAGCCAAGTGTTGCATCGGTGACCAAAGTGACCTTGTGCTGTTGGCCCCACCATCTGTCCCGCAGGAGATTTACAACACGCTGACCGAAATGTACAAGTCAGCCACAGGTGCGCCTCCGGCACGCCAGCTGCCAGCTGCCTCCTTCTGATGCTTTCTCATGTTGATCATGCATTGCCGTGCTGGTGCCGCCGCTGCATCGAAGCTCTGGACCTATCGTTCACCCCTTGCTTCCATTGGCATTCCCTCCAGATGTGGATGAGAAGGAGCGGTGCCTGCTGGCCCTGGGCTACGCACCAGGTGGCTCCAACATCGGGGCCACCCTCAAGCTGGCCCTTTCCAGCGACGTGCGGGCGCAGGTGGGCCTGCCTGCGTATGCTGTGGTGCCCTATTGCGAGTGTCTGGGTGTCGGATGCCCACATTCTTGCAAGAGTTGGCAGCAGCAGGCAGCAGTGTTTGGATCCCCTGTGGCGCCCTGCCTCGTCGCACCCAAACTACTTGCTGGCGGCCAGCCCAATCGCCACTGGCTGGTAGCTCTGCATTGCCATGAGCCAACTGTGCTGCAATCCCTCCCAACCTCATCATTGCCCCCACAAGCAGGACGTGCGCTCCCTGGTGGTCACAACAGCTGCCAACGCGGGGCGGGACGCTCTGAACCTCACCTGGGACTGGCTGGGCAAGAATTTCGACGCACTGCTGGCCAAGCTGGGAGGTGCGCTGGCTTTGGCGCGGGTGTTCCGAGGCAACGGTGCACTGTGCGCCAGTTGCCACTATTCCCCCGCCGCCAGCAAAATGATCTGGATTACTTTCGCGGATTGCTGCCACAGGCGCTTTGGATGCGGCCAAATCTGTGGCCAGAGACGAAATGTCTTTGATTGTCTCCCTTAATTAACTGCTCCGCAGGCGACTTTGAGGCGGCCAAGTCACTGGCCTCCCACCATAGAGACAAAATATGTTTTGTTGTCTGCCCAACTGCTGCCGCAGGCGACTTTGAGGCGGCCAAATCTCTGGCCTCCACCGTAGAGCGGGTGGCCTCCCTGTTTGCAGAGCCGCAGCAGCAGGCGGCAGTGGACGAAATGGTGGCTCGCTTCAAGGCGAGTGCAGCTGTGAGGGGTGCATTGGCAGGGCTGGCCCTGCCTTGCATAAAGGGTAGGGTGGGCATGTGGCAGCAGGAATGCGCGCCATGTCACCCTCCTCAAGACCCACCTTCTGCTGGCTCCTCTCTGGCAACTTGCAGGGGCGACAAGTGGACCCTGGGCATGCGGCACGCGCCAAGGAGAGCATAGCAGCCAACGCGCGCTGGCTGGAGCAGCATGGTCAGCAGGCTTGCACCTGGATCCAGCCACAGGCAGCAGCGGCGCCACTTACGGTGGACGAAGGCCGGACGGGCTGAGGGTGCATGCTCTGCACAACTTGCGCGTCGCTGGACGATTGCATGCATTTGATACCGCTTGTTACCTACCCCCTGACTTCACGCCAACTGCAACAACCAGTTTCCCTGGCTGGGCAACCAGCTGGTGACATGCGATGCGCGAAGGCAGGTGCCCTGCTATCACCCTTCCTCACGGCGTCTCGAGTTGGGAAGGGGGAGATCACAATGCCGATCCGGGCGCGGAGGGCCGCGGGCCTAGAATCAGAATCAGGGTAGGGGGCGGACAAATGCCACTGGAAGGCCAGTGGTCACATCGGGGAGGTCGGGGGTGGGAAAGAAGAGCGAACTAATGGGAAGCGATGCTGATGAATTGGATGAAATGGCATGGCATGGAATGTGGGGGCCGGAGAATCTCAGAAGTGGTGATCGCTGTGACCATCAGTCGATATGGGACAGAGCGCTGCAGGACGGCGCTTGCTCAAGTTGAGGCTGTGCCTGCCGCTTGCCGCAGCGGCACGGCATGGTCTGCTCAAAGGAGAAAGCCGGCCGAGCTGAGCTGTCAGGTGGGTGGCTGCCCAGCAGGCCTTAGCAAATGCTGCACATTTAGGCCTTGGTTTTGGGCAGGCCCTGGAACAGCGGGTAGTCGATGACGTGCACAATGCTCTTGCCCACAGCAATGTCGGCCAGCACAACCTGCAGGCAGTGGGTCAGGTGGGACAGGCGGTTGGCGCCAGTCAACAGGGCTGTTCCGGACAGCACAGGCTCTCGCTTTGAGCCTTGCACTGGGGTAGCAGCAGCGCATGATGGTTGCCATGCCAAGTTTGGCGGTGGTGGTCAGCATGCTTGCACGCAGGCGCCAGGTGGCAGTGCATGCCCCAACAGCAGCAGCAGCAGCAGCGGCCGCCTGTCTTTCGCTGGCCGTTCCGCCACAACGCGCTTCCCAGCGATGCAACGTCCTGCAGCTCCCACCCACCTTGGAGTAGTGGTCGCCGTTGCCCTTGGACTCGATCAGCACGCTCTTCCACTTGCGGAACAGCGAGATCCGGCCGGCCCAGCCCTTGAGCAGGGTGCGCACGGTCTACGGTGTGAAAGGGGGGAGACGCTGGTGTCAGTGCCAGGAGCGCACATTGGGTTGCAGTGTCGACCGCAGTGCCCGCTATGCGTGCCGGCGGCAGGGGGGAGAAGGCCGGGCTGGTCCCCCAGCGCTTGCGCAGGCATGCGGCAATGCCTTCAGCGCGCAGCAGTAAACCGTACAGTGCCGCTGGCGTTCTGCAATTCAGTATGCGTTCACTGGCAAAGAAACTTGCCCAGGGGTGCCGGGTGATGTGGTTGCTGCGGATGATCTGGGGCACGACGTGCAGCTTCAGCACCTGCACACACCACGGGAATTTCGGGGTGACCAGTTTGTGTGGGGGTTGACCATTTCGTGTGGAAGAGGCCATCGATTTGAGCATCGGCAACCAGGCCAATGTGATTGAATGCAGCAGGCTAGGAGGAGCTCAGCGGCGCCCGGCAAAGCCAGAGCGCATGAGCCACAGCGGAGACAGACGTGCACAGGCGGCATGGCTGCGCTCTGTGCTGCCTGTTGCCCCAGTTGCAAGGAACACGGCACAGGCACCACCGCAACCCCGGGCCGGAAGTGCCTCGGCTGACGTGCACGGCAACCCCACACAGCCAGCCTGCACCAGCAGCAGCCAATCAGTGAGCTCACATCGGTCAGCAGCTCCTTGTTGCCCAGCAGGTCAGTGGCGTTCAGCTTCTGCAGGAGGAAAACATGGGAGGGAGGGCAGCACCAGCAGTGGGCGTCAGTGTATCGAAAGGAGGCGCAGCACTGACCAGCTGCGTCGGGATGCCATGCCGCATTGCTGCTGCACTGAGAGACGCCACCGTGCGCCTGCGCCGCAGCAACAGGCTGGACCACACCGCAGCATGTTCATGGAAGAGCGGCATTTGAGCTGCTCATGCAAGTCGCTGCACATGCCAGCTGCCCAGGCCGGTGCTCACGTTCTTAGCCAGGAAGTCAGTGAAGGCCTTGTCCTGAGGGAAGAACACTGTGGCCTTCAGGTGCTTGTCGGACAGCGCCTCGGCGATGCTGGGGTCAGCGGCTGCACAAGGGGGCCCAAGGGAGGACTGCCTGTTACTCACCAGATGCAAGGCCAAGCCGAACTGCCTTGCAGTACAGCACTGCAAGGCCAGCTGCAGCCAGCGGTGAACGCCCCATGCAAGCTGCACGCTGCCAGTGCGGGCCAGCGAAGAAGCTGCTGGCGCTGGTACGTGCCAGCTGGTGGCAGTGGCGGGCGTGCATGCGCATGCGCGGCAGCGCTCACCCTGGACCGCGGCGTGCAGAATGCTAAAGCCCTGCACCTTCACAATCTCGACTGCAGCAGGGTAAGGAGGATACAGGCGTATTGGGTGTTGGAAGAGGCGCAGACAAGGTGGGGTGGCTGCCACCCAGGTGCACCGGGCAGAGGGTTTTACAGTACGTTCGAAAACCTCGCACGGCATGCGCCGCCTGCCGGGTGGCAGAAACCTCCCATGCGCTCCCCCACTCACGCAGCTCGGCCACGGTGTGGGGCACCTTGGGCTTGGGCTTGGGCTTGTGCCAGCCGCCAGCCTGGGCTGCAGCATGGGAGGGTGGGGTGGGCCGACCGGTGTGTGTGGGGGGGGGGGTGCCGGCAAACAGGCGCACCACAGAACAGGCCGCCCCACCACACGCGCCGCCAATTGGCGCTGCAGATCGCGGTTTCTGGTGGACGAGCGGCAAATGCAGGTGCGAATTCGCGGAAACGGCTCGCCCCCCACACAATTCTCACCTGACCCAGCCAGGGCAAGGCACAGAAGCAGAATAGCAGCGAACTTGCGAACCATGGTGCTGCCCACGATGGAAATGCGAAGGTTAGATGGGCTGTTACAGCGGTTTGCGGGGTTAACACGGGGGCGCATGCTGTGCTGTGCCAGCGCCAGCGGGGCGAGTGCCGAGCAGGCCCCTGTGAGCAGGGAAGCTGCAAAGGTGCTGAAACCTCCCATGGCACCATTCGAGCATATGCTGCTCCATGTCGAGAAGGGAGTCAAGTTGCTGCAGGTACATTCATGGTTTCAGTCAACCGCAGCTCTGCGCTGCGTGGTGGCGGCTGCAGTGCCCTCGAGTTCCAGTACACCCTTCTCTGACCTTTCGCAGCGTGACAACGCTGAATGCTCGTCTCACTCCTGGCTCGCAGAATGCCTCCCTTGTGATGCTGCACGCTAGCAGCGGTGCATGCGCCATAACACCATTGCCCTGTCTGTACCTCCAGGCTTGCGGGCAGCAGCTGTCCAACTGCTCCATGCACCGACGACCAGGCCCGGCCAGCTGCTGGTTTGGGAAATGCTGCGCACGCATGGACCATCAGCCTGTCGAACCCCGTCTGCACATGCAAACAGCCAGCATTACATGGGCTGCAGAAGGCGCACGCTGCGCGTGATGAATTTGAAAAAGCAAGGGGATCGCCGGTGGGGGACAGATCGGGAGGGAGCAAGGCGTGTGTTGTGCTTCGCTGCGAGGCGAGGGCGGGGTATGTGTGGGGAGGATACAATACAGCTACATGCATTGAGATGAAGGAGCGGCTCGTGTGGGAGGCAGGGCGGGTGGCAATGAAACATAGTGAGGCAGGCAGGAGGGAAGCTGGGGGGGCTGTGAGGGGGCAATCGCATCGGGAGAAACAGAGGCGGGCGGGCGCAGCCCTGTTGCCAGGGAGGCAGCAAGCCCAGAGAAGAGGAGGAAGGCAAGCCGGAGGGTGGCGGTCAGCATGCAGTCTGCTGAGAAAAGTCCGAAAGCAGGGCAAGTCCGGGATGGCATCGATGGGATGGATTGGATGGGGGCGCAGCGCTGCCGCGCCACCACCTGCCTGCCGCTCAGCAGCAGGCGGGCGGGACTCCAGTTGGCGGCGGCAGCGCGGTCCCCTGGGTGTTGGGTCAGCCGCTCAGCGCTCCGCCTTCAGGCGGGCGAGGGCAGTCGGAAACACTGCTGACTGTTTCATTGGGACAGCAGGTCAAGCGGCATGCTGGTCCGTGCTGTGCTTGCGAAGCCGCGTTGGGCTCAGCAATGCCGCGGCGGGCTGCAGGAGCCGCCAGCTTAGTAGTAGGGCCACATCACACCGGAACCGTGGGAGTAAGCGGCCGCGGGGCGCTGCACGCCGGCGGCGGGGGCCTGCAGGCGGGGCGGCGGGCAGGGAGTGGCAGCAGCGGTGGGCGCGAGGGCGTGCAGGGCATGGGCAAAGATAGTTGACGCGGGCCAGGGTGCCGTTGTATGCCGCCCAGCAGGCCTGAATCACACTGCATCGCTGCTTTTGCAAGGCTTCAATGCAGCGATTCGCCAACCGTCCAGCATGCAGCTAGCGTAGCGCGGGCAGTGACAGCACGGATCGCAGCAACTGTCCTTCTGCTGTCATCTGCGATTGCTCACCTCGGTGGGGGCGCCGCGGTGGGCGGGCATGACAGGCTCCTTGGGGGTGGAGCTCTTCCTGCAAAGCAAACACACGCGAAGGAGGTACTGGCGTGAGCGAGGCATGCACGCTCAGCAGCGACATCTCTTGCGCAAATGGCTGCGTTGCGCTGCGGGTTGCCTGTGGGTAATTGTGTGTTTGGACAGCTTGCAGCGTATTGCTGCTTTACCCACGCCACCCCGCACCTGACGAGGTCGGTCAGGGAAGGCAGCGTGTAGTTCGCCTCGGTCTCGCCGCCAAAGTCCAGCTCAGAGCCGGCGGTGGAGGCGGCCACAGAGCCGTTCACGCTGGGCGCGTAAGACATGGTGGGTGTGTGGAGGTCTGCGCACGAGGAGGGAAGGGCAGGGGCAGGTGAGGAGGCCTGCGGCGGGAGCGTGGCCGGTCGGCGGCGGTGAATCATCTGCCGGTCGGCGGCGGTGAATCAGATGCGAGGGGAGGCAGCGGCGACCGCCGCGGCGTTTGTGTGCGTTTGTGAGCCCCACAAACGCGCTGCCAGGGCTCTGCGGGGGCCGCCGCGTGCCCGAGCCTTCTGCGCACCTGAGTCGTGCGGCCGGGGGCCTTGCAAGTGCCCTGCAAACGTTTGTGGCGCGGATACAGGGCCGATCAGCACGGCAGAAGGCAGACTTGCGGCTGTTTCGCGAGGGCCCAGCTGCCTTGACGGCCGGGTTGCAGCAGCGCCGTCCTACCTTCTGTTGGTGCTCGGCTGGTGAGGCTGTCGCAAGGAGTGGCCTCGCCCGGGGACCTCCCCTCCTCAAACAACTTTCACCCACCATTCCGCCGCGTCAGCATGGGCCGCCGGGGGCCTCGAATCGAGCCCTGCGCCTGCCAGTCTACACATACCGATCCCACAAACATTTGGGAAACAGCCCGGCGGGCATGCGTCCTTGAGATTCGGCCGCCGCCGCGGCCGTCGCCGCTGTTTCTGGCGCTGCTGAGGGAAGCTGCTTCCTGCATGCCTGCGTCCTGTCGTGCACAGCGTCACAGAGCCCTCAGACTGCATTTCTGAGTAAGTGTTTCACAGCTGGTTTGGGCATGCGGCCGCTGGACAGGGCCGAGGGGCTGGGCTGAGCGCGCGACTGGGTGGCTACGTGCTGGCGCGGCAGCTGTCTAAGGCTGAGCGTGGCTGGCATGCCGGGTCAGCCTGGTGCGGCGAGTGGCTTGGTCGGCGTCCAGCTCCTCTGGATGTGTGCGCATATGGTGGAGCAAGCAGCGTACATGGCAGCTCTCGGCCGGGCAGCTCACACAACCAGCTCCCACAATCTTGCTTTCCGCAGCCTGCGCAACCCTGTACTTCCAGGTGGGCTGTGCCAGGACAAGCAGCAGTCAGCTAAGCGCCTTGCAGCGCCGCTTGGGCCCCACTATAACCCGGGTGCTCCAGCCCTGCACAATGCCCTATGAGGGAGGCAAGTGCCCCAAAGGGGGCGGCGCCGCGGCAGCAGTTTCTCTAATGCAGCGCTGCCGTCAAGGCTAACCGGGGCACAGTCACATACAGTGTACCTGCCATGATGAAACCCAGTCTCACCTGCCACCACGAGATCGGCTGCTGCGCCCTTCGCCCCGCGTGTGCCCCAACGGCGCCGCCAGCTAGGCGGGTGACTGCCCAGTTTTGCGCTCCCAGAGCGCCCGCGCGTTTGTTCGACGCGCTATGACCGAGCAGGACTCACAGGCATGCTCCTGCTGCTGCTAGCGGCGCTGCTGCTCGCCGGCAGCGCGGCCGGGGCGCAGTTGCAGGGAAACGCTACCCGGGAGGTGCTCCTGAGTACAAGCAGTCGTTATCTTAGCGCCGCCGGCGTGCAGCTTGCGGGAGGCGCCCTGCTGAGCAGCTCGCAGGCCACCGGCGAGATATGTGCATCAAAATGCTTTGATGAGGGGCCAAAGTGCTCCTGGTTCTCGACCCTTTGTGATGCCGCCCAGGCGAGCCCAGGCGGGAGTACGGGGGAGTTGGGGTCCCGCCGCCGCCGCCGCCACGCCGGGCCGCTTCGCCACCCTCTCCGCCTCATCCATGCCCTTGCCCCTCGCTGCAGGCCTGCCGCTGCGATCTGTTCACTTCCAACTGCACCCTGGCCCCGTCTGTGAGCAACGAGGCGCCGCCGGCGGGCACCACCGCCACGTCTGGTGAGGCGGCGAGGCGGTCGGGCGGCGCACCCATGCAGCACGTGCATGCGTCCCACTGCCACCAAGCCAGCTCAGGCCTCGCCTGTCGGGCTGTTCTGCAACTGCTGTCCTGGCCGCAGCGTCGCCGTGCCGCAAGCTGCGCATCCCTGCCGCCCTGCCAACCTGTCTACCCTCACTGTGTGCAGGCGTGCCGCTTCGGTACGAGCTGCCGGATCTGGATATTTATGCGGCCGTGGACGGGCAGGCGGTGGTGGGTGCAGACCTACCCGAGTGCCCAGGGTCGCAGCTGCCTGGAGTGTGCGGCTTCACCACTCTCATGGACGCGGGGCGGACCTGCATCCGGCTGGACGAGTGCAATGGCGTGAATGTGTTTTGGAACGGTGAGGCCGCAGCGGCGGGGCAGCGGGGTGGGAGGGGCGGTAGTGAGAAATGTGCAGGCGGTGGGAAGACAGAAATGATGTGGAGCGGACCAAAGTGCAGGGTTTTGGCCACCTGTTGCCTTGTTCAGGCTGCAGAGGCACCCTTCACTCCTTGCCCAACTCCTGCCGCCCGCCTTGGCGCAGGCACCAACGGCTGCGGCGCGCCCGCGTTTGTGCTGACTAGCGAGGCGCCGACCGGAAACAACACCCTGGTTTCGCCGCTCGTCTCGTCCTACGCCAAGCGGGGCTCCCCTCAGGATGTGGTGCTGCGAGCTTCAGAGGGCAGTGTCATTCCGCCAACCGCCGCCGAACTGGAGGCGGCGGCAGCCAGCAGCGAGCCAGATTCGGCCTGGCTGGGGTGCATCATCGCGCCGCACACAATCATGGCGGGCACGCTCGTGCAGGTGCGGGCGAGGAGGAAGGGTTGGGGCTGCAGGATTGGATGGATGGCAGGAAAGGGTGGTGCGGGTAGAGCGGCAGTCAGGGGAGGCAAGAGAGGCGAGCGCAGGGCCACGCTTGCACGGACACCATGGGTGGCTGGCGCACTGGCCAACAACCTAGGCAGGCCATGGACCCTCTTGCGCTGCGCCTGCAACGCACCATGCCAGCCGCCCTGTCTGGTCTACCTGCCACTTACTTTGTGGACGTCTCCCTCTCCACCCGTACGTCCCTCCCCTTCTCAGGTCATTGAGAATGTGCCGTCCAGCCAGGCCTGCTGCCGCGCCTGCCGCGCCAAGGGCGCCGCCACAGCCAATGTTTGGAACTACTGTGCGGAAACCGGCGGCTGCATTTACACGCTCAGTGACGGCAGGGCGGTGAACATGCGCGCGGGGCAGTGCGAGCTGCGATACAACTTGGCCACCAACCTGGCCATGGGTAAGCGCTGCTGCATTTGACTACCAGCGGTGTTGGTTGAGCCTGACGCTGCCGCATGGCCCGCCAGCTGTGGCGGCTGCGCTTGGGGTGACATGAAGGCCAGGACTGTTGCAGCAGCACAAACTGAGATGGGGGCAGGCTTGGTGCGCTGTGAGCAACTCAGCGAGCACCTGAGGTGTGTATCCTGCATCTGCTCATGCAGGCGGCTTCCCACCCACGGTGGTGACAAAGGATCCCCAGGCAAGCAAAAGCAGAGCAGATTTCACTTGAACCTGGGTTGAGAATGGCGCATGCTGCTTGCATGCTGCCTGGTCCGATGCACAGCTGAGCCGAGTTTCCTGCACGCCGGGCCTGTGCAGGTGCCAGTTGTTGGCGGCGCCCCGATCGCCGTGGCTGCCACCCCGATGCCTGGCTATGAGGCCTTGCTGGGCAGAATGATGTACTCCAACGATGCCAGCTTCAACTGCAGCGAGACCATCAGGCAAGGGTGCCCTTCTGGCAATTCAAGGGGCTGGGATGGGGCGTGGGAGAGTGTGCATCTGGCGGGGTGGCTGCGAATGCCTGGAGCGCCTGAGCTTTGCAGCCTGGCAGGTGGAGGGCACAGCGTGCATGCGTGCGCTTGCAACCTTGAGCTCACGCCCATGCACACCCTGTCGTCCGCTGCTTGCAGGCCCGTGCTGCTTGATGAGTGCTGGTGAGTCTGGGGCTCCTGCTGGTTGTGGCATGAGCATCGCATGTGCCTCCAGGCACGGAGGCGGGTGGGTGAGCAGTGCATGCAGACTCAGTGTGCTGTACTGGCTGCTTTTTGGCACACAGCAGCCCCTCTCCTTGCGATTGGCTGTGCAGGATTGATGGCAGCATTGCACAGCTGGGCGAGCAGTGTGGCAGCATACCGGAGTGTGTGGCCATGGTTGTCAAGCCAGGTGAGCCCTGCTGCAGCTTGCAAGTGGATGTGCTGTCAACGCGGTTTGCGGGCGGCATTTTTGTTGCACTTAAGGTGCGTTCGGTGCACCTGCTGCAACGCCTAATAACTCCCCTCCATCACCCCCTTGGCAGGCTGGCTGGGCCTGCCGGAGCCGCAGACAATCGGCGTCGCCAAGTACACAACGGCTGAAGACATGCAGTATCTCAGCCCCACCAGCATTCTGTACGTGAACAACTCTAGGTTGCAGGAGCAGTCAGGCGGCGGCGGCAGCGGCGGCGGCGGCGGCGGCGGTGATGCAGGCGGCAGCAGCGGCGGCGGCTCCAGCAGCAGCAGCAGCAGCAGCCTTAGCAGCGGCGCCATCGCAGGCATTGCAGTGGGCGCCACCATTGTGGCGCTGGTGGCTGCTGTCGGCGCCTGGGCGCTGCTGCGCCGGCGGCAGCAGCGGCAGCGCACTGCGAGCGGGGCGGGCGCGAGTGAGGAGGGCTCTAAGGTTGCTGTTGAGACAGGCACCCTGCCCGACACCCTGTCCTGGAGCTCCTCCCAGCCTCCAGGACCCGGCAGCTCTGGCCAGGCTCCTGCTGTGGCAGCAGCAGCCGGCGGTGCAGCGGCCGTGGCGCCGACTCCAGGCGGCCCAGCAGAAACTCCTTTCCAAGTTGAGCGTGGCGTGACGCTGCGCACCGGCACAGTAGTCAGCCCGTGGGCAGCGGTGCGCGCCACCCCGGCCAACCCAGCCATCGCAGCCAGCGCGAACAAGCTGACGGTCAACACGGCCGCTCGACCAGTGGCCAGCCCGTTTGCGGCGGCACCACAGGCGCGCATGCCACAGGCGCGCATTACGTCGCCGATTGCAATCGGCCAGCAGGGCAGCCCGCCGTTTGGCGGCGCCTCATCGATGCAGAGCGGCACCCTGGGGCAGTTCAACCCCAGCTCTGCAACTAGTGGGGGCCTGGCCACTCTGGCGGGCGTCTCAGCCTTCATGAGCGGAGCAGCGGGCCTGCGCACAGCCGGCAGTAGTGACACGACCAGCGCCAGCGGCAGCGGCTCGATGCAAGTCCTGCCTGAGCTGCAGGCGCACGTTGCTGCGGTGAGCTGGGGGTGGGTTGTTGCACAGGCAGGGATGAGGGGTTGCGTGCGATGTGCGGTAGGCACGTTGGTGGCACCCCTGCTCCGTGCAAGCACTTCTATGCTATGCTGCAGGCATCCTCACGCCGTGGCAGCTGCTCCAATCCCCTGCACTCTCTGCTCCCCCGCTCCTCCCCTCAGATGGATGCGGGCATGAGCGTGGGCTGCGTGCTTGCGGGCCGCGAGGGCCACGTTGGCGGCGACCTGCTCACAGAGCTCTCACTGCTGGCGCCCACCAGCCTGCCAGAGGCGCTCAGAGACGTGCTGGTGGACTTGGCTGAGCTGCAGCCGCTGCGCTGGCCCAACGGCGCACTGCAGGAGCTGGGCAGCGGCGGCAGGTGGGTGCTGCGGGGTGACGGGGAGAGGCATGAGGGTGGGGGCAGCAGCTGCACTGGCTGTGTGCAAATCGGCGGCTGTGTGCAGAACCTCTGGTTCCTGCCCTTGCAAGCGCATCGGCCATTACCCTGGCTGCACCTGCTGATCAGTCAGCACAGCACGGCACGGCATAGCTGGCCACACGCCGGCCGTGCCTGGAGCCTCATTCCCTGCGCTGCTCTTGAAAGCATGCCGCGCGTGTTCCCTCTGTTATGCAGCGCCACTGTGTACAAGGTGCTGTTCCGAGGAGAGGCGGTGGCGGCCAAGG